>TARA_R100000789_G_scaffold89737_3_pt1 | contig 11553 bp, 7 predicted proteins | sample TARA_R100000789 | Tara Oceans TARA_R100000789 (sample SAMEA2623403) | marine metagenome | biome: marine biome (ENVO:00000447); feature: mesopelagic zone (ENVO:00000213); material: "saline water (ENVO:00002010), including plankton (ENVO:xxxxxxxx)" | depth 450 m
CGCTCCTCAGGGACGTTGCTGCAGCTCATGCCGTTCTTGTCGCAGCTGTCGGTCATGCCGCAGCTGTAACAGTTGCCGAAGCTGCCGCGGTGGTGGTTGCCGTTAATCGAAATGAAGACGAATATCTGTCTTGCCCAGCCGGAAGGACTTTATAGTCCAACCGGCTTTTCCATTTGGGTTATGCTTTGCCAACCCAACCTACAAATCGACACTCTGGGGGCTTCGCAGCGTTACGACCCCAGCCACCCTTGATCACGAAATTTGAATTGTTTCTATCTCACTTTTTCAACCAGCCGAGTGAGATCAGAAAGTCATCCATCTTTTCGATGGTGTCTGCAAAGTCGTCTTTGTTTTTCGTGTAGTTGAAGAAGCCATGGGGACGGCCTTCATAGCCATGCAATTCACATCGCAGGCCTTTTGCTTCCATGGCCTGCTGGAATCGCTCTACATTTTCATATCGCACGGTCGTATCTCCTGTTCCATGGAAAATGATCGTGGGAGGAGTGTTGGCGTTGATGTGCTGGAGGGGGGAAAGTTCAGCAGCTCGTTCTCCGAGTCTCTTCGGTCCGCCTGCCCAGCCTTTGTCGGTCGTATCGGCGACCGGATTGAACAGCAATAAGGCATTCGGAACCGAGGAGATCGAATTGTCTTCTTCGGGATTATCGAATTTCGTCAAGGTTGCAGTCGTCGCGGCGACATGTCCACCAGCTGATCCTCCACCAGCTGCGATGCGGTCTGGATCGATATTAAATTGCTCGGCATGTTGACGCACCCAGCGGATTGCCGATTTGCCATCTTCGACGCATTCGAAGGGGGTCGTATCATGTTTTGATTTGATACGATACTCGGCTGAAATCGCGACAATTCCATTGTCTGCCAGATGTTGGCAATGCGGATAAAACTGCTTCGGACTTCCGCTGACCCAGCCCCCACCAAAGAAAAAGACGATAGCTGGTCGTTTTTCGTTTTTTGAGGATGTCGCTGGCTCAAAAATGTGCAGTTTCAATTCGCCCTGCTCGGTTTGTTTGAAGTCGACGATCTGATCGGGCCTGGCATCCTGTAAATCATTGAGGGAGGTCTCAGCCGCAGACAGAGAACTTGATGAGGTCATAAGAATTCCAGCCATCAGCAGAATCAGGCTGAATTTCAGGGAGAAATGACGAATTTGATGCATGATTGAACCTTCTTAATGAGTGAGTGGGAATGTCGATCGTAAATCGTTTTTGTTCCTTGATGGGTAGCTTGCATCTTATCTGACAAAGGGTGATGATCCCAGTATGATCAGGTAGGATTGTTTTATTTTAATCAGGATCAGAAATGGAAATTTCAATACCCGAATCTCCGCATTTCCGTAATATCATTGCGATCGTGTTTGGCTTGATGTTCAGCGCGATAGCCGTGGGCTCGGTGGAAATGCTGGGACATCAAATTTACCCGGAGCTGGCAGATCTGGATTATGAAGATGATGCCCAGATGAGAGTCATTCTGTCGAAGGCTCCTGCAACGGCATTGGCCTGCATCATCGCCGCCTGGACCTGCGGAATCTTCTTCGGATGCTTTGTCGCGGGTGTGATGGGGACAGAGCAGGGAACATTCTGCTGCATCGTATTAAGTGGCATTGTGGTGATGCTGGCGGTCACAATGCTTTCCCAGATCCCGATGCCGAAGTGGTTTACGTTTCTGGGGCTGGTCATGCTGATCCCCGGCGGATTAGCCGGCTGGTGGCTCTCGCGATTCACACTCGATAAATTACAACGGTCGGTTATCGACAAATAGATTTGTTCAATCCATTTATTATCGTTCTACAAACGAGTTCATTATGCGCCCAATGATTCATTGCCTGTTTCTGACTGCTACCGTTTTGTGTTGTTCTGCGTTGGCTTATTCAGCTGAGACTGAATATCAGCCCAAAATCGAGCCGGGTTCGGATGAAGGAAAACAGGCGATTGAATCGTTTCGTATTCCGGACGGGATGCAGGTCGAACTGGCTGCAGCGGAACCGAATGTGGCGAATCCAGTCGCCTTTGCGTTTGATGAGCAGGGGCAGATTTTCGTTTGCGAAACGTTTCGACAGAAGCAGGGTGTCGAAGATAATCGCGGGCAAATGTACTGGCTGGAAGACGATCTGAAAGCTCAAACGGTTGCAGACCGTCGGCAGTATATGCTGAAACATCATCCGGAAATGCTCTCCGTCTGGACGGCACAGCACGATCGAATTCGTCTTCTCGAAGATGATAACAAGGATGGGAAATACGAAACCGCACATGTGTATGCGGATGGTTTTAACGATCTCGTCACAGGTACCGGAGCGGGTGTTCTGGCGTTTGATGGGGATGTCTATTACACCTGTATTCCCCGATTGTGGAAACTGGAAGATACAAATGACGATGGTCAGGCTGATGAGCGGGAAATTCTGCAGGATGGGTTCGGAGTCCGTTTTGCCTTTCGCGGGCACGACATGCATGGCTTAACACTCGGGCCTGATGGACGAATCTACTTCAGCATTGGCGACCGTGGATACAATCTGATCACAGAAGATGGTCGCGTGCTAAAACGACCTGATACCGGAGCCGTGTTTCGATGTGAACGGGATGGATCTAACCTGGAAGAATTTGCCTACGGCTTGCGGAATCCTCAGGAACTCGCTTTCGACGATGACGGGAATCTTTTCACGGGCGATAACAATTCGGACAGCGGCGACAAAGCTCGCTGGGTGTATGTGGCGGAAGGTTCCGATTCCGGTTGGCGGATGTATTATCAATATTTGAATGATAGGGGGCCGTGGAATCGTGAACGAATCTGGTATCCATTTCAGGCTGATGAAGAAACAACGGCCGTTCAACCAGCTTATACATTGCCACCGATTGCAAATCTTGGTGATGGTCCTTCGGGACTTGTCTCCTATTACGGTGTCGGACTTCCTGATCGATATCAGGGACACTTCTTCCTGGCCGATTTCCGCGGGCAGGCATCGAACAGCGGAATTCGTTCTTTCGCGAACAAGCCAAAGGGAGCGGGGTTTGAACTGGTCGATTCTCATGAATATCTGTGGAACACGCTCGTGACCGATGTTGATTTTGGTTACGACGGTCGCCTTTATTTTTCCGACTGGGTCAACGGCTGGGACGGGATTCAAAAGGGACGCATCTATCGACAGCAGCCAGAGGAGGATTCACTGAAACAACCGGGTGATGAAGTTGCCCGGATCTTTCAGCAGAATTTTGCAGAAAAGTCTATTGAAGAACTGTGTGCAATGCTCAGTCATGCGGATCGTCGTGTCCGTCAACGTGCACAAATTGAATTGGCGACTCGCAATGCTCAACAGGAACTTGTTGAGGTTGCCGTGAATTCAGACGATTCGAAAGCACGTCAGCATGCGATTTGGGGGCTGTGGGAAATTGCTCGTCAGCCGGGGAAGAAAAGTCTGCTTGCGAAAATTAGGCCGCTGTTTGAGGATCAGAATCCTGATATCGTTGCACAGGTTTGTCGCGTTGTCGGGGATTGTCACTATCGAAAAGCATCTTCGCATATTCAAGCTGCATTGAAGCACGAGAATCCCCGTGTTGTTTATTACGCCGCAATCGCGAGTGGCAAACTGGGAATTGAATCTGCTCAAGAGGAATTACTTTCCCTCGCAACAACTCGTGGGAAAGACGATCCTGTGTTACGGCATGCTGTGGCGATGGGTTTGACCGGAATCGGATCTGCTCAACAGTCCTCTGAACAAACCGTCGGTTTTCTGAGTGATCCGAAAGCCGGGACGTTGGATTCCCGGTTAGCGGTTGTGGTTGCCTTGCGACGATTAAGTGCTCCTGGCATCGCACAGTTTTTGAATGATGCTGAGCCTAAAGTCGTTGTCGAAGCGGCTCGGGCCATTCATGATGAACTGATCGAAGACGCGTTGCCTGCACTGGCCGGTTATCAGGGAAATCTGACCTTTTCGGATGCTCTGGCCCGACGTGTGGTGAATGCGAATTATCTGCTCGGACAGCAGGAGAATGCGGATACTCTAGTTCAAATTGCCACCAACGATCGTTTGTCGGAAACCGTTCGACAGCAGGCGATGACTGCCTTGTTGAACTGGACGAGTGGTTCAAATATTGATGCTGTGATTGGCAAGTATCGACCACGAACGGGGCAGTCTGCTCCTAATCTGAAAGAAATCGTTTCGGGATCGCTTCCCGACTTATTTCGTGCGACCGAGAAACTTCAGAAGCAGGCGGTTGAACTGGCTGCACTATTGGAAATCTCCGATATTGCTCCTCAGATGATGGAGTATGTCGATGATGAAATGGCTTCCGTCGATTTGCGGGTTTCTGCATTGCTGGCACTCGATCAGATTGCGACGAAGAAAGCGGAACCGATTGTCAAACGAATGATCTCTTCTGAATTGCCTGAACTGCGAACAACGGCTCGCAAGATTTTTGCTGCCCGTCATCCTGCAGAAGCCGGGCCTGTTTTGCAGGCTGCCATCGAGGAGGGAACTCTGGTCGAGCAGCAGGATGCGATTCATCAGCTTGCCAGGCTCGATGGAGAAACGACGCAGAAGATTCTCGCTGATCTGCTCCAGAAAATGCTGGCGGATCAATTGCCGCTTGGTTTGCATCTGGATGTGATTCAGTCAGCTGAAGCTACGCAAGATCAGCAGTTAATGGGGAAGGTCAAATCATATAACGAACGACTTGATGCAGGGAATCCTGTTGAAAAATTCCGCGTTTGTCTCGAAGGTGGTAACACCGCATTGGGAGAAGAACTCTTCTTCGGCAATGCTGCTGCTTCCTGCAGACGATGTCATCTGGTGAATGGACAAGGTGGTGGAGTCGGACCGGATCTTTCCGAGATTGGTAAGAAAAATGACTCCCATTATCTGCTGGAATCTATTGTCGATCCGAATGCCAAAATCGCCAAGGGATTTGAGACGGTGCTTCTGATTACGGTGGAAGGGAAAATTGTCTCAGGCATTATCAAAGAGGAAACCGACGACTTTATTACCCTCGTGAAGCCGATGGGGGAAATCGTAAAGATTGCTCAGGACGATATTGACGATCAGGCTCCCGGAAAATCGGGGATGCCGGCTGATATCGCCAATCAGATGACCAAAGCCCAGATCCGCGATCTGGTCGCTTACCTGAAGACATTGACAGAAAAGAAAAATGTCGAAGCTCACGGAGTTGAAGAATAGGCATGCCAGAGGAATTAACGAATGAAGAGTGGTTCGATATTGTTGATGAGCATGATCAGGTTCTACGAAGTGCACCCCGCAGCCAAGTGCACGGTGGAAAATATTTGCATCGAGCGACACACATCTGGGTGATCAACTCTGCTGGACAGTTGCTGGTCCATCTGCGAGCCGCGGGCAAAGAAGAGGAACCGCTCAAGTGGACTTCCTCAGCTTCTGGACATGTCAGTGCCGGGGAAGCTTATGAGGTTTCAGCGGTCAGAGAATTATCAGAAGAACTTGGTATCGAGACGAAACTGACCCGCTGGCACAAGATCATGTCCGGCCCCGAAACGGGTTATGAACATACTGAGCTTTACGCCTGCCAGAGTGATGCGGTTCCTGTTCCCGACCCAAATGAGATCTCTGAAATTCGATATCTGGATTTTGCAGCGTTATACGACTGGCTGGACCGGGAACCGACCGCGTTTACGCATCCATTTCGTGCGTTTCTGCGCTGGTCGCGTGAGAATACAGAGAAGATGGTGTTTGATTGAGTGACAGCGCATAATAAAGGGAGCACGAATGCTCCCTGTGGCTACTGTTGATCTTGCTGGATTAAGGTGCAAGTGGCACTGGTCGTCGTGGTGGGCCGGAGGGGCTTTTTCGGTGACGGCCCAGGTCGACAGTCTCTTCTTCGACCTGAGTTGTGGCGTGATAAATGTAGCGGACTTTCGTCGGGCCGTAATGATTTTCCATCTGCACGATCTGCCAGGGATCATTTCGGTTTCTGCGTTTCATGTTGTTGGCAATTGTGATTTTATCGAGACGTGTGATCACATCGCCCGGCTGCAAGCCCAGGTCGATCAGTGGTGAACTGGGATCGAGTTCCATAATCCGGGCACCCCAGAAGGGAATTGGTCGTCCGCCAGTTGAGATCTGCATGTATTGTGCGAGGAATGTTCCCTGCAGCATAGTTGAATAATATCCTTCAGGAGCGGGAAGAACCATTGCGGCTCTGCGGGGATCGTTATTCGCGGGATCATCAGCAACGGCACCATATGCAAAGTCGGAGACTTCAACCGGGTCTTCATCTGGTTGTGGTACCGTTTGGGCATGGACATCCGAAACTGCCAAAGTCAGGAGCAGACAAGCGATGAGCGAAAAGCTGCCTGCTTGCTTAAGTTGGTGAAAAGTTTTCTGAAGTGTCATGTCTGTAGCCCTGTCAAGATATTGAGGTCGTGAAATGCATTGAATCCCAGTGGATTCGAAACGCAATGTTCTCACACTAATCACGGTAACGGACCAAAGTCCATTGGACGTGATGCGAAAAGATCAATATCAAAGAGGATTTGTTGATTAAGTTGGGCTGATATGAATATGCCAATAGTTGCGATTATTGCTGTACTCGACTGAACATCATAACAGAAATGTCGAGCGTTATTCCCCTTCATCAGGCTAATCGACTTAATGAGTAGTATCCTCGGACTTCGAATCGATTTGAGCGTCTCCTCCTGGGATTGGGGTAAATGTGTATTCTGGGTTATCTTTCTGCCACTGTTTCCAGAACGCGGCAGGAGTTGTTCCACGCCAGAGTGCTAGAGCATTGCCGACATGGCTGAGGAAGGTGTAGCGTTGGAGGATGAGTTCCGGGGTTTGTTGTTTGGTCGTTTGGATAATCCATTGAGCGGCTTTGTCGATCTGTTCTCGTGGCGGATGAAGTTCGATCGGTGCAATCGACAGCCATTCGAGATGATGGCCGGTGGCAATAATTTCGCTACGAATTTCTCTCTCGCGCGGATTCTCGACCGCGGTACTTCCTTCGTTCCAATTAGGTGGCCAGTGACCATCTTCGAATTGGGATTCGGTAATCAGATCGCGGACAAGTTCGAGATGGGCGTAAACTTCGTTTTGCACATCTTCAGAGAGGATGTCGAATTCCTGATCGAGTCGCCAGAGGAGCATCAGGGAATAGACGCGGTGGGTACCGCTGCAAACGCCTTTTTCGAGATAGCCACGCATTAATCGCTGAGCCAGGAGATCGAAGGACATTTCGCGTCCGTTGATTGCCCGCCAGGTTTTTGTGGGAGGGAGCCAAAGGCCGAAGGCCATGGCCGACCATTCGGTTTCGCGTTCATCGAGCTGGAAATCGCGAAGGGCTTCGTGGATGACATTTTCCAAGGTCAGCTGCCGTTGAGACGGTAGTAGAACCGGTGAATCGAGACGAGCCCCGGCTTCGGTAATGCAGGCGAGCATGTGATCGTGATGGACGGAATTACTGCGATATTCTCCCCAGTTCACGCCGACTCCGGTTGGTCGATCCTGTAACAATGGCGAAGCTGACTCGCCCCACGAAAGGATAAAGGTGCCGTGATCGAGAAGAAAATCTTCCATCTGCTTACCGGAAAGAACGTCTGGATCGCGAAATTCGGCATGAACAGACCAGGCGCGGATGGCATGTTCAACCAGATTTGGACGAAGCTCTTTACGCTCGAACTTTGGTCGGACCTGCCAGAGCACAGCAGCCAGATCCTCATCGGAAACCATATCAGGTCGATCGTACAACGACTCCACTCGCAAGGGCACTTCCCGTGGGATATCGATGATCGGAGTACGTTTTGAAGGCGAAAGATCGTCGGCGATCTCGTTTTTAATATTCGGACTGGCAACGCCATAGGCAATTCCAAAGCCAGCCAGCACGACAATCTGGAATGCCCAGAACGCAAATTTCTTCATGAATCTAATCCCGATAATGAATGACAGAGATTCAACTTTACTTTATTTCAGGCGGGAATTCAGGAGAAATTTGATTTCCGGGAGAAATATTCCTGTTTGTAGACAGAAAGTAGGTTGGGTTACGCTGCGCTAACCCAACCTACGACCAGTTCATAATTTTGTAAGCTGTTGGTCAGGTTGAGCATGACGAAATGTGCTTGCCATCCTGTTTTTCGTCAGGCACAGCCTGACCTACGGCTAAATGACAGTCCTACAATTCAAGTGGCATCCGCCGATGATGGGGTGAATTCTTCAAGGAATTCGACTTGAATTTTATACTCGCGCTGCAGACGTTCGATCACTCCTTGAGGCAAACGGCACCGGTAGATGGCGTTCGTGTTTGTGTAAGTCGTTTGCTCGACTTCGGTCAGTTGTGTCAGAACAGAGGTCAGTTTTCCGTCTCCGATATCAGCGGTGATTTCGACCGCGTGAAAGTTTTTGCTCAGGATCGAAACAACTTTTTCTCGGAGTTGTTCAACGCCTTCCCGGGTGACCGCACTCACACTCATGGCATCGCGGTGTTTGTTTCGCAGAATGTGGTACCACGAATTTTCTTCGATGCTGTTGAGGCCATCTCCATCGGATTCTATTCCAGGAGTTTGATGTCCGGGAAGTCGGTCGACTTTATTTAACACGAGGAGAGTCTGCTTTTCGCCGGCTCCGATTTCTTCGAGCACGCTTTCAACCGTTTCGATGTGCTGCATCGCTTCGGGGTTACTGGCATCGACAACGTGCAGCAGTAAATCTGCCTGCAGGGCTTCTTCAAGTGTCGATTTGAACGAGGCGACAAGATGGTGAGGAAGATCGCGGACAAAACCGACGGTATCGCTGAGCAGAATACTGCCCCAGTTGGGGATGTCCCATTTGCGGGTTTTGGTGTCGAGGGTTGCGAATAGCTGATCGGCGATGTAGACGTCTTCCCCCGTCAGGGCGTGCATCAAAGTACTTTTGCCGGCGTTGGTGTAACCGACTAGGGAGACGGTGAAATATTCGTTGCGGGAAGCGACGAGTCGTTCGCGACGTTTTTCGACACTTTCCAACTTACGGCGAAGTTCGGAGACGCGTTTATCGAGCATTCGACGGTCGAGTTCAAGCTGCTTTTCCCCAGGTCCACGACCACTCCCAATTCCCCCCTCAATACGCTCCAGGTGAGTCCACATCCGTTTCAGCCGGGGACGCATATAGAGCAGTTGAGCCAGTTCCACCTGCAACTTTGCTTCATAAGTTCGGGCGTGTGTCGCGAAGATATCCAGAATGACTTCGCTGCGATCAATGACAATCGATTTGATTGTCGCTTCGATATTCTTGCCTTGCGAGGGAGAGAGGTTGTTATCGAAAATGGCCAGCTCGGCATCGGTCGCTTGCATGAGCTGATTGAGTTCTTCAATTTTCCCTTTCCCAAGATAGGTGGCTGGTTCGGGATGGTCGCGTGTTTGTGTCAAATGACCAACAACTTCACAGCCCGCGGTCTCAGCAAGACCGGCCAGTTCATCTAGGGCATGTTCTTTCGACAGCTTTTGCCCGGGAGTTAACATTCCGACCAGAACGGCTCGTTTGGCTTCGACTTTCAGCGTATCACGCAACGGTTGATTCAAAATGACTCCTGTCGCAAATGGATTGCATCAATAGATTGCAGGTCAAAATCTGAACCTGACTTGTGCAAGTTATGATCCAGACCAGTAGAAAGGTGAAAGGTTCACCTGTGCTACTGTTAAAATTGTATCTAAATTGGCTCCTTGGGCAATTCGTGAATGATGATTTCCTCAATTCCTTAAATGCCCATCAACAAATTTGCCGCACTTTTTCAGAGGAATCTGCCAAAATCAGGTTGCATCTTCCGCGCAAATAACGGTGTAAGTACTTGGATTGACCTGTTTTATAGTGGATATTACCCAAATGCCCGCAAAATTTGCCCAATCCACTTCCCCTTCTCAAACTTTTTTCAGACCACTACAATTTAAGCAGGGCGACGTTTTTAAGGTTGCCTGCTAAACAGTTTAGAAACGGTCAGGTTTTGTAATTCCTCTGATCGTGATCTTATTTCCAGAAATGTGACGGAAAAATTAAGATCGAAAACTGATCCCTCAGGATCCCATCATTGAAAGACGAAGGATCGATGGCTGAAACCGACTCAAAAATCTCAACCGATACAGACAAACTCTCCAAAATGGAGGGCATCAAGGAAGCCTCCCGTCAATTGCGAGGACCAATTCCTGAAGAACTGCTCAACCAAGAGCCCAGTTTTTCTGGCGATGCGGCTCAATTGCTCAAATTCCATGGCACCTATCAGCAGGACAATCGCGAGCTGCGAAACCGTAAGGATGCTGATGGCAACCGGATGGATAAAGCCTACAGTTGCATGATTCGCACCGGTGTGACCGGCGGAAAAATGACAGCCGATCAGTTTCTGGTCGAGATGGATCTGGCCGACAAATATGGTGAGGGAACTTTGCGACTGACAACCCGCCAGGCGATTCAGTTGCACGGAGTGCTCAAGCAGAATCTGCAGCGAACGATTCACGAGATCAGCAAAATCAAGCTGAATACATACGCCGCTTGCGGCGATGTGAATCGTAATGTGATGTGCAATCCTGCTCCTTACAAAAATAATCCCGTGCTGGAGCAGATGCAGGAAATGACGGCGATGATCGCTGCTCATCTCAAACCCCGTTCGACGGCATACTTCGAATTGTGGGTGGAGGATCCTGATGGACACAAGGAAAATGTCGCCGAGTTCCAGCCGGTCGAAGAACCAATTTACGGGGCGACTTACCTGCCACGAAAATTCAAGATTGGTGTCGCTCTGCCGGAAGATAATCATGTCGATATCATGACGCAGGATATTGGGCTGCTGGCGATTGTCGAAAACGATGCGGTTGTCGGTTACGACATGTATGTCGGCGGAGGAATGGGACGAACCCCCGCCAAGAAAGAGACCTATCCGGCTCTGGGAAAACCACTCGCGTTCCTGGCACCAGGCGAAGTTTGTGCGGTCGCCGAAGCGGTTGTCAAAGTTCAACGGGACTTCGGAAATCGGGAAGACCGTAAAGTCGCCCGTATGAAATACCTCGTCGACAATTGGGGAATCGATAAGTTCCGCGAGAAAGTCGCTGAGTATTATGGCCGACCGCTTTCACCAGTACGTGGTGTCAAAGTGACAGGTGTTGACGATTACATGGGCTGGCGTGAACAGGGCGATGGGAAGCTGTTCGTCGGCATTAATATCGAGAATGGACGTATTAAAGACGAGGGCGATTTGCGGATCAAAACCGGTCTGCGAGCCATCGTTGAAAAATACAAGATGCCCGTCCATCTAACGGCTCTGCAATCTATGATTCTTTGCGATATCGATCCAACTGATAAAGATGACATCGCCAACATGCTCAAAGAGCACGGCATTAAAACAGCCGAGGAATACACGATCTCACGACGCTTCTCGATGGCCTGCCCGGCTCTGCCGATGTGCGGTTTGGCTGTCACGGAATCGGAACGAGTCATGCCTGATCTGATGAGTCAGATTGAAGCCGAGATGGCAAAATACGATTTGCAGGAGGAACTGATCAGTGTCCATATGACCGGATGTCCAAATGGATGTGCCCGACCCTACACACCCGATATCG
>TARA_R100000789_G_scaffold100100_1_pt1 | contig 11544 bp, 6 predicted proteins | sample TARA_R100000789 | Tara Oceans TARA_R100000789 (sample SAMEA2623403) | marine metagenome | biome: marine biome (ENVO:00000447); feature: mesopelagic zone (ENVO:00000213); material: "saline water (ENVO:00002010), including plankton (ENVO:xxxxxxxx)" | depth 450 m
AGTATTTGGTGATTGGTTGCGGCTATGCCGCGCTGGGTTCATCTGCGGTTCTCATTATTTTGTTATGTGGATTGAGTTAGAGTGACGCGATCATCAAAACTAATCAGCAAATGTAGGTTGGGTTGGAAAAGCGTAATCCAACACGGGTTGATTCTTCATGCAGAAGAAATGAATCTCAAGGCGTTGGGTTACGCGTTCCGCTATCCCAACCTACAAAACTGAAGCTGCTTGAAGTCATTTCTGCAGAATCCATAGAAAAAGCCGTCGATGCAATAACTGCATCGACGGCTTTACTTGTTTCAGGCATTAAAAACTACTGAGGAGTATCAGTAGCAGTTGGCAGATCTTTTGGCATCACTTCAATCTGAATGTCATCTTCTGCTTCAGGAATCTGAGGCATCTTGCTAGGGGCAGGGAATGCTTCTTCTGGAATGTCTTCCAGATTTTCTTTGCGATCTTCATTCTTCAGCAAAGAGTAGTGAGCTCCATCTTTGCCTTCGAGATCGAAGCGTCCCCAGTAAGAGCGTGAATAGGGGTTGTAGTAGTATACGTAGCGTGGTCGTGAGGGGTAATGTACGCAGTAATGGTAGCGATACCCAACATAGCTCGGGGTTGGTTTGTAGTAGTAAGAGCGGACATGGTACTGTTGTTGTGGTTTATAGCTCCAGCCACCGTAATACTGGCGATATCCCTGGAATGCTTCAGCATTCTGTTCGACGGCAATACCTGCCATCAGGGCGATCATCGTAAGCAGCATTGTGTTTTTGATTGTGTGTGTCATCTGTTCTTTCCTTCAATTTTTCGGAGAATGGTTTTGTGTTTGTTTCGTTTGTCGTTGAAGACATCATTGAAACGCAGTTCTCCAGAAATTCTTCCCCGAGTTTATTAAAATAATTCCATTTTCTTTTTCAACTGAACTCGTACGGTCACAAAGCTGTTTAGATGTTAACCAGGTTCATTCTTGAATCGCAAACGGTTTTCCCATTCTCGCTGATATAATCGTAAAATTTACAACTTTTGAAATCCTGGCAAGCTCTGCGACTGACCAGTAAGTCATGCCTTATCGAAAATTTCAATTTTTCAAATCCGATTTCAGAATCAGGGGGAAGATGATCAATTGTTGTTCGTTTCCCAATAAACCTGACGTAGCAATTGAGACTTGGTTGATTGCTTTGGTACAGTGAACATGCCACGAAACACATATTCAGTAGATATAGGGTCAGTAAGATGGACAGTTATCGGTTTTTCACATCTCTTTTTCTTTCAGCGATGATCACATCCACCTTGATCGGATCAGTAGCCACAGCTGATGAAAATCCTCAGGTTCTGGCAAATCAGGCCTTCGGCATCCTTAAAGCGAAGTGCTACAGCTGTCACGGTGGAGAAGAAACCTACTCAGGATTACGCATCCTCGATCGCGATGTTCTGTTTGCCAATCGGACTGGTAAACCCTTCATTACATCAGGAGATCCAATCGCTTCCAAAATCTGGGAAGTGATTAAAGAGGACAACATGCCGGTTTCCCCGGACGATTATGTGACTCCTGTTCCACTGACCGCTGAGGAAAAAGAAACCTTGCGGAACTGGATTCTGGCAGGGGCTCCTATTCCAGAGTCTGGAGCCGATCGAGATCATATTTCCCGATTACAAGTATTACAGTGGATTGAAGAAGACACGGATGATCTCGACAGTCGGGATAAAGCGACTACCAAATATCTTTCTTTAGTTCATCTGCATAACAACCCGGAAATCTCTGAATACGATTTACGCTTGCACCGGGCAGCTTTATCCAAAGCTCTTAACAGCATCAGTCTTTCCGATGTCATTGTCCTGCCTAAAGCGATCGACAAATACAATACAGTTTATCGCATCGACCTGGACGACTATCGCTGGACAGCTCATAAATGGTCCCAAATGCTCGATCATTATCCCTATGGATTGATGCCGAATACCCGAAACAAAGCTGAATACGAACTATTTGAGGACATCGAACGAAACCTGGATGGCTATTTCGATTACTTCACCGATATCCGAGCCGACTGGTTCGTTGCCAAGGCAATTCGTCCGCCCTTGTACCATATGTTCCTCGACATTCCTGAATATGTTGAGGAGTTGGAAGCTCGTCTTGGCGTCAATCGCTTTCAGGATTTGAAAAAGGGAGAGGTCATTCGCGGTGGGGTGCTTGTGAGTGGAATTTCCAGCCAGAACCGAATTATGGATCGTCATCGTTCCAACTACGGATCCTACTGGATTAGTTATGACTTCCAGATCGAATCGGGAAAAGGAAACATTGCGCGCTATCCTTTGGGGCCGGATCATGGCGACGAAACCATTAACCGATTTTGCTTCACTCATGATGGTGGCGAAATTATTTATCGACTTCCCAACGGACTTCAAGCCTACATGCTGACGGATGACAAAGGCAAGAGAATCGATGTCGGACCAACCTCCATTGTTGCCGATGGTGCCAGGGTTTCCGGAACAACAGAAATTGTTAATGGACTCTCCTGCATTACCTGTCACAAACACGGCACCAAGAGATTCGACGATGTGATCAGCTTTTCGCATGCCGTTCGTCACGCCAAAGCTCGCGAATTAATCGATGAAATTTATGATGTCGATGCGATACAGAAAGTTCTGGAGCGAGATCGTCGCGATCATTTGCTCCTGCTCGTTGAAACCATCGGACCATTCCTGCAGGTTGGTGAAGATAAGGAGAAAGCGATTGAATCCTTCCCGGAACCGATTTCACTGGTCGCTCGACAATACGACAAAAACATGACGGTTGAAGACATTGCCTGTGAACTTGGCTATGAAAACTCTTCGAAAATCAATCTGAATGATGATGACTTGATCGACCTGGGATTAGGACTCCTGCGACCAGAATTTGCCGATCGACCAGCCGACCTGGTTTACAAACGTGCGATGTGGGATTCAATAGTTGGCGGCACCTCGGTTTACCAGGAAGCCTGCGAGGTGCTGGGCCTCGGCCAGCCGATTCTTCGAAAAGGAACTCTGAAATATTAAGTTATTCAGAGGAAGAAAGTCAGAATTCATTCGTTCTATCAACAGACAAACTTTTATAACAAACAATAAGGGCTTAACATCATGTTCTCACTTCTCGCGACCATTAGAAACAAAGTGTTTCTCGGATTGATTATTACTGGAGTTGCACTAAACGCATCTTCGACGGCTCAAGCCGGGATGTCCCTTAAGGACGCCTGCCAGGTCATCGCCGATACCGTTTGCAGTTATCTGGAACAGAAGGATGAAACCTCTGTCATGATCGGAAACTATTACGGTGGTAGCGGTCCTGAAATTCAACGTATTCTTAAAGTTCTGATAGAAGCCAAAGGCTTCGACACAAAAGATGGCATGACGCTTGAAGGCCGTTGTATCGCAATCGCAGGGGACGACTTGAAAATCCGCGTCGTCTCAACCTTGCTCAGCAGAAACTTCGAACCGATCACAACGATTCCCGTCACTCAGGATGTCGATCTCGTCATTGATGATAAATCCGACACCCTCAAAGGAACCGGCACCAATGTTGATGTAACCAAGTATCTTAAAGATAGTCGCATCGAACAGGAAGCTCTCAAAGAGGGCGTGAATGCGTCGCAAAAACGTGAGGAATACGTCAACAAGGAAATCGCCAAGTCCTATCAGGATCAAAATTCTGTCGATGATTATCAGCTTTCTACAGTTGTGGTCGACAATGCAAGTGTCTCGCCTGAAAGTGGCAGCGATTTTTCAGTCGAACTGCTGGTCAAAAATGAATATGGAGAGTTCGTCGAGAAGAAATCGTACCTTCACAAAGGCAAGCCCTTTGTCGACTACAACTTTGGTGATGTGATCGGTATCCGTGTTAACAATAAATCCGCTCACGATGTCGTGGTTGATGTATCCATTGATGGCATCTCTGTCTTCGAATACTCAGAAATTCCTGGCTACAAAATCAACAAACTATTCCTGGTCAACAAGCCGAATTACCAGACAGGCAAAGGTGGATCGCTACTTGTGAAAGGCTGGCACAAAACCGATCAGGAAGTCTATGAGTTTCTTGTAACCGATGTTGAAAACAGCGAAGCCGTCAAACTGAAGCGACCTCGTAATAATATCGGCCTGGTTACAGTTTTGTTCTACCCAGCCTGGCAGGTACCAGAGGAAAAACCCGGTTACTTACTTACGAAGAAATCCTCTACTCAGGATGGCGGGATGAAAAAAGGAGATACTGCAGGTGACAGCAAAAAACCAACCGCCCTGTATTTCGATCGAAATACTCCACTGGCCTCAATCGCAGTTCGTTACGATGTCAAAGTCGATCATAATGATGCACAATTGCCTAAGTAAGAGATTTTGAAGATTTAAAAGCCACCCATTTCACGGGTGGCTTTTTTTGTGTTCATCTGAATCATGTGAGTGAAGCGGAGAGCAGTTGCAACTAAGAACGTCTGCATTCACCTGTGAATCATCTGCCGCCAGGAGTTCAGACGAGGCCCATTGTAAAATCGCACTCTATGCTTCGCATTCAAATATGTGATATTGCCTGACAACAATTCCAAGAACACTCAGGAGAGTGAATGAACAACCCCGCTAACATCAACGCGGATTCTTATTTTTTGTTACGGCGCACTTTTGCTGATGATCAGCCGAGTGTTCAAATCCTTGATCCATCGGCAAAATCGTCAGGTATCCCGTCTGACTCAAGCGGCCATAAGCAAAGAGCGTTTCCAAGCTTCTGAGCACCCGTGCTTTTCGATCGGAATTTGTACAGACTCGGGAAACAAAATCCGGCCCTGGAAGAGTCAGTCTTGATTTCTCTATAGTTTGGCACTGGTGGTCCAGTAGCGATGCCCGTTCTTCTCCAGGAAGTTCAATAATGGATTTCATGAGTCACTGCTCCTATAAAAATCGACAAATCGCGGCACTCTGGTCAGGCATATCATCTGCTGGATCAGGATACCCCAAGGGTGCGTTCTACGAAGTCTTCGAACCGGCGGTTGCCCGCAGTAAAGTGAAGTGAATTGAATGGGCTTACACACCCAGGCACGGTATTTGGCTCAACGTCGCAGAATGCGAACTCATTGTGATGACACGGCAGTGCCTGGCCGGTCGTCGGATCGGCGAGTTGAATGACAAGATCGTGGCTTGGTCGGATCACATTACCGCGAAGCAGCGGGGCGTCAATGGGCAACTACAAGCCGACGAAGCATTCACCAAATTGGCGCGTGTCTACCCAAAATTAAGACTGGATGATGCACTGGATCTATCGCAAGAACAACATTTGCCACTTCGGAGATTTAAGGAGCGCTATGAGTCTGGAATAGTTGGTTGACTTGAGCGACGGCCGAGAGAGGTCCCAAAATCTCAGGCTGATCGACAAAATTCAAGGCAATGAAATTAGGCAACCGTTGGGCATTGCCGCTGGAAGAATAGGCTCCTCGTATTTTGGTCATCAGTGAGAAATAGTTATTGGTGAAAGTTGTCGAGGGGGGAAAAAAATAACTGGAGATATTTTCAAAGTAATTGAGCACAAACAATTTTTTCGACGTGTCCGATAGCTCAGAGGACTCCTTACGTCGGCTGGCATTGTACGGGTCCAGAACCGAGCGGTGATCATAATGATTTTCGACAGCATAGCCGTAAATCCAGGAAAATCCATCATCAAGATTTGTTGCTGACGGTAACTGATTTGAAGGAGTAATCGTTGGGTCGGGATAATAACAGCGATCGGAAAACACTGGCAGGCGGTGACCACTATCGACCATCCATTGCAAAGTGGGCCAACCATCGCTGGCAACATTCCAGGCCAACTGTCCATTCTGAGCAGCGTTCTCCCGGTCACTCCAGAAGACATAACCTGCTCCGGGAGTTGTGGTCATCAATCCGGCATCCTGAAACGCACTTTCCAGCAACTGTTTCGTGTTAGCGTATTTTTGATTGAGGTTTGAGCCAGGAGCACTTGGTCGCACACGTTCCTCCAGGAGTAATGTAACGACTTCGTTTGGATTGGCGTCCAGCCAGTCCTTGATCTCTCTCAGACTTCGAGAAAACAGTTCCCAGTTGAGTCTCCAATGGAGGAACTTCCCGGCTCCTTCGTGATCATAAACAACTTGGGATGTTCCATTCACCTCTCTCAAATAAAGATCGAGCATTAATGCGCGGACACCATTGACTTCCAACTGCCAGACAATCCCCTCGTTTTGCTGAGAAAACCACCAACCGGAACTGGATGCCGAAAAGGCATTGTGAGAACAAAGCCAACAACATTGATCGTACGTTGTCGATGCCTGCGGAAACACTGCTGTTGGCCGATACGACAGGACAGGGGATGAAGAGGGGCTGCCAGTGGGTGTTTGAGTCCATAGGGAGGTTCCGTCTGAAAAATTGAATGCATGTATTTTACCGTCAGCACCGGCAATGTAGATCACTTGATTGGCGATCAGCGGTGGGAGAGTACTGCCTTGCGAGAGGGAAGCGGGATTCCAGAGTTGAGAGTCGGTCCAACTTCCGTCATTAGCCTGAATCTGATAGGCAAAAACCTGCCCTGAGGTATTGGCGGTGAAGACTGCTCTGTTTCCATAAGTAGCAGAGGTTGCGATGAGGCCGGAACTCTGACCGGTATCTACTTGACTGACAGAGTTTCCAGTGTAGATATCGAGGATATGCAATATCCCCTGGGAATCGCCGACTAAAACTACCGATGATAAACCTGCGTTTGGGGCAGAGAGATTTCCTCCGGGAGCAAATTCCCACAGAATCAGAAGTTCTCCGTCAGCATCTGGAGTACTGGTCACGTCGAAAGCATAGACTGCAGTGCCTGAGGAAACCGTAAGGATGTTTCCCTGCAGTTGGCCAGAACAGGATCCGAATGCGGATGCTGTCATGGCTTTCCAGAGCAGTGTAGGAGTTCCACCTGCGATGCTGACACCATAAATCCCGGCATCACTCACAAGATACACCTCGGTTTGATCGACAGAAAGCAGCGTGGCAGACACGACTTTCTGTGTTCCCGAAGACAAATTCATAACGTTATAACTCATCGACTGCTGTGGGCTTTGTACATCGCTGATATCGAAACCGTAGAGATAGCCGGTCGAGACACCAATATAGAGTGTGTTCCCCGCGATTGCCGGTGTGCAATCGACACTGCCTGCCAAACTGACCGTCCCGGCAGCCCAATAGTCATTTCCCGTATTTGGATTGATTGCATGCAGCAACGAAGCTCCACTGGGATTGCTTTCACCGTAAAACAATAGTCCCTGAGCAGAGGCTGGGGGGGCGACCAGGCTGCCATACATCATTGATTTCTGGTGAGTCACTCGTCCATCAGTGGCATCAACCAGATAGACATTCCGTTGGTCATCTCCATAGGCGATCACACCTGCCCCTAAGGGAGTTGGCTGTTGCTGAAATGAAATCGTCAAATCATCCATCGCAACAATTGGCCCGGCTGGAACTGCCTGTTCTCCCGATACAGGAATCGGGTTGGCAGCCAGTGTGATTGTGCATGTTTGTGCTCCATTCGGAACGTTTGCCAAAAAACTTTGAGGAGACCAGGGTTGAACATTCACAGGAAGTCCCCCGCTTAATGAGTGTGTCACTGGCCCGCCTACGTCGAATTGGAATGTCACGGTGAGCCATTGGGACAATTCCGGTCGTCGGTCTGAAATCACATTCTTGATAGCGAAGGCGCATTGGATCACATTCATCGATTCCGGGATCGGGAGAGCAATCGTCTGAGGTTGCGTCGTGTATCCCCAGCTATCGAGCCGAAACAGTGTACTGAAATTGGCGATGCCGCTGTCGTTATCGTAAATCTGCTGCGGTAAAAGTGCTGAGGTGGAGGGTAAGGAAATCCAATCGTACTGGCTTAAATAATAGAAGAGTGGTTCATTGGAAATGATATCGAAGCTGGCCAAATAGGTATTCGGAGTCGCATCGTCTTGGGCAGTCGCCGCGGAGGAGGTTTCAATATTTTCCCATTGAATGCAAAGGCCTGAACCGCCCATTTGGGTTGCATTTCCAGCGGGGTAGGAAATGGTAATTGACGGCAAGGAGCCTGATGAGGAGCCTGAGTAACTCAACTCGATTGACAGTCCTGTTCCCACGAGTGACGTAACTGGAATCGGACTGCAGTAAGTTATTGCTGTCGTAGCAGTCACGGTTGCCAGCGTGATACCAGTGCTGGTCTTGACGACACACTGATAGGTCGTACCCGACTGGGGAACCGGAGGTGGTACCAAGCTGACCTCCAGTTCGGAGGGGGCCACATTGGGATTTTCATAACCTGCATATCCCACAATGTATCCAGATGGCATGGCTTACTCTTTTCAAATTTAAAGTCACGAAGTTGAGAATACTGATTCAGATCATCCATAAGAAATGCGTGTGTCCCCAATATAAGAGTGGAACAGTATTGAATGGAGGTTCAGAATCATATCGATTGACATTCACACCAGCCGGCCTGGGCTATCCATAAGGGGCAAATCGATCCCGGTATAACGGACCTCCGTTCGAATCAGCAAATGAGACCCACTTGCGTCTCTATATTCCAAGCCTGAATTCTTGTGGAAATTACTTATCGAAATGAATGTTTCCAGATATCCCTATATCGGGGTGAAAAGAATTATAATAATTATTTAATAAATTTATATTTTAAAATGGATTTTAAGAATAAATAGTTATATATTCCCTATGGTTGTTGATGGTTCAATAATGAATTTATCCTATATCTCCTATTTCAGCAGAAGTGCCAAAATATATATTTGCAGGTAAAACACTGCGTTTTTTGAGAGTGCAATAACTATCTTGCATGTTTGGTGTGCAAGTAATCGGTTATTTCTAAAGTGTAATTATAGATACAATGTGCATTGTAAGTGTTATTTAGATGTGTAATGTCTGATTACATGCAGTGAAGACAGGTGAATGTAAGTGTTGTAGGGTATTTATAGTAAAGACTTCCTTTGAGGAAACTATCATGAGTAAACCGCAGCTTGTTCCCAGTCGTAAGCGATCTGTTGAACGTTGGGAGTCTCTGGCTCGTGAAATGGCTCAGGCTCACAAGGAGGAGCCTGCTGCTCCGAAACAAAGAAGGCAGGGACGATTAACCGTGCTTGGGTCAGGGATCGGCAGCCTTGGCTTTCAGATGCTCGATGTGGAAGCGATTCGATCAGCGGATCAGGTGTTCTATTGTGTGGCCGACCCGGCTACTCAGGTCTGGCTCAAAAAACTGAGGCCGGATGCCTACGACCTGTACGTGTTTTACGAAGATACCAAACCCCGGTATCACACCTATGTCCAAATGTCTGAGGCGATGTTGCACTATGTTCGCCAGGGGCAGCATGTCGTAGGGATTTATTATGGGCATCCGGGGGTCTTTGTTCTTTCCACGCACCGATCAATTGCTATCGCCCGTCGCGAGGGTCACATTGCTCAAATGAAACCCGGGGTCTCTGCACTGGATTGTCTTTGTGCTGATTTGGGCGTTGATCCCAGTTATCCAGGGATGTCGACTTTTGAGGCTACGGATATGCTGGTCAGGCAGCGAAAAATTGATCCAACCCTGCATGTAGTGCTCTGGCAAGTAGGTGTTGTAGGAGAAATGGGATATCGACGTCGAGGCTTTATTAACGATGCTTTCCCGGTATTGATTGAGTATCTTCAGGAAACCTACGGTCCTGATCATGAAGTTACCCATTATATCGCTTCACGTTATCCGACCATTCCTCCAACAATTCAACGGTACAAGTTGAGCGAACTGCATCGCTCGAATGTGAGATCGCAGATTACTGGGATTTCCACATTCTACATCGCTCCTAAGGATTCGGTGGAAACCAATCTGGAAATGGCAATACGACTCGGACTGGCAAAGCCGGATAGTAAGGTCGGTTCGCCTAAGAAAACTCGAGCCATAGATCAGTATGGGGTGAGAGAGAAAGAGGCGGTCGAGGCATTGGCTGATTTCCACGTTCCCCGGGATTATCAGTATCAACGAGTCACCAGGGCTGCTGAATTTGTGATTGAATTGTCCCAGAATCTAAAACTGCAGGCTCTCTATGCATTCGCTCCCAAGGTGGCTGTTTCCACTCAATATTTCCCGGGACTCACTCCTCGGGAAATTGCCTTGCTGGCCAGCCGACGCGACGGTCACCTGCAAATCGCCTGTAAAGGAATGACGGTGACTCCTTCTGGAAATGAACAGTTTGTGATCGCCGTTCTTTCCAAACCTTCGCTGGCAAAATCGTTTTTTGCAGTACTCAAGAGTAACTACAATAGTTCCGAGGGATTGAATACGGTCGATCAGTGGATCAGTTCTCAGGGATACCAGGCAACGATCGAAAACTTTTCTTCGGCAGCGACTTCGGTCAGTCAAAGTATGCTTTTGCCCTGGAGTGGAGTCTACACGAACGGCGACGAATCCCTTGTGCTGACCGTTATTGGTGATCCAGTAAGCAATACCAACAGTGTCGTCTACGCGAATCTGTCCCGGATCAAGAAATTCAGCTTCAGCAACGGGACTCTCTCCTGGAATGCGAGTGACGGTAACCCGAATAACGGAATCATTACCTTTACAATGCCTCCTTCGACCAGTTCCGACTTTACCCGTTCGTTGAGTGGGAAATACTGGGCTGCCACAGACAACGAGCCTTCCTCGAACAATTTGACAGCCAGCGAAGCGGACTTGGGAAGCGGAAGCCCGATGCAGGTTTGGACGGGGCAATATGCAACTCAAGTTACCGGTGATGGCAAAACCTGGCTGCAGGGACCGGAGATCACAGTTTGCATTCCAGAACCCGGGAGCGCCAGTAGCGATCCCTTTCTGACTGTCGGGAGTACCACTGTCAATACCGGGACTTATGCAAACAATACTTACACTTGGGGAACTGGCAACTCGCTGGAGTTTGCGGTCGATCCCAAAACACCGACCAATAAAACGATTTCCGGAACCCTCTCGGAATATTGGAGTGGTGGTACTAACACGACCGGGGCAACCACACCCTCCTATGACCAACCCTACCGTGGCCAATACATGGGGCAGGCTCTGCAGTCCGGGACCTGGAGTTCGTCGATTACCCTATACTGGGACAGAAACGTTCTGACGATCGGGCAGACCGTGATTCCGGGAGCGATTTTTTCAAACGGTGTTCTCAGCTGGAGTACCGGATCGGCAGGGTATACCAACGGCTCGTTGACGTTCCAAATCGACGCCAGCACCAATCAACCGACATTCCAGGGGGTCACCTGGGAGGCTGGGACACAGCCAACCAGTCCTAATCTCCGTGGGGCTTTTGCTTCCCTCATGTTGCAGTCCTATTCCGGAAATTACCCGACTATACTAGGGAACGCTGCTGGGCCCGCGCTCTATATTCAAGGGGAACCGCCACCAGCTGTGAGCGCTGTTTTCTATGGCGGCAATCAAATCAGTCCGACTCCTCCTTTCATTAACGATCGAATGCAGGCGACGGTTGATTCGACTACTTCGTTTGATATTACGTTCTCCTATGATTCCACTGCACAGACCCGCAAGTTCATCGGCTCGCT
>TARA_R100000789_G_scaffold33268_1_pt1 | contig 11544 bp, 8 predicted proteins | sample TARA_R100000789 | Tara Oceans TARA_R100000789 (sample SAMEA2623403) | marine metagenome | biome: marine biome (ENVO:00000447); feature: mesopelagic zone (ENVO:00000213); material: "saline water (ENVO:00002010), including plankton (ENVO:xxxxxxxx)" | depth 450 m
CAGGGCCATCGAGGAGTTGATCACGATTGTCACGCCAACCACGTTCTTCCGATGACGAAATTGCGACCATTTCGATTGATCAGAATGAGGTCCGAAGATATGTCGGAGTGTTAATCAAGTCTTTTGAGCGGAAGGTGGCTTGTTCGACCATGTTATGAATTTCCTTATCTATAGTTGAACCAACAATCTCTTGCTTCAAATGCATAAAATCCTCAGATACGCAGCCTCCAACCGTAAGACTGGCCGGACTTCCCGCGAATATTCGACTTGAAAATCTAGCCATGTCGACATTGGGATGACTTTTTTTACCAGTTGCTCTGAAATTGGTGTGAGACCACCACGATGAATTATTGTGGACTTCGTTTAGGGCGGGACCATCGGCCCGGAAGTGTACAGGTCGTAATTTATTGAGGGGAGCGAAGATGAATCTGCTTGACTGTGATCAAAAGTACCTGGTCTCGAATGGAAGATGTGTTCGGCAAGATAATCCGCAGGTTGGACTGCGTTCGGCAATCCTGGTTGCTGCAAGCATCGTGTTATTTGCGTTGGGGAATTTAGTATCGGCTCAGGCACCCGAGAAACTGGATGGTGTTTATCGTATTAAGGTGAAACAGTCTGGAAGGTTACTGCATGTTAACGGAGATGCGTCCGGTGATCAGTTGGCTTCCACGCGGATACAGAGTGATGATGACTACGTCAAATTTGAAGTCAAAAGTAACGCTGATGGCACTTATAACCTCCGCTGCAAAGGGAACAATCGCCTCCTTCAAGTGAGTCAAAATCAGTTGGTCTCCACACAGCCAACAGCTGAAGGAGACCACACGAAATTTTATCTGGAACCTCAAAACGATGGGACCTATAAGATTCGTGTCAAGTCGAATCGAAACTATCTCCATCTCGACGGCGAAGGCAATCGCTTGTTAACGACGGCAATTCAGTACGATGATGGATATAGTCGATACTTCTTCCAGAAACAGAAAGCTGAGCAGCCCGATCATGAAGGAACTCCAGAGGTCGACAATGCTGTTACAGGACAGAATCTGACATCTGTTGATGTCTTCAACGGCAACGAGAAAACCGGTGAGATTGTTGAAATCGGGCCGCGCCAGTGGGAATGGCGTGAGGGAGGCAATCGCTATCCGTGGCAGGAAGAACGCCGCACGGCATCATCTGTATTTCTCAGTTCGAACGGTGGCTTTATTGAATTGAATGTCGTTAAAAGTGGGATCTTCGGCAGTGACAAGACCTTCCGAACTGGCGATCAGTACTATCTACTGAAGAACCCGGTCGCGAAGGCCAAAGACCCGATGCCAGTCAATCCACAGATCGTGGAAAAAATCACTCCTAAGACGGATACCTGGTATGCGATTCAAGTTGCTCAGACCACAAACGTGATCGACGTCCCACGTTCCTCCACAGAAAACGGGGAATCCCTCGGAGTGTTTTACAGCAACAAAACGCCCAACCAACTCTTCCGTTTTGTCCCCACCGCCAACGGTTATTATCATCTGATGAACCAGAACAGCCAGAAAGTGCTCGCGATCGAATCCGCCTCTCGCAACACGGGTATGCAGGTCGTGCAATTTGATATTGGCCCAGGAGGAAACGACCAGTTCCAACTCCAGTCCGCCAGGCAGGGAAAGCAGTTTCATCTCGTCGCAAAACACAGCGGCAAACCCCTTGAGCTGAAGAATGGATCTCTCATTCAAGGGGATCAACTCGCCAGTGCTGCGCGGTTTGAACTGATTGAAGTCAGCAAAGTTAAGATGGGTTCTACTCCTTCTGTTGACCCTGTCAATCCCCGGAAAGAAATGGCTGATAGCTCGAAAGTCAACGGCACAAATGTTGTTTCCTTCGAAGTCTGGTATGAGGGATTGAAAGAAATCAAAAAGCCGGATGGAACTCGATACCGGTTCGAAGACAGAAAACGAGAGAAAGTCTCAGAAAAGACATATTACTGGTATGAAGAGAATGGATTCTGGCGGTTTGATCGCGTCGGATTTCCTCCCAAGGAAAGAACCTATACCGCCAAATTTACTGTTCTTAAGCGAAACAACGACGAACTCTGGCTCCAGGAACAGGGGCGAGAAGATGGTTTCCTCGTTAACTTCAAAACCGGTGCCTGGTACACCATTTATCAGGGAAAGATCAATTTCCAGGAAAAAGATTATCTGGTCAAGAATGCCGAGACGGGCTATATCGGCGAGACTGATAATCCGACCCGAATTATTAAATTCAAGCCCGAGTGGTACGACACAGATGACCAGAACTTTAAATCGATGGCATCAATAGAACGCGGTACCGATCCAGGGACCGTCAAAGAAGATGTTCCAAATTCACTGCAAAACTTCTTACCATATCGGTTTGATAAGATGCACCCGTATTTGCTGTACCAGACGGGAGTCCAGAAACGACAGATCTTCGAATCTCCGAAAGAATACTACTACGAGGACCGGACCTACCCCACACTTTTTTACTTCAACCGTCACAATATTGGTGGTTCCAATCGTTCCGGGCAAGTCTTTTTTAGTGAATCCGATCGTCAGAAAGCGTTTTCTGCTTCTGCTTCTGTTGAAGCCAGTGGTTATGGAGTTTCTGTCGGTTTGGAAGGAAGTTATGGCGAGAACTCTGGGACGACCAGCAGTACTGAAAACACTTCAGTCTATATCTCCAGTTATCGGGCCCGTTATTGGTTAACTCTCAATAAAGAGAATGTGAAGCTGACTCAGGATTTCCGCAACCTCGTTTTGACGAATCGTAATCCGCGCAGATTCCTCGAAGATGTGGGAACTCACTATCCGCTGGCCGTCTTATATGGTTCGCAAGCTTTCATGGATCAACGTGTAACAGAAACTTCTCTGACCAAAACTCTTGGGAATGACTGGGGGGCTGGCGTGACTGCCAGTGGTGGAGCGTTCGGTGTTTCTGCAGCCGTCTCTGCGAATTACAATCAAAGCAGTTCATCCGCGAAAACGGACACGAGCAAATTTGAATCGGAAACTCTGGTTGTCGTCGGTGGCGAGTCTATCGCAGCCGACGCTGGAACCAGCGATCGAGATGCGATGCCGATCAAAGTAGTGCTCCGACCAATCTACGAATTGATTCGCCCAGAACTGTTTCCTGGCGTGGATGAAAATCTGGTACTTTCGCAGCGAAACAAGATTGAGCAAGCGTCAAAGGAAATGTACGGACAGAATCCGAACCCCTCTATTCGCCCCAGTGGCTACGAAACAAAGAATGGCTACCGTACTCGCTGGGATAAAAACATTTTTGGCCCGCTTCCCTCAAGCTCGGACACGGCAGCGACAAGGCGATTCAGCCAGCAGCGTGACGAAATTGGGACTCCTCTTCTATTCACGTTTCATATCCGAGGACTGTCGGCCATCTCCGGCAGTGATAAAATTGAAGCGTTCGATAGCAAAGGTCGCAGGATCAATATCGTGAAATTGACTGAACCCAAAGGTTCACCGTTTATCAACAAGAGTTGGTTCTGTTATATGACATTGACTCCTGATGTGATCGACAACGCCTACTATGACTACGGCACGGACAGCACGATTACAATTCGTGGCGAGGATTACACGGGCAAGGTTAAAACGGTTTCCTTCACGCTCGACCAGGTCAGAATGCAAACCGGTCAGCGCGACCCACGTGCCTTCACAAACTATCCGAAAGTGAGAAACCCGAAAGTCAATCCTGGCTTACAACTCGACCACCTCGACGCATATTCTGAACGGGCCTTTGAAAATACGAAAGCAGGCGATCAGAATTCTGCTTTGCCAAAAGCGCCTTGGGAAGCCAACTAGAGAAAACCATCATATCTTCGATCACATGACTCCTCCGTCGAACTCCAGTTCGGCGGAGTTTTTTTGTTTTTGCTCCTTTGAATTTGATGAAAGAGCAGATGACAAAGTAAGAAAATGAACATTATGTGGATACCTTTACGGCCCCGTCATATGCAGTCCTACAGTTTTTGTTTCTGAAATCAAATAACACGGCTCATCTGGTTCTATGATGAAAGAATCTCAAAAGACGAGACAATAGATTGTCATCAATGTTCCAGTCGAGTAAATTAAGCCACAATGCGGACATGGACATTTAATCACACAGGTCATGCCGAGACTTGACATTGCGCTCATCATTATAGTTTTGGCTTGGAATAGTAAATTGATGACGACGAAACAAACATCTCTGACCATGCTCGATGGAATTCGTAAACAGGATGCCGATCAGTGGAATCGGTTTGTCCAACTCTTTGGTCCGATTGTTTATGAATGGTGTCGTCGAAATGGCATTTCAGAGCATGACTCCGCCGATATTGTGCAGGAAGTGTTTCAGGTTGTCGCTGAGAAAATCCTTGAGTTTAGACGGGAGCAACCGGGAGACTCTTTTCACGGCTGGCTATACGGGATTACTCGTTTTAAATGCCTCGATTATTTCCGTGCTCGGGGGAAACAGGTTGTTGCAACGGGCGGAACAACAGCCATGCGTCAGATTCAAGATACGCCAGACTCAGAGTTCCAGGACTTTCCCACGGCTGAGATCGATTCCATGAGAATGTGCTTGTACCGTAGAGCACTCGAACTGATCAAAACAGAATTTGAGTCAAAGACCTGGCAGGCTTTCTGGAAAATCGCCATTGAGGAAGCACACACCAGTGATGTTTCAGATGAACTCGGAATGACACCAGGCGCAATTCATAATGCTAAATATAAAGTTTTACGAAGATTGCGATCCGAGTTTGAGGGTTTAGTCCCATTTCCTGATGATGAAAATATAGTGTGAGTGCTTTTCGATGAACTAATAGATCAATTTCAAATGGTCTCTGCAGTCCCTTGGAAGTCAGTATTCGAAACACTCAATCTTTGCTCTTTTCTAACTCTGCAGTTGATTTATGAATATGCTCTGGAAACTGAATCAGTTTCATCAGTTCTTTTCAACAAGAAATATTCATGACTATGACATCCTGCCCGCAAGCTGAGGAATTGAGCGGATTCAGTAACGGAACGCTCGACGATCTTAGAGCGAATATGATTGCCGAACATATTGATCAGTGCATCGACTGCTGCGATACCTTGTCGGGGCTAACTCAGAAAACTCTTCAACCATTCCCATGGCGAGATTCAACTGAAGAACTCCTTTATATCGATGAGTCAGCCTATCGTCGAATCGAATCGGTGATCAGCCAATGGATCCTGAATGAACGTCAGAAAAAGAATCCGCGAGGAAAGAAATTCCAACCTGGAACAGAAATCGGTCCCTATCGAATCGAAGGACTTCTGGGGCAAGGGGGAATGGGGTTTGTTTATCGAGCCTTACATACGCGTTTGAATAAGCTTGTTGCTCTTAAAGTACTTCCAGCCGAACAGGCATCGAACCCTGATCTGATTCGTCGCTTTGAACGCGAAATGCACTCCGTCGGCTCTATTGTGCATCCCAATATTGTTAGCGGATTTGATGCTGGAGTCCACGAAGGAATTTACTTCCTGGCAATGGAATTGATCGAGGGTTTAACTCTCTCCGAAATCCTGCGGCATCACGGACCAGTACCAGTTGCATTGGCTTGTGAAATCATTCGACAAACAGCAATTGCTCTCGATTATGTCCATAAACGAGGCATGCTACATCGAGATCTCAAACCTTCGAATCTGATGCTTTCACGCTCCGATAATGGAGAAATCATTGTCAAAATTCTCGATCTAGGCCTGGCAAGATTAAACAGTATCCATCAGGAAATGGAAGAAATTACGTCTGCAGGATTGATTGTGGGAACTCTGGAGTACATGGCTCCAGAACAGGCTGATCATCTAAAGGATATTGATGCCCGATCAGATATTTACTCGCTGGGAGCCACCTTTTACTGTCTACTGACCGGATTTGCTCCGTTATCAATAGAACAATATCCGACCCCCTTAAAACTATTAAAAGCTCTCACGATTACGAAACCGGTTCCGATCGGAAAAAGTGTGGCGATTCGCAGAAAATTAGGCCACCTTATCGATAGTATGTTGGAAAAAGATCCTGCAAAACGACCGTCTTCTGCCTTGGAAATTGCGAATCAACTTTCACAGTATGCCAAGAATTTGGATCTGGAAACTCTTTTGCAGAACCCATCGAAAACAACTGTTGTTGGAGCTGATTCCAATACCGTATTAGTTTCTCAGGATGATTCCCTCCCTGTTAGTCCTACGGCTCGGATATCTAATGTTTTCTCGGATGGAAACTCTTCAAGAAATTTCCGACGTTTATACCTACTGGCCACACTGCCTTTAAGTCTCTTGTTGGTAGTGGGCATCCTCTGGCTAAAAACAGATGGTGGTTATCTGAAAATAGAAGCTCCGGTAGGTGTCGATGTCACTGTCGAGGTTATCAAAGATGGACAATTTCTGAAATCGATTGAAGTTGACAAAGCTCGTGATGCGATCTGGTATCGATCTGGAAATTATGAAATCCGACTTCCCTCTTCGGATCAACAGAAATTACAGATCACGGACAATGTATTTCAACTCAAATACCGCAATGATCAAACGGTAACAATTACCAAAATATCAGACGCAGACGCCGTAACGAATCCGTCTTTGGAAATGCCAGAGAGTATGCCGACAACAGAGCAACCTAATGGAAATGATTCAAAAGTATTCGCGAATTCGACAGAATTATCACAATTTCAGATGTCTTCAATTGAAGCAGCCAGCAAACAGCAGCAACATGCAGATCTCGCAAACCTGCCAGTGACGAAAACGATCACGCTTCCCGGTGGAACAACTATGGATTTTCAACTGATCCCCCCTGGAGAGTTCCTGATGGGTTCGACAGAAGCGGAACTGGAAAAATTTCGTATGCAGTCGGAAGCTTATGATGACGGTTGGGGCTTGAGTCATCTGAAAACCGAAGGACCACAGCATCGCGTGAAGATTTCAAAGCCTTTTTACATGAGTCGTTACGAAATGACACGAGCACAATGGAAGAGTGTGACAGGTAACGACCACGTTAATCGAAGTTATCATCAGGGAGATCCTGACATCATGCCAGTTGTTGAGATTTCATGGCATGATTGTCAGAAAATGATTGAATCATTAAATGATCAATTCAAAGACCCTGCCTTTGAATTTGCATTGCCGACCGAAGCTCAGTGGGAGTACGCCTGTCGGGCGGGGACAACCTCTCCCTTTTATTACGGTACACTTGAAGAAGTTTTACAGAATAAATTCTGGTATTTTGGAAATCAGAATCGAAAAGAACAACCGGTTGGTTTGCTCTCACCGAACGCATGGGGTTTGTATGACATGCATGGAAATGTACATGAATGGGTGTTTGATCGCGGTGCGAAAACTTACCCCAATGTCAGCGTAGAGATTGACCCGACAGGCCCTGCTGAAAAGTTTCACCGGTTTGATGTCCGAGTCATGAGAGGAGGCTCGGTCTGGGATCCGCCCACAGCATGCCGCTCCGCGTTAAGAGGTTGCCGTCCACCTGAGTATGTATTTCATGCACTGGGGGTGAGGCCTGTCATGTTGTTAACAACAACGAATTCGGATTTACACGACGTCCAATGAACTCCCGAAGCTCATGAAATAGGGGAGGGAGCCTCAACAAGTGGATTGTGTTCGGCCCCACTGTTCGCATTGATTGCTTCTGCGAGGGATTGGGAATTGGCCAAATATGCGGAATATCTGAAGGCCGAGAACCAGATTCTGAGGGCTCGGATCCCTGGGCAGATTCATACGACAGCAAATGAACGCCAGAAGCTCATCAAGCTGGGGAAGGGGATTGGGAGAGCAGTCGAGGAGTTGATCACGATTGTCACGCCAACAACATTCTTTCGGTGGCTGCGGGACGAGAAGGGAAGTAAGTCCAAGACCAAGAATCCCAAAATCGGTCAGCGGAAGCCACGTGAACTGAGGGAACTTGTGATTGAAATCGCCAAGACAACCGGATTCGGCTACACGAGAATCATCGGGGAATTTCGGAAACTCGGGATCAAAAACATCAGCCAACAGACCGTTCGGAATATCCTCAAGGAAGCAGAGATCCAGCCTGGTCCAGACCGGACATCCGACTCGAGGACAGAGTTCTTGAACCGACATTGTGAAACACTATGGGCCAGTGACTTCTTTTCAGTCAAATCGATGACAGCACGCGGGTTGCGAGACCTGTATGTGATGGTATTTTTGAACCTGCAAACTCGCGAGCCAATTTTGACCGAATCGGCCTATCGACCGAATTCGGCATGGGCTGCCAGCAAACGAAGAAGTTTACTGAGCAGACCAGGGATCGTGTGAAACGTCCTGCGATCCTGATCCACGATCGAGATACGAAATACAAAAAGAAGTTTCGTGCAACCGTGGAATCAGCGGGCATGAAAACGAATCCGTTACCAAAGGCATCGCCGAATCTGAATGGTCGGTGTGAGCGGTTTATTGAGACGATCAAACTGGAATGTCTCAACAATTTCATTGTGTTTGGCAAGAAGCATCTCGATTATCTCACGGACGAGTTTACGAGTTATTACAACAAAAAAAGAAGCCACATGGAACGTGACCACCTGCCGCCGATTCGAGGGGAACCTGATGAAGTGGCGACAATTTCCATTGATCAGATTGAGGTCAAGAGATACGTTGGAGGATTGATCAAGTCGTTTGAGCGGAAGGTGGCTTGAGCAGATCAAGAAGACCGTAGTTCGGCTCCATGTGCAATCGTCTCAAATAACTGGGATTCTCAGCGAGTAAGCCTCCAATCGTGAGCTGATATTTCTTATCAACTTTGGAATTGTCGTATCATCGTATTTTGTTTCACCGATTACACCCGTTGTACCGGAGGAGCGTGATCATTTGCCGCCCGTGCCCAGTAGTGATCCCGCAGAAGTTGAGACGTTGAAATTGACCGAGGTCTTTGTCATATCGCACGTTAGAGGCTAGGTCAAATCGTTTGAAAGGAAAGCGGCGTAGAATACTAACGCTAACTATTCTTCTCTCGGTCGAAAGGTGGGGTTAGCCCGCTTTGCTGCGGCCAATTCTGCTTCAAGCTCCTGCACGCGCTTCTGAAGCTGCTCGATAACGGGAGCGACAGCACTCTGCGAAAACCGTTTATGGATGTGCTGGGGGCAATTGATGTCCCAAGCCTCGATCTCAAAGAGGATGATACGTTCAACTTTGCCTGGGTAATCGGGATCACGGAGCTTTTCCTCCAGCGAATCGTTTCCTTCCACGACTCTTGCATTGCCCCACAATTTGATGCGGCGGCTGTGAACGTAGTCCATCAGGAATATGAATGCCTTGGGATTTTCGGATAAATTTCCCAAGCTTATGTATTGCTGGTTGCCGCCGAAGTCAGCGAAGCCCAAGGTCTTCTCATCGATCACCTTTAGAAAGCCCGGTGATCCACCTCGGTATTGAATGTAAGGCTGTCCTTCGGAGTTGGATGTACCTAAATAGAACATATCGAGTTCAGAGAGAAACAATTCCAGATCGGGTGTAACAGTCGTTTTCCAGCCGTGCTGTTCTACTTTGGCGTAACTTTGACGTGAACCCTTTTTGGATTGGATCGCTTTCACGGCGGTGGTAAATGCCACATCGCTTGGATAGTTTGTCATCGGGCTCGCTCCTTACTTTTCATTGAACCGTAGCGAATTGTGGAGGGGGCATTCATGGCAGAGGACCGGTGATGTCATTGTTCACCGGCCCTCTCAGTACATGATCGTTAAACAGAAACCGCTTCAACCTTTGGAAAATCAATTTCAGTTTTTGCGACGTTATTGAAGAAATTCGTCAACACACTGAGGCTGATGTGAGCGATGACTTCTGCAACTTCTCCTTCGGAGTACCCTTCAGCAAGAAACTGATCGAGATCCGAATCGTCGATTTGACCGTTTGATTCGAGAACTCGATGTACGAATCGCAGAAGTGCATCAGCCTTCGAGTCGCTCGCATGACCATTGCGGCTTTCGATGATTTGGCTTGGATTCAAGCCGACCATTTTTCCAATTGCTGAGTGGGCGGCCAGGCAATACCCGCAGCCATGATGTTCAGCGACAGTCAGGGCGATCCTTTCTCGGTCCTTGGCCGAAAGACTTCCTTGGCTCAAAGACTCATTGAGGCTGAGATAGCCACCAAGGGCAGATGTCGAGTGCCCAAGCGTTTGCATGAGATTGGGAATACGCCCCAGTTTGGTTTTGACCTGCTCAAACAGTTCCCGAGTTTTGACCGGTGCAGTTTCAGCGAGTAGAGGGTTGATACGTGACATGGTCGTTCTCCTGAAAAAAGGGTTAGAAAGCAGACTTGTATGCCTGCGTGGTTCAATACTTGGATGTCAGGTCAGGCGACATTGGGAATGCCAGCGTCATCTTCCGGTCGTGGACCTGGGGCTGACCAATGGAACTTGCGTTGCACTTCTTCGATGGAGACATCATTGATGCTGGCTTCTCGACGCTGCATCAGTCCTTCATCATCGAATTCCCAGAGTTCGTTTCCGTATGCTCGAAACCACTGGCCATCAGCATTGTGGTACTCGTATTGGAAACGGACGGCGATCTTGTTGTCGGTGAAACTCCAGAGCGATTTGGTGAGTCGATATTCGAGTTCCTTTTCCCACTTGTCGGCGAGAAACTCTCGAATCTGCTCACGACCACGGACGAACTGACTTCGGTTTCTCCATTCGGAGTCTTCCGAGTAAGCCAGCGAAACACGATGTGGGTCACGGCTGTTCCATGCATCCTCGGCAGCACGAACTTTGGCGACGGCAGTTTCGAACGTGAACGGTGGTCGAATTGAAGTTGTCGATTGCATTTCATTTCCTTTTGCGAATGGGTTTTAATCTTGCTGTCTGAGCCGTTGTCGACTAACGGCCTGTACTTTGAGGGAGCCCTACCGGGCCAGTTGTTTGCCAAGAACGTCAAGGATGAGTACGGCGATAAAACAGAGGACTCATGGTCGTCTTCGACGGATCGTCATTCGCAAGCCTCATAAGCCGTCTACGAGCAGACTCAAGTGAGTCTATTAACGCCTCACCACCATGTTCGTCATTCTCGGCAGCAACAATCTCCAAATCGTTCACGCCGATGAAGTGAAGCACTGTCCGCAAATGTGGATCAAGGTGATTGAGAGTTTCATTTCGACCACCGGGACCGTAACCGCCATCTCCCCGTGAGATGACTGCAATCATTCGTTTGTCGTGAACGAGCGGTGTATATGTCGATTCTCTGTTGTCGGGATTGAATAAAAATGTCCGACCTACACGCACAATTTGATCGATATAGGCTTTGAAACCGCTCGGCATCCCAAAATTATAGAAAGGAATCCCGGCGACTATGGAATCAGCTTCGAGAATCTCGTCTACCAATACGTCACTCAATTGCAAGGTATCTTGCATTGCTTGACTGCGTTCATCAGGTTGGGCAAACGCTGCTGCGATCCACTCTTCCGTCACATGCGGCAATGGGTTTCGACCAATGTCACGATAAGTCACGGTGCCGTGGGGGTGGCTGTCCCGCCAGCTTTGAACAAAGTGGGCTGTCAGGCGGCGTGTGTGAGACCGGTCGTTACGGGG
>TARA_R100000789_G_scaffold11804_1_pt1 | contig 11537 bp, 9 predicted proteins | sample TARA_R100000789 | Tara Oceans TARA_R100000789 (sample SAMEA2623403) | marine metagenome | biome: marine biome (ENVO:00000447); feature: mesopelagic zone (ENVO:00000213); material: "saline water (ENVO:00002010), including plankton (ENVO:xxxxxxxx)" | depth 450 m
GAGGCGGGTGATCTGGTCATTACCCAGCCGCTTACCTTTGTGGCCACCTGTAATGCTATCGCCTACTGCAATGCTGAACCGGTGTTTATCGATGTAGACCGTGACACCCTGGGGCTGTCCGCCAAGGCGCTCGAAGCCTGGCTGGACGAGCATACAAAGCTGGACTCCGAAGGCGTTTGCCGCACCCGCGCAGATAACAAGGTGGTTCGGGCCTGTGTGCCCATGCACACCTTCGGCCATCCTGCGGACCTGGATGGGCTGGTGTCGGTCACCCGCCGCTGGAATATTGCGTTGGTAGAAGACGCGGCCGAATCTCTGGGTAGCTATTACAAGGGTAAGCACACCGGTACCTTTGGCGCGCTGGGCACGCTCAGCTTTAATGGCAATAAAATCATGACCACCGGTGGTGGCGGGATGATCCTGGCCTGCGAGGCGTTGGCCACTCGCGCCAAACACCTGACCACCACCGCCAAGAAGCCGCACCCCTTCGAGTACATACACGACGAGCTGGGGTATAACTACCGGTTACCCAACCTGAATGCTGCACTGGGGTGCGCCCAGTTGGAGCAGCTGGACACCTTCGTTGAGGCCAAACGGGCACTAGCTGCCGCCTATGATGCGTTCTTCTCAGGCACAAACCTGGAGTTCGTGAAAGAGCCTGCAGACTGCCGCTCGAATTACTGGTTAAACGCTGTGATCTGTGAGGACAAAGCCCACAGAGACGAGCTGCTTGAATCCACTAACCAGCAAGGGATCATGACCCGGCCCATCTGGGCGTTGATGAACCATCTGGCCATGTATCAGAGTTGTCGCCGTGGTGATCTGAGTAATGCGGAGTGGCTGGAAGCGCGAGTGGTGAATTTGCCGAGTAGTGTGGTTTTAAAGGGTTAAATTATGAAAAAGTTAGGCGTATTTGGCACATCAGGGTTTGCGAGAGAAGTTGCAGATATTGCAGATGAGTTGGGTTACGAGCCGTTTTTGATCGCTAAAGATGAGACAGAGGCAGCCGCCGGACCTCACGTGTGGCCGATTGTTTTGGAAAGCGATATAGACCAATCCCAAGAGACTGTCTATGCGCTAGGTATTGGTGAGAACAACATCAGAGCCAAGGTTGCCGACCGTTACTCGGGCAAGCTGAACTTCGTGAACCTTATTCACCCAAGTGCAACCTTTGGAAAGTATCAACTTGAACAGATCCAGAAGCGGGAAGGCGTTATTGTCTGCGCAGGGGTTCGCTTTACAAGCAACATCGTGGTGGGCAGTTACTCGATATTTAACCTGAACGCTACTATCGGCCACGACGTAATCGTTGAGGATTTCGTTAACATCGCTCCGGGCGCACATGTATCCGGCAATGTATGGATCAAGCGAGGGTGTTGGCTCGGAACCGGAGCGGTGATTAATCAGGGCAACAATGAGAAAAAGCTGTCAATTGGCGCTGAAACGACTATTGGCTCCGGTGCCGTGGTCATCAAAGACTGCGACGGACAAGCTGTCTATGTTGGTGCGCCCGCGAGGAGGATTAAATGAGAACGCTGGTGATCGCTGAAGCAGGAGTCAACCATAACGGTGATATCGAGCTTGCGAAAAAGCTCATTGCCGTAGCCGCCGAGGCTGGGGCTGATTTGGTTAAGTTTCAGACTTTTGTCACGGCTAGCAACATTTCACGTAGTGCGCCAAAAGCAGAATATCAGAAGGGCTCGACTGACCCCGAAGAATCTCAATACGAGATGGTCCGGAAACTTGAACTCTCAAAAGACGACCACTTGGAACTCATCGAAGAGTGCAGGAAGAGAAAGATTGGCTTCTTCTCTACTGCATTCGATGCAGCGAGCATTGATATGCTCGATGAGCTGAATGTCGGTGATTATGTGAAGGTGCCTTCCGGCGAACTAACCAATCTCCCTTACCTCCGTTATCTGACCCGCCACGGAAAACGCGTGCTGCTATCCACCGGCATGGCAGATCTGGGCGAGATCGAAGCCGCGATTAACGTGGTGGAACAGGCAGGCACCCCCAGAGATAAAATCACTGTTCTGCATTGCACCACCGAATACCCCACACCCATGGAAGACGTGAATCTCCGCGCCATGGTCAACATTGGCAAGGCGTTTGGGGTATCGGTGGGGTACTCGGACCACACGCCAGGCATTGAAGTACCCATCGCCGCAGTTGCTCTGGGTGCGACCGTGATTGAAAAGCATTTCACTCTGGACCGCACTCTGCCGGGGCCGGATCACAGGGCCAGTCTGGAGCCCGATGAGCTGAAAGCCATGGTGCAAGGCATCCGTAATATTGAGAAGGCGCTGGGGGATGGCATCAAACGACCCAGCCCCAGCGAACTCAAGAACAAGCCTATTGCCCGCAAATCGCTGGTGGCCGCTCGTCCCATCAAGGCAGGGGAAGCGTTCACTGAAGATAACCTGATGGCCAAACGCCCAGGCACGGGCATTTCGCCGATGCAGTGGGACGAGGTGATTGGTCGCACTGCGCCCCGTGATTTCAGTGAAGACGAGTTGATCGAACTATGACTCGCAAGGTTTGTGTGGTAACCGGTACCAGAGCTGAGTTCGGGTTGCTGCGTTGGCTGATGGGCGAGATCCAAAGCCACCCGGAGCTGGAGCTTCAGGTGATTGCGACGGGCATGCATTTGTCGCCTGAGTTCGGTTCGACGTACCACGAAATCGAAGAAGCGGGTTTTGAGATTGATGCCCGAGTGGAAATGCTTCTGAGCTCAGACACCAACACCGCAGTGACCAAATCCATGGGCCTTGGTGTGATCGGCTTTGCCGATGCCTACGAGCGCCTGGCCCCGGATATCGTGGTGGTGCTGGGGGATCGTTTCGAGATATTCGCCGCCACTTCGGCCGCTATGATTGCGGGTGTACCGGTTGCGCATTTGCATGGTGGCGAGACGACAGAGGGAGCGTTTGACGAAGCCATTCGCCACTCGATCACCAAAATGTCTCACCTGCACTTTGTGGCGGCAGATGAATATCGCCAGCGCGTGATTCAGCTTGGAGAGCATCCGGACAGGGTGTTCAACTTTGGCGGCATGGGCATTGATGCGATTAAACGCATCAAGCTGCTTAGCCGAGAAGAGCTGGAGCGTTCGCTGGAGCTCAGCCTTGGTGCAAAGAGCCTGCTGGTGACGTTCCATCCGGTGACCCTGGAAGGTGGTGCCAGCTCGGCCGCCCAGATGGGTGAACTGCTGGCCGCTTTGGAAGATCTGGACGATACCACCCTGATCTTTACCATGCCGAACGCCGACACCGGAGGCCGGGAGCTTAGTGCGATGGTTCGGGAGTTCGCCCAAGGGCACCCCAATGCGAAGGTGTATACGTCGCTTGGCCAGCTCCGATACTTCTCCTGCCTGGCACAGATAGACGGTGTTGTTGGTAATTCCTCCAGTGGCTTGGCAGAAGCGCCGTCCTTCAAGATTGGCACCGTGAATATTGGTGATCGCCAGAAAGGCCGGCTGAAAGCGAATAGTGTGATTGACTGCGAACCGAACCGCGAGGCTATTCGGGCAGCGCTGAAAACTCTCTACTCTGCCGAATTCCATGCCAGCCTTGCTGCTGTTTCCAACCCCTACGGAAACGGTGGTGCCAGCGAAGCGATCGTCAAAGTACTTGCGGAATACCCACTGGAAAACATTCGCAAGAAACAGTTTTACAACCTTTCAGCTAATGACTTTTCCTGACCTGCGGAGCAATCCATGAAGCCCTGGCGTAAAGCCTTAGTAAACAGCGACGTTACACTGGAACAGGCCATCGAAGTTCTGGACAAGGCAGCCTTGCGAATTGCGCTTGTGGTAGATTCAAGCGATAAGTTGCTGGGCACGCTGACAGATGGTGATGTGCGCAGAGCGCTTCTGAAACACATGCCGTTGGAAACGCCGGTTAGCCAGGTGATGAACGGCCAGCCCAAGACAGCGGAGCAGTCCTGGACGGAAAGCCGCATTATGGCGGTGATGGAGCAGCATGAATTGCTGCAGCTCCCCCTGGTTGATGCTGAAAAGCGCGTTGTAGGGCTGGCGAACCTGCACGACATCTTGAACAAACACCGCCACGACAACCCCGTCTTCCTGATGGCGGGCGGTTTCGGCACCCGCCTGCGGCCGCTGACCAACAACTGCCCCAAGCCCATGCTGAAAGTGGGTGACAAGCCGATCCTTGAGCAGATTCTGCTTAACTTCGTGGAAGCCGGTTTCCATCGATTCTACATCTCAACCCACTATATGCCGGAAGTGATCCGCGATTACTTCGGTAACGGTGAGAAATGGGGCATAAGCATTCAGTACGTACATGAGGAAGAACCTCTCGGCACCGGCGGCGCTCTGGGGCTGCTGCCTCACGACGAGATCGATCAACCGTTGTTCATGATGAACGGCGACCTGCTGACATCCCTGAACCTGCATAGTTTTCTGGAATTCCACGAAACCCACAATGGCGTAGCTACCATGTGTGTGCGGGAGTATGAGCACCAGGTGCCTTACGGAGTCATCACCAGCGACGGCACCCAGATTAAATCCATGGTAGAGAAGCCCGTTCACCGGTTTTTTGTCAACGCTGGAATCTACCTGTTGGCCCCTGCGCTGGTGAAAAGTGTGAAACCCGGTACCCGGATAGACATGCCAACTTTGCTGGAACGGCAGATTGACGGCGGCCAGGCGGTGAATATGTTCCCGATTCATGAGTATTGGCTGGATATCGGGCGGATGGATGATTTTAACAAGGCCCAGACGGAAGTGCAGGATCGATTAAATGGGTGAGACAGGCGATATTCTGGTTGTTATTCCCGCCCGTGGCGGCAGCAAGCGTTTACCGCGCAAGAACGTGCTGCCGCTGGCAGGCAAACCGCTGATCTGCTGGACCATTGACGCAGCACTGGAAGCGAAGCTGAATGCTCGCATTATGGTGACCAGTGATGACGAGGAAATCCTGGCCATCGCCCGGCAATACCAAAGCCAGGGTGTAATCGCCTATAAGCGAGCTGATGAACTAGCTACCGATACCGCTTCAACCGCTGATGTGTTGATTGATGCGGTAAAAGCGGAGCAGGCAGCAGGCTATGATCCGAAAACGCTAGTGCTTTTGCAGCCGACGTCGCCGCTTCGCAATGCCGAGGATATTCGGGCGGCATTGGATGTTTATCGGGAAAGTGGGTGTGAAGATACCGTTGTGACGGTATGTGAGGTTGACCATCCGACCGCCTGGGTTGGGACGATTGGTGAGGGATCGAGGCTTGAGGGAATTGATCTTAGCGGGAAGCGTTCTCAGGATTATCGGAAGGAGTATCGGTTGAATGGGGCGGTTTATGTTACTCGGGTTGGTTGGTTGGTGAGTTCGGGGGCGGTTTTTACGGAGCGTTTGTGTGCTTCGGTTATGCCGAGAGTAAGGTCCTTAGATATTGATGAGGGTGTTGATTTTCGGGTCTGTGAGAGTTTGATCGGATAACAAATGGCGTATTTAGCGTCGAGTTACATCCTAAGGCCTCAGTGGAGCTAAGGCTAAGTGCCCTGTTGGTAGGTTAGGGGAAGGGCCGTGGAATTTAGGCCGGATGTTGAGTTGTTACCTGATTGCTAATCTTATTAAATGTTTTGCCTACAATCCATTGCGGTCTAAGAAATCAATGAATTTTAATGATTCCATATTTGTTTGTAGTAAGCCCTTACAGTTTTTCAATGCGGCATCGATAGCTAGGGGGTATGGAATAGAAAATGCAAAAATGATTGTCGTTGACCGAGCAATTAGTGATGCTGAAAGTTTTTCTGATTTTGTGCTCTCTAATTATCTAGGTGACCTTTTCGACGAAGTGATTTTTGTCTCTTCGTATGATGAGGCTGTAAAAGAGGTAAACGCGGCCAAGTGTCGAAACTTGTTTGTGGAGGATGATCGGGTTAGTCTGTATTATCTTTTTCAGAAAGCTGATCATGAAAATTTACTAGTCTATGAAGAAGGTATTGGTACTTACTTGGGGCACTATAAGTATATGCTGTCTTGGCCCAAATATTTTCGCTGGTATTTGTCTTCAAAATTATTTGGTTGTGGTCTTGATTTTGGAGAGTCTCGCTCTACGAAGTTTGTCTTTGTTAGGTACCCTAAAATTCTTATTTGGTTTAAACCAAAGCTGGCTGGCAAGGTGAAGCCGATAGCTGGACATATTTCGGAAATTAATCTGTTAAAAGACCAGCTTTTTGAATTCTGCTCCGATAATTTCCAGAGTTTGTTTGACGAAGGAAAGGCTGAGGAAGATGTAGCGCTGATACTGGGAACCTGGGGTGGCCTAAAATATGAAGATTACGAATCTATTTGTGGCAAATCTTATAGCGAAATACTATACAAGCCTCATCCCCATGATGGTGCTGGGATCAAAAAAATAGCCGATATAAGAGAGCTGGCATGGTTGCCGGCAGAAGCCCTCGTATTGTTTCTGGCCGAAGCTTACCGAAAAGTTGTGGTCTACCATTACGGCTCTTCTGTTGAGTTTTATAAAAGAGATTTGCCGAAAAATGTGGAGTTTTATTGCCTTAGTAGCCCCGGGCTAAGGTATCAAAGAATCATGAAGGCGGCTTATTGATGGGCAGTGTTGATTGGTTCGTGCCTGAAGACAAAAGCTCACATGAGCAGTTGATAACGGTTGTTATACCACTCTACAACAAAGAAGCAGAGATTAAAGAAACCCTTAAGTCAGTTCTTTGTCAGACTTACTCTCCGTTTGAGGTTCTAGTTGTAAATGATGGGTCTACGGATTGCTCAGAGGACTTGGTAAATAGCTTTGAAGCTCCGAATCTGAGGCTGATAAATCAGAGCAATCAGGGAGTATCGGTTGCTCGTAACACTGGTATAGCCGAGGCCAAAACTGAGTGGGTTGCTTTAATTGATGGTGACGATATATGGGCCCCAACCCATCTGGAAAATCTTGTAAAACTGCTTAAATGCTATCCCGGCTCGGAGCTTTATAGTACTCGAATTACTCCTGATAAGGATCGTCTTGGCACCAAGAAAGAGTGTGTCCGGATTAAAGATTATTCAAAGTATGTCTTAGATGAGGGCTGGGCTGTGAATAGCTCATCACTGATGTTTACTAAGCGAATTTGGAGGCTGGTTGGTGGGTTTCCTCAAGGTGAAACTCACGGAGAGGATATTGTAACTTGGTATAAGATGTCTTTTTATACAGATATATGTGTTTCTGATAAGGTTGATGTTTTGTATAGGAATGATTGTTCGAATAATGCCTCTAGAAGTATAAAAGATGAAGATGATGCGTTTGTTAAGTATATGGATCTCAGAGTTATTGAAGGCCCTGAAGATGTTAGGTTTGATGAGATTGAAATAAGTAACAAGATGCGTATTTCTAAAGCATTTTTCTTGATTAGCTCCGGAGCCGGTTGGGCTGCAAAGAAGCACTTGGATAAGGCCGTGAGTACGAAGAGATTCAAGAAAATTCGTATTGCTTGCATGATTGCTTGTTATCTGCCTCCTTTCCTCGCAAAAGCGATCGCTCAATCAGTTTTGAAGTGTAAGTCCTAAATTCTTTATCCCCTATCACGAAACTTAATACTATGTGCGGATTTGCCGGAGTTTACAGCCCTTTAGCAGTGGTCGATATGGGTGTCATTGCGAGGATGGGCGACGTGCTAACTCATCGTGGCCCGGATGGTCGAGGATTCTGGGCGGAGTCCGATCGTAGCGTTGGGCTAGTACATCGCCGTTTGGCCATTCAGGATGTTTCTCCTGCCGGTGATCAGCCAATGTGCAGCCCCTGTGCCCGTTATATTATTGTCTTCAATGGCGAGATATATAATCACCTTAGGCTTAGAGGTCAGTTGTCGGCTGCAGGGCATGTATGCGATTGGCGGGGCCACTCAGATACTGAAACCCTTCTGGCGTGTATCTCCGTTTGGGGTATCCGCTCTACTTTGGAACGCTTGGTGGGAATGTTTGCCTTTGCGGTGTGGGATCGTTCAGCCAAAGAGCTCACTCTGGCAAGGGACCGAGCAGGAGAGAAGCCGCTGTATTGGGGATGGCAAAATGGAAGCTTGGTATTTGGCTCTGAGCTAAAGGCTCTTAGATCCCACCCTGATTTTAATGCGCCTGTAGACAGGGGGGCATTATCAGTGTTTTTAAGACATAACTACATACCGGCGCCATACACTATTTTCAAAGGTATTAATAAGCTTCCCGCCGGTTGTATGGTAACGGTCTCGAGAGAGTCTAGCTCGAAGCCTGCTTCTCCAGTTGCATACTGGTCTGTGAACCAGGCTGTACAGCACGGGCTTTCGGATCCATTTAGGGGCTCAGACGAAGAGGCGATTGGTTCCTTGAAGTCGATTTTGTCTGAGTCCATTGAAGGGCAAATGTTATCTGATGTGCCTCTCGGTGCTTTTTTGAGCGGTGGAGTTGATAGCAGTCTGGTCGCTGCCATGATGCAAGAGCGGTCTTCCGCACCGATTAAAACCTTTGCCATCGGTTTTGACGACCCAAGGTTTAACGAAGCCGGGCACGCGTCCGCTGTTGCGCGTCATTTGGGTACTAACCATACCGAGCTTTATGTCAGTGCCCAAGACGCTTTGGATGTTGTGCCCAGACTGCCGTCCATCTACTGTGAGCCTTTTGCAGATAGTTCTCAGATCCCAATGTTTCTTGTTTCAAGAATGGCGAAAGAGAAAGTCACCGTTGCATTAAGCGGGGACGGTGGTGATGAGCTCTTTGGGGGCTACAATCCCTACCAATTTGCGCCAAGGTACTGGGCTTACATGCAAAAATTCCCCCTTGGTTTGAGGCGAGCAGCTGGCAGTATGCTCGGTCGGCTACCATTGCCAGATAGGCTTCAAAAGCTTTCCGGGGTAATGGGTGAAATGAATCGAGAGATGTTCTATAGGGCCTTGATGTCGCATTGGTTGAATCCCGAACAAGTCGTTTTGGAAGGGGATGAGCATTCGACGATACTGAATAACTCCGCTCGCTGGCCTAATGCGGAGTCCTTCGAGGAGTGGATGATGTCGATGGAAGCGCAGATGTATATGCCTGATGACATTTTGGTGAAAGTCGACCGAGCGGCAATGGCGAACAGTCTCGAAACACGTGTGCCTCTCCTTGATCACCGGGTGTTTGAGTTTGCGTGGCGATTGCCACTTCACATGAAAATTCGTGAAGGTCAAGGCAAGTGGGTACTAAGGCAGCTTTTGTACACTTATGTTCCCAAGGCGTTGATTGAGCGACCTAAGAAAGGTTTTTCGGTACCGATGGCGGATTGGCTTCGTGGGCCCTTGCGTGAGTGGGCTGAAAGTTTGTTGAATGAGAGGAGACTCGAACACGAAGGCTATTTTAACGCGCGTGCTGTTCAGAAACTATTTAAGGAGCATGTTTCTGGGAGGCGTAACCATGCTAACAGGTTGTGGAGTGTTTTGATGTTTCAGGCGTGGTTGGAGCAGCTTTAATGAAAGTCTTGCATGTCATAGTCGGGCTAAATACCGGTGGCGCGGAACTAATGTTAAAGAGGCTCATTGAGGGTGGGGCAAATAATGTCGAACATTCAGTGATCTCTTTGACCGATATAGGTACCGTTGGTAAGTTGCTGCAAGATCGTGGTGTTAAGGTTTTTACGCTCGGAATTAGTAAAAGGGTTTGGAGTTTGTTTCCTGCCATTGTAAAAATGATAAATGTGGTGCGGGCGGAGAAACCCGATGTTATGCAAACTTGGATGTATCACAGCGATATTTTGGGTGGGCTGATTGCCAGGGTTTGTGGCGTCGATAAGGTATTCTGGAATGTTAGAAATACAAACCTGCATGGGCGAGGAATTTTTAATTATTTTCTAAGGCGGTTATGTGGAGTTTTCTCATACGTGCTCCCTGATGCTGTTGTTTACGTATCTAGGTCGGCCTTAAAGTCACATATTAATGCTGGTTATAGTAAGCGAAAGGCAGTCTTGATTTTTAATGGATTTGATTGTTCTGTATATGCACCTTCAGATTCTGTTAGATCTGAGATTCGCAGAGAGATTGAGATAAAGGACGATGAGTTCTTGATTTGTAGTGTTGGCAGGTGTGTCGAGGCTAAAGATCATGGAACGTTTATCCGTGCTATAAGCTATGCTTCTCAATTCAATCCGCACATCAAAGGTCTCATGATTGGTAGAGGTTTAACAGAAGCGAATGCGGAGATTTTTTCGGGAATTGAGACGTCAAACATTGACAAATTCGTTCTTCTCGGTGAAAGAGATGATGTGCCGAGATTGCTATGTGCAAGTGACGTATTCTGCTTGCACTCAATAACCGAGGGCTTCCCGAATGTATTAGGAGAAGCTATGTTAACAGCTCTGCCTTGTGTTACAACAGATTGTGGTGATGCGGCTGATATAGTCGGGGATAGTAAATATGTACGTCCATGCGGAGATTATAAGGGTCTTGGAGATGCAGTTTTAGCGTTGTCGCAGAAAAGTTCATCAGAACTAAACGATATAGGTGAAAGGAATAGAGAAAGGATACAGAAGGAATACTCTATTGGTGAAGCTATAAAAAAGTATGAAAGTTTGTGGTTTTCATTTTAGGGATTTTTAATCCTGCATGAGATATTTTTTTGGATATAGTTTGTGAAAAAATTCCTACTGAAATTCACGCCTGTTATTTTTCAGAACTTGCTAATTTCTATATACAATACATGGCTTTATAGGAAGCGGCATGGTGGGTTTTATAAACAATACAGACACTATTTTGCGAGTTTCGATAATGCGCCGAGGGAAGTGGTTGACTCTGAACAGAGCGAGCGACTAGTTGAAATACTGTGCCATGCGTTAGCAAATTCAGCTCACTACCGCAGAGTGGGTGGCAGCACACTTGAAGCCTTCCCTGTGTTAGAAAAAGTCACGTTACTCAATCATTTGGATGAGATTAGCACTGTCGCTGAAGAAAATGCTGAGGTGAGCCTAACAGGAGGCACCACCGGTGCCTCGATGAAAGTGCTTTACACACGGGAAGATATCCAGGAACGCAACGCTATGCTCGATCATTTTCGGGCAAAGTTTGGTTATAAGTTGGGTAAGCGCACTGCCTGGTTCAGTGGTAAGGACCTTGCCCGTCCTAAAGATCTGGCAAAGGGGATCTGCTACCGCGACGACTGGATTAACCATATCCGTTATTTCTCTACGTTCCACATCACCGATCGTTATTTCGACGCTTACTGGCGCTCGCTGACAGACTTCGCGCCTGAGTATCTGGTGGGCTTTCCATCCAGTGTTTACGACATCTGCGTTATGGCAAAAGAGCGAGGGCTTTCTTTTAAGGGTGTGGTTAAGGCTTTTTTTCCTACTGCGGAAACCGTTTTGCCCCAGCACCGGGCGGTGATTGGCGAGGTGCTTGGCTGCCCTTTGATTGACCAATATGCGTCATCAGAGGGCGCCCCCTTTATTCTTGAATGTGAGAAAGGTCGATTACACATTCACCCGCTTACTGGAATTTTCGAAGTGGTTGATGAGAACTTACAGCCGGCGCAGGAGGGTGAAATCCTGGTTACATCCTTTTCGACCCGGGG
>TARA_R100000789_G_scaffold9500_2_pt1 | contig 11498 bp, 4 predicted proteins | sample TARA_R100000789 | Tara Oceans TARA_R100000789 (sample SAMEA2623403) | marine metagenome | biome: marine biome (ENVO:00000447); feature: mesopelagic zone (ENVO:00000213); material: "saline water (ENVO:00002010), including plankton (ENVO:xxxxxxxx)" | depth 450 m
GTTGGCCGCATCCGTTGTGACCTGCCCATCCGCATCCGTGACCGTCACGTAGATTCCACCGTCTACCGTGTCACCGGTCAGGGCTGAGACCGGGACCGTGGCAATCCAGTGGCCGTTCTCCAGCGTGGCAATGTATTCACTGCCGTCGACCACGACGACAACTTCGGCTTGTGCTTCAGGATCAATGCCGCTGACTTCGACCTGGATCCGGAAAACCTCATCCTTCTCAGCATATGTAATCTGGCGGTCATCCAGCACCTCACCATCAAAGCCGACGGCAGTGATTTTGGGGTTGCTTGCGGGCGTCGGTTCAACATTAGCATCGTTTCCGAAAAGCAATTCTGACGCAGAGCGAACAACATCTCCCGCCAAATGGTCGACGCTACGGACGTCATGTACGAGGCGTTCAGGCACTTCGGAAACGAAGGTACTTACTGTGTCGATGTCATGCGACGCCCGTTCAGGAGCTTCAGAAACAAAGGTATTCACCGTGCCAATGTCGTGAGAAAGCCGTTCAGGAATCTCACTCGTGTATGTCGACAAGGGTTTTGTGATTTTGGACAGGAAGCTGAACAGGGACAAATTTACACCCATACTTAAGTTTGTGATTCTCTCGTAAGTATGTATTGAGACATGCTCATTCCACGCCTGCAATCAGAAACCGCATGCCTAGGTGTTTGAGCCCAAGGTTTGATGGTGCGATCCTTTCTCAGGAATGGAAGGAAGCATTATGGGCAGGTTTTCGGTAAATACGGATTGCGCACAGGATCGAGGCGATCGAACCGCATCCATTTTTTTGACCAGTTATAGTGCTCGACCTGCGCGTCAGCTTGCGCGACAAGTATGGCATGGTACTCCCAAATATAGCTGCCGCTTGGGCTTGTTCTTCGCGATCTGACTTGGGGCAGGCGCATCTCCCATATGGAACTTAATTTGGTGTCGTAATGGCTCGGATTGGGAATAAGAATACATGCAGTGTCTGCGTGTGCTTCGACACCACGATGGACATACATGCCAATCGCGGAGGCCCAAGACCAGCTGGCCATAAGGCAAAGAACCAAAGCTCCAACACGCGGATACCCATATCGGGTCTGTTCGGACGATAAAGCCGCCCTGACCATCAAAAGATACCCCACGAACCCAAGAACATAAAAGAGCATGATGGCCCCATTCGTGGATGTGCCTTCTACCCATGTCATCAATGCGAGAAGCGCGCCGATGATGAGGAGGACTGTGGCGAGAACCGTAGTTGCCTTTGAGGGTCTGGTGCGTTTGCACTGAGGTTTTGCGATCAAGTGCGCTGCAGCCAAGCCGAGGATGCAGCCAGCAACAGCGAATATGGCACCTCTCTCTGGCGCGGTTGGAAACCAGCTACTGATCCAAAAGATGAGGGCAAGGAAGGAGGGTAAAATTTTCATAATATGAGACTGTGCGGAATTTTGTGCCCCGGCGCATTTAGTTACGCCATTGGGAAGCGGTCTTCGAACATGATTGCAAACTGGCTTTTAACAGCGTGCCATTCGCGCACTGAGCGTTTCCACTCTTGAGAAGTAGCACTCAGCGCAAGATAGATCAACTTCGCGGCTGTATCATCGCTGGGGAAGTGGCCGCGGATTCGGACGACGCGGCAATCTGGATGTCCTGGACGCCTCGGTTGCGTAGATCGTTCAGGACCTTTTCCCAGAGTTTGGCGGCCTCGTTGGCCTGAAACCACGGCCCCAGAACGTCCCGCGTATCGTCTGGCAGGATCGCCAGCGCCACGAAAGCGGCCTTGTTCGATACCGCCCCATCGCTGCGGATATTGACCCGGATTGCGTCCATGAAGACGACTGTATAGCAGAGTTCCGGCGGGCGGTTTTTCCACACCTTGACCTCGTCCATGACGGCGTCGGTGATCGCTGAGATCAGGCCGTAGATTTCCTCAATGTGACCCTGGATCTCACGGGCGGTCATACCGCGCGCATACATGCTGACGATCTTGCGATCGAATTCCGGAAACCGACGCGGGTACTTGGCGATCAACAGCGGGTCGAAGGTGCCGTTGCGGTCGCGTGGGATGTAGAGGACAACTTTTCCGCTGTCGGTGGTCACCGCCTTTTGGCTACTTCCGTTCCGGCGGTTGGCCACCTGGACTTGACCTGCAAGGGGACTGTTGCGTTGGCGCACGGTCTACCGGGATAGTGTCGGTGTCCGCAATAAATGGAGGCCGTCATGCGCCGTGATCCGTTCAAGGGCCACCGTTTTCCGCGAGACATTATTCCGCTCGCCCCGCTTCAGGATGAACGCCTTCTGCGCCTCCGTGAACTTCGATGCCTTCATGCGTTTGTGCTCCTCTCCCAGCCAGGGAAGATTAGCCGAAAACTCCAGCTTCAAACGGTCCCGTATTCAGGGGGGCAGAGCTAATGCAGCCCTTCTAACCACATGGCTTCACAAAGCGGATCCCATACAACGATAGTTCTTTAACAATGCCGGCCCTTTGCGCCCAAGGGCAAAGGGCTCTCAGGCGATAGGCTTCAGACACATCGCACCCTGGCCAAGTCGATGTGCGGCGTCGAAATCACAAGATGAAATCCGCTGCGGTCATTCCGGTGACTGCGGCCACACGGATTTCGGCGTCAACCGTGCCATCGCCGTCCACGTCAAACTGAGCGATTGTCGAGCCCGTAGGCGTTTCGAACAGTCGCAATTCGGCGCCCCCAGTCGTGCTGAACCCCGCCGTGCCACGGAAATCGATCACGCCCGCTGTCATGCCGGACACGTCGATCACATCCACCCCGGTCTCGAAGTCGATGATCTGGTCGCGTTCGGCACCCAGACCGGCCTCTTCGGTTGAGGCGAATACAAAAACGTCGCCGTCCGCCCCGCCACTCAACAGGTCCATATCGGTGCCACCGGACAGACGGTCGGCCCCGCTGCCGCCGCGCAGCACATCGCGCCCGCCGCCGCCCTCCAAGACGTCTGCACCGCCATAGGAATACAGCGAGTCGTTACCATCGTTGCCGGTCAGCACGTTGTTTTGGAAATTTCCCGCGATCAAGTCATCGCCCGCGCCGGTTTCGGCGTTTTCAAAATTGCGGATCGTGTCGCCGGTCGCCAGCGGGTCCCCTTCGACCGTGTTGTTCCAAATCCGCAGGGTCATGCCCCCGGTCGCGCCGGAGTAGTCAACCGTATCGCTGTCACCGGGTGAGCCGTCCAGTACCTCGGCCCCGGTGTTTCCGATCAGGCGATCGTCCCCAAGGCCGCCAATCAGAACGTCGGCCCCGTCGCCACCATCAAGCGTGTCATGGCCGGTGCCGCCTCTGAGATCGTCGGCCCCCAGACCCCCGCGAAGAACATCGTCGCCCGCGGCACCGTCGAGCAGATCGAGGTCATCGCCGCCGTCAAGAACATCCGCCCCGTCAGAGCCGAACAGCGTGTCGTTGCCCGCATTGCCCATCAGAACATTGTCCAAGTGGTTGCCTGCGATAAGGTCTCCGCCTGCGCCGGTGCGGGCATTCTCAAAGTTGAGGATCGTGTCGCCGCTGGCAATCGCGTCGCCCGAAACGGTATTGTTGAACAGTCTGAGGTTGATCGTGCTGGTCGCAGCAGAGTAATCCAGCGTGTCGCTGTCGCCGGGTGACCCGTCCAGATGATCAATGCCGGCTCCGCCGATCAGGTGGTCGTTGCCAGTGCCGCCTACCAGGCTGTCGGCCCCGTCGCGCCCCACAAGCGTGTCATTCCCGCCCCGCCCATACAGACCGTTGGCACCCGAATTGCCGATCAACACGTTGTCCCCGGTGCCGCCATAGCCGTTGGTGTCGGTTGAGCCGGTCAAGGTCAGGTTTTCGACATGAGGTGCCTTCAAGTACAGGTCATAGGTGAGGGACGACCGCACTTCGTCAGTTCCCTCGCCCGCGCTTTCAACCACAACATCTAGGACGTCATCCACGAGGAACACATCGTCCCCGGTGCCACCAATCATGCTGTCGGCACCAATGCCCCCGTCCAACGTATCATTGCCACCGCGACCGGTCAGAATGTTGATGCCACTGTTGCCCGTCAGCCAGTTGCCGGTCTCGTCGCCTAACGCGTTCAGATCTGCGGCACCTGTCAGGATGACCGCTTCGACATGCGAACCGGTGGTCAGCAGATCAAACGAGATTGCCGACCTGATCGTGTCCTCGCCCTGATCGGTGTATTCGATCACGGTGTCGCCCGCATCGTCGACGTCATACAGATCGTCGCCAAGCCCGCCCACCATATGATCTGCGGCGGTTCCGCCATCCAGCGTGTCGTTTCCGTCCCCTCCGTACAAAGTGTCGGATTCGGTTCCGCCAAAGAGTGAATCCTGCCCGTTACCCCCGGTCAGGGTATCGTTGTTGGCCCCGCCATCCAGCGTATCGTCCCCGGCGTCTCCCGATAGTGTGTCATTGCCGATGCCCCCGGTCAGGCTGTCATTGCCGCGCCCGCCTTCGAGCGTATCGGTTCCATCATCGCCATGCGCGGTGTCATTGCCAGAGCCGCCCAGCAGCACGTCATTGGACCCACCGCCGACAAGGCTGTCATTGTCCTCGCCGCCAGACAGAACATCAGAGGCCGTCCCGCCGGTCAGCGTATCATCCCCGGCCATACCAAACAGTTTGCTGGAACCGCTGTTGCCGATCAGCTCATCCGCGCCAGCCAAGCCAATCATCGTGTCATTGCCGGACAGCCCGTCGATCGTATCGCCACCAGAGGTGCCGATCAGCAGATCGCTGCTTGTTGTCGGGGTGCCCAGCGGGGTCGTTTCAAGCAAAAAGATTGAGCTCCAGCCCGCGCCGTAATACCCCTCCAACAGAACAAAATCTCCAGTGAACGTGCCGGTCAGCGTAAAGAACACATCGTTTGAGGGATCACCGTCGCCTTCGATATCGAGGGTCAGCACGGTGTTGCCACCGACCTCGGTGACGGTCAGATCCGCGGTGTCCAACTGCCCGGTGCCAGAGATGTGGATCTCATCCTCAGCAGTGAAATCAGTGATCAGGTCGCCGGATATATTTGCTGCGCTGCTGCGAAAACTATCCTGACCGGCACCGCTGGTGAGGGTGTCGATCCCCTCGCCGCCGTCCAGCACATCATTGTCGGAACCGCCGGAAAGACTGTCATTGCCATCCTCGCCATAGAGGTAGTCAACACCATCGTTGCCCTGAATCGTATCGTTGTCTTCGCCGCCGCGCAGGTTGTCGTTGCCCGTGCCGCCGATCAGACTGTCATCGCCCGCGTCGCCATAGGCATAGAGCGCCTCGCTCCCACCCTGAAGCGTGTCATTGCCGTCGCCGCCGTACAGGTAATTGCGACCGACAGTGCCATCCAGATAGTCGTTTCCGGCCTCACCATAGAGACTGTCGCGCCCATTGCCGCCATACAGGCTGTCATGACCGCCCCCACCATACAGGCGGTCGTTGTCGTCATTGCCGTTGAGCGTGTCGTTGCCGTCGCCGCCATATACAAAGTCGTTGCCCGCGTTGCCGTCCAGGCTGTCGTCGCCGTCCTCGCCCAGAAGGCGGTCACTGCCGTCGCCGCCCTGCAACAGGTCGTTCCCGTCCCCACCATACAGGTAGTCGTTGTCTTCATTGCCATTCAGCGTGTCATTGCCCGCCCCGCCGATGACCGTGTCATTACCCCCCAGGGCGTTGATCGTCTCTGCACTGGTGGTGCCCACGATGGTGTCGGCAGAGCTGGTCGCCGCTCCGGTCACCGATGCGCCCGACAGGCGGAGTTCAACACTTTGGGTGCCGCTGACAATGGGCGTCGTCACAATAAGCGCGCCTGGATCGGTCAGCCCCTGAAGACGCACCGACATGTCCGCCACGCCGTCCATATCAAGATCAACATCGACCACCATGTCGCCGTCGATCACCGTCAGGGTGACATCCGCCGCATCGCCGCTCAACTGGCCGCTGGAATAGTAAAAGTTGATCACATCGCCGGTGGAGAAATCGGTGATGCGGCTGCTCTGCTCACCGATATTGACCTGAAAGCTGTCGTCGCCCGTGCCGCCGGTCAGTGTGTCAGCGCCGGTGCTGCCGACCAGCGTGTCATTGTCGGCCCCACCGTCAAGGGAATCGTCCCCGTCCTGCCCCAACAAGCGGTCGGCACCGATCCCGCCGCGCAAAGTGTCGTTGTCATCCTGGCCAAAGAGCGTGTCATCGCCATCGCCTCCCAGCATCAGGTCGGCGCCCGTGCCGCCATCCAGAGAATCGTTGCCGTCATCCCCTTCGAGAGTGTCGTTCCCTACGCCACCATAAAGCGTGTCGTTGTCATCTCCGCCGGTGAGGCTGTCGTCACCGTTCTCACCATACAGACGGTCGGAACCAGCCTCGCCGTGGATAGTGTCTGCGCCGCCGCCGCCATAGGCGTTGTCATTGTTCGCCCCGCCAGAGATCAGATCGGCATCGGCCCCACCCAGCAGGGTGTCATTGCCGTCCTCACCGTTCAGGGTATCGGCCCCGATGCCGCCGACCAGATAGTCGTTTTCGCTGCCTCCGCTCAGGCTGTCATCTCCTGCAAGACCCAGCAACCGGTCCGCGCCCGATCCGCCGGCCACCGTGTCACCGCCGTCAAGCCCGATCACCGTGTCCGCGCCGTCCAACGCATCAAGGCTGTCGGTCCCATTGGTGCCCCAGATCAGGTCATCGCCGCTGGTGGCGGTGCCGGTGCCCGGCAAGGCGGGGTCCAGCAGAACGATGTCGGTGGTGCCAGAGCTGAACAGGCCCGCCAAGGGGATGAATGTACCCAGATTGGTGCCTTGCAACGTGATGCTCGACAGGCTGGACCCGTCGCCATAGCGATCGACCGTCACAACGGTATCGACACCGTTGTCCGTCACGGTCATTTGGCTGGCATCCAGTTCGACCGAGGAGAGGCGCAAAATATCTCCGATCTCGAAATCGGTGATCACATCGCCGTTGAAATGCGCGAAATTGGCAAAGAACAGGTCATTCCCGGTGCCGCCGGTCATGATGTCCACGCCGGTATTGGCACGCAGCGTGTCGTCGTCGCTGCCCCCATCCATGACAGCGCCGGAGGAGGAGCTGACAAGGCTGTCATCACCGCTGCCGCCAATCAGCGTGTCGTTGTTCTGATCCCCGAACAGAGTGTCGTCGCCGATCCCGCCGTTCAGGCTGTCATCGCCGGTGCCGCCATGCAAGACGTCATCACCGCTGCCACCATTCAGCGTGTCGTCGCCCAGATCCCCGTTGAGCGTGTCATTGTCATCATCGCCCGACAAGCTGTCATTGCCGTCACCGCCATTCAGAACGTCAGTGCCGGTGCCGCCGGACAGGTCATCGGCTGCGTCCCCGCCGCTCAGCGTGTCATGGCCATCACCGCCGTCCAGCGTATCGCGACCTTCGTCGCCAAAGAGGTCGTCATTGCCGTCGCCGCCGGTCAGGCTGTCGTTGCCCGTCCCGCCAATCAAAGTGTCCTGCCCGACGCCGCCCGACAGCACATCATCCAGCCCGCCACCGAACAGTTGGTCGTTGCCCGCGTCGCCGGCGAGGGTGTCCGACCCATCCAGACCGACGATCACATCGTTGCCTTCCAAACCGTTCAGAACGTCATCCGATTGCGTGCCAAACAGCGCGTCGTTTCCGGCGGTCGCCGTGCCGGAACCGGTAAAGGGCACAACGACAATATCGTAGTTGCTTGCGCCAGACACACCGTAAAGCGGCACCAGCAGGCCGCCGAAATTGGTCCCGTTGAGGGTGAATTTCACACTGTAAAGCCGGTTGTAGTAATCGCGATACGAGAATTCGACCGTCGTGTCGGTGCCGTCGTCGCTAAAGATGATCTCTGCGTCGGCGGACAGGCCTGTCAGCCGGATGGTGTCTTCTACACCGAAATCCGTGATGACAGTGTTGTTGAGATAGCTGCTGGCGCTGCTGGACGTTCCCTCAAAGATATCCGACCCGGCGCCACCGGTCAGCGTGTCGTTTGCCGCGCCCAGGATCGTGTCATCGCCATTACCACCGTCCAGAATATCCGTTGCAGAGTTGCGGCCATCAATGCGGTCATCGCCATCGCCGCCGCGCATGGTGTTGTCGCCACGCTCGGCCGCCAGATAGTCGTCGCCATCGCCCCCGATCAGCGTATTGTTGCCTTCGCCGCCAAGAAGATAGTCGTCGCCTGCGTTGCCTTCCAGGCTGTCGTCGCCATCGTCCCCATACAGGTTGTCGTTGCCTTCGCCGCCGATCAGAGTGTCATTGTCCGACCCGCCATACAGGGTGTCATTGCCATCGCCCCCGTCGATGGAATCGTCGCCGAGACTGCCCGTGACATTATCGTTGCCCGCCTCGCCCAACATCGTGTCATTGCCGCTGGCCCCGTAAAGCGTGTCTCCTCCGGCACCGCCCTCCAGCAGGTTGTTGCCCGCCGAAGCATACAGCCGGTCGCCATCGTCGCCGCCCCGGATCGTGTCGTTGCCTTGATCCCCATACAGCGTGTCACGGCCCTTCCCGCCGTCGATCACGTCATCGTTGTTACCGCCAGAGATGTAATCATTGTCATCGCCACCCAGCAGTGTGTCGTTGCCATCCTCGCCACGGAGGTTGTCCTGACCGCTGCCGCCGGAAATCTCGTCATCGCCCGCGCGCCCATAAAGCACGTCATTATTGCCAAAGCCGAAAATGACGTCGTCATCGGCCCCGCCGTACAGAGTGTTGTATCCGTCATCGCCCAGCAGGACCTGCCCGCTGGCCTGAACCATCAGGATTTCTGTCGCGGTCGCGCTTTGCCCCGGCACGGCAATGCCGGAACGGGTAATAAAGCTCCCGGTGAAAACCCCGTTCAGGGTAAAGGCCACATCGGTCTGGCCGTCGCCGGACAGATCCAGTTCCACGGTGGTGTCGGTGCCATTGTTGGACACAGTGACAGCCGAAAGGTCAAAGGTCTGACCCAGAACGCGGATCCGCTCGTAGGCTTCGAAATCGGTGATCACGTCGCCGTTCAGATCATCAGAGCTGGCCTCATAGAGATCCAGCCCGTCACCGCCGGTGAGCGTGTCATGGCCCGATCCGCCGATCAGAACATCTTCGCCGTCGTCCCCTAGCAGCACATCAGTGCCAGAGCCGCCGCGCAGCACATCCAACCCGGAACCGCCGATCAGGCTGTCCGCACCCGCGCCGCCCAGCAGAGTGTCGGCTTCGGTCCCGCCGTCCAGCGTGTCATCGCCTGCGTCGCCTGCCAGAACATCGGACCCGTCGCCGCCCAAAAGCGAATCGCCATCTGTCCCGCCATAAATCCGGTCGTCGCCGATGCCGCCCTCGACCGTGTCAGCGCCGTCACCGCCCAGAACAGTGTCATTGCCGGTCAGCGCGTCGATGCTGTCCGCCCCTGTGGTCCCGGTGATCCAATCCGACCCGGCGGTTGCCGTGACCGCCGCCGGGGGCGCGATGACCAGATCGGTCGTATCCGTCTGTGACAACTCTGGCAGCGCAACCAGGTCGGTCAGGATCCCGTCCATAGTCAGGGTGATGTCTTCCGCCGGATCACCGTTTGCGCCTATGTCCACCGTGATCTGAGTGTTGCCGGACACATAGGTCACGGTAATGTCGGACGCCATCAACACCCCCGGCAGACGCAGCACATCACCCACCGAGAAATCCGTGATCCGGTCGCCGTCCAGTTCTGCGGCGGTGCCGGTGAAGGTGTCATTGCCGCTGTCACCGGTCAGCGTGTCGAGGCCCAGACCGCCGTTCAGCTCATCATTGCCGCCGCCGCCGATCAGGCTGTCAGCGTCGCCCTCGCCGTAAAGCCAGTCAGCGTCATCGCCGCCATCCAAGGTATCATTGCCGTCGCCGCCATACAGCCGGTCAAACTGGGCGTTGCCGAACAGGCTGTCATTGTCCGCGCCGCCATACAGGTAGTCGGAATCGTCACCCCCGCGCAGAACGTCGTCGCCGTCATCGCCAAGCAGCGTGTCGTTGCCTGCTTCGCCCCAGAGGCTGTCGTTCTCGGTGCCGCCGACGGCGGAGTCATTGCCTGCACCACCGATCAGTTGATCAAGGCCTGTGCTCCCGTACAGTGTGTCGTCGCCGTCATCCCCCCAAAGGGTGTCGTCACCGGTCTCACCAAAGAGACTGTCGGCATCATCCCCCCCCAAGAGCTGATCGTCGCCGATGCCACCGAACAGCCGGTCCACACCACTGTTGCCAAACAGGGTATCGTTACCTGCGTCACCATAAAGCGAATCCTGACCCTCACCGCCCGAGAGCTGGTCGTCGGCCTCATCTCCATAGAGCGTGTCATCACCCTCATCCCCGAACATCAGGTCCGCGCCTTCGCCGCCCGAAAGACCGTCGTTCCCGTCGCCGCCATAGAGCACGTCACGCCCGGCCCAGCCAAAGATCACGTCATCGCCGCTGCCGCCCCAGACCGTGTCATCGCCGGTCCACCCGCTGAGCACATCGTTGCCCGCATCGCCCGAGATTTGGTCGTCACCCTGATCGCCCAGCAGGCTGTCATCGCCGTCGCCGCCCATCAGCAGGTCATTGCCGTCAAAGCCGCGCAGCAGATCCGCGCCTGCCCCCCCGATCAACAGGTCGCCGCCAGAGCCGCCCTCGACGCTGTCATCCCCATCGCCAGCCAGCACCACATCGGCCCCGTCCCCCGCGATCACGCTATCCGCGCCATCGCCCATCCGGTAGCGCTCAGCCCCGGCGGTGCCGGTAAAAGAATCGTCGTCCGTGGTGCCCGGCACATCCGTATGGCCACCAGCCAGTTGCACGGCGGTAAAGTCCTCGCCGCGATAGACAAACAATCCGCTGGACAGAAGGCCGCCCAGCGTCAACGTCACATCCGCAACGCTATCCATGTCAAGGTCGACGCTGAGTTGCGTATTGCCGCCGAACGCCGACAACGTCACGTCCGCCGCGCCAAAGGACGCGCCTTGAACCACTATCGTGTCGAGTCCCTGAAAATCGGCAATCATGTCGGTGTTCAGTTCCTCGGCCGTGCCCACAAAAAGGTCCGCGCCAAGCCCGCCTTCAAGATAGTCCCCATCCGCACCGCCGATCAGCAGGTCGTCGCCATCGCCGCCCAGCAGATCGTCACTGCCGGAACCACCATCCAGCCGGTCCGCATCATCCCCACCGGTCAGCAAGTCGGTTCCGCTGCCGCCATAGAGCGTATCAAACCCGGCCCCACCGCTCAGGACATCGTCATCCTCGTCGCCCAAAAGTAGGTCGTTTCCCGCATTGCCATAGAGCACGTCATTGCCGCCCCCCCCCAAGAGGCCGTCATTTTGATCGCCACCGGACATGGTGTCATTTCCAGCGTCACCAAAGAGCGTATCGGCCCCATCCAGCCCCGAAATCGAGTCCGCCTCTGTTGTGCCCTGCAATAGGTTTGCGCTATTGTCTCCGGTGATCACAGCCATGGTCAGTCCCGCTCAGTTTAATCGGACCTACTATTTAGCCAAACCGCTTCAAGTTCCATAGGGATTGACAGGTTGTTTTGCGTTGGTGTGACAGTGCGTTCAT
>TARA_R100000789_G_scaffold100173_1_pt1 | contig 11486 bp, 8 predicted proteins | sample TARA_R100000789 | Tara Oceans TARA_R100000789 (sample SAMEA2623403) | marine metagenome | biome: marine biome (ENVO:00000447); feature: mesopelagic zone (ENVO:00000213); material: "saline water (ENVO:00002010), including plankton (ENVO:xxxxxxxx)" | depth 450 m
GCATGTGATCCCGTTTCTTCATGTCGGCGAATGTAGACGTCTTTACAGCACCTTCAACGGCTTTCGCGCGCGGAAGAAGCCGCCACTGAGAACGGCAGATCGAGGCCGCCAACCTTTTTACAGCTAACGCAATACGAATAGCTGATTCCGGATAGCTGCGATGCGGCATTCGAGCCGGTATTCTATGACGGCCCTTGGCCGTGGATGTCGATCTGAGGGGCGGGCACTCGCGATGCATGCCGCACAGCCGCAGGTCGGCTTCTCGACGACGACAGCCGTTGCATTGTCTCCAGGAAGTTCTTCACCACCATGCGAGTGGAGGGCGTAACTGACACTCTCGAGTTAGTGCTGCGGGCATCAGGCTGCGACCGGGTCCATGTTGTTCATGAACACGCCTGCTCAGTGAAAATGGGTCCAGCTACGTCTCGGGCGATTTGGCAGAATGGTTGTAGGACAAGGGAATGAGCAATCTCGCGGTGCGTCGTATCGCCCCCGAACCTAGGGCAAGATTGAGCGGAGGCATCAAACCCTGAAGACGCGGATGTAGGGTTCAACTACATGCCAATCAACATTTGCCCGGCATAGATGTTTTTCGTTTCGCTTTGTCAGTTCAGGTCCAAATTTCTCGAACCCAACGATAAACGGTTGACCGATCAACTGTGATCCCACTCTCGGCTGGAAGATCACAGCTGCGCCACTTCAGACGTCCAGCCGAACCCCCTCCCGATGAACAATAAAACTGATGGTGTTCATGGTATCGCGCGCGCCCTCGAAATCCGTCAGCCGCGTGACAAGAAGATCCGCGTTCAGGCCAGAACGTCGTCGCAGGAGAAAAACCGTGATCGGGTCTTCTGCTGCATCGGGTGCATCGTCAGGCAAGATTGCAAGAATGTCGAAGTCGCTGTTGGCGTGGTGATCGCCGCGCGCCCTGCTGCCAAACAGCCAGACCTGAACCGCCCGCAACTCCGATTGGCAAAGAACCACAAGCCGATCGAGGTCAGTATGTTGCGCGCGGAGCACGGCCCCCTTTGACACCATTTTCATTTCTATCGCCTTATCGGCAGGCAATTGCACCCTTGTATTACCTCACCACCGGAGGATCCGACAGCCGTGTCGTATAGCGTGGGCTATCACAGGACGCTGCACCACATCCGAGGTCGGCTTTGAGCGCAACATGTCGGAAGCTATTGAATGCGCCGATGTCTGCTATCGGATAGAAACGGCTCGTAGCTACAAGCATGTGGTAAAAAATGTGCCATTGCTTGGATTCGTAGTGGGGGCAGAAAACTACACTTGTTTCTCGCACGCCAATCTCGGTTTCAAACGAGAAAAATCTCTCTGATCGCGGCAATCACATGCTGGACTCCGCGATTGTTCGATTGGCGCGTGTGGCTGGCCAGATGCAAGGGGAAGCCACTGACCTCAATCGGCGGATCAAAGCTGGTCAAAAGCGGTTGCGCGTTTTGATCGAACCCGTGTTTGGGTAACATCGCGATATGATCTGTGTGCGCCAACAGCGACGGGACAAGTTGGAAGGAGGGCACAACCGCACCGACACGGCGCGACCGCCCTATGGCCGTAAGCTGAGCATCTAAAGGAGATTGCGCGTCGCCTGTCCCGGACATCAGGACGTGCGGGTATGCCAGCCACGCATCAAGATCAAACGCCTGTGCGGCAGGATGATCGCGCCGCATCGCAACAACATATGTCTCATCAAACAGTGTGATCTGTTCGATGCCCTCAATCTGATCTGCAAAGACCGAGACGGCAATGTCTGTTTCGCCACTCAGCAAATCACGTGCCGCTGCCGTACTGCCGTTCCAAGGTCGGAAAATAGGGGTCACCCCTGGAGCAGTGGATTGTAATGCGGTCAAAAGCGGCCCTGCGATCAGAAACGTCGGATCGTCTGCCATCGTGAGCCGCACGGTTTGATGCAAGCTATGCAAAGGCGTTTCCGGAGGATCAATAAGGTCATTCAGCTCGCTTAGAATGGATTTAAGAGGCCCCCGCAGCGCTTCCGCCCGCACGGTACGCCGCATTGTGCCACGTCCGCGCTCGAGCAACGGATCATCAAACAGATCGCGACACCTTTGCAGCGCATTCGATACGGCGGGTTGAGAGAGGTTCAACCGATGCGCCGCGCGGCTCACATGGGCCTCGTCTAACAGCGCATCCAGCACCACAAGCAGGTTCAAGTCGATCGATCTTAAATTCATGAAATCAATAATAGACTATATCTTATATCAGTTGGAGTTATTTATCTGGCGGATCTACGTCTTGCCCAAAGAACTCGAAAGGACTGCGCGAATGAGCAAGACACTGCTACTTATGTTCCACCGCGATATTGAAAAATCCGTCGCCAATGCGGCTTTGTTTCGCGCGGCGCAAGGCATTGAAGGCGTGACCGCTATCGATGTGCAGGCACGCTACCCCGATGGGCGGATCGACATGTTCACGGATGCCCAGGCCGATGCCCAACTGCTGCTTGGGGCCGACCGCATTGTGCTACAGTTTCCTGTGCAATGGTATGCGACGCCGTCGATTTTGAAGGCTTGGCAAGACGCCGTGCTGACGCGGATGTACTACGTCTTCCCGCAAGACGAGGGCGAGCGCCTTGCAGGAACGTCGTTGATGGTGGTCGCGACGCTTGGCAACTTGGCCGACGCCTACACGCGGTCGGGGCAAAATCACTATTCGGTCGACGAAATCTTTACCCCGTTGAAAGCGATGGCGCATCGGTGCGGCTTGCCGTGGCATAAGCCACATCTGACGTTTTCAGCGGACAAGCTCGATGACGCCGCATTGGCAACCGCAGCCCGGAGCTACATCCGTGCGCTTCAAGCGTTCATCGCGACCCCACGTGTTGCCACTGCGGCAGAGGTTTGAGCCATGACCGCAGACACACACGATACCTTCGTCGCTCTCGACCGAGGCACGCCCGCCCTGTTTGTGTGGTCGGCCCAATTGTTTCCAGTCGCTCTCGCGGGTCAGTTCGTTCTCGCCGGACAGTCGCTCTTCGCAGGCTTGCGGTGGTCCATACACGGCATGGCCGGCGGTTTGGCCGCTGTGCCGATCATCATCATCATGGCTGCTATGGCGTTCGCCACTAGCTATCTGCGCGGGTTCGCATGGTGGGCCTTCGGCAGTTTGGCGCTCTACGGAGTACAGATTGCGCTGGCCACGGGCAGCGCGACCTTGCTGGCGCTGCACCCTTTCAATGCAAGCCTGCTGCTGATGGCTGCCCTCGTATTGCTGGCCAAGACCGAACGCCGCCGCGCTTTACACACTTAGCCCAGGATGCCATTGCGAATGTCGCCCTGCGCGTCGCATATTTCACAGACCAAAGGAAAGCCAATGGCCAAACCAGACCCCGTATTCCCGTCAAACCGTCAAGCTCTGTATGAAACCAACCGCTATTCTGCAGCCACCCGATCAGGCGACTTGTTGTTCGTTTCCGGACAAGTGGGAAGCCGTGAAGATGGAACACCGGAACCCGATTTCGCGACACAAGTTCAGCGCGCATTCGACAACTTGACCGATGTATTGCACGCCGCAGACTGCTCATTCAGCGACATAATCGATGTCACAAGTTTTCATACAGATCCCGAGGCCCAGTTTGGTGACATCATGAAGGCGAAGGATCGCGCTTTCCCTAAAAAGCCTTACCCGAACTGGACAGCTGTAGGTGTGAACTGGCTCGCTGGGTTTGATTTCGAAATCAAGGTGATTGCCCGTATCCCCGGGCGCGCCTAGGGAGCCGAAGCATATTGTTTCAGGACACAGGGCCATGCGCCTCAACAATCAAGGGTTCCGCACAAAATACCGCAATGGTTACTGTGTTCTGGGACCGGGCATTGGGATTTGTATCACTAGTGCCCACGTACCCAGCGATGTGCGCGTTCGACGAAGTCCGGAGTTCGCGCTTGCAGCGAATGACAGCAAAGCGGGCTGCGACCGCAGGATCTTAACTGCTCGGTGAATGGCAGGATTGGGCCGGAACTGACCTTACGGGAATAGCCCACATCAGAACGAAATCCCCAATGCACGCAGAGATGCCTCATCGGGGGCGCCGGTGACCCGGAGCCCCTTTGTTTCCTGGAAAGCCCGCATGGCCCGTTTGCTGCCACTGCCCCAGGCGCCATCTGGTGTACCGGAATCGAACCCGGCGTTGTTCAGCAGAGCCTGAATGGCTTTCAGGTCGTCCTTCGACAGGTTCAAAGTCGAGAAGCCGCAGGCGGCGGCCACGGCCTCGACGGCCTTGGCCGTGCCTCTCATGTCGAAGGACGCATCGAAGGTCTTGCCGTTGTTGTCATACGTCCGCAGGAACAGTTTGCGGCTCTTCATCAGGTCCACCATCAGCGCGCTGCCCGCACTCCCGAAGACGCCTGTGCCCTGGTTCGAGGTGAGCTTGCTCCATGAGGCGTTGACCGCGTCCGCCTCGTCGATCCGGTAAGTGACGCGGACCGTGTCGCTTCGATAGTTGTAGGCCATGAAGCTGTCGACATCGTAGACGACGGACGGCGTGCCTTCGTTACATTGCAGCAGCAGACGGCGCTTGTCCTGGAACGCCTCAGGATTGTAGTCGGAGAAGTTGATGGCCAGTACCTTGGGCGAGTCGTCGATCTCCGCCCGCGTTTCAAGGATGCCGTACCATCCAGCCATGACGAAGCCTTCCTCGGCAAGCCCGCTGAACAGCCCCGAAGTGTAGTCGATATCCGGAAAGTCTGGATCCGCCCAGGCCGGGGCAGTGGTTTCGGCCTGGATCGGATCTTTCTCGGTTTTGTCATCAGTGACTGCCGGCGGCTGCGAGGCGGCAAGCTGCGGCGTGGCGATGCCATATTGCGCCTGGTACCAGGCCAGTTTCAGCTGGGCGAGCGCCAGCTTCTCGGTTTCGGCGCGGGTCAGAGCCATGGCCTGAACCAAACCGTCACTGGAGCGCGCCTTGGCTTCTGCCACGGCGACGACATCAGTCTGCTTTTGGATATCTGCCAAGATTTCCGCGGCACGGGCCGGATCGGGGACAATCGAGGGCACCACAAGGTCCGGCGAAAGGCCCGCCTCAGCGCCCAACTGGCGATTTTCGAGCAAGGCTTGGTTCATTTTCAGAACTTCGAGACGGTATTGTGCCAGAGCCTGCACAACCCCGCCGTCGTAACTGGCCACCACCTTTTCGGTGTCGGCAATACGTTGGGTGATCTCGGCAATATCGGCCGTGAAATCCGCATCCTGCGCCCAGGCCGGAACCGTCATGAACAGTCCGACAACCGCCGCGATAAAATTTTCTCGTTTCATGGGGTTTCCTTCATTCCGGCTCGGGGTCGTCCATAGCAGGGTTATCCTCCCCATGCCCCAGTTGCGTAGTAAGCTGGGCAATGTCCGACCGGAAGGATTGTGTGACGCGCCCATAGCCAAGCACATGCGCAACAGCTTCCGCCAAATCGACGGGCTCTCGGTCCAGCGTTTCGCGGATGAGGCCCAGTTTCTCAGGCAGAGGAACCTCTTTCCACTGCCGCAAACGCCCGGCAACTTCGAGGCCGCGGAATGGCAGGACGTCGGTCGGCTCCATCGTTTCAGGCCAGAAGATCCAATGCTCATCGGCAGAACGGCTTCGCGGGGCAGCCCTCTCGACGGCATGCCAGATGGTCGAAGAAATCTTTTTACCGGTCTTCTGGAATCCGTGGCCCCTTGCGATCAGATCGCTCAACCGTTTGAAAGTGATCGGAGCTTCTTCGTGGACATACCGCGCGGCCAGTCGCTTCAAGGTGTCGGCATAGCCCGGCGCGTGAAACGAGTCAGGGTCGAAGTCAAGATCAGGCTGTGCCATATCCCCCAGATCCAGCTCCGGCGCGATCGGGGTGTCCGCTACCGCCATGCGCGCCGCCAATGGGCGATCCGGTTCGACGGAGGGATGCTCGAGCGCGGCAGGCGCAGGATCCGGCACGGGCAACGCCGAAAACGCGGCATCATTGGTTGCGGCTTCGTCTTCGTTCTCCAATGGCTCCGCGTACTCACCAGCGTGTTCGGGTTCGGCGGCTTCCTCGACAGCCAATGCTGCAGCCTCTTCGGCAAGCCGATCCGCTTCGCGGACCGTTTCCAGCAGGGCTTCGAGATCGTGATGCAGCTGCTCAAGCCGCGTATCCGGGTCGATGAACCAATCCGTCGACCAGACCCGCAACAGCCGCCACCCAAGTCGTTCGAGGATGATGTGTCGCACGCGATCCCTGTCACGGGCCGAGGCAGAGGAGTGATAGGCCGCCCCGTCACATTCGATCCCGGCCAGGAATTCGCCGAGCTTGTCGGGATGCACCACGCCGAGGTCGATGCGGAATTTTGACACGCCGATCTGCGTCCGGATGGTCCAGCCCTTGGCCCGCAGGCGTTCAGCCACGGCCATCTCGAAATCGGAATCGTAGTCGCTGTGACCGTGCGACCGAACCGCCCGCCCCAGCGCCGCTGGGCCCTGGGCTGCAAATTCGAGGTAGTGCTTGAGATCCCGCACCGCCTCGGATTGCGTGCGTGTTAGGTCGATCATCGCGGGATCGAAGCTACAGAAGATGACCACCTCGCTTGTGGCGCGGGTGATCGCCACGTTCAGCCGCCGCTCGCCCCCCTTCTGGTTCAGGGGGCCAAAGTTCATCGAGATGGTCTGCGCGCCTGGCTCCGTCGGGCCATAGCAGATGGAAATCAGGATGACGTCACGCTGGTCCCCCTGCACCGTCTCCAGGTTCTTGACGAAGACTGGCTCTGAGACGTTGGGACCAAAGAACTTCTCAAGCGACGGATCGGAGCGCCGCGCCTCGTCCAGCAGGTTTTCCACCAAGCGCTGTTGTTCGGTATTCAGCGTAACAACACCGATGGACAGATGCCGCCGCGCCGGGTCCTTCAGATGCGCAACCAGTTCGCCCACGACCGCCTGCGCTTCCTGCGGGTTGTTGCGGCCCTTTCCCCGGGCATAGACGCCGTCGACCCGTTCCAGACGCACCGCGGTGTCCCGCGTGTCAGCAGAGGGATAAGTGACAAGCTGCCCGTCGTAGTAAGCATGGTTCGAGAAGGCGATCAGGCTCTCGTGCCGGCTGCGGTAGTGACCGGTCAGGCGGTGCAGCGGCACGCGGGCGGCCAATGCCTCGTCGAGGATGCTTTCGAGATCGGCCATGATCATGCCGTCGCCGTCATCATCCCCGGCATCACGGGAAAAGAAATTGGTTGGCGGCATCTGTTTCGGGTCGCCGACGATGATACTGCGCCGCCCGCGCGCGATGGCGCCGATCGCATCGGGCACAGTGATCTGGCTGGCTTCGTCGAAAACCACAAGGTCGAAGAGCTCAGATTCGGCAGGCAGGAACTGCGCCACCGACAGGGGGCTCATCATAAGGCAGGGCGTCAAACGTGTAAGCGAGGTGCCCATCTCCTTGATCAACTGGCGCACCGGTGCCGCCCGCGCACCGCGCTGCAATTGCCGCGCCAGCACGCCAAGCCCGGCATCAGCCGTGGTCTGGCGATCCGGTATCTCACCCGAGAGGCACGCCCGCACATAGGCGGCCGTCAACTCGGCAAAGGCCGCATCAAGCCTGCGAAAATCCGAGATGTCGGCAGCGTGGGTTGTTGCCGAAAACCGGCGCAAGAGAAGGCTGGCGTCGATCAACTCGGGCGCGGCCCAACGGCAATAGGCGGTGCGGAAGACCTCTACCGTCTCTTCGTGTTTCAGCGTTCCGCCTTCCAACGCGCGGGCGAGCGCCCCAAGGCCCTTCTCCTCGGCACCGCGGCGGGCCGAGACCCAGCCGCACCAGGCATTGAGCCGACGCGCCCGGTCGGCGATTGCCGCCGTAGATTCAATAACCTGATCCAGCGGCTGCGGTTCCGGCGCCTGCCCGGCGGGCAGGGTCAGACCATGCCAGTCCGCTTCGGCGGAAGTGAAACTGTCCAGCGCAGCCCGCAGATCGGCACCGGCACGGACCGTCGCGCCTCCCTGCTCCAGCAGATCGCGCCCCTCGCACAGGCGCAACCGCAGTGCCGCGCGCAGGGTCACGATATCATGCCCGGCATCGCCAAGGCGCAACAAGGAAGCGCGCAAAGCCTCGCCGCCCATGATCGCAACCCGCAGCGTCTGCACCGAGGTGCCCAAGCCCTTCCATGGCGTGCCTTCGGGAAAATTGCCCGCAATTTCAGCCATCTGACTGTACAGAGATGCCAGTTCGGCCAGCTTTTCCAGATCGTTCTCCGGGCTCTCGCCACCCTTTCCAATCTGGCTTGTGATGGCCGCGCGTAGTTTTTTCAGGGCTCCACCCCGGGTCAGGAAGCTGCGCCCCTGCGCTTCGGTCCGCTCCGCAATCCAGACGGCGATCGGGGCTGTGGCGATGGCCTCGTCGCGATAGTTTTGCGGCAGTTCGCTGCGCACCTCCTGCCAGCGTTCGAGCAGCGGAAGCAACGCCGCGAGACCTTCGACCGCGCCCCGCCCCTCCGGCGTCAGAGCAAATCCGAGGTCGGTCGCAAAGCACTGCGGGAAGCACAAGGAAAGGTCTGCCAGCGCCGCGGATTCTTCTCGCGACGCCGCCCCGGTCAGGTCCAATCGCTGTGCCAGCGCATCTCGGGCATCAAGCAGCGCCTGCGCGGCCTGCCCCAACCGCCGCGCGGCCTCTACCACCTGCCCCTGCCAAGCGAAGTTCCATTCCTCGGTTCCAACCCCGGCAAAGCTTTCGAAATCCTCAGGTTCCGTTTCGCTGAACCTCTGGCCAAGCCTGCGGGCCGTAGTGCAAAGGCCGTCGAAAGCCTCCGGCGTAGGCGCGAAGCCCACAGGCCCCTGCCGTGCTGGCCAATCGAGCGCGACGCGGTGCAAGTTGCTGTAACGCAGGGTCCGCCCCATGGCATCGCGCGCACTGATCCCCGCCGGTCCCGGCGAATGCAGAGCGTCTACCAACCCGTTCAACCGATCGCGCAACTCTGCGAGCCGCTCCGCCTCACGGACCCATTCCGCCTGATCAAGCGTGTCATGACTGGACCAGGCGCTGTCGAGTTGATCCAGCACCGCCTTCTTGTTCGCCTTGTTCGAATGCAGCTCAAGGCAGAAGTCCCCAAGGCCCACCTCCTTCAGCCGCCGATAGACCACATCCAGCGCAGCCATCTTCTCGGAAACGAACAGCACCCTGTTCCCCAGCGCCAGATTGTGCGCGATGATGTTGCCGATGGTCTCGGACTTGCCCGTGCCCGGCGGCCCCTCCAGCACGAAATCTCCATCCTGCCCCGAGGCATGTACGGCAACCAGCTGGCTGCTGTCGGCATTCAGAGGCGCAAAAACATCTGACGGCGCGATCCGGCGGTCGATCTCGCGCGGCTCGATGAAGGAGGACGGCGTGGCAAAGGGCGCGCGCGGCGTGTCGATCAAGTGGCGCACCAGAGGCGCCTCCTTCAGGCGCTCGGTACGGTCGGCGAGGTCCTTCCACATCAGGTACTTGGCAAAGGAGAAGGTCCCGAGGATCACGTCCTCGGTCACTTCGAACCCGGGCACGTTGCGCACCCGATGCCGCACCAAGTCCCATATCCGGGCCACGTCGACCCCGCTGTCATCACGCGGCAGTTCGCCCGCCAAATCCGGCATGTCGATGCCGAAATCCTGCTTCAGCATCTGCAAAAGGGTCAGGTTGAATACCGTGTCATCGTCGTGCCGCACCAGCACCGGCTTCGACCGGGCACTGGCCCGTTCCAATCGCACCGGAACCAGGATCATCGGCGCGCGGCTGTCGCTGCTGGTGCCCGTGGGCGTCCAGCGCAGCATGCCAAGGGCTAAGAACAGCGTGTTGCTGCCGCCTTCCTCGATGTCCGCCCGCGCCTTGCGATAGAGGTCGATCCCGGCCTTCTCCAATGTCTTGGGATCGGTGTTGGCGATGATTTCCTTGCGCTCCAGCGCATCCAGCGCATGGTTGCGCGCCCAGTCGTCTCCGGTGCGCAGGGTGAATTGGGCGCGGTCACTGTCGCTGCCCTTGGGGCCCTTCTCCGGCGGTGGCGTCAGTCGCAGGCGGGCACCACCGGCCAGCAGGTCTTCCAGCCGCCCCGGGTCCGGGCAGAAGATTGGCAGTGCCGTGGACGAGGGTTTGACACTCAGCAGGCGGTTGCGGCGCGACAGGTCCAGCAGACTGCGCTTCCAGGTGGCCAGCCGTTCCTCTGGTGTTTTCTCAGACAGGTCGAGGTCGTCGGTTTGCTCGAAGGCAGGCAGGTCCTCAGGTGGAATGTCCAGAGGCGGTGCCGCGGTCGGCGCGGTCGCATCCCCTGTCCCCACCTCGGTCAGCGAGGACAGGGGCTGAATGCCCCGCTTGCGCGCTTGGTGGATGTCCAGCGCATAGACGAAATCCGCGTCGTGCTCCTCGGCGATCTGCCGGTTGGCCTCGTTGATCGCCTTTGTGAACGGCAGGGGAGGCCCGGCCGTGGCCAGCGTCGTCTCGAACAAGACAAGCTCGCGCAGGTCCTTGGCCTTTCGAACCACCAGCGGATCATCGACCGTCATTGTCGGAAACCACGCCGGTTGCAGCCAGGCTCCGGCAAAGGCATGCCCTTTGATGAACACAACGACGGGGTGCAGCCCCGCCTGCTCGAAGGCCGCAGCAAAGAGCAGCGCCGTATCGAGGCAGGTAGAAAGGCCTGTGTGGCGGATATCGGAAGGCAGACGGACCTTCTGCCCGGTCGTCTCGAAGCTGGCGGGCGGCACGGCATATGTCAGCCCCTGCGAACTGACGGCCGCCCAGATGGCCGACATCAACTCCCATGACCGCTGCGTCGATTTCGACTGGTAGCCGTTGATAGAACCATCGCGCCCGCCCTCGATCAGAATCTTTGAGGCATCCTTCAGGACCTTCTGCACGAAACCATCGTTCGGCGTTGCGAAAGCCGCGAGGAGCTCCGGCATATACCGCGCCCCGCCCCATTCGCTGCGGGCCAGCGCCTCTACAGAATCGGTCGTTTCGGCAAGGATCTCCTCGCCCTGCCGAAGGACAATCCGGACATCGGCGCGAAGCCGGTCCGTGAGCTTGTCCAGCAGTCCCCCGGCCAATGGCAGACGCCGATCCGTGATCCGCAACTTAGCCCCTGCATCCAGACGGTCGATGGTCCAATCACGAGCGCCAAAGATCGCCGGGTCGGCGGAGACAGATAGGCACAAGTTCTCGAGTGGTACCTCAGACGGGTTCTCGACATTCAACTCAAGCAGGACGGGCACGTCATTCTGATGCGAGGCGAAGGTAATCTTGCGCGAGAACTCAGTGTTCAGGATTGGCGCCGGGGGTGTGGCTGCTTCTTCGACCGATCCCTCGACTGCAATTAGATCCGACATCAAAATACCCTCGCGACAAAACGGCCTTCAACCGGGAGAGTATCGCCGTACAACCTGTCTGCAAGCAGGAAGGATGGTGACTGCATGTATCTATATTCTTCCACACGCGAAAATGCTGCGTGGTGGACGAATGTCCTGTGTGGATGGCTCCCGCATAGCAAGTCGTAAA
>TARA_R100000789_G_scaffold33440_1_pt1 | contig 11474 bp, 7 predicted proteins | sample TARA_R100000789 | Tara Oceans TARA_R100000789 (sample SAMEA2623403) | marine metagenome | biome: marine biome (ENVO:00000447); feature: mesopelagic zone (ENVO:00000213); material: "saline water (ENVO:00002010), including plankton (ENVO:xxxxxxxx)" | depth 450 m
GGCATGGTGGACACCCGCACATCCACGTCCCGGCCACCGATTCTCAGGGAGATACGGCCGTCCTGGGGAATCCGTTTCTCGGCAATGTCCAGCCGTGCCATTACCTTGATTCGCGAAACCAGTAGTGGCGCGAGCTCCCGTTTCGGGGTGAGTATTTCACGCAATACCCCATCGACCCGCATGCGAACTACCAGGCGGCGCTCGAAGGTTTCAATATGAATATCGGAGGCATCCTCGCGGATCGCTTCCTGCAACAGGGCGTTGATCAGCCGGATAATCGGCGCATCATCTTCCTGTTCCAGCAAATCAGAGGTTTCCGGCAATGAATCCGCGAGACTGGCCAGATCCAGTCCTTCCAGATCACCGGCCGCCTCCGCGGCAGCGCCGCGCTGCTGCTCATAGGCGATGGCCATGGCAGAGGTAAAAGCAGCATCATCCATGGGTACCAGCGACGGCAGCCGACCTATATAACGCTGGACCTCACTAAGCGCGGACAGCGGCACATCCTTTCGGTAGCACAACTCGCGGTGGCCATCCTTTTCTCGCAACAGCACACCATAGCGCCGGGCAAACCCATAAGGCAGCAGCGACGGGGGAAGGTCTTTATTTTCCGGCGTCTCGATGTGCTCGCTCATTTCAGTATTTGTCCATCAGATTCTCGATCACATTCGCCGTGATCTCTGTCAGTTCCATGAACTGGAAACCCACCTGGTATTCCCCGGGAGCATCCAGAATTTCCGACCATACCACCCGGGCATCGAAGCTGATGGTGTTTACCCCGGCAATCTGATCCGGCAACACCATCCCCATATGCAATACTTCGCCATGGGGAAGCTCCCGACGGGTAAACAGCTTGAAGCCATCCAGGCTGATATTCATCAGACGGCCCACGTTACCACCGGTACTGCGATCGAACACCACCATTTCCCGAAACAGCTTCTTGCGCGGGTGGCGGCGATGATCCTTGCGGCTGTCTCTCACATCATTTTCGTCGTCAGCCCTACGCAACACAATGACGACACCGGTAAAATTGCCGGAATCATCGTTGATGGCGTTGCCACGCACCGACAAGGCTACCAGTCCGTCTTCATCCTGTGTGTACAGGCTGTGTTCGTTTTTCCAGCCCTCACCTTGCTGACAGGCCTGACGCAACGGCGAGTCCTTCCACTCCCAGCGACGCTTGCCGGTATCATCATTGAAGATCAGCGCCGCAATATCCTTACCTACCAGTTCATCGCGAGGGCGGCGCAGCAGCGCACAGGCTGCCTCATTGCAGAAAGACACCTTGCCGCGGGCATCAGCCCCTATCAGAGCCTCGCCGAGGGCTTGTAGCAGGCGTTCGTTTTCGTCCTTCAGGCGTTTCATCTGTACCACAGCCTGCTGCAGTTTCTTTCGCTGGCGATCCAGCTCAAGAAACACATTGACCTTGGCTTCCAGTATTTTCTGGTCGATGGGCTTGAACAGATAGTCCACCGCGCCACATTCATAGCCCTTGAACACGTATTTCTGCTCTTTGGAGAGGGCGGTAACGAAAATGATGGGGATATGGCGGGTTTTGTTGTTCTTGCGCATCAGCTCGGCGACTTCAAAGCCGTCCATATCCGGCATTTGCACATCCAGCAACACCAGCGCGAAATCATATTTCAGAGCCAGCGAGAGAGCCTCGTTACCTGATTGTGCCATAACGAGGTTACGCCCTTCCCCATCGAGAATTGCTTCAAGGGCGATAAGATTTTCCCTGTGGTCATCCACAACCAAAATGTTTTGCTTCATAGGTCTACTACCCTGGAACCTGTTCTGCCAGAAAGGGCCCGATTGCTTCAAGATCGAGCACTCTGGAAACCGCACCTGTTTTTATTGCCGCTTCGGGCATGGCCGGTGCTTCTGCACTTACCGGTGACTGGGCAATGGTGAACCCGCCACGACGGTGAATATAGTCAATTCCTTTTGCACCATCTTCATTGGCGCCGGTAAGAATAACCCCGACAAGCTGTTTTCCGTAAACCGCCCCCGCGGAAAGAAACAGCTCGTCTACCGATGGGCGAGAAAAGAGTACAGCCCTTCCAGCAGAAAAAGCCAACGTCCCATCCTCTTCTACCAGCATGTGGTACCCCGGTGGGGCCACATAGACACAACCTGGTTGTATTTCTTCCTTGTCTTCTGGCGCGATCACCGGCAGTTGGCAATAGCGGGCCAGCAACCACGGCAAACGATTTTCCGCGCTGGCATGTTGATGCTGAACCAGCAAGATCGCAGCCGGAAAGTCGGCCGGCAACGCCGACAAGATGCGAGTATACGCATTAAGGCCTCCCCAGGAGGCCCCCATGACAATCGCCTTTACCGGCCCGATTCTGTTTATCACGATGAGTTACCGCTGCCCTCCCCGCGTTGGGTTTTTCCGGCTTCGTAGGCGGCACGATGAGCCTGGGCTTCGCGCAGTTTCTCCTGCAATTCGCGCCGCTGTTTGTCCAGACTGAGAAAGAAATCCACTTTGCTCTTTAGGATCAATGGATCCAGGGGTTTAAACAGGTAATCCACAGCCCCAGCCTGGTAGCCCTTGAATACGTATTTCTTTTCCTTGCTGATGGCAGTCACAAAAATAATGGGGATGGTCTGCGTATCCTTGCGCTGACGCATCAATTCTGCAACTTCAAAGCCATCCATGCCTGGCATCTGCACATCCAGAAGCACCAGAGAAATATCTTCCTTAAGCAGAACCTTTAAGGCTTCCTGACCGGAATGCGCCTTGATCAGGGTGCGCCCCTCGCCTTCCAGGACTGCCTCCAGCGACACCAGGTTGGCGGGTTGGTCATCCACGAGTAGCAGCTTCTGCACTATCATTGGTTGTCTCTAGTCATGCGTGGTGAAGTAATTGACGCTTGCGGAAAATTCGCAGCGGTGTGTTGATCACATCAAAGGTCTCTTCCTGACCACTGAAACGCAGGCTTTCCTTGGTGCCGAGGCAGAGATAGCCGCCCATGTCCAGGCTGTCACTGAACAGTCGAATCACTCGGGCCTGCAGGGCGCGATCAAAGTAGATCAGCACATTGCGGCACAGGATAACGTGCATTTCACCAAAAACCTGATCCGTTGCCAGGTCATGGTCAGCAAAAACGATATTGCGCTTGAGGCGCTGCTCCATAATCACGCTGTCATAGCGCGCGGTGAAGTAGTCAGACAGTGAGTGTCGCCCCCCTGCCCTGCGATAATTGTCACCATACTGCTTTACCGCCTCAATGGAATAGATCCCTTTTTTGGCGGAGGCCAGCACATTCTTGTCGATATCGGTGGCATAGATCATGGCGCGGTCGTAGAGCCCTTCTTCCTCCAGAAGGATGGCCATGGAATAAATTTCCTCGCCGGTTGAGCAACCGGCATGCCATATCTTGATAAAGGGAAAGGTTTTCAATACCGGCACCACGTCCTCACGGAAGGCCCGGTAGAACTCCGGATCCCGGTACATCTCGGTCACATTGACGGTGAGATCGTTGAGCAGGGTCACGAAGAACGGCCGGTCCCGCAGTACCTTGTCGGTCATTTCCATGATCGAGGCGAAGCCGGACATGGTCATCCGATGCATGACCCGGCGACGAATGGAGGCCTTGCTGTAGGAGCGAAAATCGTACCCGTACATCTGGTAGATAGCCTCCAGCAACAGCCGGATCTCGATATCCTCCACATTGATCTCATCATCATCGATGGGGTACGGCTCAGCCATTTATTGATCCTCCAGGGCCTACTTGTGGAGCCAAACCCGCAACAGCGAGGTGAGTTTTGCCATATCAATCGGCTTGGAGCAATAATCGTTGGCGCCCGCCTGAATACATTTGGCCCGGTCGTCCTTCATGGCCTTGGCGGTGAGTGCCAGCATCGGCAGTTTCTGGAAGCGGCCCTGCTCGCGGATATGCGTCATGGCCTCATAGCCATCCATCTCCGGCATCATGATATCCATCAGCACGATATCCATATCCGGGTGCTCTTCCAGAACATCCAGTGCTTCTCGACCATTGTTGGCAATGGTGATATCGAAACCCAGCTCTTCAAGCTGGGCCGACAGCGCATAGATATTGCGCATATCATCATCCACCAGCAGTAGCTGCTTACCTTCGAAAATATCGTCACGATGCTCGATGGCATCCGTGCTGGTGCGGCGGTTGGCCGGCAACGTGGACTCCAGCCAGTGCAGGAACAGGGACGCTTCATTCAGCAGCCGCTCATGAGAGCGCTCTGTCTTGAGAATGATCCGGTCAGCGTATTTGCGCAGCTTCGCTTCTTCTTCCCGGGTCATGTCTTTGCCGGTGTAAATGACCACCGGAACGCTGTCATAGCTTTCACTGGCATGAAGGGTTTCCAGCAGTTCGAAACCGCTCATGTCTGGCAGAGTCAAATCCAGAATCATGCAGTCGAACACGGTTTCACGCAGGGCTTTCAGCGCCTCCTCACCACTGGTTGCAGCCGTGATTTCCACCCCTTTCTGGTCAAACAGCTCGCGAATACTCTCGTGCTGGATCTCGCTGTCTTCCACCACCAGCAAACGGCGCACATTGGTTTCGATGGCACCTTCAATCTTGGCAAAGGCAGAGAGGATGTCATCCTGCTTGGCCGGCTTGGTAAGGAAATCGATGGCACCCAGTTCGAGGGCTTTCTTGCGCTCATCACGTCCCGACAGAAAATGCACAGGAATATCCTTGGTGCGCGGGTCTGCCTTGAGTTTTTCCATCACTTCCCAGCCATCAATGCCCGGCAGGCCGATATCCAGAATGATGGCACTGGGGCGGTAGTGGCTGGCGTATTCAAGTGCTGCCTCCCCGTCCGAACAGATATTCCCTTCCAGCCCATAGTCGGCGGCCAATTCCAGCAAGACATTGGCGAATTCGCTGTCATCCTCGACGATCAGTACGGTCTTTTCGCGTACAACGAAATCATCCCGGGCTGTTTCCGCATGCGTCAGTGGTGCGGTATGCGCTTCCGCATTCGTGCCAATATCTGCTTCCTGGGTCGCACCGCTGGCTGACGCTTCCATGGACTCCTCGGAGCCTTCTGGCAGATACAGCATGAAGGTAGAACCCGTGCCTTCCCCGTCACTGTAAAGGCTGATCTCGCCGCCCAGCAGGCGTGCCAGCTCCCGGGAAATGGTCAGCCCCAGGCCGGTACCGCCATATTTCCGGCTGGTAGTCCCATCTGCTTGCTGGAAGGCCTCGAAGATCAGCTTCTGTTTTTCCGACGCAATGCCAGTCCCAGTATCGGTCACAGCAAACTTGATCGTCTGGTCACGCAGCAACTGGCGAGAAGGCAGTGATTCGTCTTCCTCCGGGCGGGCAATGGTCAGCGTCACCGAACCTTGCTCGGTGAATTTCAGGGCGTTGGAAAGCAGATTCTTGATGATCTGCTCCAGGCGCTGACGATCGGTGTAGAAGTAATCGGGCAGGTTGTCGCCCAGATTGACGTGAAAATCCAGGTTGCGACTTTCCGCCACATGGGCAAAGTTGCGCCGGAAATGCTCACTAATTTCCTGCGGTGACAGGTCATCAATGATGACATCCATCTTGCCTTCCTCGATCTTGGAAATATCGAGGATATCGTTGATCAGGCTGAGAAGATCCGAGCCGGCAGAATGGATTACCTGGGCGTGTTCTACCTGTTTATCATCCAGATTGCCTTTCTTGTTCTGGCCCAGCGCATTGGAGAGAATCAGGATCGAGTTGAGCGGCGTCCGCAGTTCGTGGCTCATGGTGGAGAGGAACTCGGATTTGTACTTGGAGGACATTTCCAGTTCGCGGATCTTGTCTTCCAGCTCGTGGCGCAGCAGCTCAAGCTCGTCATTCTTCTGCGCCATCTCACTCTTCTGTTCAGTAAGCAAACGCGCCTGGGCTTCCAGCTCTTCGTTGGTAACGCGCAATTCTTCCTGCTGAGCCTGCAAACTCTCTTCAGACGCGCGCAAGGCCTGGGTCTGTGACTCCAGCTCCTCGTTGATCGCCTTGAGTTCTTCCTGCTGCTGCTGCAGGCGTGACTCCGAAGCAGACAGCTCCATGGCCTGCTCTTCCAGGTCTTCATTGACCTGGGCCATCTCTTCTTTCTGTCGCTCAAGAGCGACAGCCTGCTCCTGGGTCTGTTCAAGCATTTGCGCGAGACGCATGCGGCTTTGCACGCTATGCACAGACACCGCGATTACGGACACGCATTGTTCCAGGAATGTCAGGTCTTCGTCACTGAATTCACGGAAAGCGCCGATTTCGAGCACGCCCTTGATCTCATCATCATGGACAACCGGCATCACCATCACATTGCGAGCCTGCCCGGCGCCGGTTCCGGAAGCGATACTGATGTAATCCTCCGGCACCTGCTCCAGGAGGATACTTTTGCGTTCCAGTGCGCACTGGCCAACCAAAGACTCGCCCAGCTTGAAGGTGTTGGCCAGATGCTTGCGCCGCTGCATGGCATAGGAACTACTCAGGGTGAGCTGCTCGGTGGATGGGTCGAAGCTGTAAAACGCCCCCACCTGAGCTTCCAGTACCGGCACCAGGAAACTGAGCATGTTGTTGCCCAGCTGCTCAAAGCTCATCTCACCACGCATGCGGTTGTTGAGCTCAGCCAGATGATTCTTGATGGTTTCCTGGCGGCGGTCCTCGGTGTGGCGCTTTATCAGCGAGTCACGCATCTTGCGAATGGCGTGCAGCAGGTGGCCAGTCTCGTCACGGCCTCCCTTTTCAATCTTGGTATCCCACTTGCCATTGGCAATATTATCGGCCGCGTTCACTGCGCCTTCCAGTGGCAAGGTAATGGCGCGTGTGACACGCAGGGCAATCAGGGCCAATAAGGTAAAGGCAACCAGCCCAAGGAACAGGCCGATTTTCTGGGTACTGAGATTATCGGAACGACTGGAATTGAGCGTGTCGCGAAACGCTTCGTAGCGTTGCTTCTCAAACGCTTTCTGGTGGGTCTCGTAGGCATCCTGCAGGCTGCGAACATGGCTGATGCGCTGATACAGATCATCCGAAGCCGTATCGTTGTCAATCAGGCTGCGCGCCAGAGTGGTGGCTTCACCAATGTAGGCACTGAAACTACTGCGCAAGTCTTCAACGCTGCCCGACAGGCTGGGGTCGGTGCGACGGATATCCGCCAGCCGTTGCTCGAACTCGGCGGCACGACTCTGCGCTTCCTGTAAGAGATCCGGATCGGCCTGGGTGATGGCCGCAATAAAGGACTCACTGATGGCAATGAAATCCACATTGTTGGCGTTAACCAGCTCCAGAACCGGGAAGTCCTGACTCTCGATCCGTTTCAGATGATCAATATTGGTTTCGGCAATGTAGAAGCTGTAGGCCGCATAGACCACAAACAACACAATACCCAGTCCGGCCACAGACAGAATCTTCAGCCGCACAGACAGGTTCTGGAACCAGTTCATTCAGATAGCCCTCTCGCCTTTCCGGCTTTTTGTTCTCAGTGCCCCCCGAAAGGGCTAAGCCTGAATCTGCGATCAGATTGCAGAAGCAGGCTAAGACTAAAGTGTGAGGCTACCAGAAAGCCTGGCAACACGGCAATAAAGTGCCTGAAGTTGCGTAACCAGGTGGTTGATTTGGCTGGAATTATTTTCGACTAGCGGTGATGGCAAATGATACTGGAGATGGAGGGTATAGCAGGAAGGGTAAAGCTGGTGCCCGGGGCGGGACTTGAACCCGCACGACCAAAGGTCAACGGATTTTAAGTCCGTTGCGTCTACCAATTTCGCCACCCGGGCGGTGACCGTGCAGGTCAATAATTGGAGGCGCGGGTCGGAATCGAACCGGCGTTAACGGAGTTGCAGTCCGCTGCATAACCACTCTGCCACCGCGCCTTTAAACTGTTTACCAAGAAAAAACCTCGGCGGAACCGAGGTTTTTGAAAACTTGGAGCGGGAAACGAGATTCGAACTCGCGACCCCAACCTTGGCAAGGTTGTGCTCTACCAGCTGAGCTATTCCCGCTTTTTTCTGCCCCGAATCATGCGTCGTTGCGGGGAAGAATTCTACTCATCGCCCTCCCACTGTCAAGCCGGGCCTGATTGTTTTTTCTGATTTTTCAGCACTTTGACTAAAAAATCCCCGATTCGCACCGCCCTCGGCACCAGGCAGGCTGCCACGGCCGACTCAGTCCCCGCTTTTCAGTAACTCGGGGGCTGCCGCGCGCAGATAGGAGCCCATGGACCAGAGGGTCAACGCCGTAGCCAGATACAGCAGGCCATAACTGAGCCACAACCAGGGGGTCATGACGATATCGCCAAAAGCATCGAAACCAGGCTTCTGGGCCAGCAACAGGGTGATGGCTGTCATCTGGGTCACCGTCTTGATCTTGCCGAGCTGACTTACCGCCACTCTGCCCCGCTGCCCCAGTTCTGCCATCCACTCACGCAGGGCAGACACTGCAATTTCCCGGGAAACGATCACCATGGCGGGCACCGCCAGCCATGCCGTGGCATGAATCTGTACCAGCATCACCAGGGCCACGCCAACGATCAGCTTGTCCGCCACCGGGTCCAGAAAGGCCCCCAGGGGGCTGGTCTGATTCAGGCGCCGTGCCAGGTAGCCGTCCAACCAGTCGGTCACACCCGCAGCCAGAAACAGGGCCGCCGCACACATGTCGCTCCATTTGAACGGCAAATAGAACACCAGAACCAGAACGGGAATTGCCAATACACGAATCATGGTCAGAATATTGGGCAAATTCAGGATCGGGCTCGTTTTCTGCATAGGTACTACCGCCAAAATAAGGGCCTGTTGATACGCTGCGCGGCCGTCGCATACCTGAAAAAAGCATGGGAAGCGGCACGAACGCAGGGCATGGCCAGCCTCAATACCCGCGGAACTGGAACACAGCGGGCACTAACAGGCCGAAAGGACCAGTATAACGGAAAGCCGACTGTGACTCATTGCCGATTTTGCGACCAGCGCCTAGTCATGAAACCAATCGTAGAGAGTTTGCGCCATCTGGGCATTGATACCCGGCACCCGCGCCAGCTCTCCGGCGGAGGCATTGCGCAACTGTTTGAGGCCGCCAAAATGTGTCAGCAGCGCCTTGCGGCGCTTCGGGCCAATACCGGGAATCTCGTCCAGGGAGGACTGCTTGCGAGTCTTGCCGCGTCGGGCTCGATGCCCGGTTAGTGCAAACCGGTGGGCCTCATCACGGACCTGTTGCAGCAGATGCAACGCGGAATGGGATGGCCCCGGCACCAGCTCCTGCCCATCAGGCAAATACAACACTTCAAAGCCTGGCCGCCGACTGGGCCCCTTACCAATGCCCATCACCCGAACCCGGTCTTGAAGACCCAGCTCCTGCGCCACATCCCAGGCGCGCTGCATCTGCCCCTTACCACCATCGATCAGCAACAGATCCGGCAATCTGCCCTGCTCCTTGATTACCCGCTGATAGCGACGTCGCACCGCCTCTTCCAGCGCTTCATAGTCATCCCCGGCATGGGCCGGGGCCACGTTGAAGTGCCGGTAGTCGGTTTTCCTGGCTCCCTGCTGATCGAAGACAACACAGGACGCCACCGCTTTTTCACCCTGGGTATGGCTGATATCAAAACACTCGATGCGACGCACCGGCTCATCCGCCCCAAGCAACGCTTCAAGAGACAGAAAACGCTGCTCCATGTGCTCGCGGGCCGCCAGTTCCGCTGCCAGGGATTGCTGGGCATTGGTCTGGGCCATGTCGATCCAGGCAGCCCGCTCGCCTCTTACTCGCCAGGCCAGACGAACCTTCTTGCCCCAATGGCCGCTCAAAGCCTGCTGCAACGCCTCCGCGCTGGTGGGCTCCAGACCCAGCAGGATTTCCTGAGGCTGCACCGGATCTTCCCGGTCGCCCAGGTAATACTGGGCCAGGAACGCTTCCAGAATTTCGTTTTGATCCTCTTCGCCACGGGTATCCGGCCGGAAGGTGCGGTGGCCAAGAATCCGGCCACCGCGAATCATCAACACTTCAACCACTGCCAGGCCATGACGGCTATCAATGGCCACCACATCCAGATTGCCCTGACCGGTTTCCGCGTATTGCTTCTGCTGTACAGATTGAATCGCCGCTAGCTGGTCGCGCACGATCGCGGCCCGCTCGAAATCCAGAGACTGGGACGCGGCATCCATTTCCGCACTAAGCTGCTCGACCACTTCCCTGCTGCGGCCATCGAGGAAGTCCATGGCCAGTTTCACCTGATGGGCATAGGCTTCCTCGCTGACCAGACCAACGCAGGGGGCGGTACAGCGATTGATCTGATGCTGCAGGCAGGGCCGTGTCCGGTTGCGGAAGTAGCTGTCGCTGCAATTGCGCACCCGAAAGACTTTTTCCACCAGGGAAAGCGCTTCCCGTACTGCACCACCACTGGGGTAAGGGCCGAAATAGTGACTGCCGCTGCGACGGCTACCTCGATGAAAGGTGATGCGCGGGAACCGGTCCGCGGAGGTGATACGAATGTAGGGATAGGATTTGTCGTCGCGCAGCAGAATGTTATAGGGCGGCCGCAGCTCCTTGATCAGCGATTGCTCCAGCAGCAAGGCTTCTGCCTCGCTGCCGGTGACCGTAGTCTGGACACTGGCAATACGGCCTACCAAAGCCCGGGTCTTCGCGCTGGTGATGTTCTTCTGGAAATAACTGCTCAGACGCGCCTGTAAATTACGCGCCTTGCCCACATAAAGGACGTCACCGCCATCATTGAGCATGCGATAGACACCCGGCTTGCGGGCACAATGATCCAGAAAATGTTGGGGATCGAACTCTGACAAGGGATAGGTCTCGGCCAGTTACTGCACCAAAAGTGTAACAGTTCCGGCCGGCCTATTACTCCCTTTTGCGTTCAGGAAACGGTGTTCTCTACCGCATCCAGCATGCCATGGCGCACTGCCAGCAACGCCATTTCCACATCGCTGGTCACGCCCAGCTTGTCGAAAATGCGATAACGGTAAGTGTTGACAGTTTTCGGAGACAGGCAAAGTTTATCGGCCACATCCTGCACTTTGTGGCAGTTGACGATCATCATCATGATCTGCAACTCACGCTCTGAGAGCATATCCAGCAGGGATGCATCATCGCCAGTGTAAGGCTTGAGGGCCATGGTCTGGGCAATTTCCGGGCTGATATAACGTTGCCCGGTGGTGACAATCTTGATGGCGCGGACCATTTCTTCCAGGTCCGCACCCTTGGTCATATAGCCTGCGGCACCGGCTTTCATCAGGCGGGAAGGAAAGGGCTCTTCCTCACACATGGTCACGGCGATGACACGAACACCCTCGTCCACGCGCAACAATTTACGGGTTGCTTCAAGACCACCGATACCCGGCATCTTGATGTCCATCAGCACCACATCCGGCACGGTATCCTTGGCCATCTGCACTGCCTGCTCGCCGGAGCTGGCTTCGCCAACCACCCGCAAGCCTTCCACTTCATCCAGCATTCTGGCAATGCCGGTTCTGACCAGATCATGGTCGTCCACTACCAATACTTTGA
>TARA_R100000789_G_scaffold95498_2_pt1 | contig 11452 bp, 6 predicted proteins | sample TARA_R100000789 | Tara Oceans TARA_R100000789 (sample SAMEA2623403) | marine metagenome | biome: marine biome (ENVO:00000447); feature: mesopelagic zone (ENVO:00000213); material: "saline water (ENVO:00002010), including plankton (ENVO:xxxxxxxx)" | depth 450 m
TGAATCACATTCAAAGGACGACCATATTTCTGGCGCGCTTCTTCGGTGTCCTCATCGATGTAGTCGGTTATTCCCTTTAGCAGGGCATGAGCGAGACGTTCTTCAATGGTTCCGTTCCGCCACTCGGCCATTTTCTTCTGAGCTTCTGCTCCCTGATTGCGATCCTTGATGGATTCGGCATAATCGAGAATTCGCTCGGTTGCATCCTCACGACGATTCAACAGCACATCTTCAATATAGACGAGCAGTTCTTTGTCGATCTCTTCATACACTTCAAGCTGGCTCGAATTGACGATTCCCATATCGAGCCCGGCTGCAATCGCGTGATACAGAAACGCAGCATTCATCGCTTCGCGGACAACATCGTTCCCACGGAATGAAAACGAAACATTGCTCACCCCGCCCGAAGTTTTCGCTCCCGGACATTCGATTTTGATCCGCTTGACCGCTTCGAAAAATTCGACAGCATAATTGTTGTGCTCTTCCATTCCGGTTGCGACGGTCAGGATGTTGCAGTCAAAGATAATATCTTCCGGCGGGAAGTCAGCCTTTTCCGTGAGGAGTTTGTAGGCTCGTTTGCAGATTTCGACTTTTCGATCAGCCGTGTCGGCCTGGCCCTGTTCATCAAATGCCATCACAACGACAGCCGCACCGTATTTACGGATGGTCCGCGCCTGATCGAGAAAGCGTTCCTCATTATCTTTGATGCTGATCGAGTTGACGATCGCCTTGCCCTGCACGCATTTCAAGCCCGCTTCGATGACTTCCCATTTGGAAGAGTCGATCATAATCGGCACTGGAATATCGCCGTCGTCGCTGACCAGCCAGAGAAATTTCTGCATGCAGGCGACGGAGTCGAGCAGACCTTCATCCATATTGATATCGATGACATTCGCCCCGCCTTCAACCTGTTCGCGAGCAACGCTCAGGGCTTCATCGTATTTTTCTTCGCGAATGAGCCGGGCGAATTTGCGGGAACCGGTGACGTTCGTTCGCTCGCCGATCATCAGGAAGTTGGAATCGGGACGCAGTTCCAGACGTTCCAGTCCGGCATACGTCGAAATCGTTTTCTTGGCCGGCACACTGCGTGGCTTAAGATCACGCGTCGCCTCGCCGATTTTGTGAATGTATTCGGGAGTCGTGCCGCAGCATCCGCCAACGATATTGACCCAACCCTGTTCAGCATAGGAGCGTAATGTCTCAGCGACCTCAGCAGGATTCGAATCGAATCCCCCCATGCCATCCGGCATACCAGCATTCGGATAGCAACTGATGCGACAATCAGCCACCTTCGAAAGGGCTTCCACGAAGGGACGCATCTGTTTCGGTCCTAACGCACAATTCAGACCAATACTGAATAACGGAAAGTGAGCCACCGAGGTATAAAACGCTTCCACCGTTTGAGCGGTGAGTGAGCGGCCGGTATCAAAAATCGTTCCCGAGACCATCACCGGCAGAGAAATGTTCCGTTCATCAAACACCTGACGAATCGCATACAGGCACGACTTCATGTTCAACGTGTCGAACGACGTTTCCGGCAGCAGAATGTCTGCTCCGCCATCGATCAGACCGCGAACCTGCTCAGCATAAGACTCGACCATTTGATCGAATGTCACCGGTCGCGAGCCGGGATCATCCGCATTCATCGACAGCAGAAACTTTGTCGGCCCAATACTCCCTGCAACAAAGCGAGGCTTATCCGGATTCTTACGCGTGAATTCTTCACAGGCCTGTTTCGCCAAACCAGCAGCGGCTGCATTGATTTCGTGCGTCAAATGCCCGAGACCGTATTCAGCCTGATTGAGAATATTCGCGTTGAAAGAGTTTGTTTCGATGATATCCGAACCGGCATCGAGATATCGCCTGTGAATATCGAGAATCATCTCCGGCTGTGTCAGGCAGAGAATATCGGTCGCATTCTTCAAATCGGCATCGTGATTTTTGAATCGTTCTCCCCGAAAGTCTGCTTCGGTCGGCTTGGAATCAAGAATCAACGCTCCCATCGAACCATCGAGCAGCAGGACGCGGTCTTCGATCAGATTATTGAGCAGGTCGGAAGTCGAATTGGAAGTCGCAAATGTCATCGGCAAATTGTGTTTTTAATCCTTGAGGAGGAATTCTTATTGGCAGGGGAATTTCTTTCAGGCGAGATGAGCCAGTCTTGGCTCAAGTTTTCTCACGATCCTTGTGTGCTATCTTGATCAAATTGAGGCATCCGTCAATCGACCTCATCCTGATATTATTTGTAGTGCCACGGCTTTGCGAGCCGTGTAATTAACGCTGGACACACAAAAGCACGGCTCACAGTGCCGTGGTACGATAATTAAGCGGTTTTCAAAGCTTCCAGTATTCTTTGACACGCCTGAGACTTATTAAGTGCATAAAAATGGATGCCCGGAACATTATTTTCCAGTAATTCCCGACACTGGGAAATCGCGAATTCGATGCCGATTTCCAGCTGAGCGTCAGGATCTTCTTGCACATTCTCCAATCTGGCGGAGAGTTCAGCCGGGAAAGCGGTGCCACACATTTCCGTAATGCGTTTGATCCGGGAGAATTCGGTGATCGGCATGATTCCCGGAATCAGTGGAATCGCACAACCTGCTTTCTCGTAGCGATCACGAAAGGCAAAAAACAGATCATTGTCAAAAAACAGCTGCGTAAACGCCGCATCGGCTCCCGCGTCAATTTTTCGTTTCAGATTGGTCAGATCCAAGTCGGCATCAATACATTCCGCATGCTTTTCCGGATAAGCCGCCACACCGATTCCCATTTCGGGATGCCGTTCCCGAATCAGTGAAACGAGTTCGTTGGCATAGGAAAGTCCCCCTTCGACGGCTTTGAAGGACGTTTCTCCCTTGGGAGCGTCACCACGAAGCGCCATAATATTCTGAATTCCAGCCGCTGCCGCCTTATCGAGCCAGGCAATCAGTTCATCCCTTGAAGAACCGACGCAGGTGAAATGAGCCGTCGCGGGAATTTCATACGTCTTCTGAATGTGCTGGCACAATTCGAGCGTTCGGGTTTGCGTTGTGCCACCAGCCCCGTAAGTGCAGGAGATGAACTTAGGCTCGAACTTCGAAAGAGTATCCAGCGTTTCGTACAGAAGTTCATCCCCCTTTTCCGTTTTAGGTGGGAAAATTTCGATGGAAATCAGCGGGGAGTCAGATTTCAACAGGTCCGGAAGTCGATTCATAGATTCAAACTCAGTGCGACGTTCCGCCGCATCTTGATGGGAGTTAATATGTTAACGAAATTGATTCCCGAAAAAACAGTCCTGGAAACAGCAATTCCGACTTGTGAGATATTTCTATTTGGTCTATCGTTATGGCAATTCAGGAATTCTATGCAGAGTTTATCAATTCCTCAATATCTGGCGAGCGTAGTAATAAACCATAAGCTCCCGTTTTGACAATCGATATTTTCAGACCATTTCAAAAGTTCCAGGCTGAAAGAGCCTCAAATTCACAGCAGGGACAATGAAGTCTCCGTGAAATCCTGAATCGCAGATCGCATTGCGTTAGCGATCTCATACTCTTTTGACTGAAAACAATTCTACAAGGCGGTTACCATGTCGACGATCGAACTTCTTCCCTATAAGGTCAAGGATCTCAACCGAGCGGAAGCCGGGCGAAAAGACATTTCCCTGGCTGAAACCGAAATGCCAGGCTTAATGTCACTTCGTGAAAAATACGGTGAATCCAAACCACTGGCAGGTGCTCGGATCGCTGGCTGTCTGCACATGACAACTCAAACAGCCGTGCTGATCGAAACCCTCGTCGCACTCGGAGCTGAAGTTCGCTGGTCGAGCTGTAATATCTTCTCAACTCAGGATCACGCCGCAGCAGCCATCGCAGCAGCCGGTGTCCCCGTTTTCGCCTGGAAAGGCATGAACGAAGCCGAATTCGACTGGTGCATCGAGCAGACATTGTTCTGGCCAGATGGCAAGGCATTGAACATGATTCTGGACGACGGCGGCGATTTGACAGCCATGGTCCACAATAAATATCCTGAGTTACTCAAAGATATTAAGGGCTTGACCGAAGAAACCACCACTGGTGTGCATCGTCTGCACCAGATGCACAAAGAAGGCAAACTCGGCGTCCCTGCGATTAACGTCAACGACTCTGTCACTAAGAGCAAATTCGACAACCTGTATGGCTGCCGCGAATCGCTGGCTGATGGAATCAAACGAGCAACCGATATCATGGTTGCTGGTAAAGTCGTTGTTGTCTGCGGTTATGGTGATGTCGGCAAAGGTTGTGCAGACGCCATGGACGGTCTCGGTGCTCGTGTCATCGTGACTGAAATCGATCCGATCTGTGCCCTGCAGGCTGCGATGGAAGGTTTCGAAGTCATCACAATGGAAGAAGCCGCCCCTAAAGGCGATATCTTCGTGACGACAACTGGCTGCTGCGATGTCATCCGTGGAGAACATATGGATGTGATGAAGCACGAAGCAATCGTCTGTAATATTGGACACTTCGATTCCGAAATTCAGATCGCTTACCTGAATAATCGCAAAGACATCAAAAAACAGTCGATCAAAACTCACTCTGAAGAGGGTGGTCCGGTCGATCGTTATGTTTATCCCGATGGCAAAGCTCTGCTCGTGCTGGCCGAAGGACGACTGGTCAACCTCGGTTGTGCAACCGGCCATCCCTCGTTTGTAATGTCGGCCAGTTTCACCAATCAGGTCCTCGGACAGATGGCTCTCTGGAGTGAAGACGCCAGCTACGAACTCGGTGTCTGGGTTCTGCCAAAAGAACTCGATGAAGAAGTGGCTCGTCTGCACCTGGGCAAACTCGGTGTCAAAATGACGACCCTGACTCAGGATCAAGCCGACTATCTGAACCTGCCAGTGGAAGGTCCTTACAAGCCGGAATACTACCGCTACTAAGTGTTGATTCGCTTGATGTGAATGACAGATAAGAATATTGAAACCCCGGAGATTTTCTCTCCGGGGTTTTCTCATGGATAGGTCGTCGATAACATTGAGAAAATAATATTAACTGAAGTTTTGTAAAACCTCACTTACAAGCACGAAGCGCAAGCGAGTGAGTCTATTCCAGGATCAATTTGAAAACCGGAGAAATAAGATCTCCTGACAAAACTGAAATTATTTTTCACCACAGTGACACAGAGGACACGGAGAAGGCTTCAAATCCAAGGCGTATGAAGAGTTCGATTGTTTGAGCGTGACAGAACTTTCCGAAAATGTCTCTGTGTTCTCTGTGCCTCTGTGGTATTAAACTTTCTCAAAATCTGTTGAGTCATTTTCGAAGTTTGGTTTCAAACTGAAGTTTTGCAAAACTCCAGTATTAAGATACAGAGTCTATAGTTTCTCCTTCTCCATGGGGAGCGGTTTACTTCCCTTCTCCTTGGGGAGCGGTTTACGGCCAAAGGCCGGATGAGGGGATTCCTTCGACGATCTAACTGAATACAGCGTCGTCTTCCCCTCACCCTAAGGAGATGGGACTTTTATCGGATAATGTTTTACATAGCGATTAAAAAACAGGAGAGCAAAATGCACATCTGGAAATGGAGTTCACTCGGGACTTCGGTCCTCATCCTGTTAATGATGTTCACTTCGGCTAGTGCTGATGAAGTCACTACGCCGGTAGAAGAAACTACGGAGCCGAAAACCGAACAGAAATTTGGTGTGGCATCTCCGGAAGAGGATTATATTGCCGATGAAATGCAGGTTCCAGTTCCGGCTACACAAATCGATGCATCCTGCAAACGGGGCGTCGATTTTCTAATCGGCTATCAGAATAAAGATGGTTCCTGGGGAAATGCGACTCGCACCAAAGGCTTGAATATTTATGCACCGATTCCCGGCGCTCATCACGCTTTCAAAATGGGAACGACGGCTCTGGCCATTTCTGCGTTGATCGAAATGGAACCGCAGTTTCCCGAATGCAAAGAGGCGATCGATCTGGGGGAATCGTGGCTGGTCGAAAAACTCCCTTATCTGCGACGAGCTGATCAAACCGCGATTTATAATGTCTGGGGTCATGCCTACGCGCTGCAGGCACTGGCGAGAATGCACGACCGTAATGCCGACAATCCTCCGATGCAGGAGCAGATTGCCGAACTGGTCGCACAACAGTTTGATATGCTCACCCGTTACGAATCAGTCGATGGCGGCTGGGGCTATTACGATTTCCGCTATGGCACAAAACGCCCCTCAAGTTCCTCCATCAGTTTCGTAGCCGCCACAGTTCTTGTTGCCTTCCATGATGTCGCTCAGCGCGGGTTTGAACCTCCAAAAAAAGTGCAGGAACGAGCCGTTGCCGCGATTTTGCGACAGCAGAAAAACGACTTCAGTTACCTTTACGGAGAATATCTCAAGAACTCACCGGTCCATCCAGTCAATCGACCGGGGGGAAGTCTGGGACGGTCTCAAGCCTGCAACATTGCCCTGCTCTACTGGGGACAAACTGATATTACTAAGGACGTCCTGAAAGAGTGGCTCGAACGCTTAGTCGTTCGCAACGGCTGGCTCGATATCGGTCGCAAACGCCCGATTCCACACGAAGCCTGGTTTTCGGTCGCGGGCTACTTCTACTACTACGGCCATTACTACGGAGCGTTGTGCCTGCAAGAACTTCCCGTGGCAGAGCGGGGGCAGTTTGCTCATCCTCTTGCCCGCTTAATGCTCGAACGTCAGGAAAAAGATGGCTCCTGGTGGGATTATCCCCTCTACGACTACCATCAGCCTTACGGCACCGCTTTCGCGCTTATGTCTCTGAAACGTTATCGCACACAGAATTCAGCCATTGAATAACTGCAATCCTTATCAGTCGATTATTCATGCGAATCAGCAGATTCGTTCTATTCGACAACATGCCATAAAATCTCCTCCAGAGGCCATTATTTCATTACAGTAGGCCGGCCAGGATGATAGAATTGGAAGGACACGCAATATGGGAAGACTTGAATCTGACTGAGTGAGGTAACAATGATGACGAAAACATTAACAGCACTGACCATCTTTTCTTGCAGTTTGATCACTTTTGCCGGGGCAGTAGCCGGGCCAATTCTTGTGCAACCGGGAACAACTTACGAGGTGGCTCCCCCAGTTTATGAGACCACGCCATTGCCACCGGGGGCTCGACACGAGTCGATGTATTTCCCGGAACCCCAGGAATATCAGACGGTTGTTCCCTATGTGGAATCTGCTCCCTACTCCCCGGCTTTGCCACCATTATATGACCGGGTGGACTATCGGGATCAGCATCGAAAACATCCTCATGCGATTCCGTATCTGGTCGAAGTTCCGCTCTGGAAACCAATTCTTCCAAGACGCCGAGCCAACTACTGTGGACCCGAATGTGCCATGATCATCATCTGTGTGCCACCTTGCGATGTACCACGTGTACGAGTCACCCGTTTTGGACACAAACTGCGTTACGATTTCGGTAAATACGAAGTCGATGTCGTCGTCCGTCGCGATGGACGAATCATTGTCGATTACGACGCTTAATGCAGAAGCAACCTGACTACGTCTACAAAATTTGATATGAGCAGGTAGAAAGTTATCTGCTCATTTTTTTTGAAAGATTAGAATTTTATACTCGGACAGGAAAATCGGTTTCAATATTCCGAATCAATTCACGATAAGTTTCGAATAGTACTTATCTTCCGAGTAATTCGTCTCATTGGTACCGGGGTTGGGCAAAGCCCGGACGATATTCATTTTGTCCTCGGCATGTAAATCAATGAGATTGATATCTGCCTCTTGATCGACGAGTTCTCCAGAGGCGTCCTGGACTCTCATAACAATTGGTTGAGTATAAAAATCCTGATTTCTTCGTATGACCTGTGCGACACTGTCATCAGAAAGCAAGACATAACTCCCAATCGGGAACAGGGATTGAACTTTCAAAAATGCTCTCACAACCTCTGCATCCACAAAGTTTTCGCGAGCCTGTCGAATGAGACATTCCATGGCCGCATACCGCATCATGGGCGCACGATAAGGACGTGTCGATGTCATTCCAACAAATGCATCAGCGACCTGAAGGATCCGAGCCAGAGGATGAATGCTTTTCCCCTTTCGACCGCGAGGGTATCCCATGCCATTCATTCGTTCATGAACCTGATAGGCAATGAGAGAGATCACTTTAGGCATACCGGAAACACGCTGAATCATCTCAAGGGAATGGATGGGATGCTTTTTGATCTCCAGCATTTCCGATTCATTTAATCGCTTTGTCGCTGTTCTGATCTGTTGAGGAACCTTTGTCATTCCCCAATCGTGAACAAGTCCGGCTATTGCGAGCAGTCGTGCGTTCCTGGCATCCAGATTCATTTCAATCCCAATTGACATTGCCATCAAGGCAACTTCAATTGATCGAGATGCGATTTCGTCATCACTGAATTGATGGATGATCGAACTGAGAACATTTCCGACATCCTTAGTCATCGCTTCCAGATATTGAGTGGCCATTCTGGAAACTCTGGCGCCATTGATCGTTTCTCCGTGAATGACTCCGCTAATCATCTCCTCAAGCTCTTGACCATTCTGAAGATGCTGCTTGATGACTTCTTCACGTTGTGCTTTATCGTAACCTTTCCTGCCTGCATCCAGCAGAGTCTGCTTAACCGCTGGTCCTTCATTTTTGAATTCAAAAAGACCACCCTCGATAATTGCATCGAGTTTTCTGGTGACTTCTGTATCCAATTCCAGCAATGCATAATTGCGTTGAAGAAGTTCCCGATTGAAGGAGATTCGCTTGGAATCTAAGCAATTCACTCGAATTTCAAGACAGCCACGCTGAAGAATGGCCAATTTTCGTTCCTGAGTAATCTCAGAATTCCCAGCCAGGAGTAGAATTCCACTTTGATCATAGATCGCGTGTTGATTTGTACGTCCAACGATTAAATCATTGATCGAAATTGTCGTGAATTGTTCAGTATCCAGTGGGTTGTCAGCTGATTGCTCAGATGTCATCTGAAATGATCCATTTCCAGCACCCGCTTGTATGGAATAGAAAGGAGATAATTAAATTATAATGGAGGGAATTGTCTGCACAATTCGTTATTTGGGAGGCCGAGTTTGCGACGCATATTATGGAGAATGTATATGCACCGGAAAAGAATTCATCATTTCAGGATGAATTCAGAGCAATTTCAAAAGAGCCGAGGTAAAAAAATTAATGATCCGTATCTTCTTTTCTCTATCATTCACAAACGTGAATTGTTACCAGAAAGAAATTCGCGAAAGTGGTCCATCAATTTAATGCTTTCGTGATTTTATTTTAATTTACTCGTCAAGTATTTACTAATGACTTGAAGGAAAATCAGCTAGTTTCACGGCATCTGGATTATGTCAGCAGTAATCGCATTTTTAATCAGTTTATGCCCTAACAATTGTCGGCATCTTTGTGATTGGCACCGATACACACGGAAGAATTATCATGAATTCAGACTGGAAAAGTAGCTGTCTTCTGAATAGTTAATTTCACCGGACCCCGGTGTCGGTAGAGCATGCGTAACGTGCAGATCGACCTCTTCATGCAGATCAATCAGATTCTCATCAGCTTCACGGTCGACAAGATCTCCTGAAGCATTCTGAATCCGAGTCACAATCGGTTCGGTATAATAATCCTGATTTCTACGCGTCACCTGGGCAATGCTCTCGTCAGAGAGTTGAACAAAGCTGCCAATCGGGAACAAAGACTGAACTCTCAATAACGTCCTTACAACTTTAGAATCCACATAATTTTCGCGGGCCTGTCGAATCAAACATTCCATGGCCGCATATCGCATTAACGCTGGTCGATAAGGTCTTTTCGATGTCATTCCGACAAAAGCGTCTGCAACTTGCAGAATGCGAGCTAAGGGATGAATACTTAAGCCCCGACGACCTCTTGGGTAGCCTTTGCCATTCATCCTCTCATGAACCTGATAGGCGATAACGGGGATGACGGTCGGTAATGCCGATACATGCTGAAGCATTTCCAGTGAGTAAATGGGATGTTTTTGGATTTCCAGCAATTCCAGAGAATTCAATTTTTTATCCGTGGATCTTATTTCGGGCGGAACTTTCATCATCCCCCAGTCGTGAATGAGCCCGGCTATTGCCAGATTGCGAGTGTTATCAGCATCCAGATCCATTTCAATTCCAATGGCCATCGCCAACAGAGAAACTTCCATCGAACGGGAAGCGATGTCGTCATCCTGGAATTGATCGATGACCGAGGTCAAAACATTATCGGTATCGGTTGTCATTTCTTTGAGGTAATGAGCAGCCATTGTTGAGACCATCGATCCATTGATCTTTTCGCCATGCATGACCTCACTGATCATATCCCCCAGAGCTTTGCCGTTGGATTTATGCTGCTCAATTAATTCTTTCCGCTTTTGCTGGTTGTAGCCTTTACGCCCCAGAAACACGACATCATTTTTTACTGCAGGACCATCGTTCTTCAGAGCCATTAACCCACCATCGATGATCGTATCGATCCGTTTGGTCAACGCTTCATCGAAACCGATCGTCGTGGGCCCCAGGTTTGTCAGTCCAGCATTAACTGTAACCCGTCTGAAATCCTCTTGACTTATACGAACTTCCAGGACGCCGTGCTGACGCATCGCTCGCTTGCGTTCCTGGGTGATTTCAGAATTCTCTGCCAGCAGCAGAACACCATGAAGATCGTAAATCGGAAACTGAATGACTCGACCAACAATCAGATCATTGACACTGACAGAAGTCAGATTTTTATCCTCTGTGATATTTTCTTCGATTTGCGTCGATGACATCAGTACTCTTCCATTTCCTGATCTCGTTCCATTCAGACCAGGAATGAACCAAGCTTGTAAATCAGTTTGCTGGACGGATTTGACGTAACCGTGTCAAACCACAGGTGGGCGCTTTTCCAACGACTTAAAGATAGCTCCAAAAAACAGTCCTTAGAGCTCTCGAAAGCATAATTCGCAGTGGTGACAATAACTAACAATGCAGGTGATGATGTTTATAGCAGCGATGTGGATCACATCGATTGATCGAGCGTGAAAAGCTCCAGTTTTATGTGATCATTTCGTAATTCAAGAAGATCACGTTTTAGACCATTTTCAAATGGTTTCTGCAGTCGCATGAGCATCAAATGACCCTAAAGCGCTGGGTTTGCTCCTGCCGGACACTGCAGATGATTTTTGAAAATGCTCTAGAGATCAAGCAGCTTGAAATGATAGTTACTCTGGCTTCTTCCCGGCCTTAATCGCTTTGAGTTCCTGGAACTCCGGACGGGATTTATAGTAATCGTCCAGCGGGTAACAACCGGAAATCAATCCATTGCGAGGACCGGTGGTACAGTCGCTGAAAGTGCGACAGATTTTCTTAGTCGCTCGATAGTCTTCCCCATTCAAAATTTGAGTGGGCATTTGCCACTGGCTGAGAACAAGTCGACCGATACCGACAAAATCGACATCGCCCCGCCGGACCACC
>TARA_R100000789_G_scaffold99759_3_pt1 | contig 11440 bp, 9 predicted proteins | sample TARA_R100000789 | Tara Oceans TARA_R100000789 (sample SAMEA2623403) | marine metagenome | biome: marine biome (ENVO:00000447); feature: mesopelagic zone (ENVO:00000213); material: "saline water (ENVO:00002010), including plankton (ENVO:xxxxxxxx)" | depth 450 m
GTCGATCCAGCCGTCCTTGCGCAGCCGGTGCAGGGCAACGCGCATGGCCTCTGGCCGAATGCCGATGCGCGTGGTGATTTCCCCCAGAACCGCGGCAGGGATGGCCGCGCCGTCGCGGGCCAGATCGCCAAAGACAGTGACAAGCAGTGACCAGACGCGCGGGGACACATCCCCCCGCAAATCGGCCACCGCCGCCGCAAACGTCTCTACCTCCATCGTCCTCCGTCCGCGCTCAGGCGCTGTAGGCGTTCATGGTCAGCAGTTCGTATTCTGCCACCGCCTCGCCGGCCTGATTGGTCAGCGTCACATGCCAACGCACTTCGCCGTATTCATCTGTCCGACGAGTCTTTTGCTTGACGGACAATCGTACGTTCAGCGCGTCGCCCGCCACGACCGGTTTCATGAAACGTAGCCCGTCAAGGCCGGTATTGGCCAGCACGGGCCCTTCATTCGGCTCGACAAACATGCCCGCCGCAAAGCTGAGCAGCAGGTAACCATGCGCCACACGTCCGGGAAAAAACGGGTTCCGCGCGGCGGCCTCATCGTTCATGTGGGCGTAGAACGTGTCGCCGGTGAATTCGGCGAAGTGTTCGATGTCGTCCAGCGTGATGACGCGCGGACCGGCCTTCAGCGTCTCACCAATCTCGAGATCATCAAAGCCACGGGTGAAAGGATGCGCTTGCGCCGCAATCTCGGGCGCGCCGGGGATCCAGCGGCCACCGATGGCGGCCAGCATCTCGGGGCTCCCCTGAACAGAGGTTCGCTGCATGTAATGCATCACGCCGCGCACACCGCCCATTTCCTCGCCCCCGCCCGCACGACCGGGGCCGCCGTGGACCAGATGCGGCAGCGGCGATCCGTGGCCGGTACTTTCCTTCATGCTGGTGCGATCGTTGATGTAGATCCGACCGTGGAACGCGCCTGCGCCCAGCGCGACCTCACGCGCGACCGCTGGGTCATGGGTGATGACCGATGCCACCAGCGACCCGCCGCCGCGATTTGCCAGCTGCACGGCATGGTCGATGTCGCGATAGCCAAGGATAGTGGACACGGGGCCGAACGCCTCTGTGTCATGCACTCGTTGCGCACCATCCGGGTCGACACAGTGATACAACATCGGCGGCAGAAACGCGCCTTTGCCGCCGTCGGCCCCGACCACGTCAAAGCTGTCTGGATCGCCATAGACACGCTCTGCCTCTGCGCCGATCAGCGCGGCCTTGGCCAGCACGTCGCGTTTCTGGCTGTTCGACACCAGCGCCCCCATGCGAGTCGCCTCATTGCGCGGGTCGCCGATCAAGGTCTTTGACAAACGGTCTGACAATGCCTCGATCAACGCCGGGACTTGCGCGTCGGGCGCGATGATCCGCCGGATCGCGGTGCATTTCTGCCCCGCCTTGGCGGTCATCTCGCGGTGGACCTCTTTGACGAAGAGGTCGAACTCGGGCGTGCCGGGCGTCGCATCCGGCCCAAGGATCGAGGCGTTCAGGCTGTCCTGTTCGGCGACAAACCGGATCGAGTTGCGCAGAATATGTGGCGCAGAGCGCAGCTTGAACGCTGTATCGGCTGAGCCAGTAAAGCTGACAACATCCTGACAGGTCAGCCGGTCCAGCATGTCGCCCAATCCGCCCGAAACCAGTTGCAGTGCACCCGCAGGCAGGATGCCGCTGTCCAGCATCAGCCGCACCGCCAATTCGGTAACATAACAAGTTGCCGTTGCCGGTTTGACGATGGCCGGCACTCCGGCCAGGAGGGTCGGCGCCAGTTTCTCCAACATCCCCCAGACGGGAAAGTTGAAAGCGTTGATATGGACAGCAATCCCCTGCAACGGCGTGCAGATATGATGACCGACAAACTGTCCCGAACGGGACAATTGTTCGACCTCACCGTCCAGATAGACATGCCCGTCCGGCAGTTCGCGCCGCCCCTTGGAGGCAAAGACAAACATCGTGCCGATGCCGCCGTCGATGTCGATCAGGTGGTCCTTGGCCGTGGCCCCGGTGTTGAACGACAGGTCATACAGCGCCTGTTTGTGCTGACCCAAATGCTGCGCCAACGCCTTGAGCATCTTGGCCCGCTCGTGAAACGTCATCGCCCGCAAAGCCGGTCCGCCGGTGGTCCGCGCGTAGTCCAGCATGGCGACCACGTCGAGCGCGTCATTGCCCGCTTGCGCCATCACCGCGCCTGTCACCGCATTTTCGATCTCACGCGCGCCGGAACCGGGCGCAACCCATTGGCCAGCCGCGAAACTATTGATCTGTAGAAGGCTCATCCTTCCCCCCTGTGCTGCCAGCCTTGGCCGGTCATTGTCTGCTGTGTGTGTTCAGGCGGCCTGTGTCAGGCCCAGCCGGTCCAATCCCGCGCCCAGCCGCGTTTCCCAAGCATCCCGCATCTCAGCGGCCGTGGCGTGCCGCAGCCCCCACGCCTGTAGCTGCGCCATGCGGTCGTCAGACGGATCGCCATAGATCGCTGCTACGCGCGGACGCCAATAGGCCAGACTGTCGGCAATCGCCGCGCTCTGCCCCTGCTCGGCCAATCGCGCCAGCCCCTCTTCGGCCAGCTCCGTGTGCCGCCGTTCTCGCGGGGCAACCTCACGGATCGCCTCGGCCAGCGGCTGGTACGAGGCGCGCATCATGTCGTCCAGTTGCACCGCCACCGCGTGGCCCATACACAGGTTCATCACCACCGCATCGGCCCAGCCCGCCAGCGGATAGTTGAAGACCGACAGCCGCATGTCATGGGCCGACCGTGCGCTGCCTGGCGCGGTGTCGCGCGGCAGGCGGTCCGTCCAGGGGTGGTGGCCGACATAGCGGTCGGTATTGGCCCCGAACTCGCCCATCAGGCGCAGCACCTTATCGGCGTGATCGGTCTTTTCCAGAACGATCCGCGCAGCGGCGATGCGTTCCTTGATTCCGGGACCGTCGTTGATCACATCGGCAAAGCCTGCCGCCCCCGCCAGTTCGCTGTCGACGAAGATGCTCATCAGCTTCATCAGTTCAGCTCGGTAGCGCGGCGGCACATTGGCAGGATTGGTCAGCTTGCCGCCCTGAGACAGGTAGTCGGCAATGTTCATCTCGTCCGTCATGTCCCTCTCCCTTACTGGTCGTAATCGACGACCACACGGTCGGTCAGCGGGAAGGATTGGCAGGACAGAACATAGCCGCGTTCCACCTCGTAATCCTCCAGCGCGTGGTTGGCGACCATCTCGACCTCGCCTTCCAACACCTTGCATTTGCAAGTGGAGCAGACCCCGGCCTTGCAGGCATAGGGCGCGTCCATCGCGTTTTGCAGCGCCGCGTCGAGGATCGAGATGTCCTTGTCCATCTCAAAGCTGCGCGCGGTGCCGTCCAACGTCACGGTCGCCTGCGTCCGCGCCGCCTGAGTTCCGGCGTCGACGTCACGCGCCTTGCGTTCCAGCCGACCAGGCTGGGCGCTGGCGAACAGTTCAAACTTGATCTGCGCATCCGCCAGCCCGTGATCCTTCAGCGCCTTGGCAATGCCCAGCATCATCGGTTCCGGCCCGCAGATAAACGCCGTGTCGACGTTTTCCACGTCGATCCAGTGTTCGAACAAGGCCGCGCATTTCTCTGCATCCACCCGGCCCTGAAACAACTCGATGTCCTGTGCGTCGGATTCCAGCACATGGATCACGTTCAGCCGTCCCATGTAGAGGTTTTTCAGATCCTCCAGTTCCTCCCGGAACATGATCGTGTTCACGCCCCGGTTGGCATAGACCAGCGTGAAGTCCGACTGCGGTTCCATGGCCAACACGGTCTTTAGGATCGACAGCACCGGGGTGATCCCCGACCCGCCGGCAAAACCCAAATAGCTGCGCCGCGCTGCGGCATCGAGGGGCGTGTGGAACGATCCCATCGGTTCCATCGCCTCGACCACCATGCCGGGTTGCAGCACATCGTTGGCCCATGTGGAAAAGGCGCCGCCCTCGACCTTTTTGATGCCGACTTGCAGCACCCCTTCGCCACGCCCCGCGCAGATCGAATAGGAGCGGCGCAGTTCCACGCCCTCGATCTCCTGCCGAAAGGTCAGGTACTGGCCTTGGATAAAATCGAACGCCTCGCCGTTCTTCGGCTCCAGCGTCACCACAACGGCGTCGCGGATCGTCTTTTTCACGTCCCGAACGGTCAGCTCATGAAAGCGCGCCATCGGCCACCCTCCTCAGATGCATTTGAAATAATCGAAAGGCTCAAGACAGTCGCTACACCGCCAATGCGCCTTGCAGGGGGTAGAGCCGAACTGGCTCACACGGGTGACATTCTTGGACCCGCAGCGCGGGCAATGGTCCGGGCCACCCGCAGGCGACGGCGGCGCGATGCCGTAGTCTTCCAGCTTGGCGCGTCCCTTGTCGGACAGCCAGTCGGTGGTCCAGGGCGGCGCGATGCGGGTCTCGATCTGGATCTTGTCCAGCCCGTGATCGCGCAATGCCGTCTCGATATCCATCGAGATCACGCGCGTCGCCGGACAGCCCGAATAGGTCGGCGTCACCGCCACCTTGACGGTATCCCCCTCCAGCGTGACCTCGCGCACGATGCCCAGATCGACGACCGAGATCACGGGGATCTCGGGGTCCGGCACCTCGTCCAGCCAGCCCCAGATCTGATCCACTGTCGCTGTCATGGCCGCCTACCAGGTCGCGCCGGGATAGGCCCGCTGCAACCACTGCATCTGCGTCAGCAGGTGGCCCAGATGTTCGGTATGGCGGGTGCCGGTCTTGCCGCCGGCATGGGCAAAATCACTGTCGGGAATGACCAGCGTGGCCTCTGCCATCGTGTCCTGTACCGCCGCATCCCAATCCGCGCGCAATGTCGACGGCTGCGGCGCGATCCCGGCCTCTGCCATCTGGCCGCTCACCGCGTCATCGGTGAACATCTCACCGGCAAAGGGCCACAGCAGGTCCAGCGCCGCCTGCATCCTGCGGTGGCTTTCTGAGGTGCCGTCGCCCAGACCAATCACCGTGTCGCGCGAGCGTTCGACGTGATAGGCCACCTCCTTGACGGATTTCGCCGCGATCCCGGCCACCCGTTCGTCCGACGACTCCGCCAACCGCTGCAAAAGCAGCACATGGAACTGGTCGAACAGGTACTGCCGCATCATGGTCTGGCCGAAATCGCCGTTCGGCTGTTCCGCCAGCAGCACGTTGCGGAAATCCCAGACGTCGCGCAGCATCGCCAGATCATCGGCGCTGCGCCCGGCCCCCTCGACCTCTCCGGCAAGACCCAGCCACATCTGCGTCTGGCCGATCAGGTCCAGCGCAGTATTGGCCAGCGCAATGTCCTCTTCCAGCACCGGCGCCAGACCGCACCATTCGCTGACCCTGTGGCCAAGGATCAGGGGATTGTCCCCCATCCGGCAGAGGAATTCGAAAAACGCCTCTTCGCGGGTCATCACATGGCCCCCACTTCGTCGGGAATGTCGAAAAAGGTCGGGTGACGATAGACCTTGCTCTCGGACGGCTCATAGAGCGGCCCCTTGTCCGAGGGCGACGAGGCCGCGATATGACGCGCCTCAACCACCCAGATAGAAACCCCTTCGTTGCGGCGGGTATAGACGTCGCGGGCGTTCTTGACCGCCATCTCGGCGTCGGGCGCGTGCAGGCTGCCAACGTGGCGGTGGCTCATGCCGTGCTGGCCGCGGATGAACACCTCCCACAGCGGCCATTCATGGCGCTTGGGTTTGGTGGCTTCGGGCGTGTCGGGATATGCGGAATTCGGAGAGCTCATTCTGCGGCCACCTTTCTTGCGGCTTTCTTCTCGGCGTGGGCCAGCAGCCCATCGCGCACCCATTTGCCATCGTCCCAGGCCTTGTTCCGCGCCGCCAGTCGTTCGCGGTTGCACGGGCCGTTGCCCTTGAGCACGTCAAAGAATTCAGACCAGTCGGGCTGGGAAAACGCGTAATGCCCGGTGTCCTCGTTCCATTTCAGGTTTTCGTCCGGAACGGTCAGGCCAAGGTATTCCGCCTGCGGCACGGTCTGATCGACGAACTTCTGACGTAACTCGTCATTGGTATTCATCTTGATCTTCCACGCCATCGACTGTTCGGAATGCACGGATTCCTTGTCCGAGGGGCCGAACATCATCAGCGACGGATACCAAAAGCGGTTCAGCGCATCCTGCGCCATCTTCTTCTGCGCGGGAGTGCCGTTCGCCATCTTCATCATGATGTCGTAGCCCTGCCGCTGGTGGAACGACTCTTCCTTGCAGATGCGGATCATGGCGCGCGAATACGGGCCAAAGGACGTCCGCTGCAGCGGCACCTGGTTCATGATCGCCGCGCCATCGACCAGCCAGCCAACCGCGCCCATGTCGGCCCATGTCAGCGTCGGATAGTTGAAGATGGACGAATATTTCATCCGCCCGTCCAACAGCATCTCTGTCAGCTCATCGCGGGTCACGCCCAGCGTTTCCGCCGCGCAATAGAGGTACAGACCATGCCCTGCCTCGTCCTGCACCTTGGCCAGCAGGATCGCCTTACGCTCCAGCGTCGGCGCGCGGGTGATCCAGTTGCCTTCGGGCAGTTGGCCGACGATCTCGGAATGCGCGTGCTGGCCGATCTGCCGGATCAGCGTCTTGCGATAGCCCAGCGGCATCCAGTCCTTGGGCTCGATCTTGTCGCCCGCGTCGATGCGGGCCTGAAATTCGGCGAGCTTCTCCGGGTCTTCCCGAGACGCTTCCGACTTGATCATCTGTGCGTACATCTGAGCCTCCCTGCTCGTATCTTCATACCCGTTCGAGGACGATCGCCGCCCCCTGGCCGACGCCCACACACATGGTGCAGAGCGCATAACGCCCGCCGTTGCGCCGCAACTGGTGCGCTGCAGTCAGCACCAGACGCGCGCCGGACATGCCCAGCGGATGGCCTAGCGCAATCGCCCCACCCTGCGCGTTCACACGTGGATCATCGTCCGCCACGCCCAATTCACGCAACGTGGCCAGCCCCTGCGCCGCAAAGGCCTCATTCAATTCTATCACATCCATCTGGTCTATAGTGAGGTTCAATCGCTCCAGCACCTTGCGGCTGGCCGGCACCGGACCGATCCCCATGACACGCGGCGCCACTCCGGCAGAGGCCATGCCCAGAACCCGCGCCATCGGCGTCAGACCATTCGCACGGGCAGCAATTTCAGAGGCCAGCAACAAGGCCGCCGACCCGTCGTTCACGCCGCTGGCATTGCCCGCCGTCACGCTCAGATCCGGGCCGTTCACGCCCTTCAGCTTGGACAGCTTATCGGCCGTGGTGCCGGGGCGCGGATGTTCATCAGTGTCGACAACGACCGGATCGCCCTTGCGCTGCGGCACCTCGACCGGGACGATCTCATCCGCGAACAACCCCGCCTCTTGCGCCGCGGCCCACCGCGCCTGCGACCGCGCGGCAAAAGCGTCCTGATCGGCACGGCTGATGCCATAGTCAGATGCGACGTTGTCGGCGGTCTGCGGCATGGAATCCGTGCCGTACATCGCCTTCATCTTGGGGTTCACGAAACGCCAGCCGATGGTGGTGTCATAAACTTCATTAGCACGGGTAAAGGCGGCGGTGGCCTTGGGCATCACAAAGGGCGCGCGGCTCATACTCTCCACACCGCCCGCAATGCACAGCGTATAATCGCCCGACTTGATCCCGCGTGCCGCGAAACCCACCGCGTCCATGCCGCTGGCGCAAAGCCGGTTCACAGTGGTGCCCGGAACATCCTCTGGCAGCCCCGCCAACAGCGCCGCCATGCGGGCCACGTTGCGGTTGTCTTCACCAGCCTGATTGGCAGAGCCGTAGATGACTTCATCCACCGCGCTCCAGTTCACCGAAGGGTTGCGCGCCATCAGCGCCTTGATCGGCAGCGCCGCCAGATCGTCGGCCCGAACCGAAGACAATGCCCCGCCGTATCGCCCGATCGGCGTACGCACTCCGTCGCAGATGAACGCGTCCATGTCAGACGACCCTCCCATTAATCGACCACATGGTCGGATTAATCCAGCGCAGAGATTCGCGCAAGAAAAAGTTACAGAATATCCCCACGTCGAGAATCTCGTAACATATCCAGCAACGCGACCCGCGCCGTAAGGCCCGCAAGCCAAGGGTTGGTGGGTGGGCGATGGGCCCCTGTGGCCCGAGTCCCATCCCGCCTACCCGCCATCAAAAAAGGGCGCCCCGGTTTCCCGGAACGCCCCTTTTCAATACAATATTAACAGATCAGGCGTCGACGCGATCCGCGTTCATCACCTTGGTCCAGGTTGCCACAAAGTCCGCCACGAACTTTCCAGCGTTGTCGTCCTGGGCGTAGACCTCTGCGTAGGAACGCAAGATCGAGTTTGAGCCGAAAACCAGATCGACACGGGTTGCGGTCCAGCGAGGTGCGCCCGACGCGCGGTCCTGGATCGAATAGATGCCATCGTCGCCCGGAACCCACTTGAACCCCATATCCGTCAGGTTGACGAAAAAGTCGGTGGTCAATGCCCCGGACCGGTCCGTGAACACGCCATGCGCCGTACCGCCGTAATTGGTGCCCATCGCGCGCATGCCGCCCAGCAGCACGGTCATTTCTGGTGCCGAAAGTCCCATCAGCTGGGCACGGTCCAGCATCAGTTCCTCTGGGCTGACCACATAGTCCTTCTTCAGCCAGTTGCGGAACCCGTCGGCGACCGGTTCCAGCACGTCAAAGCTATCGGCGTCAGTCATCTCTTGCGTCGCGTCGCCCCGACCCGGCGTAAAGGGCACCTTGACGTCAAAACCCGCCGCCTTGGCGGCCTTCTCGACACCGACATTGCCCGCCAGCACGATCACATCCGCAACCGACGCACCTGCCGCCGCTGCAATCGGCTCCAGCACCGACAGCACCTTGGCCAGACGCGCGGGCTCATTGCCCTCCCAGTCCTTTTGCGGGGCCAGACGAATGCGCGCGCCATTGGCACCACCGCGCAGGTCCGACTGGCGGAAGGTCCGCGCGCTGTCCCAGGCTGTCGACACCATCTCGGTCACGGACAAGCCGCTGTCCGCGATCTTGGCCTTGACCGCGTCCACATCATAGCCGGTCGATCCCGCCGGAATCGGATCCTGCCAGATCAGATCTTCGGAGGGTGCATCCGGACCGATGTAGCGGTCACGCGTTCCCATGTCGCGGTGGGTCAGCTTGAACCAGGCGCGGGCAAACGTGTCGTCGAAATAGGCCGGATCGGCCATGAACTTCTGACAGATCGCGTTAAACGTCGGGTCCATCTTCATCGCCATGTCGGCGTCGGTCATCATCGGCATGACGCGCTTGGTCGCATCCGACGGATCGACCGGCATGTCTTCTTCCTTGATGTTGACGGGACGCCACTGGTTGGCCCCGGCGGGCGATTTTGTCAATTCCCACTCATAGCCGAACAACAGCTTGAAATAGCCCATGTCCCATTTGGTCGGCTCTGTGGTCCAAGCCCCTTCGATACCAGACGTGACCGCATTGGCTGCTTTGCCGCCAAGGTTGGTGTTGATCCAACCAAAGCCCTGCGCCTCGACGTCCGCACCTTCGGGCTCCGCGCCCAGCGCACCCGCGTCACCGTTGCCGTGCGCCTTGCCGACAGTATGGCCGCCACAGGTCAACGCAGCGGTTTCCTCATCGTTCATCGCCATCCGGGCAAAGGTTTCACGCACCTGGGCCGCAGTCTTGAGAGGATCGGGCACGCCGTTCACGCCCTCGGGATTTACATAGATAAGGCCCATCTGGACAGCGGCCAGCGGGTTTTCCATCGTGTCGGGCTTGCCCACGTCGGCATACCGCTCATCCGACGGCGCCAGCCACTCACGCTCTGCACCCCAGTAGACATCTTTTTCCGGCGCCCAGATGTCTTCGCGGCCAAAAGAGAAGCCAAAGGTCTTCAGACCCATCGACTCATAGGCCATGGTGCCCGCCAGCAGGATCAGGTCGGCCCAGCTCACCTTGTTGCCGTACTTCTTCTTGACCGGCCACAGCAGACGGCGCGCCTTGTCCAGGTTGCCGTTGTCCGGCCAGCTGTTGAGCGGCGCGAACCGGATGTTGCCAGCACCGCCGCCGCCACGACCATCGGCCAGACGGTACGACCCGGCAGAGTGCCACGCCAAACGGATCATCAAACCGCCATAGTGGCCATAGTCCGCCGGCCACCAATCCTGGCTCTCGGTCATCAGCGCCTTGACGTCCGCCTTGATCGCGTCGAAGTTCAGCGATTTGACCTCGGTCCGGTAATCAAAATCCTGACCCAGCGGATTGGTCTTGGTGTCATGTTGATGCAAGATGTCCAGGTTCAGCGACTTTGGCCACCAATCTGTAACGGTGGTGCCCGTCTCCGTGATTGCGCCGTGCATGACTGGGCATTTGCCCGCTCCGATATCATTGCCGTCCATGATGGTCTCCCTTGGTCTAAAACCCCGGTGCAGGTCCATGCCAGCCCCGGTCTCTCGATCTTTGATAGAAGGGGCCGACGGAATCCGGGCAGGACGCCCGGGTTTGGCGACTCGCCCCCTCTTACTCTAGAATGCTTCTAACAAGGCAGGGTCATATCTTTAAGTTGTATTTTCTCATCACCTCTATAAGTTTTTCCTATGAAAAATCTGACCCTGCGCCAACTGAGATATTTTGAGGCTCTTTCCCGGCACGGCCATTTCGGACGCGCGGCGGCGGCCTGCTCTATTTCCCAACCCGCCCTGTCGGTACAGATCCGCGATCTGGAGGCAGACCTTGGCGCGCCGCTGTTCGAACGCGGCGCGCGGCAGGTGCGGCTGACGGCCCTCGGCGAAGCCTGTCTGGAGCGCGCCATTAAAATTCTGCGCGCGGTGGATGAACTAGAAGATCTTGCCCGCGCGGCTCAGGGCGATCTTGTCGGACGGCTGCGACTGGGGGTGATCCCGACGGTGGCGCCCTATCTGCTGCCCGCCCTTTTTGCGGAACTTGCGCAAAGCCATGCGGGGCTGGACCTGCATATCCGTGAAACCATGACCCCGCGCCTGTTAGGTGAACTGCACGAGGGCCGGATTGACTGCGCAATTCTTGCCCTACCGGTGGGAGAACCGGGGCTGGACGAGGTGGCGCTGTTTGATGAGGCATTCGTCTTTGTCCGCCCCGAGGCCGAGACGGATCACCCGGTTCCAGACGGCGAGGCGTTGCAAAAGATGCGCCTGTTGCTGCTGGAAGAGGGGCACTGCTTCCGCGATCAGGCGCTCAGTTTCTGCAAGTTGAACGCGACAACGCCGCGCGACGGGCTGGACGGCTCCTCCCTGACGACGCTGGTGCAGATGGTCGGCGCCGGGCTGGGGGTGACGCTGATCCCGGAAATGGCCGTACCGGTGGAAACACCTTCGGCGCGGGTGGCGGTTGCCCGGTTCGCCGCCCCCGAACCGGCCCGGACCATCGGCATGGTCTGGCGCAGGTCCAGCCCACTGTCAGATCAATTTCAGCGCCTCGCCGATACGGTACGGCGGG
>TARA_R100000789_G_scaffold98887_1_pt1 | contig 11429 bp, 9 predicted proteins | sample TARA_R100000789 | Tara Oceans TARA_R100000789 (sample SAMEA2623403) | marine metagenome | biome: marine biome (ENVO:00000447); feature: mesopelagic zone (ENVO:00000213); material: "saline water (ENVO:00002010), including plankton (ENVO:xxxxxxxx)" | depth 450 m
GTAGCGCGTAACCAAGGCGTTTGGCGAGCCAGGTCTTTCCTGTTCCGGGCGCCCCCTGAAGTATGAGGTTCTTCTTCGCAGTCAGACGCGATAGCGCCGATTGCAGATTATCTTCCGGGAAAAAACAGCCGTCCCCGACGATATCAGATACAGCATAGGGCTTGAACGCGACGTCTTCGAGATCGGCTTCGGCCTCTTCTTCTTCGCGCTCAATGTCTGTCGCGGTGACGTCGCGCGACCTGTACTTCTTTGCAAAATACGGAACACGCAGCCAGAATTCGTAGTCTTGTTTGTGATCGCCGAAGGCAAACTGAATCAAGCGCCTTGCGAGCTCGTCGGAAGCGTCGGCCTCGACAATAGTTGTGCGATAGGTGTAGAAATACCATTCTTTCGGCTCACCGAGCGGCGTCCAATCTACCTTGACGGTTTTACCATCCGTCGTGGCTTCAGTGACTGTTCCGATCGCCTTGATCCGCATACACGAGACCGGTTTCTCGTGATTTTCAAACGGCAAGCCGTATTTCTTCACAAAGGATGCTTTGATCGCGATCCTGTCTCCGGGCTTCATCCGCGCCACATGCTCGGAGAATTTCTCATCATAGCCGTTTTGCCAGATACCCTCGTTCAGGAAACGCTCGGTCTGGTCGTCCGTACCGTCCCAAACGGCACCAACAAACCAGAATTGACGATCCGGGTCTTCAAAGAGCAATCCCGGTGCCTCGTCAGGTGGGGCGGGCACTTCATCAGCGTTCTCGCCTCCCGAACTCTTGTAACGGGAATGAATGTCGCGAAAGAGTGTCAGTGCGGTGTCGTGATCGAGCTGCGTCTCCCGGCCTTCGGCGGTCAGAGTCCATTCGCCGCGCTTCTTGCTTTCGATTAGACCCGCTTTGACAAGGTAAAAACGTGCCCAACCGACTTTGTTCTCGTATTTGGATTGCCCGTTCTTATTGGTTTCCTTCAACTCTTCTTCGCTGACCGGCGCGGTCTCTTTGACCACATCCATGACGGCTCTCGGCTCAGCAGAACCGCCCAGGGACCGGAGGGCGTCGAGGACTGGAGCAAAGTACTGAACAAATTTGGGTCCGCCGAGGTCTCCGCCGCGTTGCCCCTCACCGGGATCAAGGCCCAGATCGTCGGGAGCGCTTGGTGCCCAGGCGAACACCGCCTTTTGCTGTTCTTCCACGAAGGTCGCAGGATCAGACACATCAAAGCCGAAGCTCTTGGCAGCGTTGATGAAACCGTCGCGGGCATCGCCGTCCAGCGTTCCGTTTTCGAGATTCTGTTTGTTGACGACGATTGCGCTCGGCATGGGCCAACCTCGGTCAGCCGCAATTTCCACGAGATCACCAAGATGATGGTTCATCGCGCGCCGAACCTTCTGCCATTTTGCGCCGTTGGCTTGGGCAAGTTCGCCATAGCTAACAAAACGGCCATCACGCGCCGCTCCTAGGATCGCCTTGTAGGTCGTCTGTAGATCAAGAACATCGCTCATAAGGGACACTGTAGCGGTGATCGTGCCGGCCGTGTAGGGATTTTCAAAACTTATCAAGAACCTATCGCCCCGCTTCGCCGGAGCCGTCCGTCACCCCTCACTTGTTGACGGAGGTGCGGCGGAGGAGTCGATGCAGGGCACCGGCGCCCGCCCTGCTTTGCTGGTGGGCTCTTGATCCACCACTCGTCCATCTAACTGTACACATAAGGCCTTCATGTTCATTTAAGCGCACATCAGTTTGACAGAGCGCCGCCCGATGAGTTATGATGTCTAATAATCTGAACACGAAGATGCTTCGCGTTCATTTAACCAGACAAAAGGCAGGTGCGCTATGAAGCGCAAGAGAAGCTACTCCCGCGTGACCCGCCAGGCGCTTTCGCTCCTGGGCAAGCTGATCCGTGTCGGGCGCACGGAACGGGAGATGACGGCACAGGAACTGGCGGATCGTGCAGGCATCAGCCGCACGACACTCTACAATATCGAAAAAGGCGAGCCCGGCCCTGAGATCGGCATCGTCTTCGAAGTCGCATCCCTCGTTGGGGTGCGCCTGTTCCAGTACGACGAACGCACCTTGCAGATGCATGACGCGCGTCTCGACGAGAAGCTGACCCTGCTGCCAAAGAGTGTCCGTCCGTCAGGCAAGGAGGTCGATGATGACTTCTGATCTCAAGACGCCCGATAGTGCATTCGTCTGGACATGGCTGCCAAACGAAACCGAACCGGTCGTCGCCGGGCGCATCACCATGGACGGCGACCGCTACATCTTCAACTACGGCGCCAGCTATCTTGATCGTAAGAAAGCTGTTCCGCTCTATGAGCCGGAACTGCCGCTACGACGCGGACGGATCGATCCGCTCCCAAACATGGAGATGGCAAGCTGCCTTCGCGACGGATCACCCGATGCATGGGGGCGACGCGTGATCATCAACCGGCTCGTCGGCCCCAAAGCGGCAGACAAGGGCACCGATGGTCTCAATGAGCTGACCTACTTGCTGGAATCCGGGTCCGACAGGATCGGCGCTCTCGACTTCCAACACTCGGCCACCGAATACGTCCCGCGTCTGTCCGCGCAGGCAAGTTACCAAGACCTGCTTGAAGCCGCTGACCGCGTCGAAAAAGGCCTGCCGCTCACCCCCGCTCTGGATCAGGCAATCAACCACGGCACATCGATCGGCGGCGCGCGCCCGAAATCCCTGATTGATGGCGATGATCGCAAGCTGATCGCAAAGTTCTCGTCCAGCAAAGATGTCTACAGTGTCGTAAAGGCCGAATTCATAGCGATGCGGCTTGCTGCCATGTGCGGCCTGAACGTTGCCCCCGTCTCTGTTTTCGAAACGGCAGGCAAGGACGTGCTGCTCATTGAGCGGTTCGACCGCATCAAAGGCAAGGCTGACTGGCAGCGCCGGGCGATGGTTTCAGCTCTGACCATGCTCAAGCTCGGCGAGATGGAGGCGCGTTATGCGTCCTACGAAGACCTTGCGGAGCTGATCCGTCACCGCTTCACCGATCCCAAAGAGACGCTCAGGGAACTCTACGGCCGGATATGTTTCAACATCCTGTGCGGCAACACCGACGATCACGCCCGCAATCACGCCGCGTTCTGGGATGGCAAGATGCTCACGCTGACCCCGGCATACGATATTTGTCCGCAGGGGCGCTCGGGCAACGAAGCCACCCAGGCAATGCTGATCAAGGGCGACAACCGGATGAGCACGATTGCGACCTGTCTGGCGGCCGCGCCGGATTATCACCTGAACGAGACTGAAGCCGTCGCGTTGATCGAAGCGCAGATCGCCACGATCGCCGCGAACTGGAAAGCCGTCTGCGCGGAAGCGGCGCTTAGCCCTGTCGATCAAAAGCTGTTCGCCGGACGCCAGTTTCTAAACGGCTTTTGCCTTCAGGGTCTGGAAGGCCACAAAGGCCTGCAGGAGGCCTTCAGCGCCGCGCGTGAGACTTTGATCGCCGTCGGAGACGACTGATATGGCGCCGCCGCAAAAGCTCAAAAGAAGTCCGTTGTCGGGGGCCGTGCTCCGACCGCTCGGATTTTCGTCCTGGGGGGCGGAGCAAACCGAGACCGGCATCAGCTTTCACGGCGGCGCCCGAACACAAGTGCCGTTCTCGGAATGGGCAGGACCGCCGAAGCTTATCAGCACCCTCGGCTTCTCGACCATGGCCGTGCCTCTGGCTGACGGCACCGAAATCAAGCTCGCAGGTCTCAAATCCAGCGATGCGATACGTTTCATATCGGCTGTGAATGATGCCTTCCGCGAACATATCACGCAGCAATTCAAGGAGACGGAAGAGGAACTGAAAGCGCTGGCACAAGCCATCGACCGCCTAAATCAGCCGCGGCGCTATCTCGCCGCGTGCTTGCTGTCGCCCTTCCTTGAGCGCGCGACAAAGGCGATAGACTCACTTCCCGCACTCATACCTGACGGCGTGCTCGCTGACTCCGAGCAGCGCTTGTTGGATGCAGTCAGCACTTTCAAGGATGCCCCAGAGCAGGCACGCAAGGCAGCGATCCAGCGTTTCATAGAAACCGAACTCGCCGACATGAAGGCGTTTTTTGACACCATCGAGTCGAACCCTCTGACACCGGAACAGCGCCTTGCTGTGGTGACGGATGAGGACGCCACTCTTGTTCTTGCCGGTGCTGGCTCGGGTAAGACCAGCGTGATCGTCGCCAAAGCAGCCTACCTGATCGATCGCGGCATCCGGCAGCCAGAAGAAATCCTGCTGATGGCGTTTGGCAAAGACGCCGCATCTGAGATGGCCGCCCGCATCAAGGAACGCTCCGGCGCCTCTGTGGACGCCATGACGTTTCACGCGCTTGGCAACAGGATCATCCGCGAAGTCGAAGGTACCGGTCCTGCCCTGGCTGACCATGCCAGCGATGATGCGAAGTTTCGGGCGCTGCTGCGGGACATTCTCGTCACAGAAATCGCCCCTATGACGGGCCTCGGAAAACTCCTTCTGGATTGGTTTTCCGAGTTCTACTGGCCGTACAAGAGTGAATGGGACTTTAAGACCCAGGATGCGTATTTTCAGTGGGTGGAGTCGCACGAGCTGCGGACCCTGAACGGCGACCGCGTCAAGAGCTTTGAAGAATGGGAGATTTCGAACTGGCTGTACCGCAACGGCATCGCGTATGAGTACGAGCCTGTTTACGAGCACGAGCTCCCGGCCGATGCGCGCGGCCCTTACAAGCCGGATTTTCGGCTGACCGAAAGCGGCATCTATATCGAACATTTCGGCGTGCGCAAATCTCGCGGACCGGACGGCATGATCCGCCTAACCACGGCGCCTTTCATCGATCGTGATCGTTACCTCGCGGACATGACATGGAAGCGTGAGCTCCATCAGGCAAGAGGTACGACGCTGATCGAGACCTTTAGCTATGAGAAGGTCGAGGGCAAGCTGCTGGATGGCCTGAGAGAAAAGCTTGCGCCCTATGTTGAGTGCAAGCCCGTTCCAGACGGTCAGGTCTTCAACACCCTATCCGAGATGGGACAGGTCGATGCGTTCACGCAAACCGTTGGCACGTTTCTTCGGCACTTTAAGAGCGGCGGCGTAACAATAGCGCAGTGCCGGGCGCGGAGCGAAGCGGCGGGGGATGTGCCACGCAGCAGCGCCTTCATAAAAATCTTCGAGCCCTTGATCGATGCATATGAACGGCGCCTTGGCGACATGATCGATTTCGAGGACATGATCGTCCGTGCGACCGAACACGTTGAAAGTGGCCGGTACCAGAGCCCCTATCGTCACCTGCTCGTCGATGAGTTCCAGGACATCTCGGAGGGGCGAGCGCGTCTTCTTCGCGCGCTCAAGGGGCAGCATTCTGATGGTCGTGTCTTTGCGGTCGGCGATGACTGGCAATCGATTTACCGCTTCACGGGCTCGGACATTCACCTGATGCGCAGCTTTGGCAAGGAGTTTGGCGGCAACTTCGCTGGTGCCGATGATGTGCACAGCACAGTGGATTTGGGACGCACATTCCGCAGTGTCGATAAGATCGCCCACCCTGCGCGCAGATTCGTGCTGCGCAACCCCTCACAAATCAAGAAGACGGTCGTCCCTGCAGGCACAGCCTCAGCACCGGCCATCATGGTCGCCTATTACGGTTGGGGTCAGGACGGGGCGGCTCTGAATGGAGCTCTTGACCGTCTGTCCGCTGAAGCGCTGTCCGGCGCCAGTGTTCTGCTGCTCGGCAGATACCACCGTGCAAAACCCAAGGCACTCGCAGCGCTTTCGGCAAATTTTCCGAAGCTTTCGATCCGCTTCATGACTGTGCACGCCTCCAAGGGCCTTGAAGCAGATCATGTCATCATCCTCCGTGCGGTCTCCGACACGATGGGATTTCCGTCAGAGGTCGTTGATGATCCCCTTCTCGATTTGGTTTTGCCCGAGCCTGAAAATTTCGAGCACGCCGAAGAGCGCCGTCTATTCTATGTGGCGCTCACACGCGCCCGAAAATCTGTCACTATTCTGGCAGACAGAGAAAAACCCTCGGCCTTTGTGCGGGAACTTGTCGATACTCCTGAGTACGAAGCCATCGAGCTCGGTGAGCCGGGAATCGCGGAACATCGCTGCCATTCATGCGGCGGGCGTATGCTCGCGCAGAAGGCAAAGAAGGGCAGCACATATTTCTCTTGTGAGCATCGCCATTTGTGCGGACAGACTTTGAAACCCTGCAACATATGCGGCGGAGACTTGCCGGTGAAAGACACGGCAAACCCTGACAAGATGGTCTGCAGCTGCGGCGCCGCGTTTGCCGCCTGTCCCGAGTGTACGGACGGATGGCTTATCGAGCGCAGAGGCCCGCGCGGGAAGTTTTTGGGCTGCGTGACATACCCTGCGTGTACAGGCACCCGGCAACTTCCCAAGGCAAAGGGCGCACGCTAAGCGTCGCCCTCGTAGAACGTTCCTGTTGAGAAACCGCCGCGGTCAGCCCGTTTGCGCGCAACCAGTTCCATGAGCTCTGTCTCAGCGCACCCGTGCTGCTTTGCGATCGCGATGAGCACTTCGATCATGTCTGCCAGTTCTTCTGCTTTCTCGGCATCGCTGGTCGCCGCGAGAAACTCGCCGTGCTCCTCGGTCAGCTTTTCGTGCAGGGCGTCCAGAAGCTCCTGCCCGCGTAGCGTTCGGACAATCGGCTGGCGGCCTTCTGAGGATATGATTTCGGGAATCCGGTCCCTGACAAGCTTGCCTGACGTCATCTAAACCACACCCTTAAATATCTGCTCGTTGTGCCAATGGATGTATTCCGGCGTTGGGACCATCGTCTCTTTGCGGGGAAGCGAAATCTCCTTCTCGTGGTACTCGTCATTGAGCTTGCGCCCCCAATCACCGACGACGCGCTCGGACACTCTGATCTTCATGGCCCTATCGACGGTGATTGCGCCAAGATCAAAGAGCTTGTGATGAATGACGCACAGGGAGAGGCCGTTATTGACTTCATCGGGACCGCCAGCGGAGTGCATCTTGATATGGGCCGCCTCAAGGGCGACGGCTGCGCCGTTCATCTTGATATCATATTTACAGATGCAGCACTGTTCGTAGTAGGCGGTGAGCACGTTTACCCGGAAGCGCGGATCACGCTTCCGGCGAATGACAGCTTCGATTTCGTCATTGCCGAGATGGAGACCTACGGCCTCCAGGATGTCCTGATGCAAGCTTGGCGGAAAATTCCGCTCCAGCAAGTTCAGCGCGACGTTGTCGATGAGCTTGGGGTCAGCTTTGAAGGCCGTGAGCACGTCGTCCGAGAACCCTGCCTGCAATCGTCGGTCGCGGGCTTCGACAAGGCTGAGATCGCCTGACGCATTCTTCTGATATGGTTCGACCCACCAAATGTTGCTTTTGTCGTTGGCCAGGCGCACGAAGGGATAAGCTACTGTCGTTTTTGCGCGGAACGGTCCGTAGGTCTGGATCAGCGGACTAACGACATCCTCGGCATCATTGAACACGATCCGCCCGGCATTCTCGTTTTTGAGCTTGGCGAGCGCGTATAGCAGAAGAAGCGGCTTATGCGGCGCAAGCTTGCCGTCTTTTGCAAATGTGCGGATCGTATCAAACCGCTTTAGAAGATCATCCACCACGCGCCCGCCCCGCTTTCGAAAGAGTTATTAGTGTTTTCAATAGACTATCAGATTGGAAGCGACGCGGAAAGCTGACACATGATTCTTGTCGCCCTGCTTCACCGGAGCCGTCCGTCACCCCTCACTTATTAATGGGGGTGCGGCGGCACGGATGAAGCAGGCCATCACCCGCCCCTGCTTTGCTGGTGAGTTCCAGAGCTGCTTTGCGCATTGCCTCTTCAGAAAATCCCAAACTTGTTCATTTTTGATGGAACGTAATCATGTAGCGTTGAAGGGCGATCGAGGTGTCCCCTGTCCCAGGACAGCGGACAGGCAATCGCTGCGCAAGCGCGATCTCCCCGCCAAATTTGTCATTATGCCCCGTCACTCTTCGAGCGCGATCTCGACCAGCCGCTCGATATACTCCTCGGCAGACATCAGACCTGCAAGCTCACTGGCAGGCCCGTCCTTGTCCTTGGCAAGTCTGGCCGCTTTCTCATAGGCCTTCCGGCTCAGTGTGATCGAAACAGCTACTTCATCGTCGTTATCATTGTCATTCATGCGCCTCTTCTCCGTGCTCCTGTCCTCCGGTCAGTCACCGCGTTTATATCCGTAGCCATTGCCGCGTCCACGCCCGTGCTTGTGCCCCTTGTCCTGACCGCGCTGCTTCCAGCTGCGGCGCTGCTTCCGGCCGCCTTCTTCTTCACCTTCACCACGATCATCACGAGCATCCTCGGCTTCAGCAGAAGCTTCCGCATTGAAGGTGCGACCGAAAGCCCCCTCTTCGAGAAGGCGCGGATCAGTCTGCAGGATGTCTGCCTCAGCGCGAACATCACGTCCTTCAGCCCTCGCCGCCGCGCGCAGCTGCTCCTGCCGCAGCATACGCCGCAGCGCTTCCCGCTTGAGATCGCGTTCAAGCGAAGCGCGTTCGCGCTGTTCGATCTTTTCCATCGAGCGCTTCTTACCCGCCAAAGCCATGCGCTCACGCGCATGACGACGAGCGAGCGCGGCCTGTTCCAGGCGATGCCGTTCCCGCGGGTCGAGCCCGACTCTTTCGGTGATGTGACCGAGCACCGAACGCAGCGCCGGGCGGCTCTCGATCAACTCCGACACACGGGCGCGGACACGGAAAAGCAGACCACCGCTCTCGGCTTTCTGGGCAGCATCGAGGGCGAGTTTCTCGTCCTGATGACGGGTCAGCACCTCCTGCTCACCTTGCGTCAATTCAAGGCGCCGAGCATGCTGCACCTGCTCCATTGCTGCACGCTTTTCATCGATGCTGCGCTGCTGGCGATCATCATCACCATGGTGATCATCATGACGATCATCGGCACTGCGATCGTGATCAGCCCGTTCCTGTCCATGATCATCGTGCTGATGATCATGTTGCACATCCTGCTGCTCACGCAGGCGTTCTTCCTGCGCCGCAAGACGGGCCTTGGCCTGCTCTTTGGCCTGGTCAACGGACGGCAAAGACTCGGGATCGATTGCCAACAGCCGCGCCTTGATTTCTTTGGCGCTCACGCCTTTGACGTAGCGCGAAAGGCTATGCACGTCGCCGAACTTATCGACGATGACAAAGGCGCGGCTATCGCCCTTGGCGAGCACATAACCCTTCTCGTCGAGCGCGTTCACGAACGCCGCAGCACTGTCAGCCTGGAGGTAGGCTGACGTGATGTCTTCGCGGCGCTGTTCTGGCGTGATCCCGGTCTTCTTCGCGTTCGCGGTCTCGGCAAGGCTGGGCTCAAGCTTCTCGTCAAACTGGCGGCTTTTATCCCGCCACTGCTTGAGCCCTTCGGGCAGTTCATGCCCGAATTTCTCGGCCAGAACGATGGCCATATCGCAGAGCTTGGCCTTGTAGAACGAGTCCGGGATCGCCTTCATTTCCATGCCGTCGATGCGTGACCAGACGACGTGAGCGTGCTCGCGTCCGTCCTTCTCGTGAAAGACGACGGCACGCGGCTGCCCTTCAAACCCCAGCCGTTTTTCGATGGCGTCAATCGCCTCGAAATACTGCTCGCGCTTCAGCGCCTCATGGGGGTTGATGGACAGGGAAAAGAGCGGCTTTTGCGCTCGTGTACCGGACGCGATCAGCTCGATCTCGGCGAAGGCGCCATGCAGATCATCGGCGATGGTGCCGCGCACTTCGCCTAGCTCGGCAACTTCGTTGTCGTAGCCGTTCATGAGATGGGTGGCGAGATCGGACCCGTTCGCGCGGCAGTTGCCTTTGAGGATCATGGCATCCTCCCGAAGGCAGACATGATGGCAACACGAAGCTCGGCAATATCGCGCTGCGCGGCAATGATCGTCTCTTCCAGATGATCATCATCACCGGCTTCGGCAGCCTGCCGCATGGCGCACGCCATCGGCCCGAGTGCCGCCAGCAAACGCGCGGCCATCTCGCGATCCAAGGGCGGCGTGCGGGAGGCGCGAACAGGCTTTTGATCGAGAAGAGCGAAACGGATCAGGGCAGACACAGACAGACCGGCAGCATCGGCTTGCTGCTTTACGAGCGTGGCTTCCTGCTCGGTAAAACGCGCCTTCAGAATGATCGGGCGCTGTCTGGTTTCACTGCCGCTGCCAGCCATAATGTATTCCTGCGTTTCGCCTCTTTCAGCCACCGGGTGCAGGGCCGTTTCCTGCTCGTGATCCAACACCGAAATGTTGGTCGATGGAGTTCCAAGAGGAGAGCCGAAGTCTCCCTTTTGGTTGCCGTCCAGGGCGCGATTGCCCTGGTGCATGGGTTCAGTCCGGATGGGAGAGGCATATCTCCCAAGCTCCGGTCGATGGTGCAGGAGAGCGAAGTCTCCTGCTCAGGTTTCCAAAGGGCTCGAAGGCTCTTCGGTCGTGGTGCAGCAACGAAATGCTGCTGTGGTGTGACCTGGGGGGACGAATCGTCTCCTCGCGGTCTCACCACACGAGCGGGGGATGGAACGGGGGCGGCTATTGAGCCCCCTTCCCAAGATGGCGCGGTGTCACCGCGCACATCTTGTATCGCTCTGAAAACGACCTATACGCTTATGATACGGGAACAAGATTAGGGATTTCTTAACACCTGCTCCGCATCCGGCGCGGAGCCTGCGATCCCATTGATCTACCTTCGTTTTTACCGCATTTATCGCAAGCGGACAAGAGTTGGACACGCCCTTTTCCGCCGCCAATTGATCGCCTGCTTCGCGGTTTCAAATGGATCGGTGCGGACGGACGTGCACTGGCACGGACCCCGCGCCGATCCTTGCCGATCAGGCAAAACCGGGCATGAAAAAAGCCCCTGCGGTTTCCCGCAGAGGCTCTTCTGGTATTGTGAACTGTCGATCTAGCAGTCTTCGAGATACCCGCCGAACGCCTTCCAGGAGAAGTCTGACGTATCGACGACAACGACCCCGGCATCACCATGGCTGTAACGTGCGAGTATGGCCTCATCCGCATCGCGCACGGCATCTGAGATTTCGTCAGGCGTATCGACGACACCAAGCGAGAGGCTTCCGGGGGTGTGCTCATGAACGATGCCGATGAAGCGTGCGGCTGCATAGCTTGCATCATTGTGGCGGCCGTTCATCAGAATGCCGAGTTGCTCTACCAGTGTCGGTACGGCGTTGCCATCCCAGTGCAGGTAGACGGTCGGTGAAACGCATCTGGCGTCTTTGAATAGTACGAGGGCTCTATCTCCCATTTTTAGTTCCTTTCGTTATAGGGCCGAACCATTCCGGCCGATGCCCCGGCTAGAGCCGTCGTCGCAGCGTGATGCGCACCGTCAGGGGAACGGCCAACACGGCCAGCCGAAGCGCAGCAAAGGCTGGGTGGTGCGGGCAGGCCGTTGCGCATTGCGCGGCGATGCGGCTAGGGGCATGGATCGGCCGGTG
>TARA_R100000789_G_scaffold78795_3_pt1 | contig 11420 bp, 10 predicted proteins | sample TARA_R100000789 | Tara Oceans TARA_R100000789 (sample SAMEA2623403) | marine metagenome | biome: marine biome (ENVO:00000447); feature: mesopelagic zone (ENVO:00000213); material: "saline water (ENVO:00002010), including plankton (ENVO:xxxxxxxx)" | depth 450 m
TTTCTGACTGTCCGCGAAGCGACCAAAACCTATGGCACATTCACCGCGCTAGATCGCGTGTCGATAGAGATCGAACAGGGTGATTTCGTGTGTCTGCTGGGGCCTTCGGGCTGCGGAAAGACGACGCTGTTGCGGTTGATCGCGGGGCTCACTGACCTAGACGGCGGGGAAATCCTGCTGGAGGGCGAGACTCTTACAGACCTGCCAGCGCGCAAGCGGGGCTTTGGTATCGTGTTTCAGTCCTACTCGCTTTTTCCCAACATGACGGTGGCCGAAAACGTCGGCTATGGCCTGAAAATCCGCGGTATCCCGCAACCCGAAATCGCCAGTCGCGTCACCGAACTGCTGGATTTGATCAAGCTGCCGCAGGTGGCCGACAAATTCCCGGGACAGTTGTCAGGCGGTCAGCAACAGCGGATCGCCTTGGCGCGAGCCATTGCCGTCGATCCGCGTGTGCTGTTGCTGGATGAGCCGTTGTCGGCGCTAGACGCCAAGGTGCGCGCCGACCTGCGGGCAGAGATCCGCCATGTCCAACGCTCGCTTGGTATCCCCACATTGATGGTCACACACGATCAGGAAGAGGCGCTGGCTCTGGCGGACAAGATCATCTGCATGAACCACGGGATCGTGGTGCAGGCCGGAACCCCTGAGGATTTGTATCACCGCCCCAAGACCCGGTTCGTTGCGGAGTTCATGGGGATCAGCAACATGTTAACCACCGACGCGATCCGACGCGCCTTTCCGCACCTGCTGGATACGCAGCCAGGTGACACCGGCGACGGGCTTGTTGCCTGCATTCGCCCCGAACAGATCGGTGTGGCTCCAACGCAGGATGGCACCGCAACGGTGCGCAGCATCAGCTTTCTGGGCAATCTCCGGCGGCTGGAAATCGACAGCGAGGCCGGGCGGCTGGTGGTTGAAACCCACGGCACGAACCCCTGTCGGGAAGGCGACCGCGTCACTCTGACCATCGCGCCAGAGGCCTGCACATGGCTGGCAGACGACATCGTTGCCCGCCCCATCGCAGAGACCCCAGCATGAGCGTCGCAAAAACCGCGCCCGCCGCCGCGCGCCGCCCGCAGTTTGACGCCGATCGGTTGCTTGTTCTGGTCTGTGTTGGGTTGCCCCTACTGGGGCTGACCTTGTTTTTCCTCTACCCCATGGTCATCGTGTTCCTGCGCTCTGTCACCGTCGACGACGGATATGGCTTGGGCAACTACACGCAGGTTCTGGGCTCTGTCGGGTTCTGGCGCGCGACGTGGCACTCGCTGCTCATGGGCGGGGCCACCACGGCGCTCAGCGTCTTTTTGGGCTTTATCATTGCGCATGGCCTGCACCGCTGTGCCTTTCCGGGCAAGTGGCTGATCCGCAGCATCATCATTCTGCCGCTGCTTGCGCCCTCATTGGTGCAGGCGCTTGGCCTGATCTTTCTGCTGGGGCGCAACGGCGTGGTCAGCCGGGCGCTTGGGGTCGAGATAGAGATCTACGGCTTTCCCGGATTGTTGATTGCCAACACCCTCTATGCCTTGCCGCAGGCGGTGATGATCATCGGGGCCGCGCTGGTCCTGCTGGACGCGCGTGTCTATGAGGCGGCAGAGGTTCTGGGCGCCGCGCCGTCGCGCCAGTTTCGTGACCTGACCCTGCCTGCCGCCCGCTTTGGCATCCTGAATGCGGCCTTTGTTTGCTTTACCATCACCATTACCGATTTTGGCAACGCGGCGGTGATCGGCGGTGACTATTCCGTACTGGCGACCGAGATCTACTCGCAGGTGGTCGGACAGAGGAATTTCAACATGGGCGCTGTTGTTGGGATCATGTTGCTGTTTCCCACCGTAATCTCTTATGCAATCGAACGGCAGGCGATGAAGCGGCAGAGAACCGGGCACAACGCCGGGCAGGTTCCGTATCGGCCCAGCTTTGCGCCACTCCGCGACACGATCATGGCCGGGCTGTCGTTGTTGATTTGCGCGGGCATCGTCGCGGTGATCGGCATCGTGGTCTACGCCAGCTTTGTCACCCTGTGGCCTTACAACATGTCCCTGTCGACCAAGCACTACAACATCACGCTGGCCGGTGGGTATTCGTCGCTCTGGATGACCATTGTCATCTCGTTGATGGCGGCGGCGGGGGGCACGCTGGCGCTGTTTCTGCTGGGTTTGGGATTGCGCCGCTTGCCGCGTGGTGTGGCACAACCGATCCAGATGCTGGCCGCGATGCCCGCCGCCGTGCCGGGTATGGTTTTGGGGCTTGCCTATATCCTGACGTTCAACTCAACCGCCACGCCGCTGTATCTGCTTTATGGCACCGCTGCGCTGATCGCGATCGTCAACTTTTACCATTATCACACGCAGGGCTTTCTGACGCTGATGACCGGCTTTCGACAACTGCCCCCTGCGTTGGAAGAAGCGGCTGGCAGTCTGGGCGCTGGGTTGCGGCGAACAGCCATTGATATCGTCGCGCCGTTCATTGCCCCCATGCTGGTCGCCGTGTTCTTTTTCCTGTTTATGCGGTCGATGGTCACTTTGTCGGCAGTCGTCTTTCTGACCACGCCAAAGCTGAGCGTCGCCGCCGTGACCATTATGCGGCTGGACGATGCCGGGTTGACCTCACAGGCGGCGGCCTTTTCCACATGTGTCATGGCGGTGGTTTGTCTGGCGCTCCTGAGCATGAAGGGTCTGATGCTGTTGATGGGGCGGCGGAGCGGACCAAAGGGCGCGTCCTGATGTGGGCGCAGGAGCGGCACCAGCGGATTCTGTCCATGCTGGCCGCCAGCCGACAGGTCAGCGCCAATGACCTTGCAGAGATGCTAAGCGTCTCCAGAGAGACCGTGCGACGCGATCTGCTGGATCTTGAGAAAACCGGGCAGGTGAACCGGGTCCACGGCGGCGCGGTTCTGCCAGAGCCCCGCACCGAAGAGCCGTTTCGCCAGCGTATGACCGTCCAGCTGCGCGCCAAGTCAGAAATCGCACGCAAGGCTGCCGGACTGATCCAGCCGGGCCAGACGATCCTTGTCGATGCCGGCACAACCACGGCGATTTTCGCGCGTGAACTGGCCAAACTGTCGGGCGTGTCGGTAATCACCAATTCGCTGGACGTGGCCACCACGTTGCAGGGGGCTGGCAAAGAGGTTCTGTTACTGGGGGGGAGGTTGCTGGCCGATGTGCCTGCCGCCGTCGGAGAGTTGACTCTGTCAGAGATCCGTCGGTTCAGTGTGGATTTGTGTTTCTCCGCCCCTGTGGCGGTTCACCCGGTCAAAGGTGCGTTCTTCTACGATCTGCAAGAGGCTGAAATCGCGATTGCCATGGCATCGCAATCGTCACGCTCTATCATTTTGGCCGATCAAAGCAAGTTGGGAGAAACCAGCCGTGTCCGGTCTTGGGAACCCGGAGAGATTGGCACCCTCGTCACGAACAAGGCCGCAACGACAGAACAGATCGCGGCCTTTCGGAATGCCGGGGTCAACGTCATGATCTGACGTCTGGTCTCAGGTTGAGAAACCTCAGGCGCGGATGCCGTGCCCCTGGGGGGCCGGATTTGCCTGAAATTCGGCTTCGGCGGCCAGACGTACATTGCGCACGGCCTGAGACACCTTTTCTTGCAGACCGCCCTCAACGGACATGCGGGTATCGTGGAGCAATTGCATGATTTCATCATACAGGCCCGTCATATCAGCCTCCATGGTTGTTTTCACAAAGTGACCGCAACCATGGCTATGACGAGTGTGTGAACCAGAGATTAACGTCCTGCGGGGGATAGGGGTTTTAGCGCCTCAGGGTGTTGCGGCTGGGCATCAGTTTCTGGGAGGGCCGCAGAGGTACACTCGTGCATTTGCTGCGCCAGAACACGCAGCGATTGGGCCGTAGCGTGAAACCCTTGGGCTTCGCATTGGTCCGCTGCAAATCTGGCGCGATTGATGAGTTCTTCGGACATCTTTGCACAACCTTCCCGCATTCATTTTCTTCAAACTGGCGCGGGTCCGTTAACGAGCCTTTAACACACGACGAATTGGGCGCGCGCGCGCAAGATCTCGCTCAGTCGATTTCTGTCAGGCGGCAATCAGCTCATGCGGCCGTACAGTTCTTGCAAAGCTCTGTCCGAGCGGATTTCTGGTTAACTTGTTGTAAATTAAATAATATTTAGAAGTCGGGGACGCGCTATTGCCCAATCGCGTTGGGCGCACACAGTTCTGTCGCCCACTAGGCAATCTAGAGGCGCGTCGCTAAGGCCATCGGTGAATCAAGGGGGCCAGACGACGTCGGGCCGCTTATGTGGTGCACGGACAGCGATTCGAAGGGACAGGGGAGGCCCGGATGAGCCCTCAGAGCATCTGAATTGGGACCAACAAAGGGCCTGTTCCTGTACAGACAGCGCCAAGGAGGGGTCTAGGTAATCCCCGCAACGGCGCTCATGGCGATTGTCGCCTCCAGCATGACAGGGGCATTTCGCGGCAAACGGCTGACCCCAAGGACTGTTCTGGGGTGGCGACCAGATGGGCCGAGCCTTGCAATAATCGTCTCCGATGCAGCATCGGCGACGCTTGAAATGTCAAAGCCTCCTTCCGCGACCGCGACATAGACCTGCAAGCGCAGGACGCGATCCACGGTCTCATCGGGCAGGCGTTCGGCCTCTAGCCACGCAAGGACCTGCCCGGCGGCAAGGCGCGCGCTTTCGCAGGCGGTGTCCATGTCGATGTCTTCGCCGCACCGACCGGCTGCGAAGATGGTTCTTGGGTCGGTCTTGGGGATCTGGCTGGCCAGCAGCAACACACGACCGTGACGTGCCGCCATCAGATATTGATACTCGGTCCCGATAGGTTCCGGCAGGACATTGCTCTGACTCATCACGTCACACTTTCATTTGTATGCAGATTACGACGCTGAAGGCCGTAGACGCCAATCAGCAGGAGGACGCCAACCAGTGAGGTCCAGATACCGGGATGGACCATCAGAACCGCTGTGAGGATCAATCCGCCCCGCGCCAGCCATGACAGCGACGCGCCGAACAGCCAGCCGATCACGACCGCTGACAGGGCGCCAACCGCGACAACAGACCGGCCCAATGTGTAGATGAGATCGACAGAGACTTCGGGCGTCAAAAGAACGGTGTTCGACACGAACATGAACGGAACGATGTAGATCGGCAGGCCGATCAGGAAGGCGGTCCATCCGACGCGGCTGGCCTTTTCGCCAGCAATGGGCGCGGCGGCGTAGGCCGCCACCGCCAAGGGCGGTGTGATCTGGCCAAGGACGGCATAATAAAAGACGAACATATGCGCGGCCAGCGGGTCGGCCCCTAGCTTGACCAACGCGGGGGCCACCAGCGTCGCCTGCACGATATAGGCCGCCGTTGTCGGCATCCCCATGCCAAATATGAACGCGGCAATCATGGCGAGCACCAACGCCATATCCAGCGATCCGCCCGCAAACCCGGTCACGACGGAACTGAACTTGAACCCCAGCCCAGAGATTTGGACAATACCGACAATGATCCCGGCAGAGGCGCAGGCAACGGCCACCACGGCAGCCCCTTCAACACCCAGCCGGATACCGGCGACCACCTGCCGCCAACCGACAAAGGTGGATGGGCGCAGGTAGGGCACGACCAAGGCAGCAATCACCCCAAAAAAGGCGCTGTAGCCCGGCGAATACCCTTGCAGCATCAGCGTCACCAGCAGGACCACTGGCAAGAGAAAGGTCCATCCACTGGCCAGTACCCGGCGCGTTGATCCCGCCTCGGCCTTGTCCAGCGGCTTGAGACCCAATTTTAGCGAGGCAAGGTGAACGGCCAACAGAAGGGCCACATAGAACAGCGCTGCTGGTAGAAACGCGGCAGCGACCACCTCTAGATACGGAATGCCCAGAATTGCGGCCATCAAAAAGGCGGCAGCGCCCATGATCGGCGGCGTGATCTGCCCGCCCGTCGAGGCAATCGCCTCAACCGCGCCAGCGAAACGGCGCGGATAGCCCAGTTTCAGCATCATCGGGATGGTCAGCGATCCGGTTGTGGCCACGTTGGCAACCGAACTGCCCGACATCATGCCCATCAGACCGCTGGCCACCACAGCGATTTTCGCAGGTCCGCCACGGGTTTGCCCGGTCATCGCACGCGTGATGGTGATAAAGAAATCGCCGCCGCCGGCAACCTGCAGAACAGCACCGAACATAACAAAGAGAAAAATGTATTCCGCCGACACGCCAAGCGCGGTGCCAAAGACGCCCTCAAAGCTGAAATACATCTGGTCGACAAACTCGCTCAACCCGACGCCGCCATGGGCAAGGGGGCGCAGCCAACTGACAAATCGCAACTCTGGGCCGACAAAAGCGTAGGCAATGAAGATCAGGCAAAGCCAGACAATCGCCATGCCCAATGCCCGACGCGTTGCCTCTAGAATCACGACCAAAGCGCCTAACGCGATGAACATCTCAACCCCGGTGGCCTCTTGGGTCCATGGTGGGCGCACCACGATAGAGGGTTCGAATAGGACAGCGTAGCCGAGCGTGACGACTGCCAGCGCGCCCAGTATTAGATCAATGGCGGCCCCCGCCCGGTTTCGGGCGGCAGGCATCAGCAGCAAGATTACCACCACCGCCAGCAGGGCGTGAACCGCTCTGAGGACCAGATTAGGTGCCAGCCAAAATGGCGAGGCCGCGGCAAGATGAAAGGCGGCCATAGTCAATGCCAGCACGGTGATTGCCCCGTTCCGGCGCACGGACCCCTTGTCTTGCCCTGCCGCGGTCTCTGTCATGGTTTATGCCCCGAGTTTGGAGTCAGAGACGGGGATGCCCATCTCTTCGTAAAAGGTTACGGCGCCGGGATGCAGCGGAATGATCATGCCGCGTCCAACAGTTTCCTCCGAGATGTTCCCCAACAGCGAATGCACCGCCTTGAAGTCATCCAGATTTTCCCACAGCTGCTTGACGACCGCATAGGCAACATCGTCTGGCATCTCAGCCGCAGCAAAAAGGATCGTATTGGTGCCCACAGTGTTGGCAGGGATGTCCTGACCGCCGAACAGTCCGGCGGGGAGCGAGACCTTTTCAAAGCCTGCGCCGCTGTCTTCCATGAACTTGTCCAGAACGGCGTCGTCAAAGGACAGGGCGCGCATCGGACGCACGGTTTCGTTCTGCATCACCGTCGGGTGCGGCCACAGCGACAGCCACATCACTGCATCCAGCTGACCGTTGCGCAGTGCCTCGTGCGACTCGCTCCAGCTCAGGGGGTGCAATTTGCCGCCGTCCGCCTCAATGTCGTCGGTTGTCATGCCAGCGGCGGCCAGCAGGTTCTCAAACGCCAGCCAAGAGGTCTGGCCGGGCTGGCCCGCGCTGACCTGTTTGCCGCGCAGATCGTCAAGCGTGCGAATGTCACTGTCGCCGTCGACCCAGATTTGAATGGCGCTTTGCATGATGTTCATCAGGCCGCGCGCGTTCTGTACGGGAGAGTCCGGTGTGGCCGGATCACGGCCTTCCCAGGCGTCCAGCGCATTGTTGGCAGAGGTGATGCCCAAATCCGCCTTGCCGTCGCGGACCCGCAACAGGTTGGGGCCAGAGCCGCCGGGCTGAACGTCGATGATCGTCGACGGAAAGACACGCGACAGGATATCGGCCATGCCGGTGCCAACGATGCCAAAGACACCGCCCGAGGGGCCGCCGCCGATGGTCAGAAAGTCGGGTGCCTGTGCAAGGGCCAAACGCGGCATGGCGGCAAGGGGCAGCGCGGCAACTGCCGTGGCAAGCAATCTGCGGCGGGTGATTGAGTCGGTCATTCGGGTCTCCATCATCAATAGCACGGGATCGTCCGTGCGGCCGTTGGTAACTGCCGCATAGGAGACGCGCGCGCGATGCTTCAATCAATTAAGAACTTGTGTCTTCAACTTCAGGAAAACTGAAGTCATATGCCTGCAATCGTGCCAGCATCTCGTGCGCGCGCGATTCCATCCACCACAGCGGCTTCAAAGGCGCTGGCAACGGGGGACATTTCCGATTTCACCCGTGTCAGAATTTCGACGTGCCGCCGTGCGGATGCATCCGCAAGAGGCACAAAGAGCAAACCAGGGCCCAACCCTTCCAGGGCGAGCCGTGGCAAGACCGTGACACCCACCCCGGCGCGGACCATCCCCAAAACAGAGGCGGTGTTGCGAATCCGCAGGTTCGCGGCCTCATCAATGGCGCGAAAAGCATCATTTTCTATGACGTCGCCCGATGCGTTTGAGATGACCGGATGCGCCAGAAGATCCGCCCAAGCCAGTGGTTTTGTCACTTTTGCCAGCGGATGATCTACAGAACAGATCACGCCGAAAGGTTCTGAAAACAACGAAACACGCCGCAGCGCGCCACTGGGTCTTTTGCAAGAGCCGATGCCGATGTCGATGCGCCCCATCTCTAGTTCACGTTGCACCGTTGGGGAATCCATGTCCCGAACCTGAATAACCACATCCGGTCGCACGCTGAGAAACTTTTGTACCACATCCGGCAGGATTGCTGTTGTTACAGACGGGACGGCACCAATGCGGACACTGCCGCTCCGGGCCTGCGTCAGTTTCATGATGCTGTCGATGCAGTGGTCGTAATGCACAGTGCCTGCTCGCGCCTCCGCCAGCACCAGTTGACCCAAGGTTGTCAGACGGTTTTTGCGGTCACTTTCGAAGAGGGGCGCGCCCAGATGATCCGTCAATTGTTTGAGCGACATCGACACGGCAGAGGGTGTGCGCCCCAGTCGGCTGGCGGCGTCGTTCAGATTGCCCAGTTCCGCCACGGCCACATAGCAGCGGAGCATCTCGATCTTGATTGCCATAGCGTTTCAGTTTTCCTCAAGTCCGGTTCAGAGGTTTGAGTGTGACTGAAGTTTTCTTCCCGCGCCATAGTGCGGGTGACCCGCAACAACAGAGTGACCGTCATGCCCCAATCCTATCGGATCGACTGCCTGCAATATGCCAACTGGTCGGAAAAGCTGTTCTCTCAGATGCGCGAAGGTGGGTTGGATGCTGTCCATGTGACCATTGCCTACCACGAAGACTTTCGTGCCACGGCGGCGAATGTTGCCGACTGGAACCTGCGGTTTCAGCGCCACAGCGATCTGATCTTTAAGGGGCGCACCGGTGACGATGTGCGACGCGCCCGCGAAACGGGACGAACCGCCATTTTTCTCGGCCTGCAAACGCCCGCCCCGATCGAGGCGGATATTGGCCTGATCGAGGTTCTGCACGAAATGGGCGTGCGGTTTATGCAACTGACCTACAACAACCAATCGCTGCTGGCGACGGGATGTTATGAGGCAGAGGATTCCGGAATTACGCGCATGGGGCGTCAGACCATAGCCGAGATGAACCGCATCGGTCTGGTCGTGGATATGTCCCATTCTGCCGACCGCTCGACCCTTGAGGCGATTGAAATTTCGCAACGGCCCATCGCGATCACGCACGCCAATCTGTCATCGTGGCACCCCGCGCGGCGCAACAAATCGGATGAGGTTCTGCGGGCGCTCGCGCAATCCGGCGGGATGCTCGGCTTTTCGCTGTACCCGCATCACCTGAAGGACGGCAGCAATTGCACGCTGGATTCGTTTTGTGAAATGGCTGCTCGGGCCGCGGATTTGATGGGGCCAGAGCTGATCGGCATTGGCAGTGATTTGTGTCAGGATCAGCCTGACAGTGTTGTCGAATGGATGCGTGTCGGGCGCTGGACCCGTGAAATGGACTATGGCGAAGGGTCTGCCAGCGCCGCAGGATTTCCGCCGCAGCCAAAGTGGTTTCAAGACAGCCGCGACTTTGCCGGGATAGAGGCGGGGCTTCGTCGCGCGGGTTTCTCTGACACGGAGGCTGCAGGAGTCATGGGCGACAACTGGCTGCGCTTTTTCGATGAGAACTTTGGCCCGGCGACATGAGCACGCCGATCCGGGTCGTTCGCACCGACGATTGGACAGAGATGCCTTGGCTCAACGGCGGCGGCACCACGTCGGAAATTGCAGCGCACAAAGAGGGCGACGCTTGGCTCTGGCGTTTGAGCACGGCCATCGTCGCCCAAGATGGCCCTTATTCTCAGTTCCCCGGCCTGACGAGGATCAGCACCGTGATCGCAGGCGCGGGGACCGATGTTGCGGACAAGTCCGGGGGCGACTGGCAGCGGATCACGCCATTTGCCCCGATCCGTCTGGAGGGCCGCAGACAGGTTCAGGGACGCCTCGTGGACGGTCCGATCCGGTTCTTGAACCTGTTTTTCGATCCTACGCGGCTCTTTGCCAGCGTGGCCGTGACCCAACTGGACGGTGACCGTATGACAGATCCGCATGAAACCATGGTTTTTTGCGTAGAAGGTCAGTGTGACATCGGAACGTCCCCCGGCGTCGGGGTCAAGGCGATGGATCTGGCGTGTTGCGTCCCGGCCAGTCAGCGTTTGTCTGGGCGGGCATCCCTCGTTTTGGTCAGCCTAAACTGGATACGATAAGCTTCTGGCATAGAAGCACCGGCAATTAGGTGGCCCGGAGATCTCGTGCGACAGCGCGTGGAAGGTGCAGAAAGTGGCGGGCGAAGCTACGAAAACTGGTGCTCCGCCCCCACGTTGTCTCGATACTCGTCCGACTGGCAAAGACAGCGGGTTGGCCGATGTACGAGGGATTTCTGGGGGGCAGTCTCACCTATGAAGCAAGACCCAAACTGTCAGGAGATACTGCGCGATAAATGACGCCCAAGAGAGGTTAGGTTCAGGACCCACTGATTTCAGATCTGTTGCGCGATTCACGGCTCCGAAAACGGAGCGGTGACATGTCTGATCTTTTCTGGCTAAGCGACGCACAGATGGCGCGTCTGGAACCTTATTTCCCGAAGTCCCACGGCAAGCCACGCGTTGATGACCTGCGCGTGTTGAGCGGTATTATCTTCATAAACCGCAATGGCTTACGATGGCGGGACGCGCCGAAAGAGTATGGTCCGCACAAGACGCTTTACAACCGTTGGAAGCGGTGGAGCGACAAAGGCATCTTCGCACAGTTGATGGTCGGACTGGCGGCTGAGCACGGCGAAAAGACGACGTTCATGATCGACGCAACTTGCCTGAAGACACATCGCACCGCGTCCCGTCTGAGCGCGAAAAAAGGGGGCGTGGCCGTCTGATCGGGCGCCCCAAGGGCGGGATGCACACAAAGCTTCACGCCATTTGCGACAGCCAGGGACGTCCAACCAACCTCTTCGTCTCCGCAGGGCAGGTCAGCGATTACATCGGGGCGCGGGCTCTTTTGAGCACGTTGCCAAAGGTCAAATGGTTGCTTGGGGACCGGGGCTACGACTCTGACGGGTTCCGGGAAGCCTTGCAAGACAAAGGCACACGCGCCTGCATCCCCGGCCGACGGCTACGGAAAACGCCAGTCAAACACGACAAGCGTCGAGACAAACGACGCAACCGCCCCTCTCGTGACATTGCTACGCAATG
>TARA_R100000789_G_scaffold19637_5_pt1 | contig 11398 bp, 9 predicted proteins | sample TARA_R100000789 | Tara Oceans TARA_R100000789 (sample SAMEA2623403) | marine metagenome | biome: marine biome (ENVO:00000447); feature: mesopelagic zone (ENVO:00000213); material: "saline water (ENVO:00002010), including plankton (ENVO:xxxxxxxx)" | depth 450 m
AAATACCGCTCGACGACCCCTTTGGAGCGGATAATCTTGGAAAAATACGGAGTTTCCAAGCGGCTGATATAACCGGCCTGTTCCAGCGCCTCGATCACCCGCCGCCCGGTTTCGGGGGAAAACAGCAAGATCGTCAGCCGCTGGATGTCCGCCTGATCGAGCCCGGGGGTGGCGGAGAGGAGGTTTGCCTTGGCCTTGTGGAGCTGGATGGCGGAGAAAAGCCCCCGGTTGAGACGCGGCACTTCGAGCCCCAGAAGGCGGCGTTCCTCGCGATTGTCGATCAGCGCCTGCAGCTGCCGGTTATGGGCCTCGATATAGGTTTCGAGCCGCGCCGGATCGGACAAAAGATCGAAGGCCTCGAGCAGGAAGAGGAATTCCGAAAGCACAAAAGTATTCTCGCTGCGCAGGGATTTGAGCAGCAAAGGATCGGGATCGGCCGAATTTTGACAGAGTTTATTGTGGAATTCTGTCTTGGCTCGGCGCAAGCTCTCAAGTGTGCGTATGTCGGTTGTCGGTGTCATGCCCCTGTAGGAACAGGAATTAGGCCGCCGATTCAAGTCTGGCTGGGCACCTAATTTATAGTTGGGCTGCTGATATCTTGCTGGCCCACCCCGGATTGAGTGCATTTGGCACTTGGCCTAGTCTGATCCCTGTAACGTGACATGCAGGGCCACGAAAGGCACCGGACATGACGATGATTGATGAGACGATTGCAACGACGAGTGATGGAACGCCGAGAGATTTTCAAGGAGCGGGCATGGGGCAACGGGTGTTTGGAATGGGTGGGATCGGACGGATCGCCGTGGCCGGTCTGGCGCTGATCCTGCTGCAGGCCTGTATGATCGGCGGGATTTATCCGGATATGAAAACCGAAGGCAGTGCCATTGCCGCGACCGCAGACGAGGGCGACGCGCCCGCGACGCCCGTCAAGCCGGTGACACAGGCAGGGTCTAAACCAGCCGCGAAACCAGTGGCGAAGCCGGCCAGTAAACCTGCCAGCAAACCAGTGGCCAAACCGGCCAAGCCCGCCGCGACGGCGGGCAGTGCGGCGACTGTGCGGGATAGCGATGTGACCGAGACACGGACCCAGATTGATCTTAGCGTGACCTATCTCGTGCGGCTGTTAGTGCCGGCGGGGTCCAAGCTCGACCTGGTGGCCAAGGGGCCGGGCGGCACGGTGACGCGCAGCATCTATACCGGGCGCTATGGCCCGCCCTATGCGGTGAGCCTGCCGGTCGGGGCCGAGGCGCAATTCCCGTTGCAAATCACCGCGACGCTGCATTCGGCGGCTGGGCATGTGCTGCGCGGCAAGACAGAGATTGCCGCCATGCCGCAAGAGACGGTCGAGATCGTGATGATGCCTTCGGGCGCAGAGTAGGAGGTGCTGATGTTGAGAGTGACCGGATGGATCACGGCCGGAATGCTGGCCACCGCGCCGCTGGCGGCAGAGGCCAGATGTATCGACGCCTTTATGACCGGGCTTGCCGAGTTCGAGGCGGGGCAGCAGACCTCGAAGCCGAGCTTTCGCGTCAATGAGCTTTTGGTGCTGTGTTTCGTGCCGCAGCAATCGGGCTATGTCGCGATCTTTGACGCGCCGATCAAAGGCGATTTTCAGCAGCTTTACCCCAATGCGCTCAGCCATCCCAAGGGGCAGACCTCGGCCGAGGTGAGCGCCGGAGAACGCTATTGCTTTGGCACGCGCGAGACATTTCCGCTCTACCATCCCCCAGAAGAGGGCGTGGGCCTTGGCAAGATTTCTATCGCGCTGACCAGCCGCGAGGAAGATCAGCTTGCCGAAGAGGATTACGCCATTCCGGGGCAGAAAGTGTCGCGGCAGAAGATGCAGCTGCATCTGGGGGCCTATCAGCGGTCGCAGGCGAAATGCGCGGCGCGCGATGTCACCTATCTCGACTATCGGATCACGCAATGAGGGGGCGGGGGATGAGAGCCGGAGTTGCAAAGGCGCTGATGGGTGCGCTGCTGGCCATGGGGATCGCCGGCGGCGCGGTGGCGCAGGCGCAGATGGAATGTATCGAGCCCAAATCGGATCAGCCGGTGCTGCGCATCGTCAATGGCGACCGGGCCAAGCCGAGCGACTGGCCCTTTATCGTCGGGCTCTATCATCAGGGGGCCAAGACGCAGTTTTGCGGCGGCTCTCTCATCTCGCAGAACTGGGTGCTGACGGCGGCGCATTGCTGGGGCGAGGCACGGCCACAGGATGTGAGCATTCACCGCGCCGGGAGCGATGGGCGGCTTGACCCCAAGGGGCGCAGGATTGCCAAGCTCATCGCGCATCCGGGCTATGACCCGGCGGATATGAACCTGCATGATGTGGCGCTGCTCAAACTGTCGGAGCCGTTTGACATTCCCAACAGCCAGCTGGCGATCCTGCCGTCGAAAACGGTCGAGGCCAAGTTGGCCGATGTGCGGACCTGTTCCGAGGTGGCGGGCTGGGGCGCGCTGCAATCGGGCGGCGCGGCGTCGGCCTATCTGATGGCGGTGAATGTGCGGCAATTGCCGACCGAAACCTGCCGCAAGGGCTATGGTCCGGGCATCCGGCCGGGGCAGGGGCCGCATCTCTGTGCGGGCTATGAAGAGGGCGGCAAGGACAGCTGTCAGGGCGACAGCGGCGGGCCGTTGATCGTGCGCGACGGGCCGACCGGGTTTTTGCAGGTGGGTGTTGTGAGCTTTGGCAAGGGCTGTGCCTGGAAAGGGTTCCCCGGGGTCTATGCCCGGGTGTCGGACCACCGCGATTGGATTTTCAGCACGGTCGAGGCACACTGAGACGATGGCGCGGGGGCGCGCATATCTGTCTTGGACGCTCTGGGTCCTGCTGAGCGTCACGTTCCTTGGGGCAGGGCAGGGGGCCTCGGCCCAGACGGGATGCGCGGGAGAGTTTCAATATCCGGCGGAAGAGATCGAGAGCGACATCATGCGCCAGATCCTTCTGGGCGCGCGGGGGGATATTGAGGAGTTTTTCAACTTCCGCTTTGACGCCTTCTGCATGGATGACGAGGAATACGGTGCCTATTACGATGTGCAGGGCAATTATCTCGTGGTGGGGAGCGAGTTTTTCCTCGATATCGCCAACCCGCCCGGCAACATCAACCGGGCGATTGCGGTGCTCGCTCATGAGGCGGCGCATGCGTTTCAGGCCAAGCATGGGCTGCTCAACATGCTGGTCGAGACCAACCCGCACCGCGTCAAATGTATCGAATTGCATGCAGATTTTCTGGCCGGGGGCTATATGGGCTGGCGGGCGAAGAAATATAATGTGGATGCCCGCAACCTGACAGAAATGTTTTACGATCTTGGGGATGAGTTGGCGGGGGCGGATATTCACCATGGCCGCAAGGCCGAACGGTTCATATCCTTCCGACAGGGGTTTTTGACGGAAACGACAGACGAAATTACACTTTCCAGCGTGGGGATCGCCTATGTTTCACAAGCGAAATGCGATGAGTAAGTTTCTGGGGATCGCGGGTCTGGCCTTGGCCGGGCTCTGGGCCGGGCTCTGGGCCGGGCTTTGGGCGGGGCCGGGCGAGGCGCAACAGTTCAAGATGAACGTAGGCTGTCCGACGCTCGGCAGCGCCGACATTGGCAAATACACGATCGATGAGTTGAACAAGCTCTGCCACAACTCGGCCGGGACCAGCGCCGGGGGCACCGCCCCGAGCCAGACCCAGATGGCCACCGCCGAGGGCGGCGCATCGCTGAGCTGTGGGCAGCACAAGGCGCTGGCGGCTTTTGCGCGGATGAACCCCGGCTTTGTCGAGGGCGAGACGAGCCAGGCGGTGGTCGAGAAATACTGCGCGGGCAAGCCCGATGACGCGGTGCCCGGCGGCAGTCAGGTGGGCGGCAATCTTCTCTCCGGGGTGTTCCGGTTCGAGCGCGGCTATCACGGCAGCTATAGCGGGGCCAAGGCGCGGATCTGCAAGCCCTATTACTCGGGTGATGCCTATCTCGAGCGGGGCCATATCACCTTTACCTCCGGCGGGCATACGTGGCGCGGCACGATCAGTGACAACAGCTTTCTGTCGATCACCCGCGAGGGCGTGACGCCGCGGCCCAAGAACCCGACTTCGATCAGCGGGCCGATGCTCGAGGCCGAGCTCTATAATGGTTACTGCGGGCGGGGATTCTTCCGCCTGTCGGCAAAATGAACCCAATCAGGGAGCAGGCAATGAGCAAGGTGATCGCATGGGGGGCGCTGGCGTGGCTGGCGCTGGGGCAGATGGCGATGGCGCAATCGGGCGAGGGCTGTCTCGCGCCGGATCAGCTGCGCGACAAGGACGTGCGCCGCCATGCGGCGCAGCTCGCTCGGGATGTCTGTATCTCGGAAATCGAGATCGCCGAACATGGCGTGCCATGGCGGTTCACCGTGATCGAGAACAGCAAGCTTCAACAGGGGCCGACGATCTTCCTGCTGCATGACAATGAAAACTCGGCCTTTGATACGGCGCTCTACGCGGTGCGCAAATATGGCGGCAAGCTTGTCGCGCTGGAGACCGGCGACAGCCGCGATTATCAGGGGCAGGACCCCAATCGCAATTTCGGTGCGACCGCGCAGGCGACCGCGCCCTGTGCCCAGATGCGGCGCAAACCGGCGCCGATCTTTACCAAGTTTCTCACCGATCTGCGGGGTCGGCGGCCGGGGTTTGTGCTGACGCTGCACAACAACGCCAATGGCCATACCGGCAATGGCGGCTCGGGCGGGATCAGCGCGGCGCGGCAAAGCGCGGTGATGAAGGGGCTGCCCGCGCCGGGCGGTGGCGACGAGGATGACGCGATCCTGCTGGCGGGCACGCAGGCTTTTGAGCAGAACGGGGCGGCGCAAAAGCTCGTGGCGCAGCTGCACAAGGCGCAGGTCAATGTGATCTATGAACATGTCCGGCCCGAGGGCAACGATTGCTCGTTTTCGAACTACATCGTGCTCAACCAGCTGGGCGATTATTACAATATCGAAGCGCAGCACGGCCACACCGGGCCGCAGAAGCGGATGCTCGATATTCTCATGGGGATTGAACGGGTCAAGGTGCGTGACCGGGGCGTGAAGTAACCCGGTCAGCGCATGAGATCGGGTAGGTCGCCGGTGAGCCCGGCGGCCTCGCGGATCAGCCCACGGCGCAGCGGCGGCAGCGCGTTGACCAGCCCCATGCCAATGTCACGGGTCAGCCGTGCCAGGGGATTGTCGTTGGAAAACAGCCGGTTCGTCAGGTCCGTCGTCATCGCCAGCGTGGTCGTGTCAAAGCGCCGCCATTGCTGATAACGACCGAGAACATCCGGCGCGCCGATGTCTTCGCCACGCGCCTGGGCCTCGCGCAGAACCTGCACCAAGGCCGCCACATCGCGCAGCCCAGCGTTGAGACCCTGTCCCGCAATCGGGTGCAGCCCATGCGCCGCGTCGCCGACCAGCGCCAGACGCGTGTCGGTGAACCGCTCCGCGAGGCTCAGCGCCAGCGGGTAGCTGTAGCGTTTGCCGCGCAGCCGGATGTCGCCCAGAAAATCGCCGAAGCGAGGCCGCAGCATGTCGAGAAACCCGGCATCATCGAGCGCCATGAATTCGGCCGCCGTGTCGGCGGTCTCGCTCCAGACGATCGAGCTCACCTGGCCGGGCAGGGGCAGGATGGCGAGCGGGCCCGAGGGCATGAAGAACTGATGCGCGATGCCGTGATGCGGCGCGTCATGTTCGATGGCGGCGACAAGCGCGGTCTGCCCATAATCCCAGCCGCGCCGGGAAATGCCCGCGCGCGCGCCAGTGCCCGAGCTGCGCCCATCCGCCCCGACAAGCACCCGCGCCGTGAGGCTGCGCCCCGAGGCCAGAGTGACCTCAGCGCGCATGGCATCGCAGCACTGGGCCACGACGGTTTCGCCCGCGAGATGGCTGATATTTGGCTCTGCCTCGAGCGCGTCAAGCAGGGCGCGGCGCAAAAAGCGATCTTCGAGCATATGGCCCATCGGGCCTTCTTCGATCTCGGCATGGTCGAAATGCAGAAAGAAGGGCGACAGCGGGCCTTCGCCCGCGCGCCCGTCGGAGACCTTGATCTCGAACATCGGCTGGGCGTTGTCCTCCACCCGGTCCCAGAGCCCGAGCCGGTCGAGCAGCCGCACCGAGGCTAGTGCCAGCGCATAGCTGCGCCCGTCGAAATCGGCGGCCTCATGGGTGGCCAGCGGTGCGGCGTCGATCACCGTCACAGTGAACCCGGCCTGCGCCAACCCGAGGGCCAGCGCCGGGCCGCCAAGACCGCCGCCGACGATCACGATGTCGCTGTCGAAACTCTGTAAATCCGTCATGTGCCAAATATGGCCCAAGCTGTGGGATTGTCCATGCGCGCCATCCCGTCTAGCGTCGTTTCGACGCAAGAATTTACCGGGACGTGAAGGGGCAGGACATGCAGGAATGGCTTTCGATGCGCGCGGCAGAGCTGGGCCGGGGGATCGGCCGGGGTGAGATCGACGCCGAGGCGCTGTGTGAGACCTATCTGCAGGCGATTGCCGCCCATCCCCATGCCAAGCGCATCTATTCCGTGGTCACAGAGGATCGCGCCCGGGCCGAGGCGCGGGCGGCGGCGCGGCGGGCGCAGCTCGGCCAGCGGCTGGGGCCGCTCGACGGGGTGCCGATCAGCTGGAAAGACCTATTTGACAGCGCCGGTGTGGCGACCGAGGCGGGCTCGCAACTGCTCGCAGGGCGGGTGCCGGAGACGGATGCCGACGTGCTGCGCAACGCGACGATGGCGGGGCTTGTCTGCCTTGGCAAAACGCATATGAGCGAGCTGGCCTTTTCCGGGCTCGGCCTCAACCCGCGCACGGCGACGCCGCCCTGCATCAACGATCCCGAAGCGGTGCCGGGCGGGTCGTCGTCGGGGGCCGCGGCGAGCGTGGCCTTTGGTCTCGCGGCCTGCGGGATCGGCAGCGATACCGGCGGCTCGGTGCGTATTCCGGCGGCGTGGAACGATCTTGTCGGGCTCAAGACCACCTCGGGGCGGCTCTCGTCCAAGGGGGTTGTGCCGCTTTGCGAACGGTTCGACACGGTGGGGCCGATTGGGCGCAGCGTCGAGGATTGCGCGCTCATGTTGGCGGCGCTCGATGGCAGTGGCAAACCGGTCGATCTGCGGGGCGCGCGGCTCGAGGGGATGCGCTTTGCGGCGCTGCAGACCACGGTTCTCGACGAGATCCGCGACGCGCCGCGCGCCGCCTATGAGAATGCGGTAGAGCGTCTGCATGCCGCCGGTGCCAAGATCGAGCGGCTCGACGCGCCGGAAGTGGCCGAGGCGATGCCGCTCTCGGGGCTTTTGTTCACCGCCGAGGCCTATGGCATCTGGGGCGAGACGATCGCCGCCAATCCCGAGGTCATGTTCCCGCCGATCCGCGAGCGGTTCGAGGGCGGGCGCGAGGCGCTGGCCTCGGATTACATCGCAGGCTGGCGCAAGCTCAACGCGCTGCGCGAGGCCTGGGCGGCGCGGGTGGCAGGCTATGACGCGGTGCTGATGCCGTCGTCGCCGATCCTGCCGCCCAATGCCGAGCGGCTCTTGATCGACGACAGCTATTACGTGACCGAGAACCTTTTGGCGCTGCGCAACACCCGGGTGGGCAATTTGATGGGGCTCGCGGCGATGAGCCTGCCCACCGGCGTGCCGAGCTGTGGCATCATGCTCTGCGGGGCGGCATTCGGCGAAGAACGCCTCTTGCGGGTGGCGGCGGCGGCCGAGGCGGCGCTGTCCTAAGGGGTTGGAAACAGGGTCTTTTGGGCAGATTAGGGCCGGTCTCGCCCAAAATGCCACAATTTGAGGCAAGCCGCGTGGTTTTGCTGGACCTGAGAGGGATCGGCAGGTAGATTCACAGGAAACGGGGCGACAATGATCCCGTAACCTGAGGCAGTTTTCTGATGTTTCCCGAGCGGTTTTCAACCCTGCCGGAATACGCATTCCCGCGTCTGCGCGCCCTGTTGGACGTGCATGAGGCCGGGGGTGAGCCGGTACATATGACCATAGGCGAGCCGAAACACGCGTTTCCGGCCTGGGTCACGGATGTGATCGCAAACCATGCCGAAGGCTTTGGCCGTTACCCGGTCAATGAAGGCATTCCCGAGCTGCGCGCAGAGATTGCTGCCTGGATCGCCCGGCGCTATGGCGTGACGGTCGATGCAGAGCGCGAGGTGATGGCGCTCAACGGCACGCGCGAAGGGCTCTATAATGCGATGATGGCGCTTTGCCCCGAGGCCAAGGGCAGCGCGCGGCCCAAGGTTCTGATTCCGAACCCGTTCTATCAGGTCTATATGGTCGGCGCGCTGAGCGTGGCGGCCGAGCCCGTGTTTCTCAACGCGACGGCAGAGACCGGGTTTCTGCCCGATTTCGGCGCGGTGGCGCCCGAGGTGCTCGATCAGGTGGCGGTGGCCTATCTCTGTTCGCCGTCGAACCCGCAGGGTGCCGTGGCCGAGCGATCCTATTGGGAGCATCTGATCGGCCTTGCCGAAAAGCATGATTTCTACATTTTCGCCGATGAATGCTATTCCGAGATTTACCGGGGCGAGGCGCCGGTGGGGGCCTTGCAGGTGGCGCGCGAGATGGGCGCAGACCCCGAGCGCGTGGTGATTTTTCATTCGCTGTCGAAACGGTCGAACCTGCCGGGGCTGCGCAGCGGTTTTGTGGCGGGCGGGCCGAAGAGCATCACCCGCATCCGGCAGTTGCGCAACTATGCGGGGGCACCGCTTCCGATGCCGCTGCAACATGCCGCCGCCGCCGTCTGGGCGGATGAGGCGCATGTGATCGAAAACCGCGCCGCCTATGGCGAGAAATACGCGCTCGCAGATGAGATCATGGCGGATTTTCCCGGCTATCAGGGTCCGCAGGCCGGGTTTTTCCTGTGGCTGCCCGTCGAGGACGGCGAGGCGGCGGCGCTCAAGCTTTGGACAGAAACCGGCGTGCGGGTTCTTCCCGGCGCCTATCTGAGCCGTGACACGGACGGGGGCAATCCCGGCAAGCACTATATAAGAGCCGCGTTGGTGGCTCCAAAAGACGAGATGGCACAAGGGCTTATCCGCCTGCGTGACTGTCTCCAGAGATGACGAGGACGAGGGCAACATGGCTTATCAGGCACGAGGACGTGATCCGCTGTTGGACAGCAACATGGCTGAGGTGATCGAGCGACGCGGCAAGGAATTGCTGGGCTTCGGGCTGATTGTGGCCGGCCTGATCGTGGCGTTGATGTTCGGCTCCTACAGCCCCGACGATCCGAGCTGGATGTCGGCGGTGGATGCGCCCGTGCAGAACTGGCTCGGGGCCTTCGGGGCCAAGCTCTCGGCGGCGCTGTTCATGATCATCGGTCTCGGGGCCTGGGGTTTTGCCGCGCTGCTGGCGGTCTGGGGCGCACGGTTTGTGCTGCACCGGGGGCAGGAACGCGCCATGAACCGGCTGATCTTTGCGCCGATCTGGATTGCGGTGCTGTCGATCTATTGCACCACGCTCACCCCCGGCGAAGTCTGGGGCCAGGTCCATACCTTTGGCCTTGGTGGGCTCTTTGGCGACACGATCTTTGGCGTTCTGGTCAATATTCAGCCGATGTCCGGCAGCTTTGCCTTCCGCTTCTTCTCGCTGCTGTTGGGTCTGGCGGCATTGGGCATGGGGGCCTTTGTTCTGGGCTTTGACCGCGATGAGCTGGGCCGGATTGGCCGCTATCTGCTGGTCAGCCTGATCATGACCTATAACTGGATCATCACGATGATGGGCCGGGGCGCGACCGGCGCCGCCTTTGTTGCACGCACCGGGGCCGAGAAACATGCCGAACGCCGCGCCCGGCGCGCCGAGGCACGCCCGGCGATTGCGGCCTCTGGTCCGCGTGACGCGCGGATCAGCGACGAGCCGCGCGTGACCATCGTGCCGCCGCGTCTCACCCGGGGCACGGCGCGGGATTATGAGGAACAAAGCGATCTTAGCGATCTGATCGAGCCGACGCAGGCCAGCCATGGCGCGCCGCGCATCGTGGCCCAGCGCGGCGCCGCCCCGGCGCCCGCCGCACCCGAGGCACCGCAAAAATCCGGCGGGCTTCTCGCCCGGATGCCGTCGCTCATTCGTCGTCCCGAGCCCACGCCGGAACCGGTCCTGCAAGCGGCCCCCGTGATGGACAGTGTCGAGCCGATGGGCGAGGACCGCATTCGCGCCAAGATCGCCGATGTCATCAAGACCCGCGTGCGTCAGAGCCCGTCGCTCCGCGTTGAAAGCGTCGCGCCGCTGACCAAGGGCCGTGGCCGTGGGCCGATCCCGCTGGTGCTCGACACCTCTGCCCCGCGCCGGGGTCTGCCGCCGGAACCGCCGCTGACCGCCCCGGCCGCCGGGCTGCCGCCCGAGCCGCCGCTCACCGCAGCACAGCGGCCCGCGATGCCGCATCCGGCACCCACCTATGCCGCGCCCGTTTATGCAGAGCCGGCCTATGCCGATGTGTCCCATGCCGAGCCTTCCATGGCGGATGCGGGCTATGATGCGGGTTATGTTGAGGCAGGCTATGCCGAGGCGGGCTATCTCGAGGCCGATCTTGACGATCTGCCTTATGGCGACGATCCCTACCAAACCCAGCCGGACGAGGCGCTCTATACGCCCGCCGCCACCACCACGCCCAGTGTTGCCCCCACTGCCGCACCCGTGACGCCGCGCATTCCGGTGCCGGAGCCCAAGAAGGTCGTGCAGCATCCGCCGCGCAAGGCGATGCAGCCCTCGACCCGCGCCGCCGCCGAAGCCCAGCCGAGCCTCGAATTCGAAGAGCGCAACGCGGTGCAATATGAGCTGCCGCCGCTGAGCCTGCTGCGCAGCCCGGAAACCATCCAGCGCCATCACCTCAGCGATGAAGCGCTCGAGGAAAACGCCCGGATGCTCGAAGCGGTTCTCGACGATTACGGCGTCAAGGGCGATATCGTCAGCGTTCGCCCCGGCCCTGTCGTCACCATGTACGAGCTCGAACCTGCGCCGGGTCTCAAGGCGAGCCGGGTGATCGGGCTTGCCGATGATATCGCGCGGTCGATGTCGGCCTTGTCGGCGCGGGTGTCCACCGTGCCGGGCCGCTCGGTCATCGGCATCGAGCTGCCCAATGACAACCGCGAAATGGTGGTGCTTCGCGAGATCCTCGCGACCCGCGATTTCGGCGATGGCAATCAGCAACTGCCGCTGGCGCTCGGCAAGGACATTGGCGGCGATCCGATCGTCGCGAACCTCGCCAAGATGCCTCACCTGCTCATCGCCGGGACCACCGGCTCGGGCAAATCTGTAGCGATCAACACGATGATCCTGAGCCTTCTCTACAAGCTCACCCCGGATGAATGCCGGTTGATCATGATCGACCCGAAGATGCTCGAACTGAGTGTCTATGACGGCATTCCGCATCTGCTGAGCCCGGTGGTGACCGATCCCAA
>TARA_R100000789_G_scaffold98763_2_pt1 | contig 11393 bp, 8 predicted proteins | sample TARA_R100000789 | Tara Oceans TARA_R100000789 (sample SAMEA2623403) | marine metagenome | biome: marine biome (ENVO:00000447); feature: mesopelagic zone (ENVO:00000213); material: "saline water (ENVO:00002010), including plankton (ENVO:xxxxxxxx)" | depth 450 m
CGGAAGAAATGAGATTCTGGGGGCTACGCTTTGCTTCGACCCCAGCCACCCGTTGCCTTGGAGGCTTAACTGCGAATCTAGCCGTAACCAGGGCCATCCGCTGGCGCTCCTGACCCTGCCACCCTTGTTATCAAATTCGGAGGCCGTGAAAGGTGCGTCAGGATGCACCCTACTTCAGATTTAAGTCTGGATGTTCTGTTTGGGGCCGAAGAATTCCAGGTGGATTTTTTGGTTGTCGACTCCGAGTTGGAGGAGTGAGTTGACGGCACTCTCCATGAATGGTTTGGGGCCGCAGATGTAATAGTCTGCGGTTTCGATTGGAGTCCACTCCTGTAGTTTTTGTGTAGTGAGAAGACCTTCGAGATCGCACTTGTTCTGTGACAGGTCCTCTGGCAATGGCTGATCGTAGATCGTATGTGTCGTGACATCTTTGCCGCTGGATTTTAGCTGTTGAACTTCATTGGCAAATGCATGGAGGCGGCTGTTGCGGGCGGCCTGGATGAAGTGGATTGAGGAATCGAAGTTCGATTTGACGAGGGATTTTGCCATCGCGAGGAGTGGTGTGACGCCGATTCCGCCGGCGAGGAAGACGATGGGCTGATTTTTTTTGGTTGTCGGATCCAAAGTGAATTCGCCGCAAGGGGGGCCGACTTGAACGGTGTCGCCGGGATTGATGCGGTTATGGAGGTGATTGGAAATGATTCCGCCGGGGGTATCTGCATTTAATGCAGATTCCTTTTTGACGCTGATACGAAAATGATCCTGGCCGGGGGTATCTGACAGGCTGTAGTTGCGTGGTGAGGTTGGCGTCTCGAGATCATCAAACTTGATGGTGAGGTATTGTCCGGGCAGGTAATCGGGGATTTCTTTGCCGTCGGCTGGTTTCAGGTAGAACGATGTGACGATGTCGCTTTCCGGGATTTTGCGGTCGACGATGAATTCGCGGAATCCGTTCCAGCCGCCGGGCTGTGTTCTTTGCTCGACATAAATTTCCTCTTCGCGATTGATACAGACTTCTGCGAGGACGCCGTAGGCTTCGGCGACGGCTGCGATAATTTCCTCGGTCGCTGCTTCTCCCATAACTTCCTGGATTGCATCGAGCAAATGTCGGCCTACGATAGGGTAGTGTTCCGATTTGATGCCGAGTGAGCAATGTTTTTGAGCAATCAACTCGACGGCTGGTAATAAGACTTCAAGGTTGTCAATATGTGTGAAGTAAGCACAGATAGCCCCAGCCAGTGCTTTTTGCTGGCCGCCAGAGTGCTGATGAGCCTGGTTGAAATATGCTTTGACTTCGGGGTTTGCGGCAAACATACGCTGATAGAAGCAACGCGTGATAGTTTCCGCATTCGCTGCGACTGCGGGGGTAATTTCCTTGACGATCTGGATTGTTTTTTCACTGAGCATGAGAGCAGGTTCCATTACGATGAATAACAGGAGGCCAATTTTAATGGCTTTATTTCTACACCTTAATGTATAGATTTAGATACTGTACGTCAAGATGCAATAATTGGCAAATTGAAAAGATAAAGGGGAATTGATGCTATCGAAAACTGCAGAATATGCCCTGCGGGCTATCGTGCTGATGAGTAGTCATGAAAATAAGCCTGCCTCGGCTGATCAGATGGCGGTGAAGACGAAGGTGCCTCGGAGATACCTGACGCGGGTTCTGCAGGATTTGTCGGCTGCGGGGCTGGTGAATTCTCGCTCGGGGCCTGGGGGTGGTTATGAGTTGGCGATTCCAGCTTCGGAATTAACGCTACTGGATGTGGTGAATGCGGTTTCGCCTCTGGAACGGATTCGTTCCTGTCCTCTGGGGCTGAAGTCACATACGAAACTGTGTCCGCTGCATGCGGAACTTGATAAAGCATATGCGGCGACAGAGTCTGCGTTTAAGAATGTCACATTGCAGCAGCTGTTGGAATCGACGAATCCGATAGTGCCTTTGTGTGATGTTTCTTAGTCCATGTTCACATGGTTTCTGCAGTCGCATGAACACAAAATAACCTAAATACGCTGTATTTGCTCCTGCCGAACGCTGCAGGTAATTTTTGAATATGCAGGGATCATTTCCATGTGAAGAAGTGGGCGGCTTTTGACAAGAAGATTCCGGGTCTACTGCGGTGGATTGATTTGTGAGTTGAGGGAAGTTGTGTTTTCAATCTCTGACTTGTTGTTTGGGTGCTCCTGAGAGGACCTGGGCCTGGGGATCTGAGGGTGGACGATCCAGTGCCAGATAGGCGAACAGGTCGGCGAGTTGTTGGGGAGTGAGTTGTTTTTCGAGATCTTCGGGCATCATGGAAGTTTCGCTGACTTTATAAAATTCGATCTGGTCACGGGGGATGGTTTCCTGTTTTCCACCCTGGATTTTGAGCACGATGCGTTCTTCACTTTCTTCGATGGGAAGCCCTGTCAACACACGACCTTCGATGGTGACGAGCGTTCTCGCCTGATAAGCGGGGCCGATGACGGCGCTGGGGTCGAATACGTTTTGGAGGAGTTGTTCCCAGTTGTTGCGGCCGTTGCGGGTGATGTCAGGGCCGACTTCTGCTCCTTCGCCGTACATTTTGTGACACTGGGCACAGACTTTCTTGAAGACGGCGATTCCCTGATGAGGGTCACCGGGGGAGCCGTGGAGGAAGTCGCGTTGCTGGTTGATGACCTGTTGGCGATCGGTTCGCTGCTCGGTTCGAATCTGTCCATAAACTTTCGTGACCAGTGTCTGCAGTTCTTCGTTCTTGAATGAGGCGACTCGCTTGAGTTGGTTGAGGTTGACATCCCCTTTTGCGATCTTCTCTGCCTGGATTCGCTTGAGTAAATCGAGACTCCAGTGATCCCGTTGGGTCAGGACTTCGATGACGCGTGGTTTGACATCGGGCTCCCAGTTGGGGTAGTTGTCGAGGAGGTAGTCTGACAGTTCGGGATCGGAAATGCTGCCGAGGGTTTCGATGATGGCGATGCGGAATTCTTTGGGAGCGGATGTTCCCGAGATCGTATCGCTTAAACTGGAAATGAGATGGGGAGCTTTGGCGGCAATGAGAGTTTTGAAGGCAGCCAGGCGAATGTTTTTATTGGCATTAGGATCGGAGTAGTTTTTCTGGACTTGCTGCATGGCCTGTTCGTTGCCGAGTAATGCGGACAGGACGGTTGTCTCGTTTATTATAGAGGCTTCGTTATTCAGCCTGGCGAGGACTGGAGAGAGTTCGGTTTTGAGTTGGTTGTATCGGTCGCCTGAGATTTCTCCGGTTTGAACTTTTTCACTGAGAGAGCTGATCAGTTTGCGGGCCAGTTCGGCACTGGGGGAATGATTCAACTCGAGTTGTTGAAGGGTGGCGGCGATTTGTTTGTAGTTGTGATTTCCGACTGTCAAGTTCGCCAGACCATCGACGAGCGGCATGATGCCGGGGGTTTTGAGGGCCTCGGGGGAGTTGGCGATGGCTGTCAGGATGGCTCCCTGTTGGGCGGGGAGTCTATTCTCAAAAGCACGGCAGGCATTCCAGAGGAGGTGCATCGCCATCTGGTCGTTGCCGGATAGAGACATCGATTTTACGAGTGGCTCGACGAAATTGACATACGGCAAGTATTGCTCATGGAGGCGGGTTGTCAGGATGATGGCTTGTCGTCTAACCTGAGCACTTTCATCTTCGAGGCCAGCCATCGCTTCTTCATTGATGAGTAAGTCGTGAGGTCCGCTGGTCTTTGATCTTTCGATCAATTGCTGACAGATGCGCAAGCCCTGCATGCGTGCGAAAGGGTCTTCATGCTGTCCCAGTTTTCGAATGACAGTTTCGGCGCGATTGTCGTCGTAATCTTTGTGGAGATCAAATCCTGAGAGGGCAAAGAGAGCTGTTCTTTGTTTGCGGCTTAGAGTTCCTTCTGCATTGAGGACGATCTCTATTAATTGCTTTGAGGTTTCGACATCATTCCGTTCCTGAAGGAGTCGTTGTGCAGTTTCTCGGATGAAGATGTTGGAGTCGTCGAGCAGATCGATTAACTGCTGATCGGACTTTGCTCCGAGATCGGGAAACTTTTTGTGTTCGTGTCCTTTGTAGACGACGCGGTAGAGGCGTCCTTTTGAGCGTTCGATGCCTTCGGGGTCGGCGTTGGCATCCTGATAACAGTGATAGCGGTCGTACCAGTCGAGGATGTAGAGGCAGCCATCGGGGCCGGTTTTCTGAACGACGGGCATGAACCAGGCATCGTTAGCGGTGAGGAAGTCGGCCAGTTTGGCGTCTTTGCCTTCACCGATTTTGCGGACGGTTTCGTGTTCGAAGGCCCCTGCAGGAGCGGGGAAGCCGGGATGGGGTCGGCCTTTGTAGGTGGCTCCGTCCTGCTCGACGAGATCGTTATTGATGCAGCCGCCATGGATGTTGCCCATGTAGAGGACTTTCCGATACATCTCGGGATAGGCTTCGGAATCGAACCAGGTAATGCCACAGAAGGCGGCTTTCTGATGCTTGTGATTGACGATCGATCGCATCGGCCACGTGTGGGGTGGGTACGGGCCTCCCTGTCGAATGTAATAGGCGGTCTCAGCGATATGCCACAGATGATCGATCACGCAGGCGGAGAGAAAAAACTCGCCATCTTCATTGATCGCGATGCCCCAGGGGTTACTTGTCCCTTCCGCGAAAATCTGAAACTCGCGGGTGCGGGGGTGAACACGGAATAACGCACAGGTGAACTTCCACCCGGGTTGACCTTCTCGGAAGTTGGGGTTTTCGGGTGTGTAAACAACATCGCAATAATTGAATACGCCATTGAGACCGTACAGCCAGCCATCGGTTCCCCATGTGAGTGAGTTGGGAAGTTCGTGGGTATCGGTGCGGCCGAAACCGGTGACGACTTTTTCGATTTTGTCGGCTTTCAAATCGCCGTCAGTATCCTGCATGAAAAGCAGATCGGGAGCATTGGCGACCCACACGCCGCCATGCCCGACCGCAATGCCGGAAGGAATATTCAAACCTTCGGCGAAGATGGTCGTCTTGTCGACCTGACCATCGCCATCGGTATCTTCAAGAACCTTAATGCGATCCTTACCCGGGCCGGGCGATTTGCGGGGATACTCGAAACTTTCAGTGATCCAGAAACGGCCTTTTTCGTCGATGGCCATGCCGATCGGATTGACTACATCGGGCTCCTTCGCCACGATTTCGACTGAGAAGCCTTCAGGAACGACCATCTTCTTAACGGCTTCTTCGGCTGAAAGTGCGGGGCCGGGTGGCTTTTCGTGCCGACGAGGAATTTCCAGACGTTGGGCTTCTGCCAGAGAATTGATGAAGAGAACAATCAAGAGTGAAGCGAGAACTGTTATTCGAGTGATCATCATTTGCGAGCCTGCAGATGTTGTGCGATTGAGATTTTTATTTCAGGAAGAATTTCTGTGATACTTTCGCAGACCTGGCTCAAAGATTCAATCATCGGGCGGGATTGATGTGATGCAGAGTTGGTTGGGATCGGATTTGGTGAAATGAATAGTATCCTCGAATCATGCTTGACCTGCTGGGCGATGGAAGCTTGGCACCGGGTTACGATCCTTGACAGACATCGCAGTAAAATTGACATGGCTCGCGAATGGTGGAGCATCTTGTGTTTTCAGCACCCGACCGACAAAGTCGGTTGGGTCACCCTTGTTCAAAGCCCCTTATTGAAAAGTAGCTATAATGATTTTCAAGAGAACACTTAAAAAGAGAATTACTATTGTTTCTATCTTAGTATTTTGTTTTCTTGTTTTCTTGCACTTTCAGTTCAAGAATTACTTCTTTGAAGATATAACCACGCAAGAATCAAAACTCCGTGAAACTCCAGTCATGGCAATTTACGGTCCTTTGGTTATTGACAAAGTGGTCAGTAAGCACCGAATTATAGCAGATGAGTGTCGAGGTTTTGAAAATGGTCAGGATTTTGAAGGGGGTTATGCTGTTTACAAAACAGTTCAAAGATCAATAGTATTTGGTTCAATTGCAATTCTTTTGTATAAGCATAATGATACCACAGCCAAGGAGTATATTGAAGAATTGTTGGCTGATCAAAAAGTTGGTAAGGATGCCATGTCATACATGGAATTAAACATAATCAGATCCCATGAACAGAGAAAAGAAATCTTCACGAAGCGATACTCTAAAATATTCAATTTAGACTAGTAGGTTGAGTTAAATGCGCCTTTCTATGAGTCTTATTGGATGAGTATTAATTATAATATCCCATCCAATTCGGAGGCAGTGAAAGGTGCGTCGAGATGCACTCTTCTATTCCTATGTTCACATGAAGCTTTCAGGTTGATCGTGAGTTTTCCAATAAGAATCTTACGGCTGCGCCGCCCCGAAAGAATCTTTCGGGGCCACCCGGGGTAGAGATCTGGGGGCTTCGCTGCGCTGCGACCCCAGCCACCCTTCGCTCATGTGAAATTGACGCGGATTTACACGGCTCACAGAGCCGTGGCACACAGTTGTATTATCGAACATTCTGAGTCTTGCGGGGGACACACTCGCTTGCGCTTCGTGTTTGTATTGATTACTATTCTCCGTTTGATTTGGAATCTCTTTCCTCTCTCCAGATCAATTCCCTCAGCAGGATCTTTCCCCATGAACACTCCGTCCTTTGAATGCTTTGATCTCGATCAAACAGTTCGTTCAATCGCCTCCGCCGCGGGAGTGGGTGAACAGCAGGCGCGGGCGGCTATTGAACTCCTTGACGATGGGAACACCCTGCCCTTCATTGCCCGTTACCGCAAAGAGGCGACGAAAGGGCTTGATGAGACGCAGTTGCGTCTGATTGAAGATGCCCTGGCAAAAGCTCACGAACTGGCAAAACGCAAATCAACAATTCTCAAAACGATCGATCAACTCGGCCAGTTAACGCCCGCTCTCCGTCAGCAGATTGAGCAGTGTGATGACAAGATTGTGTTGGAAGATCTTTATCTGCCTTATAAGCCGAAGCGTCGGACACGAGCGGCGATGGCGCGGGAGCGGGGGCTGCAACCGCTGGCTGATCTGCTGCAAAAACAACAACCATTGAGGCCCTCTCGAACGGAGGCAATCCGTCCCTATATCAATCCAGAGAATGAGGTTCCTGATGAACAGGCTGCGCTGGCTGGGGCGTGTGATATTCTGGCTGAGCAATGGGCGGAGGATGTTCAGACCCGCAGCTGGCTCAACGAGCAGGCACAGCGGTTCGGGCGAATTCATTCGCAGGTGAAGCGGGGAAAACAGGATGAAGCCGAGAAGTTTGAGATGTACTTCGATCATGAAGAGGCAGCCAGCCGCATTCCTTCGCATCGTTTGCTGGCGATGAAGCGGGGCGAGGCCGAAGGCTTACTGAAAGTCAGCCTGAAACTCGATGAGGAAATCGTGCTGCGAAAACTCAAATCGAGACTTTCACTGAATCATCAATTCGAACTGCATTCGTTATTGGAACAGACAGCAGAGGATTGTTATCAGCGACTGTTGCTGCCCGCAGCTGAATCGACGCTGCTTCAGGAACGGAAAGAGAAAGCGGACGAAGAAGCGATTCAGGTCTTCTCGCAAAATCTGCGGGAACTTCTGCTCGCTGCTCCAGCCGGGCCGAAAGTGACGATGGGGATCGATCCCGGATTTCGCACAGGCTGCAAAGTCGCCATCGTCGATGGAACGGGGAAGTATCTGGAAAGCACGGCTATTTATCCGACACCTCCCCGCAGCGACATCGACGGAGCCACCCGAACCCTCAAACAGTTGATGGAACGTCATCAGGTCGAGTTGATCGCCATCGGCAACGGAACCGCCTCCCGCGAAACCGATGCGTTTGTCACAACTCTACTCAAAGACTGGAACTCGCAACACAACGATCAACCCCCCGTTCTCAAAGTCGTCGTCAGTGAATCGGGAGCTTCCATATACTCGGCCAGCGAACTGGCGGCTCGGGAATATCCCGATCTGGATGTGACGGTCCGGGGAGCGATTTGCATTGCTCATCGATTGCAGGATCCGCTGGCGGAACTGGTAAAGATCGATCCGAAATCGATTGGCGTGGGCCAGTATCAGCACGATGTCAATCAGTCCCAACTCCGGCACGGGCTCGATCGGGAAGTGCAGTCATGCGTGAACAGGGTCGGCGTCGATGTGAACATGGCAAGCAGTTCGTTGCTGGCTCACGTGGCGGGCATCGGGCCGAAACTGGCTGAGAAGATCGTCGAGCATCGGGACGACCAGGGCCGATACCCGAGCCGGGCAGCTTTGATGAAGGTGCCTAAGCTCGGCAAGAAAGTCTTCGAGCAGGCGGCTGGCTTCCTGCGGATTCGCGATGGCAAACATCCGCTCGATAACTCAGCCGTGCATCCGGAAAGTTATCACATCGTCGAAAGCATGGCTGCTAAACTCGGCGTGGAAACCCGCCAGCTGGTCGGCAATGAAAGTCTCGTTTCCAAATTGAAAGCCGAAGAGTTCGTAACCCCCGAATGCGGCTTGCCGACGGTAGTCGATATTCTGGAAGAACTGAAAAAACCAGGCCGCGACCCCCGCAGCGAATTCAAAGTCGCCCAGTTCTCCGAAAACGTCAACGAAATCACAGACCTGAAACCTGGCATGATCCTCGAAGGCGTCATCACCAACGTCACCAAATTCGGAGCCTTCATCGACCTCGGCGTCCACCAGGACGGCCTGATCCACATCTCCGAACTGGCAGACCGCTATGTGAGTTCCCCGAGTGAGGTAGTTTCGTTGGGGGATATTGTCCGGGTGAAGGTGTTGGAGGTGGATGTGCAGAGGAAGAGGATTGCTGTTTCGAGGAAGCAGGCTTGAGGGAAATGTTGACTGTGAGAGACCAACTTATCGTCAAAGGGTAGCACCGGTTGATGCGAAGCAGCTACCGGTGTGACGTAGTCACAAGAGGCATCTTCGTTAATGAAGTCGAGAACAAATTCAATGGTCACAAATCGCCGGATTGTGGATGATCAACTTTATGTTCATTTTGTGACATTCTCAGTTGATAAGCGGCGAAAACTGCTGGATCATGATCATCCGAAACGTATTCTGCTCGGCGTTATGAACGACCTGAGGGAAAAGAGGTCTGCAAAATGTCCTGGTTTTGTCATCATGCCAGATCATGTGCATGCTTTACTCTGGTTTCCCACTCCGGGACAGTTGAGTTCTTTTCTGCACGAATGGAAGCGGCAAACCAGTCTGAGAATCCGCAAGTGGTATCGTGAAAACGCGTCGGGATATCAGTCTCGATATCCAGATCCAGTCCGTTTTTGGCAGCCGAAATATTACTCTTTTGAGATTTACAGCCGGAAAAAACTGGAAGAGAAATTAATATACATGCATCTTAACCCAGTCAGGAATGAGTTGGTCGAGAAAGCCGTTGATTGGAAATGGAGTTCTGCACGATGGTATGAACAACAACGATCAGTTGGTATTCCCATTGATTGGGTCGAATGTGACTAACCTCTTGTGGCGATGCCACACCGGTAGCTGCTACGCATCAACCGGTGCTACCCGCTGCGTCTGGATGCACCTTTCCCTATTTCTAAATTCGACCATGAATTCATAATACACGGACCATTACAGTCAAAGAAAGGTGCGTTTCAACGCACCCTACGGCTAAAATATCTTGGCTTCGGTGAAGAGCTTTACATCAAGCACAAGAAATGCTTGATTATAGCGTGGCTAAAATTGCTGCGAGAGAACAGATCAATTATATACTTGTCTTGACAAGTGTTGTCCCAACAGCAATCATATTGTATGGAAACAACATCCGAGACAAAAACCGTTCAACAGCCCGGCTTCGATTCTCAGGAGCAGGAAGTTTTTCTGCAGCTCTGGCGGACTTACGACTGTCTGAAAGCGCTCGAAGATCAGTTGTTCGGGAAGTACGATCTTTCGGCTCAGCAATACAATGCACTCCGATTGCTGGAGGCGGCTGCTCCGGATGGGATTCAGACGATGGATCTGGGGCGACGGATGATTTCTCGTAGTCCCGATACGACACGATTGATCGATCGGCTGGAAAAGCGGGGGTTCATCTCTCGCAGTCGACGAGAAGATAACCGCCGTGTTGTCGAAATCTCCATTTCCCAGGCCGGGCTGGATCTTCTCCGTGAGATGGACGCAGAGGTCAATGAGATGAATCAGAAACAGTTGGGGCATCTGAGTGCCCAACAGCAGCAGCAACTGGTGAAGTTGTTGCGACTGGCTCGCAAGCCGCATGAGGACTCGACGTGCGACTGGCTGGAAATTCAATAAGGCGAAACGAAATGAGTACGGGGACCTGTGCGGGGGAGAGCCTGAAACGGCTCTGGCCGTTTGGTTTGTGGTTATTGACGTTTTATTCGGTGTGGTTGTTTCTTGTCATTTACAATGATGACTGGTCGACGGTCATTTCTCATTGGCCGATTGCTCTTTCGATGTCTTTCGGCTCCTACATCGCCGGCTCCACTCCGATGGGGGGAGGCACGGTCGGTTTTCCTGTGCTTGTATTGTTATTCGATATGCCCGGTTCACTCGGTCGCAACTTCGGGCTCGCGGTGCAATCGATTGGCATGGTCTCGGCCAGCATTTACATCTTTTCTTCACGCCGTCCCATTGACTGGGGATTACTGAAACCGGCTTTGCTCGGAGCGTTCATCGGAACTCCCCTGGGAGCAGCGTTCATCGCTCCATTCATTCCCGACCTGTGGGTGAAGCTGACGTTTGCGATCGTCTGGTGCAGTTTCGGGATTATGCATCTGGTCAAAATGCAGGAATTGATTTCCGCTGAAGGAGTCAGTAACTGCTGGCGAAGCTGGGATCGAATCATCGGCCTGGCGGTCGGACTCAGTGGTGGCATCGTCGCCTCCATTACGGGAGTTGGCATCGACATGCTGATTTATGCCACCCTCGTTCTGCTGTACCGGGCGGATCTCAAAGTTGCGATTCCGACTTCTGTCGTGATCATGGCTTTCGCATCCGTTTGTGGGATTGCTTCCAATGTGGCTCTGTCGAAAATCAATCCCGGTCTGTATTTTCTCGATCCCGAAGTCTACGCCAACTGGCTGGCAGCCGCTCCGATTGTCGCACTGGGAGCCCCCTTCGGCGCATTGGTGGTTAATCTGATTTCCCGCAAGCCGACCTTATTACTCGTCTCTCTGCTATGTATTGGTCAATTTGTCTGGACCGTGGTTCAGGAAGGCGTGACAGGCTATGCACTCACAGGAGCAATTGCCGGAGTCCTTGCGGTCAATTTCATGTTCCACATACTCTATCATCTGGGACACGATGAAGAGGCTGAATTCGAATCATCATCGACTAACGCAAGTCGTATTCCCGTTCAGGTCGCTACTGATGATGTTTCCAGCTGATTACTGAAGTTTTGCAAAACGCTAGAATTCAAAACAAATGAGAAGTCAGCGTATAAATTATTGAGAGCATCTTAACCCG
>TARA_R100000789_G_scaffold91543_1_pt1 | contig 11383 bp, 18 predicted proteins | sample TARA_R100000789 | Tara Oceans TARA_R100000789 (sample SAMEA2623403) | marine metagenome | biome: marine biome (ENVO:00000447); feature: mesopelagic zone (ENVO:00000213); material: "saline water (ENVO:00002010), including plankton (ENVO:xxxxxxxx)" | depth 450 m
GTCAGCCGCAAAAAAGTCAATCAGACGCGTCGTTTCTTTGGCGGACGGCAACCATTATGTGGTAATGGGGTGACATCTTCAATCAGACGGACGGCAATCCCCGGTGTCTGCAATCCAGTGATCGCACTTTCACGGCCTGAACCTGGGCCTTTGACGCGGACTTCCATTTCTCGGACACCAAACTTCTTGGCACGATCCGCACAAACTTCAGCAGCTCGCTGAGCTGCAAACGGCGTACTCTTTCGGCTGCCCTTGAATCCGACCGTACCAGCTGCGGCCCAGCACAGGACTTCGCCATTGGTATCGGTAATCGTCACCAATGTATTGTTGAATGTCGCCTTAATGTGGGCAATTGCCTTAGTCACATTACGACGGACTTTTTTCTTCTTCTGCTGCTTCGCCACGAACTTCTCCCGACAGATTTGACTGAACTTGACACCCACCCCATTCCGTGAGCATCAGAATTATTCTCGACCAGTTCTGTCCAGTGACAGACAACCAGTAATTTTTTCTTGAAACATCCCCTATGCCAGACCCTTACAGCAGATAGCCTGTTGTAAGCCCGTATCTCTGTTAGTGTCGCATATCCTTGACACCCTTTTTACCAGCTACCGTTTTGCGCACACCTTTACGGGTACGGGCATTCGTGCTGGTTCGCTGGCCACGCACAGGCAAGCCACGACGGTGACGAGACCCACGGTAGCACTGAATTTCCCGCAGGCGGGCAATGTGCTGCTGAGTTTGGCGACGCAACTGACCTTCGATCACATATTCAGTGTCAAGCAGGTTGTTCAACTGAGCAATGTCGTCATCGCTCATGTCTTTGGCCTTCATTGTAGGCTCAACGCCCATCCGACGGCAAATTTCAATCGCTGTGTGCCGACCAATCCCGTAAAGATAAGTCAGTGAAATATAGAACGCTTTGTTGTTCGGAATATCAACACCCTGAACACGTGGCATAACTCACTCCCATTTGGATAACCGCAGCTTACTGCGGAATAATTGTCTCTAACTGTCGAATGTGGCCAAAACCTGCCTCAACCGGAGCCCGTCCTAACCCTGACGCTGCTTGTGCTTTGGATTTGTCGAACAAATCACATACACACGCCCTTTGCGACGGACGACCTTGCAATTCTCGCAAATTCTTTTAACGCTCGCCCTGACCTTCATGATTCCAACACTTTCGACCTGATATTTTCACTAACAGCAGCTGAACAATCAGCCGTTATGGCTGCTACAATCTGGAACTTAAAGACTCTCAGTGCCTGTCTTATTACACTTAGCTTCCGATCTGATCGGAAATTTACACCGAGCCTCTAATAATATGACTTTATCTTTTATCTTCGTCTGCCTGAGATTCTTGAGCCAACTCAAATATATTGCCTGGCTAACTCAGAACTCTTTAAAGGGAGTCCTATATCACAGAAGACAATCTTACCTGCCGGTTTGTTTGATGGCTTTCAGGCTCGAATTTAACACTGAAACCCTCAAGTACGGACAGCTCGTCCGCTAACTGCGAGCAAACCGTGCCCCTGAAGCCACGATTCGGCAGACCGTTGAAGTTTGAATCGCGGATTATAGACATTCAAGTTTCAATCTGACAACCCAAACGGCTGGGTCAGATCAGGAAATTCGGAATTTGTCGTGCCGAATGGTCGATTTTCCACAAATTCTACTCTCTCAGTTCAAAATATCGTCTTCCGGATATTCAAATCGACTTCGAGATCTTATCCAATCGCGGCGTTAATATCTCAGGTCCATTGCTTGTCATGGCGATCGTGTGCTCAAAATGCACGCTTGGCAAGCCATCCTTTGTCGAAACTGTCCAGTGATCATTCCGGATGAAAAGATTTTTCGTCCCGGCATTTACCATCGGCTCAACGGCAATGACCAGACCAGGTTTCAATTCAAAATCTTTTTCGAGCGTCTCTTTATCCACATAATGCGGCACCTGGGGATCCTCGTGCATATCTCGTCCAATGCCGTGGCCGACAAATTCTTCGACGGAACTGAATCCATGCTGATCCACAAATTCTTCCATCTGGCGAGCCACTTCGCTCCACCAGCGGCATTTCCCCATTTGTTCAACCGCTAAATCAAGAGTCTGCTCACCCACCTTCAATAGCAGTTGTTTCTGCTCATCCACTTCACCAACGGCATATGTCCAGGCCGAATCGCCACACCAGCCCTTAATTTTGCAGCCTGTGTCGACACTGATGATGTCCCCCTCCACCAGCTTTTTCTTACTGGGGATCCCATGAACAATTTCTTCATTGACCGACATACAACAAACGGAGGGAAACGGGACCGGGCCGGGCACGCCCTTGAACAGGGGAATCGCATCCCGCTCCAAGAACAATTTCTCAACGGCTCGATCGATCTCAGCCGTACTGATTCCCGGGCGAATCATGGAATCAATTAACTGATGAGCCTCGGAAACGAGATGCCCCGCTTCCCGCATTTTCTCAATCTCACGACGACTTTTTAAAATGATCACTCAAATATCCCGCATTCAAACTTCACTAAATTATTGAAATCATCGATGCAGGTTGGGTTACGCCTTCCACTAACCCAACCTCCAGCTTCAAGAAAACTAACGCAGACTCATTGTTTCATTTCACAAATATAAAAAAAGGGTGAAGACCAATAATAGCCCTCACCCTTTAAAAGTATTTTCAAAAGAGACTTCTATTTAATTCTCATCCGACTCGAGCATCCCGGTGTAATTTCTCATCACCAGATGGCTGTCAATTTTCTGTACCAAATCCAGAGCCACCGAAACCACAATCAGCAGTCCGGTTCCCCCGTAGAAACTGGCCAGCATGAAAGGGATGTTCATCCAGCGGGCAACAATCGTCGGAATAATCGCCACGATCGCCAGGAAGCCAGCTCCGACAAAGGTGATGCGAACCATCACCTGCTCAAGATAAGTTGCGGTCCGTGTTCCTGGACGATACCCCGGAATGAAACTTCCGTAGTCTTTCAGGTTATTGGCCATATCCTTCGGATTGAAAGTGATAGCTGTCCAGAAGTAACAGAAGAAGTAGATCAGAGCGACATAACACAAGTTGTACAGGAAGCCGCGGCCTTGCCCGAATGCATTGGCCAGTGTGCCCAAAGTCATCGAACTCGGGAAGATATTTGCTGCCTGTGAAAACAGGAAGTAAGGGAACATCAGCAGGCTGGAGGCAAAAATGATAGGCATCACACCAGCCTGATTGACCTTCAGAGGCAGATACTGACGCTGACCACCCATCACGCGGCGACCGCGGACGTGCTTGGCACTTTGAATCGGAATCTGACGTTGCCCCTGAGTCATCGCAATCACGCCAACCACAACACCAATAAACAGAGCGAGTAACAGAATCAATCGATCAATACCCGTTTCGGAGCCTGCACGGATGCCGTTTTCAAAGGCTGGTTGGAGGAATTCCCACATTGAGGTCGGCATCTGGGCCAGAATACCCGCCATGATCAGCAGGCTGATTCCGTTGCCAATACCGTATTCGTCAATCTGCTCACCCAGCCACATCAGGAAGATGGTTCCTGCTGTCATAATGAGCGCACCCATCAGATGCACAAGCCACCAGTCATATTCTTTCATGATCAGGCCAGCTTCGTCCGCTCCAAACCCGGCCGAGATCGCCCGGATCCAGAAGAAACTTTGCAGCAGACAAATCACAACCGTTGCATAACGGGTATATTCATTGATTTTCTTACGCCCGGACTCCCCTTCCTTCTGCAGCGCCTCTAGCGGCGGATAAACCGACCCCATCAGCTGAAAGATAATCGAAGCAGAAATATAAGGCATGATCCCCAGACCGAAGATGGTCGAGTTCCCCAGGTTGGACGCTGAGAACAGCGAAACCATTTGAATCACCTGGCCGAAGCCAGATCCCCCCTGCTGGAGCTTTTCCATCTGCATGCGGAATAATTCCTGGTCGATGAACGGCAGCGGAATCCAGAAACCGAGCCGGTAGACTGCCAATAGTCCGACCGTCAGCAAAATTTTGTTTCGCAATTCGGGAATGCGAAACATCGTGATCAGCTTTCCAAACATCGACAATTATCCTGAGTCTTACGAGAGCTTATCCAAATTGTTATTAAGTCGTCATGTGGATCCAATCCACACAGAGTATTCAGTTTAAACCAATACGGTCTGATTGCCTGATCTCCCAAATGGGAGTTTTAGCAAGTCCCGATAATTTTGGGTAGGAGAGTTTTCGTGCATCCGTGCGATTTTCGCAAGCCCATCACCCAAAGAAATGGTTTGAAATACAGGCGCTTTCCCAAAAGAAGAGTGAGATCAAGCTGAAATTGACCAACCATGCGAACTCAATACGCTGAAAAACGACATGAGATCAAAAAAAATGCCTTCCCGAACTGGAAAGGCATGAGTTCATTCAATGAATTCAGTAATTAAACAATCGGTTCAACTTTGCCGCCGATGGAAGTCACTTTCTCTTCTGCAGATGCAGAGAAACGGTGTAACTTCACATTCAGCTTCTTGGTCAGTTCACCGTTGCCGAGCAGTTTCACTGCATCGAAATTACCGTGAACCAGCCCTTTTTTCTTCAAGGCTTCCGGCGTCACATCATCACCATCCTGGAAATGTTTTTCCAGATCGTAAAGATTGATGATCGCCACAACATCTGCGAAGGCACGGTTATTGAAACCACGTTTGGCGACACGCATGAAGATTGGCGTCTGGCCACCTTCAAAGCCACGCCGTGTGCTTGAACCTGCTCGTGATCCATAACCTTTATGGCCGCGACCTGAAGTCTTGCCATGGCCTGAGCCTACGCCACGACCAATCCGCTTGCGTTTTTTACGTTTATGAATTCCGCGATGAACATCATCAATAATCATGGGAGTTACTTTCCCGTATGTCGAGACGACTCGTACATACGGTCTCGTCTCTCAGTGTCTATTTATCTTGACTCGCAAAAATGCGAAACATTCGTTATACGATTAAAACCGGCGGTTAAGTTCACCACAGGAGTCTCTTTGAAATTAAACGTCGACGCCACGCAAACGAGCGAAATCGTCTCGATTACGCAACTTTGACAAGGCATCAAAGGTTGCCTTAACAACGTTAATTGGATTGGTGGATCCACGAACCTTTGTCAGAATGTCTTTAATTCCGACAGATTCTACAACCGCCCGAACACTCGCACCGGCGATAATACCAGTACCAGGGTTGGCTGGCAGAAGCAAAACCCGAGCAGAACCGAACCGACCTTCAATCTGGTGAGGAATCGTATCGCCATTCAGATTTACACGAATCTTATGGTGATTACAGTCTTTAACTGCTTTTTCGACGGAGGTTGGAACTTCGTTCCCCTTGCCGTATCCCCAGCCGACTTCGCCATTGTGATTTCCGACAACGACCATGGCTGCAAAGCTGAACCGTCGCCCCCCTTTGACTACGCAAGCACAGCGTCGAATCTGGACGACTTGTTCCTGTGAGTCTGATTTGGTTTCCGTAGCCAACGCTTCACTCCCAATTTTTCGATAGAATCGATTATCATTTCAAAAGCCTCATTCAATAACCAGAGGCTGCAATGTATCAGTTTACTTGTACCGGCTTCTTATTGCTCAATCAACTTACGAGCACGACAATGGAGTACGGCTCGTCGATTTGACGACCAGAACAAACTCCACAAGGAGGTTAGAAGTTTAAACCACCTTCGCGGGCTGCATCGGCCAGTGCTTTTACTCTTCCATGATATTTATAACTACCACGATCAAACGCAACGGATTCAATTCCTTTTTCCTTTGCTCGCTCAGCGATCAATCGACCAACTTTAGCAGCTGACTCGACGTTGCCAGCATACTTGCTCGGACCTGCAATTGCAGATTCAATCGTACTGGCAGAAACAATTGTTCGGCTGCCTGCATCGTCAATGATCTGCGCGTACATGTGGCAATTGCTACGAAAAACCGACAATCGCAACTTGCGAATTGCACGGACTCGATTCCGGACGCGGAAAGAACGACGATTACGTCGATTCGTGACTCGTTTTTGAACTTTCATGGCCGATCGCCAACTTCCTCAAAGCTATTAATACTGTGCTATTACATCTGAGCCAAATACGGCAGATCATATCGTGATTGAATAATGAATTCTTGCTGTCAGCCACCAAGAGTTCATTAATTTGTTATTTCGCGAAGGCTTTACCAGCTTTACGGCGAATTTGCTCGCCCTGATAACGCACACCCTTACCTTTGTAAGGTTCTGGAGGACGGACCTGGCGAATATTTGCTGCAAACTGCCCGACGGCATGTTTGTCAGCACTTTTGAGAATGATCAGAGTACCAGATGGGAGTTCGCAAGTCACTCCATCAGGAATATTCAGTTTGATTGTGTTCGCAAATCCAACCTGCAGAGAAAGGACCTTGCCGTTCATTGAGGCCTGATATCCAACACCAACCACTTCCAATCGTTTTTCGAACGGAGTGACAACCCCCTGAGCCATATTGCTGACCAGACTGCGAGTCAAACCGTGAAGTGCACGACTCTGACGTGCATCATCGGGTCGATTGACGACAATTTGAGCCGGGTCGCTTTGGATATCGATCGAAACACCTGGATGATGTTCCAGTGTCAACGTTCCCACCGGGCCTTTAACCGTCAAAGTGCGACCTTTAAGGCTCACTTCTACGTTGGCCGGGATTGGAACTGGTTTTCTTCCAATTCGAGACATTCTGCCAAAACCTTCAATTGAAGCTGCATGAATTCATGTCAGCTCTAAATATTACCAAACTGTGCAGAGAATTTCGCCACCAATACCCTTGGCTTTGGCTTCTCGATTACTCAATACGCCCTGGCTCGTCGTCAGGATGCATATCCCCATGCCCTGCATCACCTCAGGAGTCTCTTTGACTCCTGAATATCGGCGACGTCCGGGTTTGCTGGATCGTACAATTTTCTGAATGACCTGTTCGCCGTTCGGGCCATACTTAAGTTGAACACGCAATACTCCCTGCGGAGCCTGCTCGATAATCTCGTAGTTCCAGATGTATCCTTCACGCTTCAAAACGTCAGCAATGCCACGTTTGAGCTTGGAATCTGGAATATCAACAATCGGACGTTCGATCGCAACGGCATTGCGAATTCGTGTCAACATATCGGCAACCGGGTCGGTCATCATGGTTGCATGGTTCCCAAAACTGAATCTAAACAGGAATCGTAAATACGCAAATCGTGTTCTCACGATTTGGTGAGCAACAGTCTGCCACTAAGACAAACTGCCACCGCAAACTTATGTTAATTATTTGTACCAGGTTTACGGAATGGAAATCCGAACTTGGTCAGCATTACTTTGGCTTCTTCATTATTGGTCGCTGAAGTCACAATGGTGACATTCAAACCCTGAATGTATTTGGCGTTGTCCGCATCCACTTCCGGAAAAACCATCTGCTCGGAAAGACCGAGTGAATAGTTTCCGTTACCATCGAATGCATTGGCCTTCACACCGCGAAAGTCGCGAACTCGTGGTAAGGCCAGTGTGATCAGGCGATCCAGAAATTCATACATTCGCTGTCCACGAAGTGTCACGCAGCAGCCAATTTCCATCCCCTCACGCAGTTTGAAGCCGGCGACCGACTTTTTCGCGCGAGTAATTTGAGGCTTTTGCCCTGCAATGACGGTCAAATGCTCAACAGCTTCCTCAAGACGTTTCCGGTCCTGAATGGCCTTCCCCAAACCCATATTCAGAACAATCTTCTGAAGCTTGGGAAGGGAGTGAACATTTTTTCGTCCAAACTCTTCCTGCATCGCAGGAACAATTTCACTATTATATTTCTCTAGTAACCGGGTCACGATCGACCACTCCTCATTCTGACCATACTGTCAGGATCACGGTATTGAATTGAATTACTTGCTTGTCGCGTATTTCTCACGCGGTGGGCTGATTGTACCACAGGATGAATTACATTTCTTGCAGTAACGTTCCTTCGATCCTTCTTCTGTATAACGAAGACCGAGTCGAGAGGGTTTTGAGCAGGATTCACAGTAATACATCACGTTACTGCTCTGGATAGGCATTTCCATCTGCAGACGACCACCTGAAGGTGACTTAGGATGTCCACGCTTAACGTGCTTGTAAACCTGATTCACTCCCTGAACGACCATTTTCTGGCCGCCTTTGAGCACTTCCAAAACCTGATGGGGAGTGCTTGATGCATCCTCACCGGTTATGACGACAACTTGATCACCCTTTTTGATTTTCATGGCTCTCTGCACAATCCTGCAACGATTAGACTTCGCAGCTGATTATCCTCTCCTGGAAAGGAGAAGGATATCCAATATCTGAAATCACATTTCTGTGACAGTAATTAATTCAATGGGGCAAACGTTCCCCGAAACTGCATAGCCCAGCTGACTAAAAGACATCTCGAGCCAGGGAAACAATTTTCATAAACCGAGCTTCCCGCAATTCACGAGCCACAGCTCCGAAAATACGAGTGCCTCGCGGGTTACCATCCTTGTCAACCAGAACGACTGCATTTTTATCGAAACGTACATAGCTGCCGTCATCACGGCGAGTCTTTTGTCGTGTCCGAACAATCACTGCTCGAGCAACCTGGCCTTTTTTGACCGGGCTACCTGGTAGTGTTTTTTGAATACTGACGATGATCACATCGCCGATATTGGCAGTACGTCGGCCTGTGCCACCGAGAACGCGGATACATCGGGCAATTTTGGCCCCGGTGTTATCAGCGACTTCGACAACAGTTTGCATCTGAATCATGGGATCGACTCTTCAATCAATTCGCAGCTTATTTGAATACTAACGCGGAGAAGACTTACTCGTCCGACACATTTTCCGCAGTCACGGGATCATCAATACGAGCAGCCATGGGATCAGTCATGACTTCCACAATCCGAACCAGGTCCCAACGCTTCAATCGAGAGAGAGGACGGGATTCGATAATTTCGACCTTATCCCCTTCTTTAGATTCGTTGTTCTCATCGTGGACATGACAAACTGTCTTTCGACTGACAATTTTGCCGTATCGAGGATGCTGAAACAGACGTTTCACTTCGACGCGGCGCGTCTTGTTCATTTTGTCACTGGCAACAATGCCGATCAATTTCTTCTTCATACCAGATCACGTCCGTCACAGGAGAGCGGATTGAACCGCTATAATTGTTCTCGAAAAATTAAGATTTTGTCGCTTCAGCTGCAGCTTTACGCTCGTTCTGAATCGTTTTAATCCGTGCAATTTCACGGCGTAAATCTTTTTTACGACTTGGTGCATCAAGCTTCTCCGTAACAGCTTTAAACTGCAACTGGAAAAACTCTTTCTGAGTTTCTTTCAACGAAAAGCCAAGCTGTTCGTCGTTTTGTTCGCGTAATTCGGAAGCTTTTGACATTGTCCGATCTCTCTTATCAGTGACTGGCTGCCCAGTCACTTCCGCTAACTTGTACGGTGATTAGTGTGTTCCATGTGTACGTTGTAACAAACGAACCTTCATCGGCAGTTTGTGTGCAACGCGAGCAAAACAGTCTCGGGCAGCATCGTGAGATGCGCCTGCAATTTCAAATAGGACCGTACCCGGCTTCACAACAGCAACCCAGCGGTCCGGCTCCCCTTTACCCTTACCCATTCGAGTTTCGAGTGGTCGGGCGGTGACCGGCTTGTGAGGGAAAACTCGAATGTAGAGTTTACCTTCGCCGCGAATGTACTGCATAGCCGCAATTCGGCACGCTTCAATTGTTTTACCAGTAATCGTCCCTGGTTCGAGTGACTGTAATCCCCAGTCTCCGAATGCCAGAGTATTGCCGCGAGTCGCATTACCTTTTATGCGACCTCTTTGGCTTTTTCGATGCTTGACCCGCTTGGGCATCAGCGCCATTGTTGGACTCCTCGTCTGAATAGTTACCGCGGTCGACCCATACCTTAATGCCAATGATCCCCTGAGCAGTCTTTGCGGTTGTATGACCGTAGTCGACATGTCGCTGGAGAGTCGAAAGAGGAATCGATCCGCGGATTCCCTTTTCTTTTCGTGACATTTCTGCGCCGCCCAAGCGACCAGCTAGTTCGATTTTTACTCCGTAAGCACCTGCTTCCATCACCTGATCAAGCTGACGCTTGAGGGCTCGGCGGAAACTTCCTCGCTTCTGTAATTGCTGAGCAATATCTTCAGCAACGAGAATGGCACTTTTGGAGGCATTGTTGATTTCGACAATCTTAATTTCCATTCGGCGACCGGTCAGTTCTTCGAGTTCCGCTTTGAGGCGGTCGATTTCCTGACCTTTACGTCCAATGATCACACCTGGTCTAGCCGAGTGCAGATTGACGTTCACATGATCTCGTGTTCGTTCGATTTCAACTTTGGCGATCCCGGCAAAGCCGTATCGTGTTTTCACAAAGTTGCGAATCTTGACATCTTCAACCAGCAGCGTACCGAACTCGCGTTTGGAAGCGTACCAGCGGCTACGCCAGTCTTCCACAATGCCGACTCGAAATCCTGTTGGTCGTGTTTTTTGTCCCATAACTGTGACCTGTCTTGAATACGTCTCCAGCCGAAATTCAGTCGGCTGCTATTTATGATAATTCAGGTGCTTCCAAAGCCACATGAATGTGTGCAAACTTCTTCTGTAACATATCTGCCCGACCACGCCCACGAGGCCAGACTCGCTTGAAACTCGGTCCCATATCCACACGAGCTTCAGCAATCTTCAAAGATGCCGGGCTGCGTGCTCCTCGATCTTCTGCATTGGCGACCGCACTTTGCAGAACTTTCTCAAGAAATTTCGCTCCGCGGTTAGGCAGAAAGCGAAGCTGTTCCAAACCCTGACTGGCTGTCATCCCCTGAACCAGAGCGGTGAAGTGCCGCACCTTCGTTGGTGAGATTCGAGCGTACATATGTGATGCTTTGACTCTAGCCATAACTATTCTCAATACCTGCTGCACTCAAACAGAACGCAGCCAAATAATGTCTTTTGAACCCAAACAACCCATTGGCTGCTATGATTACCGCTTACCCTTGGCCCCATGGCCTCGGAATGTTCGTGTCAATGAAAACTCACCCAACTTATGACCGACCATCTCTTCTGTCACATAGACATTCAGATGAGCTCGGCCATTATGAACGAGAAATGTATGACCGATAAACTCGGGAGCAATCGTGGAATTGCGTGCCCAGGTTTTGATCGGCGTTTTCTGGCCGGCCTCATCCAGACGTGCAATTTTATCCAACAGGTTATGGTCCACATAAGGACCCTTTTTGAGGGAACGCCCCATAACTCAACCCTAACTCCGAATATTCGCTTGATATCTGCAACCAGCCCCAGCGGCCGGATGCTTACTTCAGCTGACCATAACGACGCGACTTACGCCGACGAATAATCGCCTTGGTCGATGCTTTTCT
>TARA_R100000789_G_scaffold10943_3_pt1 | contig 11358 bp, 7 predicted proteins | sample TARA_R100000789 | Tara Oceans TARA_R100000789 (sample SAMEA2623403) | marine metagenome | biome: marine biome (ENVO:00000447); feature: mesopelagic zone (ENVO:00000213); material: "saline water (ENVO:00002010), including plankton (ENVO:xxxxxxxx)" | depth 450 m
CTCTGCCTCGACCTTGGCGGGATCGTCGGGATGCATGAAGGCCAGCATCTCACGGTATTCGACGTATCGCGCGGCAGGTGGAGAGGCCATTTCCTTGACCACGATCGCGCCGTCGGGAATGGCGCCCGTCCGACCGCCCTCAAGCCAAGTCAGAACCTCGGGCGAATAATAGATACGCACCGCCGGATGCACGCCGTATGAGGTGTCCAACACAAACGGCCCGGTGTCGCGCCAGCTTTTGTCGCGGGTCCAGCCCTCCTTCGCAAAGGTGCGGTCGGCAATAAACGGATACAGCTGTGCCTCGTAGTCCAGCAGCGGCAAGGCCGACGGCAGCGGCAGCGTGGTACTTTCAACCTGCGCGACCGCAGCCCCTCCAGATATGAGAACAAAAAGAGCGGCGGCGGCGCGGGTGCGGAGCATATGTGAAAACCTAAATGGAGAGCGGCTATATCAGCTTGCAATCTAAAGATGTGCAAATCAACCCTGTTGATCGTTTCACTGTCGTCGATCAGCTTTTAGAAAATCTTAATTGCGGTGGGGAACCGCCAAGGGTGTCTTGTCAAAATCACTGCCTACGGATCACCGCGCGCCTTACTGCCACGACACATCCCATCGGGTGACCGAGGCAAAATATCACCCGCTGGCTTGTTCGAAGACCTCTTTGCCGGAGTCGCAGGCGGCGTCCCGCCCGCCTCGGAGAGACGCAAATCACCGCCGATCAGGGAACATCTACTGGTCAAGCTGGACTTTCTGCATGTCCAAGCCCCAAAATTCGTCCCCCCGAGGCAAAAACTAATGTTTTTTCTGCACCGCCCAGTACGCCTGCGTCTCTTGGCGCAACACCTCATAGGACATGATTCGCTCTTTTGCCTCGGCGCCACCGCGCGCGACAAGCATGGCAATCAGCGTTTCGATCAGGGCCATCGCACCTGCGTAACAACAGAAGTGATGCGTCGACAGCACCGAGGCCAACAGAGTCTCATCCGCCTGAAACTCGGGGGAGACAATCTCGCTGTCGGTGATCATGATCAGACTGACGCCCCTACGGCGGGCGAATTTGCAGGCATCGATGGTTTCACGCGAATAGGGCGTAAAGGTCAGCGCGATCATCACGTCCCCCGGTTGGGCCGAATGCAGGTCATCCACCGGACTGCCCATGTGGCGCGGGATCAACCGCAGCGACGGCAGCGCCATCCGGCCCACATAATGCAGATAATAGGCCAAGCCATAACTGGCGCGCGTGGCGGTCAGAAAGACGTTTGGCGCGCCTGTCAGCAAATCCACCACCCGCGCCATGCGCGCAGCATCGGCCTGTTCCAACGACCGTTGCACGATCGCCATACCGTTCAGCGCCGCCTCGGCCTGTACCCGGCCCAGTTCCCCTGCCTCGCGCACCCCCTCGACCCAGCCGGGTCTGTCCTCAGCGGTGGACGATACCAGCGCCTGCCGGAACGGGTCGCGCAGGGCGTCAAAGCTGTCAAAGTTCAACCGTTCGGCCAGTCGGACCAGCGTATAGGTGCTGACACCGGCCTTGCGCGCGGTATCCCGGATCGGGTCCAGACCAAAGTCAGACGGATGGTCCACCACATATTTGGCCGCCGTGCGCAGCCCGCGCGGCAGATCTGGGATACCCCCTTTCAGCGTTGCGAGGGTACGGTTTCTCAGGGTCGGGTCCATGCGCCAAGGGCCTCTGCATGATAAATCAAACGTTATTATTTCCACCTATTGTCCAAATTCGTTTTTTCGACAAGATCACAGAGCAGCCAACCGCGCCCCCAGCCAGCCCTTATGGACATTCTCATGCCAGAGCCTCTTCCCTCTCACGCCTCCGTTGTTGTCATTGGTGGTGGCATCATGGGATGTTCCACCCTGTACCACCTCGCCCAAATGGGTGTCAGCGATGCGGTCCTGCTGGAACGCAATGCGCTGACCTCTGGCACCACTTGGCATTCCGCCGCACAGGTGCGGGCACTGCGCAATTCGCGCAACCTGACGCGGATGATCCAGTATTCCGTCGATTTGTATTCACGGCTGGAACAGGAAACCGGGCAGTCAGTCGGTTGGATCCAGAAAGGATCGCTGTCGATCGCCACCAACCCGGACCGCTTAACCCATGTAAAACGTCAAGAGGCGCTGGCACATGCCTATAGCATTGACGCCGTCTCGATCCCCTCCGGCGAGGCCAAGGAACGCTGGCCCCTTATGAATGCCGAGGACGTGCTGGGCGCGGTCTGGTCACCCTCTGACGGCCGGGTGTCGCCCTCTGATGTCTGTGCCGCGCTGGTCAAGGGTGCAAAGGCGCAGGGGGCCAAGCTGTTCGAACGGACCGGCGTCACCGGCATCCTGACCGATCAGGGCCGCATCACCGGGGTTGAGACGACACAGGGCGCGATCACCTGCGACGCGGTGGCGCTTTGCACCGGACTGTGGTCGCGCGAGGTAGGCGCCATGGCCGGGGCCGAGGTTCCGGCGCTGGCCTGCGAACATTTTTACCTGTTAACCAAACCGATTGACGGCATTGTCGGCAACACCCCGACCCTGTCTGATCACGACAACCACCTGTATATCCGCGATGACAGCGGCGGTCTGCTGGTCGGCTGTTTCGAACCGATGGGTAAACCCATCGCGCCGGGCGTGCTGAACGAGAGCTTTGAATTTGGTCTGCTGCCAGAGGACTGGGACCACTTTGAGCCGATGATGATGAACGCTCTGCACCGTCTGCCCGCACTGGAAACCGCAGAGGTCAAGATGCTGCTGAACGGCCCCGAAAGCTTTACCCCCGACGGCACGTTTATGCTGGGCGAAACCGCCGAGACGCGCGGGTTGTTTCTGGGCTGCGGCATGAACTCTGTCGGGATGGCCTCTGGCGGTGGCGCGGGCATGAACCTTGCCCATGCCATCGTACATGGCCACACCGCCTATGACCTGTCAGAGGCGGATGCCAAACGCTTTGCCCCGGTGTTCAACTCGGTCGAGCATCTGATGGCCCGCGCGCCAGAGATCCTTGGCACGCATTACGACATTTCCTATCCCGGCAAACAGCTAAAGACCGCACGAGACCTGCGCCGCCTGCCATTGGATGCGGAATACCGCGCCGCTGGTGCGCATATGGGGCAGGTCTATGGCTGGGAGCGGCCGCTGTACTTTGGCAAGACGGCAGAGCCGGTGCTGCGGTTTGACCGGCCCGACTGGTTCGAAAACGTCCGTGCCGAGGTCAGTGCCGCACATGAAAAGGCGGCGATCTTCGACGCGTCGCCCTTGGGCAAGATCGAGGTGACAGGCCCGGACGCCGAGGCATTCTTGCGCTACACCTGCGCCGGTCAGGTGCAGCGCGCGCCGGGTTCCGTGATCTACACCTCTGTCCTGAACCAGCGCGGCACCTATGAGAGCGACATTACCGCGCATCGTATCGCGCAGGATCACTACCGGCTGTTTGTCGGCACCAATGCGATCAAACGCGATTTGGCTTGGTTTCGCCGCCATGCTGTAGGCTTTGACCTGACGCTGGAAGACAGCACCGAAAAATACGCCGTACTGGGCCTGATGGGACCAGAGGCGGCGCGCATCGTTGGTGACTGCGGCGCGCCGGATTTAAACGATCTGGGATACTTCAAGGTCGGTCCGGCCCATATTGCGGGCAAACATGTGCGCGCAGCGCGCCTGTCCTATGTCGGGGAGGCGGGCTGGGAGATCACCTGTCTGACGGAAAACGCGCGCGCCATTTACGCGGCGTTGGCGGCGGCGGGTGCAGTGCCTGCGGGGCTGTTTGCACAGACCTCGATGCGGGTTGAAAAGGGCTTCTGCGCCATGGGGCACGAACTGGACAGCGACGTCACGCCGATCAGCGCCGGGCTGGATTTTGCCACCCGGAAATCGGGTGGGTTTATCGGTGCTAACGCTCTGGCAGCGGCGCGTGCGAAGGGCGATGTCTCACGCGTCTTTTCCCTGATCCTGGACGACCCCACAGCGGTGCCGCTGGGTCATGAGCCGGTTTATCTGGACGGCAAGATTGTCGGTCAGACCACGACCTGCGCCTTTGGCTACCGGGTAGGCAAACCCGTTGCGCTGTGCCACGGGCATCACCGTCTGGCAGGGGGCACAAGGCTTCGGGTCGACATCGCACGCCAGATGTTTGACGCAACCGTGGTCGAGGGGCCGGTGTTCGACCCGGACGGCGCCCGGATGAAGGTTTGATCCCGCGCGCGGCGTTCCGGCCCGTCGCTAGCTGAACGCCCGCGCAATCGCTTGTTCCAGATCATAGATCAGATCGTCGGGGTCTTCGATCCCGGCGGACAAGCGCAACAGGCGGGCGTCCACGGGAAACCCCTCACCGGACACCGTCTTGCGATGTTCAATCAGGCTTTCGGCCCCGCCCAGCGAAGTTGCGGGATAGAACACCTCGCAGAACCGCGCCACGTCGATGGCGTTCTGTTCGGTTCCGTCGATCAGGATCGACAACATACCGCCAAATTGCCCGTCAGTCTGACGCTTGGCCACCTCATGGCCCGGATCAGAGGGCAGACCGGGATACAGCACTGCCGCCACATGTTGGTGGCCCTCGAAATGCTTGGCAATCGCCATGGCGTTCTTGCACGACTTTTCGACCCGCAGGAACAGCGTCCGCATGCCCCGGATCAACAGCCAGGCATCATGTGACTGCAATACCGTGCCTTGCAGTTTGCGCACCATGTAGATGTCTTCCCAGTCCTGATCGACTTCCTTGACCGACAGCACCCCGGCGGTGCAATCCGAATGGCCGTTCAGGAACTTGGTCGCCGAATGGAATGAGAAATCCGCCCCCAGATCCAGCGCCCTGGTCATGTTGGGCGGTGTCGCGGTGCAATCGGTCAACAGCTTGGCCCCGGCGGCATGGGCGATCTCTGCGGCGGCAGCAATATCGGTGACTTCCCAATTGGGGTTGTTGGGCGTTTCGACCCAGACCAGCCGGGTTTCGCCGGTTTTGACCGCCGCCGCCAGTTCATCAAGGTTCCCAGCGGTGTAGTAGCTGACGCTGATCCGCTGCTTCGCCGCATAGGTTTGAATCTGGTACAGGACGCCGTGATACATGACGCGCGGCACCACAACATGCGCGCCGGTCGGCAAATGTTCAATCACAGCCGTGCAGGCCGACATGCCCGATGCGAACAGGAACGACTCCGTGGCGTTTTCCAGTTCGGCGATGATTGCCTCGGCCTGACTGGTGGTCTGGTTGCCGTCGCGGCGATACCAGTACGGCTTGCGCACCGCGTAGTTTTCGTCGCGCGCATAGGTGGCCGCTGGCTGGATCGACGGCACAACTGCGCCAGTCTCAGCCTCAATGACGTGCAGCGCCTGCGCGACCCGGGTGACAAGAGAGTGTTTGCGGTTGCTGGTGTCGGTCATGGGTCTGGGATCCCTGTTGGTATTGGCTTCGCTTTGCGACTGCATCGCGCGAAGCCACCGGTCTTGCAAGGACCGAAGTGCCCATAAACGCCGGACGTCTAGGCAAGGCGAACGCATTTTCCGAGGGTGTTCGGGTCATTGGCAATCCTCGCCACGGAATCGCCCTAGCCCCATACAAAAAACGTCCGGTCAGCTTGCTGCTGGCCGGACGCCTGAAGTTCTAGCGCTTGCCGCGCTTGGGCGCGTCAAAGCCACCTTCGCGGGGGCCGCCCGGTCCGCGCGGCTTGCCAGCCGGTTTACCCGCCTTCTTGGGAACAAACCGCTTGGACGTATTGCTTGCATCACCAGCGCCAGCAGGCTTGCCCTTGCCCGGCCCCTTCGGCTTGGCCCCAAACGGCTTGGGGCCGGTCGATTTATGGCCCGGCTTTCCGGCAGGGCTGGGTCTGGCTTTGTACTTGGCCGGTCCTGCCGCGTCCTGATCCCGAGAGCGCGATTGCCCAGGAGCGGATGAGCCCGCCTCTTGCCGAGGCTTGCCCTCGTATTTGGGTTTGCCTTCGTACTTGGGCTTGCCCTCATATCTGGGCTTGTCCCCGGACTTCGGCTTGTCCCCGTACTTTGGTTTTTCGCCGTACTTCGGCTTGCCCTCGTACTTCGGCTTATCGCCATACGCCGGCTTGTCGCCATGGACGGGGCGGGCTGCCGGTCTGGGCCGCTCGGTTGCCTCGGCGCGGTCCTTGCGCGGCGCGGGCGCGGCGTCGTCGTGGCGCGGCGGACGCGGCTTGCGCGGTTTGTCATCGCTGTCGAAATCGCGACGGGGACGCGGACCGGCACCGTCGGGTTTCGGCCCACGACGCTGCGGTTTCAGGTCCGGGGCCTTGTCCATGGCGCGCACGGCAATGCCGTCTTCCAGCACCGCATCGGCGCCCAGTGCGGACAGGAAACCGTCAACCTTGGCGGCCAGCAACTCCACATAGGTCTCACTGTCCTGAACGCGGATCGCGCCGATGTCGTTCTTGTCCAGCCCGCCCGACCGGCACAGCAGTGGCAAGAGCCAGCGCGCCTCAGCCCGATCACCCCGGCCAACAGACAGCGACACCCACCGGCTGGGGCCAAAGCTGCGCTCTTCAGAGCGCGCAGGTTTCGCATCTGGCGGCAACAACTCCTCAGCGGCGGCATGGCGCGACTGGTACAGACGCAGATAGGCAGCGGCGATCACTTCGGGGCTGTGGCGGTCCAACAGTTTGGCCGCAAAGGCGCTCTGATGTTCTGTCACATCCTCATCCCAGGCGGGATCGTTCAGCAGCCGGTCTTCGTCCTGCCGCTGGATGTCCTCAGGCGACGGTGCCTCGACCCATTCAGCGTTGATCTTGGCCCATTTCAACAGGCGTTCGGCCTTTTTCGCGGCGCGCACCGGCACGATCAGCGCAGAAATGCCCTTGCGCCCGGCGCGGCCCGTGCGGCCAGAGCGGTGCAGCAGGCTTTCTGTGTTGCTGGGAAGATCGGCGTGGATCACCAGATTGAGGTTCGGCAGGTCGATCCCCCGCGCAGCCACATCCGTTGCCACACAGACCCGCGCACGCCCGTCGCGCATCGCCTGCAGCGCATGGGTGCGCTCTGCCTGGCTAAGTTCGCCCGACAGGCTGACCGTGGCCAGCCCGCGATTGCCCAGCCGTGCCGACAGATGGTTCACTGCCGCACGGGTGTTGGCAAAGACGATGGCGCTTTGATCATGGTGAAAGCGCAGCAAGTTGAAAATCGCATGTTCGCTGTCCGACGCTGCGACGCGGATGGCCTGATAGGCAATATCGGCGTGCTGCGTGGTGCCGGTGAGCGTGCTGATCCGCTGCGCGTCACGCTGATACTGTTCGGCCAGTTTGACAATGGTCGGTGGCACTGTGGCCGAGAACAGCAGCGTGCGCCGCTCTTCCGGGGACTCCCCCAGAATATACTCCAGATCCTCATGAAACCCGAGGTCCAGCATCTCATCCGCCTCGTCAAGCACTGCCGCCTTCAGCCCACTGAGATCCAGCGATCCGCGCAGGATGTGGTCCTTCAGACGTCCGGGTGTGCCGACAACGATATGCGCGCCGCGCGACAGGGCGCGGCGTTCGTCGCGCATGTCCATGCCGCCCACGCAGGAGGTGACAACCGCGCCGGTGCGCGCATACAGCCACGCCAGTTCCTGTTTGACCTGAAACGCAAGTTCCCGTGTCGGCGCGATGACCAACGCCAGCGGCTCTGCCGCGCGGTCAAAGGACGTCGCCTCACCCAGCAGGGTGGGTGCGATGGCAAGGCCAAAGCCCACGGTCTTGCCTGACCCGGTTTGCGCCGACACCAGCAGGTCCGACGCCGCCAGTTCCGGCGCAATCACGGCCTCCTGAACAGGGGTCAATTTGTCGAAACCACGCTCGGCGAGCGCCTCGGACAGAGAAGAGATCATAGTGGGGAAATTCCATGGAAAAGCGGCAGCAAGTGCCGGAAACAGCGCCGCGACGGCACAAGATCCGCAGCTATAGGCCAAACCCGCAAAGAAGTACATGGCCGAATGGCCGATACACGCGCACTTGATGCCGCACCCTTACAGATGCGCAGACAATGTACCCGATCAAGACGGCAACCGGACCTGTGCGATGATCCGTCTGATGCCACTATGCACCGTTTTCGAACGCCGTCCAGCGCCCTGTGCGACTTGTCCGCCCCCATCACGGACATGTCCCTGTCGCTGCACCCGTTTGCACTGCACCGGGAAGGCCCCCTGCCCTTGTGGTCCACGCCGCCGGGCTGGCCCCCTTGCACCCCCGGCCTGAACGCGGTTTAGTCGTGCGAAGGTCATTTCTGACAAACAGGTTTCAGGTGTCAAACCGCGTAGCGATTTGCAGACAGACCGGCATGGTCTATCGCACGGCGCAAGGCCGTGATCAGCCCGGTTTCAGCGGCATCTACATCGACTCACTGGACATCACCGGCCCCGGCGTCGTGGCGGTCATCGGGCAGTCAGGCTCTGGCAAATCAACGCTGTTGAGCGTGTTGAGCGGCCTCAAAGCCCCCAATCTGGTGTCCGCGGCGGCCGCTGGATCGCAATTGCAATTGCTGCCGGGCAGCGATGACAGCGCCGATCTGCTGGCAGGCACGCCGCCCAAACCGGGCACGGTCAGCTTTGTCTTTCAGGAATCCTACCTGATGAAAAGCCTGTCGGTCGGGCTGAATGTCGATATGGCGCGGGCACTGACGCGGCCCCGGCTGGAGTCTGCGCGATTTACCGGTCTGATGACAGAGCTCGGGCTATTGGGCCCCGAGGACAAGGCGCAGGGTCTGCACGACATGCGCGTGTCCGACCTTTCCGGAGGCCAGCAGCAGCGGATTGCCGTCGCCCGCGCTCTGGCCGCCGACCCGCGCGTGATCTTTTGCGATGAACCAACTAGCAGTCTGGACGCCGCTTGGCTGGCTGCGACGGATGTCACGTTCGACCTTTACACTGATCATCCTGCTGGGCATCCTTGCGGCCTATGCCACCCTGTTCGGAACCTCCGTTCTGGACGCGAAATTCGCCCGCGGCCTGTCGCGGCCAGAGGTTGCGCACTACACGATGGAACGGTTCGGAGACGTGGACAGCACTGCAGAGGACCTGCTGTCGCTGCGTGCGGTCCGGCAGATCGAAACCGACCTAACCACCCGGTTTACGCCAGAGATCGCCGCCGGCGCACGATCGCCACAGGTGTTTGGCAGGCGGCTGGAGCTGGGCGTTCGCGCCGAGGACCTACGCGGGAATTGCGATGGGGCGCGAAACCGCGCGGGGAATGCGGTGCTTGTCGTCTACGACCATGCAGAGCCGCTGTACCGCGATCTGCCAATCCGGCCTGCTGGCGCGCCACTGACAGCCATTGCTGCCTTTGACATACCCGACCTGCGAGAGGCCGCCTTTGTCACGCCGGATTTCCTCAAACGGCGGTTCGGCGTATATCCCGGCGACCCAGGGCCCGAGTAGTTCTGTTTCGGCACCGAACGGCTGCTCAAACCGGTGCGCATTGCCGGACTGATCGCCGATATTCCCGGATCATCGGTGCTGAGCGCCGAAATCGCGATGACCAACGACGCCTATCTGCGGCTGATGAAATCGCCAGATATCCGACCCAACCACTGGGGCAACGGCTGGCCGCCCTTTGACAGCGCGGCGCTGTACTTGGACGCCGCGTATGCGGAAAAGTTGTTCTGCACCATCGACGAGTGCGCCGACCGACCAGAGCTGTACGATCAAATCCACGGCCCCGGCTACAAGCTGAACGATGATGCGCTGGCGCAGGTGCGGCGATTGCTGGGCATTGTGCTGGGCAGCCGCAACCTGCTGTTTGCCGTCATGACCGCCATGGCCATCTCTATCACCATTGCCGTTGCCCTGTTGGTGCAGGCCTTTATCGTTTCGAATGCACGGTTCCTCAGCATCATGCGTGCCGTAGGCTACCGGCTGGGCCACATCGTGTTTCTGGTGCTGCTGGAACTGCTGATGATCACGCTGGCCGCAACCATTCTGGCAGGTTTCGTACTGGTGATCGCCCATGAGCTTCTGGCGGCGCGCATCGCGCGGGTCTGGGGTCTGGCGCACGATTGGCTGGGCTGGTCGGCTATTCAAACCGCGCAGGCCGTCGGGCTGGCCTATGGGCTGGTTCTGACGATCGGTTTTCTGGTTGTGGTTCATTGGTGGCGCAGCCACCGCGACATTGGACAGAAACTGCAAGGCGTGTGACGCTGAGGCGGACGCACTGCACCGTGAGGGGGAGACAGAGACCATGACACATCCAAGGTTTGCGATGCTCCTTTGGCTTGGTCTGTCCGGCGGCATGCTGCACGCGCAGGAACCGCCAGTCTGTGACGCGGTGCTGGTCGCCTTTGCCGAAAGCCGACTGTCAGACGGTCTGTCCGCCATGCGCCTGTTGCGCGATGACTCCTCGCTGTTCGATCCCGTGGCAGCGCAGACGCCAGAGACAGCGCCACCGTTCTCCGGCTTTTTCGGGCTTCTGACGGAACGCCAGCGCGACCCGGTGGATTTCAACACCACCGGCGCATTCCGGCATGAAGGCTGCATAGAGGTCACCGGCATCCTGCGCACCGACGAACGCCAAAAGGTACTGTCCCGACGCGACGGCGCACCGATGCCGGTATCGGTCTTTGTCTTCAACGAGGGTGTGTTTGGTCTGGAATTTCTCGAAGGCCTTTCGATCACCGAAACCAATGCCCGGATGAGAGTCGGTCCCCTGTTGATCCACCCGGATCTGCGCGGCAGCGGCGGCGGTACATTGACCCGCAAAGACGATGCCTTTGCCGATTTCAGCGTGACTCCCCACATCGCCAGCCAAAAGCCAAAAGGAAGAGCCAAAAGGAAGGCACGTTCACCAAAGGCGATTGGGCGTGGATGGCGCTGGACCTGCGGCAAGGCAAGGGTCGGCAACTGGATGCTGTGACCTGCGACGCGGGATGCGCCACCTATCTTAGCGACTTCACGGCCCGGCTGTTGGCTGCCAGTGGTCCGGTGCGGCCGATTGCGCCGCCGCTTCGCGTTCTTGCCCCAACTCCTGATCCTGACCCTGATCCCGATCGAGCGGCCGTCTCCGCCAAGGATGTGCCAAAGCCGCGTGCCGATCCCGCTGATTTTGTGGATGAACGGCTCTCGGTCACACTGATCGGCCCGGAGGATGAGGTGATCCTTCTGGATAGCATCCGATTGGCAGACAAACTCGACCACCACAGCCCGGAGGACAGACGCGCCATTCGCGCGGCACTGGACACCCTACTCAGCGACAGCGCAGTGGACCGCGCGGCGGCGCTTGTGCAACTGATCGACTTCGGTGTTCTGGACTCCGGGTTGCAACCCTATGCCATCGAGGTTGCAGAGCGCGGCTATCGTCTGGTCCTGCGGGCGCCGCCCCCGCCGCCGCCTCGTTTGCTGACGGGGGTGGACCTGCTGCTGGCAGACCCGCCGGG
>TARA_R100000789_G_scaffold98174_1_pt1 | contig 11355 bp, 9 predicted proteins | sample TARA_R100000789 | Tara Oceans TARA_R100000789 (sample SAMEA2623403) | marine metagenome | biome: marine biome (ENVO:00000447); feature: mesopelagic zone (ENVO:00000213); material: "saline water (ENVO:00002010), including plankton (ENVO:xxxxxxxx)" | depth 450 m
GTAACCGCCAAAGAAATCTCGCTGCTCATCGTCCGCGTACCCCGCCGTTGCGAGCCCGAAGTCCCCGAACCATGGATTAAAACCGAATTCGAAATCGCCGTCGCGAGTATGCGAATCCTGTTCTATGAGAAGACGGATTCCTTAGAAGAGTAATTCGTGGTGGTGGATTATTAGAACCGCAAATGAATGCGGATAAACGCAGGTGAGGTTCAAAGCGATGACCAATGATTTTGATCTCGACCAATCAGGATGTTACCAGCAATAGAAGCAGAAATGAACATGTCCCTCTCGGAATGAAAGGGACATGTTATCAACAGGAAAATTTCGAAATCTTAATACTCGCGTTTGGTTTTCAAACCAGGCATTGGAATTGGATAAAGTCCCTTTTCATTCATCATGATCGGGGCATCGCCTTCGAGTGTCAGTTCGGCAACCTGTGGGGCGAATTCGTGATCGTGTTCGAGCATTTGGTCGCGTGTAACCATGCGGCCGGTATGTGCAGCCATGCGGCCCATGGATGTGACCAGGGAAGCCATCACGCCGCGTTCGACTTCGTTGTAGGTTTCATCCTTACGGATAGCCGTCATGAGATGTTCCCATTCGAGCTGGTATGGATTCGGCTCTTTACGATCAAACTTCCACGCGAGTTGATCATCGGTGAACGACTGCCCCTTATAAATACGGCTCTTGGCTGGTGTGTGTGACGCAGTCGAGATGACAGCCGAGCCTTTGGTGCCGTGTGCGTAGCTGGCAAATTCCTTGTCGCAGCCGTTCATCGTCCGGCCTTCCAGGAACATTTTTGAACCATCGGCAAAGGTGTATTCTACGGAATAATTATCGAAGTTCTGATCGATATAATTGCCGCGGTAATGACGACCACCAGAAGCCTTGGCCATAACCGGCCAATCGTTTTTCATCCAGCAGCATTCATCGATATTGTGAATCAGGAAGTCGCTGAATGCCCCACCACTCGCCCAGAGGAAGCCGTGGAAGTTTTTGATCTGATACATCAGTTCGGTCAAATCTTCACCATCCTGCGGAGCAACAAAAGCGGAAGCGGTTGGACCGGCCTGGCGATAAGCTCGCAGTAAAACGAGATCGCCAATTTCACCAGATTGAATGCGGTCGAACAGTTCGCCACGAGCTTCGCAGTGACGGCACATCAGGCCAACGCCAACTTTAAGATTCTTGGCTTTGGCCTGCTCGTTGAGTTCGAGCATTTTTCGGCTGGTCGGGGCATCGACCGTGACCGGCTTTTCCATGAAGACGTTTAAGCCTTTTTCAATCGCATAGGTGAACTGCACCCAGCGGAAAGCAGGCGGAGTTGTGAGGATGACGACGTCTCCGGGGTTGAGGCAATCCATCGCCTGTTTGTAGGCGTCGAATCCAATAAACTTGCGTTCGTCAGGAACGTCCATCCGTTCATTGTGTCGGCCGCTCAATGCATTGAAACTGCCACTGAGTCGATTTTCAAAAACATCGGCCATCGCAACCAGTTTGACAGGACCCTGTTGTGTGTTTAAAGCATTATCCGCAGCTCCAGTTCCTCGACCGCCACAGCCAACCAGTGCAATTTGAATGGTTTCAGAGCTGTCCGCATAGGCACGAGAAGAGATCCCACTGGCAGCAACAGCTGCGGTCACTGCTGCAGAAGTTTTCAACAAATTACGTCGGGAAATTGGTGTCGGCTCGGTCATGGAAGTTCCTCTTGATTTATGGTGAGATTGAATACGGGAATGAGATGCGAGGCAATCAAACATCAGCATAGTTTGATTCAATGTACAATAATCATCCTTGCTTTCCAAGCATTTACTTGTGCAGGATCGACAGACTTGAGAAATTCATCTTGTCTAATCACAATGCGTTCTGAATATGGGAAAAGTAATTTGCAGCCAGGTGCATCGGAAATTCCGGCTGTTTCTGTAACCGTTAAATCGATAAGGCTTCTCGATGAATTTTCACGATCTCACCCGTCAATTGCAGCGACAAAGCGAATCGAAAATTGTTCTTCTGGTTGCTGATGGTCTGGGTGGCTTGCCCATGAAACCGGGCGATAAAACCGAACTGGAAACTGCAAGCACACCCAATCTCGATGCCCTGGCCAAACGGGGAACACTCGGCTTAAGCACTCCTGTTCTCCCCGGAATTACTCCCGGCAGTGGTCCTGGACACTTGGGTTTATTCGGCTACGACCCCGTCGTTTACAATATTGGACGAGGCGTGCTGGAAGCATTGGGGATTGATTTCGAACTCGGCCCCAAAGATGTCGCCATTCGAGGAAATTACTGCAGTCTGGATGAAGAAGGCAAGATTTCCGATCGCCGAGCCGGCCGTATCGGTAGTGATGTCGGTGCCAAACTGTGTGAAAAGCTGGATAAAATCGAAATTCCTGGCGTCGAGGTTTTTGTTCGACACGTCAAGGAATACCGTCTGGTCATCGTCTTCCGAGGCGAAGGACTCGAAGGAGATGTCAATGATACCGATCCTCAACGAACCGGCGTCGAGCCACTCGAACCGACTGCTCGATCTGAAGGTTCCGCCAAAACTGTTGAAATCGCCAAGCAATTCCTGGCTCAGGCTCGCGAGATTCTTAAAGACGACTTCCCAGCGAACTTCCTGACGCTACGTGGAATTGCGAAAAAGCCAGATATTCCAACTTACGAAGAAGTCTACGGCACCCGCTCGGCTGCGATTGCCGTCTATCCGATGTACCGCGGGCTTGCCCGTCTCGTTGGCATGGATGTGCTCGATGCCGGTCAGACACTCGATGATCAATGTGCTCGACTGAAAGCCGCCTGGAACGATTACGACTTCTTTTTCATGCATTTCAAATATACCGATTCCACCGGTGAAGACGGTAATTTTGATGCGAAGGTGAAGCGAATTGAAGAGTTTGATGCCGCAATCCCAAAAATTACCGGATTAAATCCGGATGTCATCGTCGTGACAGGCGATCACAGTACGCCGAGCAAGATGAAATCGCACAGCTGGCATCCTGTGCCAACGATGATCGCGGCAGATAACTGCAGATACGATGCCTGCGAAACTTTCGGCGAAGCCTCCTGCCTGACTGGGGGATTGGGGCAATTCCCTGCGAAATACCTCATGTCGTTAGCGCTTGCCCATGCCGGACGACTGGAAAAATACGGCGCGTAACTCACAACATTCTCCGATCAGTGAAAATTAGTTCTTGTCCCGCCACAAGACCTCGCGTAAACTTGATTGAGATGATATTTGTGCGCAGAAGTGACTTCTGTGATATTCTGCGCAAAAATCGTTGAGAACGAATCAGCCTTCTGCTTCCACTTGGGCGAATGCGAATCTCTTTCTGAGGCTCCATTTGTGGAAACTGCGGCCCTGTCGGAGTGTTCTCTTAAGTTGCCAATGGGGCTGCAGGAACGGAACTGCTGCTGTTTCAAAGTTCGTTATCCCTAATCTCACATGCAGCAATGGCACTGACACCCTTAGATCGTGATTTGATAGCAAGATGTCTCCGCAGAGAACCTGCGGCCTGGCAGAAGTTCATCGATCGCTTTCTCGCTTTATTTGTGCATGCCATTCGCCATACGGCTGACTGCCAGAGCTATCGCCTGACAGATGAAGATATCGATGAGATTGCTTCTGAGATCATGACGACCATTGTTGCCAACGAATTTCAGGTTTTGCGTCAATTCCGCGGAAAAAGTTCTTTGGCAACTTATTTGGCTGTCATCGCCCGTCGCGTTTGCGTGCGGGATATTTCGCGTCGACGTAAGCAGAGCACGGTTCCGATCACGGAAAGTACCGCTCAAGAAAAAGCATCCGGGAATGGCCATGGAGTCGAACGCGAGCTAATCAATCGCGATCAACTCGAACACCTGATCGGCTCGCTCTCGATGTATGAAGGCAAAATTGTGCGTGCTTATCATCTCGATGGTCTTTCCTATGCGGAAATCAGCAAACGCTTCAACGTCCCCGAAAACAGCATCGGCCCAGTCCTCTCCCGCGCCCGCGAATACATGAAAAGAATCGGCTAAAGAAAAGTAGGACAGGCTTCCAGCCTGTCTATAACATCTCCCGAATTGTATTCCTCGTTCTACCTGAGAAATACTCGAAGATCAGCAGAGAAATAGAACCACGGATGGACACGGATTAACACAGATGTTTGTAATCATGATCCGTGTAAATCCGTGTCCATCCGTGGTTCAAAAATCCCTTTCAATATGATTAGATTTCGCACTCTTCCGCAATGCATCAATTACCTGCTGAGTCTTCAGACCAAGTGATTGCTGGTTCTCAATCTGTCCAGTCAAAATTCTCTGACTGAAGTTTTCAATCAGACACGTTTCCTGATTCGCGGGCTCACAATTCACCACTTCGGCATTTCCCTGAGCATCGTGAATCCAGAAGCGAGCCTTCTCTTCCTGCCAGGGACGAGTGAAATCATCACACACAATGGAGCCTTCTGTCCCGGCAATTTCAATCCAGCGTCGTGATGTCAAATTGCGGGAACAATCAAAGGTGGCTTCAGCTCCATTATCAAATCGCATCCAGCCCGAAAAACTTTCATCAACAGATCCATCAGGAACTTCTCTGCCGAAGACTTCTTCTGGTAAAATCCCCATTGTCCACAAAGAAGCTCCCACACAATACCAGCCCAGATCCATCAGACTGCCCCCTCCCTGCTCTTGCTTGAGTCGATATTCCTCAGTGGGATCCACGGTACTTTGCCAGGGAAAAGAAAACGCACTGGTGATGCGGCGGATTTCGCCCAGACGTCCTTGATTCAGAATGTCTCGAATCTGAGCGGCGCGTGGATGATGGTACCACATTACGTTCTCTTCAAAGAAAACCCCTGCCTGTTGGCAGGCATTCACTATCGACGCAGCTTCATGTGTATTTAACGCCAACGGCTTTTCACACAGCACATGCTTACCAGCCTGAGCAGCCTTGATGGTCCACTCCGCATGCAGATGCGGTGGCAATGGAATATATACGGCATCGATATCCTCTCGTTCGAGCAGTTGCTCGTAACTTTCGACGATCTGCGGACACTCGTATTTCTCCGCCCAGACTTGAGCTTTCCCAGCAGATCGACTGGCAATGGCGATCAACTTCGCAGAAGAAGCAGAGTGAATAGCTGGAGCAATACGTCGAGTGATTCGAGCTGTCCCTAAAATCCCCCAGCGCACGGGTGATTGCATTTTGAAATCCTGTCTGGGAATGAATTTGATGCGTTTCCTTCATTTATAGAGAGTTCCCTGGCACTTTCCAACGCAGGTCATGCTGGTAAAATCAATTCCACAAAGACATGATACAATCAAATTGCATGTGTTTTATGAATCGATCACTGTGTTCACTCAGGATTATCAACTTTGGATTCCGATCAGTTACATACATTTCTGAAAGTCGCCGAGTTTCAGAATATGACTCGGGCGGCTGAGAAGATTGGTCTTTCCCAACCTGCTCTTTCCCGAGCCATCGCACGTCTGGAAGAAGAACTTGGTCAGCCGCTATTTGATCGACAAGCACGGAAAGTCGTGTTGACGGATGCCGGGAAAGTATTGCAGAGCCGCGCAGTCCAACTGATTGCGATGCTCGATGATCTCAAAGCAGAAATTCGCGATGACGGCCAGACCGGACGTCTTCGCATCGCAGCCATCCCCACCATCGCTCCTTATTTCCTGCCCGATCTTCTCCGAACATTCTCAAAAGAGTTTCCCAAAGCCTGCGTGCATGTTCGGGAAGATGTGACGACATCCATTCTGAAAGCCTGCAAGCAGGGAGAAATTGATGTCGCGATTCTCGCCATGCCTGTTCGCGAAAAGTATCTGGAAGTGATGGAGTTATTTGAAGAAGAACTCCTGCTCGTCTTGCCAGCTCAACATCCTCTGGCAAAACAAAAGACGATTACAGAAAAAGAGATCGACGCCTACCCGTTCATCCTGCTGCAGGAAGCCCACTGTCTTTCGGATAATGTCTTATCGTATTGCAGTCAGCGGTCGGTCTATCCGGTTTCTATTGAACGAACCAGTCAGCTCACCACTATTCAGGAACTCGTCTCACTCAACCACGGCATCTCGATGGTGCCGGAAATGGCCCGGCGAATCGATCAAAGCCCCAATCGAACTTATCGCTCACTCACTGGCTCCAAACCAACCCGCACAATTGTGGCGGTGTGGAATCCCTATCGCTATCAAAGTCGGATTCTGAAATCGTTTCTTGAGGTGCTGCAGAAATTTGCGAAGACTCGAAAAACAGGCAAATCTTCACTTTGATTATCAACTGATCTACTTCTTCTGCTGATCACTCTTCAACTGAGCCGCGACATACAGAACCGGATTATTCATCTTCTGAGCATGTCGTTTGAGGGCTTCCATATCACCCGTATCTTCGCATAATGCTGTGAAAGAAAAACCAGATTGTTCGTTCACATTCCCGAGATACTTCTCGGCTGTTTCAATTGCTTCAGCATGTTTTTCCAGACGCATCAGCAAATCGACCATCACATAGGCGATCAATTCCTGATCCTGAGCATCCTCTGCTTTTTCCATTCTCTGACGAAAGAAATCGAGCGAGGCATCGCGGTTTTTGTCGGCCACGATTTTGAAGTAGTGCTGATGGGCGACATAGTAATCATCAAACGGCGGCTCGCCCGGATATTGCAGATGCGGCGAGAGGCGAGCCCCGTAATCAGAGAGTTGAATTGCCATGCCGAGAGCTTCGGTCTGATCCTTTTCCAGGGACCTGGCAAATCGCACGACAGCATTCAAGTGAGAAACATCAGTGTGATAATTTTCATTCTCGAAGAGCCACAAACGCCCCGCCAGAAGTTCGGAAAGTGTTTGATCGGGAGGCAGCATCGGTGTGCGTTGTTCGACTTCATACCGGACATTGTGCAGCAAGTCGGCATACAATTGTCTCACCAGCACTTCGGCACACTTGCACCGATCAGTAGGCGACATATCCAGATAAATCTGATCGACCGTCGTCACCGTATTGCACATGCCGTGTGTAGCCAGCATCAATTCGACGCCTTTTACCGTATTGACCCGCTGATAGAGGGACAGTTGCAGCATCTCTTCGAGTTCATCGTCGATCTCTGAAGGGGCCTGGTAAGCATCCAGAGCCGCGGCCAGATCATCGGTTTCACCGATCACACGATAATACATCCAGGCATCCGAAAGCTGACCACGATCCAGCAACTGCTTGCCGGTTTTACGAGCCGCTTCGATGTAAACCTGTTCGAATTCCAGCTTCTTCTCGCGAGGCACATCGGCGACCGAAGTCGGCTGCGTGACGGGAAGATTATTCTCGAACTTCCATTTCATCAACTCGGCATCAAACAAGTGATGAGGATCCCCCTTGGCTCCGAGTTGCTGAATTAAAGTCTGCAATGCTTCAGCCGGGCTTTTTTCCAACCCCTGATTCAATTCGTCCCACATACTCGCCTCTTTGTCTATTACTTAGGGTCAGTAGGGTGGGGCCTGCCCCACCGTATGCTGATTTTATTTGTACGGTCTGCAACACGTTAATAGTGGTCGTTCACGATTCTTTTTGCATCCGAGTGTCCATTCCGGTGCGTCAGGACGCACCCTACAACTGACGAAATGTGCGTTCTACCTCGTTTGTCGTCAGGCAGTGCCTGACCTACAACACTAATGACCACAACCTCCTGAGCCGCATCCGCCACCAGATTTTTTCTCAGCGGCAATTCCGTTACTCGATAAAGGCACCACTTCCACAATCCCCAAACCTTTAGCCGCGGTCATCAAGGCCAGTTTTGTGCATTCGGGGCCACGATCATTCAGCACATAAAGCAGCAATCGTTCGCCATCATGCGTCCATTCCAGATCGACCAGTTCGACAGCGACCTGCCACTTGTCAATCCTTTCCTGCCAGATGCCAAATTCCTGATCGGCTTTCTGTCGAAGCTCCTGCTCTCGCTGCATGTCTTCCGCAGAGGCAGTCCGGACAAGAATGGCCTGCGGATTTGCTTCGGTCTCTTCGAAAATCGGTTGCGGAAGTTTCTGCATGATTGTCGCGAGCCGTTCGCCGCGATCGGTCTGCACAATCACATTCTCTCCACGCTGAGGATTCTCATCCTCGGTTCCAAAACAGCGAACCGTTTCACTCTGTCGACCAAAGCGGACCAGATATTCCTGCGATAAAACAGGTTCACGAACTTCATCAATCATGGCTGCATCCTACTTTTCTTCAAAGCCGAGTTTCATCTGCTTATCTTTTGCCTGATCGAAATCCTTATACAGCATACTCGGCTGGATATCCTGATTTCGCTGATACTTGCCGCTGGCGTATTCGGTCACATCACCCGTAATCGTATGATAAAAAATCTGACAAATCGGAACACCGGGATAGATACGAATCGGTTGTACGGCAAACATTTCGAGGGTCCAGTAGCCACAGAATCCGACATCGCCGAAGCCAGCGGTTACATGCACGAACAAGCCGAGTCGTCCAATCGAAGACCGACCTTCGAGCATCGGGACCAGATTCCGGGTTTCCGTCCGCTCAACCGTTCGCCCCAGATACAACTGGTTCGGACTGAGCACCATTCCTTCCTCAGGAATCGTATACCGAGTATACCGGTTTGGCCGCTGCATATCGAGAACGATCTCTTCGTATACCAGAATTTCGTTATGCAGACACATGTTGTAACTGTTTGGGTTCAAACGCTTTTCGTCATACGGCTCGATGACGATATTCGTCCCCAGCTGTGCCTTGATTTCCTGGCCTGTCAGAATCATCCCGCTCTACCTGTCAATTGTTGAAGTTGATCAGTTAAATGATAACAAAATGTTTTTGAGTTAAGAAAATAGTATAACAACAAGCACGAAGCGCAAGCGAGTGTGTGCATATCGATTCCACACTCGCTTGCGCTTCGTGAAGTTGCAGGTATTGCAGTTATAAGAATTAAAATTTGATCAACACAAGTGTGCCACGGCTCTGTGAGCCGTGTTTTTCAGGGTGGAGGCATCAGGAGCACTGGAAGAAAATAAGATCACGCAATGCACGGCTCACAGAGCCGTGGCACCATTTATCAACGTCTTTTTCTTGTTTTTAACGATCATGTTAAAAAATGTGCAACTTAAAAACTTGCGTTTCGTGCTTGTATTTTAAAATTTCGCCCGGTTTTAGACGTCGAGATCATCTGCCAGCGCCGACTCCGACATGATGATCCGATATCGTTCGCTCGCATCCTTGCCGAACAGCTGATGGAACGTCTCATCGGCATCGACCTGACTCTCGATTTCGACTTTCAACAGCACGCGTTTCGTCGGATCGAGGGTCGTTTCCTTCAATTGCGAGGCATCCATTTCGCCCAGACCTTTAAACCGGCTGATCTCGACTTTCCGATTAGCTGCCAGTGATGCCAGGATTTGCTCCTTATGCATATCGTCCAGAGCATACATGCTCTCTTTGGAGGTCGTTATTCGATACAACGGCGGCTGGGCGATGAAAAGTTTCTCCTGACGAATCAACTCCGGCATGTGTCGATAGAAGAAGGTCAACAGGAGTGTACTGATGTGATATCCATCCGCGTCGGCATCCATCAGCAGGATGATGCGGTTGTATCGTAATTTATGAATATCAAAATTTGGTCCGACTCCTGCCCCGAGAGTTTCAACCAGATCGTTAATTTCCTGGTTGGCGAGCACCTTGTTGATCTTCAGAGACTCTGTATTCAGGACTTTTCCGCGAAGTGGAAGAATCGCCTGAGTTCGCGAGTTTCGTCCCGAAGCAGCAGTTCCACCAGCCGAGTCCCCTTCGACGATAAACAGTTCCGATTCCCCGGCATCGTTCGAACGACAATCGAGCAGTTTCCCCGGCAGGCTGGTTCGTTTGCCTCCTGGCGTTTTTCGCTTCACTTGTGCTACGGCATCTCGACTCGCTTGACGTGCCCGGGCAGCCAGAATGATTCGCCCGAGAATCGCATCGGCAATCGATGCATTATTGTTTAACCAGGTTTCGAGCGTCGGGCGAACCAGTCCTTCGACAATCGACGCCACTTCCGGGTTATTCAGCTTTTCTTTGGTCTGCCCCTGAAACATGGGATCGCCATGAAAGACCGAGACCACGCCGAGCATCCCCTCTCGGATATCCTCCGCAGAAATGTTGACGCCTTTCGGCTTCACATTATGCACATCCATATAATTCTTGACGGCTTTGAGAATCCCCGATCGCACGCCGTTCAAATGGGTGCCGCCAGCATGCGTGCGGATCCCATTCACATAACTGCGAATTTGCTCGTCGGTCGCTTCGGTCCAGCGAAGAACGAGTTCCGTCTTGACCTGACCGTCATCTTTCTCGGTCGAGAAAATGACATCATGGACAGGCTTTTTCTTCTCGTCCTTCGTCAGTTTTTCGATATACGCCTTGATCCCCTCTGGCTGATGAAACTCTTCGGTTTCATTTTTCGCTTCATCCGTAAAACGAATTTTCAAGCCAGCGTGGATGTAGGAAATATCTTCGAGATGCTGACGGATCGTGTCGGTGCTGAAAGCAATCCGACGGAAGATTTCATCATCCGGTCGGAAATAAATAATCGTCCCATGCCCCTTGAAAGGCTTGGACTTTTTGACAGGAGTTGTCGGGCGGCCACGCTTATAACGCTGAACCCATTCAAAACCATCCCGATGCACCGTTGCCACCATTTCGGAAGAGAGGGCATTGACAACAGATGAACCGACGCCGTGCAATCCCCCGCTACGGGCGTAGTTTTTATCGGAAAATTTCCCCCCGGCATGCAGGGTTGTGAGGATCACTTCTAGAGCGGACTTCTTGTACTTGGGATGCTTATCGACCGGAATCCCGCGACCATTATCACCCACTGTCAACGCTTCGCCATCTTTGTGCAGCGTGACTTTAATCGTGTCGGCATGACCGGCCAGGAATTCATCGACAGAGTTATCGATCACTTCCCATAACAAATGATGCAATCCGCGATGATCGACCCCGCCGATATACATCGAAGGCCGCCGCCGAACCGCCTCGAGCCCTTCGAGAACTTCAATATCGGACGCTTTGTAATTAGATGGAGTTGCAGTCGCCATAGGTACCTGTTTTGCTTATTAATCTGTAGGTCAGGCACTGCCTGACGAAATCGATTCACATCTATTGTTGGGTTACGCTCCGCTAACCCAACCTACTTTTCTCCACACTGGCCTCTGGCCACTCTTATTCCGACCAGTCCACCAGTTGAATCTCCGGCCTGACAATCTCTTTGAAGCCAGTCCGCTGACTCGTTTTCACTCCCTTACCGGCTCGTGAAGTTACGCCATACTTTGCTTGGCCGAAGGCGAGTTTATTGCCGTTATCGTTAATCACGTGCAATGTATCTCCCGGACGAGCCAG
>TARA_R100000789_G_scaffold52566_1_pt1 | contig 11352 bp, 2 predicted proteins | sample TARA_R100000789 | Tara Oceans TARA_R100000789 (sample SAMEA2623403) | marine metagenome | biome: marine biome (ENVO:00000447); feature: mesopelagic zone (ENVO:00000213); material: "saline water (ENVO:00002010), including plankton (ENVO:xxxxxxxx)" | depth 450 m
CCTGACCGGGGATCCCATAGCCCAGGCTCGAGGGGCTGATGTCAATTCTTGTTGTTGGCCCGCCACCGGTCATGCTGGTCGATTCGTAAGCTCCAATATCGACCCGATCGCCGATTATGCGATCAAAGCCGCTACCACGCTGATCGGTGGTGAGTGCATTCATACTGGCATCGAGAGCCAAAGCATTATTTCCAGCATTTATCGCCAGCGAGTCGTCCAGCAGAGCGTGTGTGAAGGTGGGACCCCCATTGTCGGCAAGTGCTCCTAATCGTGGATCACCAACGATCGTATTCGTAAGATTTTCCAGTTTCTGACCGTCTTCAATGTTATTGAACGAACCGAAAACAATGCCGATGCCCGCTAAATCTCCACCGCTAGTACTATTTGCTATGATCGTATTATGCAATGTCGTACTGCTAAGCCATTCTGCGAATATACCACCACCAGCAACTGCGGAATTCTCAGAAAACGTTGAACTGATAATTTCCGTAGATGAATGTGACGAATGAGATAAAAGTCCACCTCCATTAATGTTGGCAATATTTCTGGAAACAGTAGAGTTTGTAATTGTCAATTTTGAGTTGTGTGAAGAGAGAGTATAAATTCCTCCGCCATTATTAGTTGCTAAATTATTAGAAATCGTGGAACCAGAAATAATTGCATTTTGGGAGATAAAAAGGCCACCTCCGAAGAGGGCTTCATTCTCAGAAATTGTGGAATTCTCAATCAATAAGTCAAAACTATAACTATAAATTCCACCACCCGATTTTGCCTTATTACCGGATATGATAGAGTTTGTAATTGTTTGTTTACCATTCAATGTCAGACCACCACCATCGCCATGTGTGGAATTCCCTGTAATAACTGAATCTAGAATCGTGAGCGTACCTTGGCTGTAAATGCCCCCACCTGATTCCGCGAAATTTCCGGATATTATTGAATCGACAATACGACCTTCAGCATACTGACTGATCCGTATGCCACCACCCGTGCCATCTTCCGCATCTACAGGTGTCGCACCATCGTCATTAGGACCTTCAACTGCCCCACCGGTAATTGTGATTCCTTTCAGCCCTAAAAATCCATTTCTCAATACATGAAATATGCGCTCGCCAATTCCTGTATCGACTCCCCCAGAAGCGAGATCACTACCGCCATCAATAGTGATATTCTGCCCCTGAGCATCAATGCTCACATGGGATTTAATATCTAGATCACCATCAATAGAGGCTTCTTCCTGAGTTCCCATGATGGTTAACAATAACGTCATCCCATTGAGGCTGGGATCAAAAGTAATCGTATCTGCATTCATATTCAGATTGGCGGCAATGATCGCTTCTCTCAGCGAGACACCCGCGCCCGCTTCAGGATCTAATCCGCCATCATTTTCATCATTAGCCGTTGTTACAACAATCGTTCCATTGGCCAGAGCTGTCAGGACGACATCATTGCCATCTCCCCCTGCATAAGTAATTGAAAACAATTGACCGTCGGCCATGAAGGTTGCTCCTTCCGCCAGTCCGTCGAAAGTTCCATTGATGTCTGATTCAGCATCCTCACTATCAATAATTATGAATTGTGAGCCTACGATAGGCGCGAAAGTCCCATCAAGATCGATATCCAGGGTCGATCCATTCAGGTTCACTATGCGTGAGGCTCCTGTAACAAGCAGTTGATCGTATTCGGTTCCGGCAGCAGCTCCTTCGAGATCAACTGCGAATATAGCTCCAGTATTCAGTGTCAGATTGCCGAGTTCAAATTGTGTAGGAATTGGACCGGGAGTGAACAGGCCTCCATTTTCAATGAACACATCCCCCAGAATCGAACCCGTTCCAAGCAGAAATGCACTACTTAAAACAGTAACCGATGAGGTTGCATTTGTGGTGTCACCATGCACATGGAACTGACCAGTCGCAATTGTAATATTGCCCGCAAAATCAGACGTTGTATTCTCTTTTACTGTAGCTGAGCCCCGGAGACTTAAAAACTGAGCAACTTGAGCATAATTTATGTTTGTTCCATCAATGAGCCCATCCCCATTCAGGTCCTCGAAAATGTCAGGTATTCCATTGTCATTGACATCAAATGGCGATGGTCCATCAATTCTAAGATCAATTGTGAGATCACTCGATCCACTGATGCCGTCTTGGAAGTTAATCATCAATCCATTCAAGACACTCTCGTCTTCAATATCGATTTCGCTGTGATAAGTTTGCACACCCATGTAAGCGAGAGTAAATCCTGTAGCCGCAGTGTTGATAAACCCATCAGGTCCCAGTGCCAAGCGGATTTCAGAACCCATTGTTGACGTTCCAGTGACATCGATACTACCGCTTCCAGACAGTTCTATTTGAGATGCAGAATCGAAATTGACGCCATGCCCATCTCCAGTTGTGCCACCGGTTCCATTAATAGTGACTGAAGCGGTGCCATCTGTGGAAATGAGTCCGGCTTCGAGTGTTACTCCCTTATTGCCCGTCGTAATCCCTGTCAGTTGGATATTGCCATCGGTGGAAAGAATCTGGGCAGAACTTTCTATTTCAATCCCATTTCCCATACCATGACCGAACCCATTGAGAGTAATCGTTCCGGCCCCGTGAGATTCTACTTTCGCGTTATCAGAAAGAAGAATACCAGTACTAACACCAGTATTTCCTCCGGTTCCCGTTAAGGTTATTGCACCAGAAGTTGTCGTTAATGAACCTCCATCGATGGCAATGCCGCTGAATTCTCCTGTTGTCGTTCCTGAAACATTCGCGTTTAGTGTCAGGTTGCCATTATCGGTGGTCAGACTACCGTGGCTATTAATCCCGATGTCCTGTCCAGCGTCAAATTGAATTCCATGACTTCCTGAAGTTTCAATTGCTCCACCGACTTCGATTGATGTCGCCGCATCAACGGAGACAGTGCCGGAAACTTGGGAACTTCCGAGCAGGAATATAACATTATTGGTTGTGACATCCAGATTTAAACCAATCGTACTGTCAAGAAAGACCGTGGTTCCACTCCCGGCATTCTGGGTGAAGCTGCCTGTCGTATTCAGTGAGCCAAAGAAGTTCACGTTGTTGGTGGTATGGGAGGAATCGTCGATCGTCAGAGAGGCCAATGCCTGGTCGTCACCCACGTTGCCGTTAAAATTCACATCGCCTTCGGCTTCGACAACGAGATTATGAGTTCCATCGAGGGAATTGGTGAAAGTGACGGTATCACCACTAAGCAGAGTGAGATCTGCACCGAGTAAAACCTTCCCACTGAATAATTGCGAACCGCCAGTGTTAATGCCAACATCGAGTTGAATCTCATCACCCGTTACATAGAGTGCCCCAGTCCCGAGATCGAGGGTGTTCGTCTGAAATGTAACCACATCTTCTTCACCTGTGTCTCTATCTGTAATGATATTCAGGTTCGCATCGAATGAGGAATCAAGTCTTTCCACATTGATGAAATCGGTTCCGCTTCCTGTCGTCGTATTGATTGTCAATGCCCCAGTGGGATTAGCAAAGGCAACGGATTCGCCAAGTGTTGAATCGATTAATGAAAAACCATCATCGGAAATTCCGTTATCGGAGAGCGTAATTGTCTCGGCTGCTCCTGTGAACTCGAAGACTCGGTTCACAGCCACATTATAATCACTGATGGGTTCCAGCCCGGTGTAGGTGATTGTAATTCCGTCTAGATCAATGCTGCCATCATTCGCATTGGTCAATGAGTGTGTCACTGTGTCAAAACTACCACCTGTAAGAACCAGCTCATCGCCTTTCGTCTGACCTTCCCCATTGAAGATAATATTTTTCGTGAATTCTCCCAGAGAAAAATCAACAATCAAAACATCATCACCAGCACCTCCATTGAAAATGATATTTTCGCCAGAGAAAGATGTGATCGGAATTGTGATGGAATTGGAGTTGTTACCATTAGCACCAAAAATTGAAGTGACCAGCAGGTTATTGGCATCAGTAATAATTAACTGATTATTTTGATCATCGAACTTAAGAGTCAGCTCATCATCCGAAGTGCCGTTGATGGAGGAAATCAACAGGTTATTGGAAGAGTCCAGGCTAATTTCGACTTGCTGAGGATTATACTCAAAAGCACCGATATCTAATCCTGAACCAAGAATTCGCACATAGCCAACTCCACGCTGATCGAATGGAATGGGTTCAGAGATATCACTGTCTCCGTCGACATCATTGACATCATCTGGAAGCAGGAGGGGATTCCCAGCGTCGATGGCGACCGAATTGGAAACTAACGAATGTGTAGGTATTCCTGAGCCGTTGTCTCTCAACACAGGATCGATAATTTGATCTACAGAGAGAAGGTTTCCCAAACCATCACCGATGATGTTGCCATTCGTGTTATGAATAAGCGATCCTGCTTGACTGGGATTGTCGATGAGATTATTTGAACTATTGGAATTGAAATTATCACTGATTCCTGAGGTAGATTTGCCCAAACCTGTGATGTTGTTCGCTATCAGAGTATTATGAATTAAAACATCATTGGAAGAATACCGTTTATAAATCACTTTTCCAGATGAAGAACTTGTCGCAGAATAGGCGTGATTGTTTATGAAGGTTGAATTGAGAATAATAGTTGGTAGAAGTGAATCGGTATAAATAGCTGAACCCTGTGTGCCGCTAGTATTTCCAGAAAAGGTACTATTTGTTATGACTGTACCAACATAGTTTGTGTAGACTCCAGCTCCTCGATTTGCGATGTTTTGGGCAAATGTTGAATTTGTGATTCGAAGGTTTGTTCCGATCTTGTGAATCCCACCTCCATTGTTACTACCAACATTTCTCGTAAAATAGGAATCTGCTACAGAAACATCAGCATTCCATCCATAGATGCCGCCTCCGTCATCCAAGGCAATATTGGAGTCGAACACTGTGTTCGAAATATCGAGATTGCCGTAATTTAAATATATGCCCCCTCCTAATTCCTCAGCAGTATTGGAATAGAAATATGAGTTTTTGACTGTCAGAAAACCTTGGGAGGAATGTACCGAGATTGCTCCCCCTGTGCTTCCTGAGTAATTATTGCGAAATGCAACCGTATCGATGTTGACCGTACTGGACGACATGTATATGGCTCCTCCACTTACTGTGGCACTACCCCCACTAAGAGTCAGGTTGCTAATTTCAACAGTCGCATTATTTTCGATCGCAAACAATCTATCGATCTGTCCCCCATCCAGAATAGTAACATCAATCCCATTCCCTTCGATTATGAGGTCATCCTTGATTACCAAGTCCCCAAAGTTAGCCGAATGGTCGTAGGGATCTGTTGTTTCAAGTGAAAAAATGAAGGGAGAATTGTTCAATTCTTGATCAAATACAATATGGTTTAAACCACTCGAAATATTTGCCGCGATGATTGCTTCCCGCAATGAGATACCTGTCCCTGCGTCAGGGTCGAGACTACCATCATTTTCATCGACAGCAGTTGTGATGACAATAGTCTCGGTAATTGCTTCATAGGCACCGATATCCACCGTATTAACAAATCGAAGAGATGTTCTTTGATCACGGGTCAGAGAGTGCCCAAATTCATCTATTGCGAAAGAATCATTCCCCGCATCAATGGCAATGGAATTTTTTAATAATGCATGGGTATGCGTTGCCCCACCATTAATCTTTAAATCCTCCAGCCTTGGGTCACCTGTGATGGTGCCAAATAATCCTGTACCGCTCCCATCTTCAATCAGATTGTTCGCCCCAGTGAAAGTTCCCTGCAGATCTCCTGTCGTGTGATCGCTGATAATGGAATTGTAGAGGGTTGTGCTTCCTCCTGATTCTATAATTCCACCAACAAGATCAGCAGTATTATAGGCGAACGTGGAGTTTCTTATGAGAGTCGTGCCGCTTGTCGCTAATGCTCCTCCTGTCGAGGCACTGTTTTGGGAAATAGTTGTATTAATGACTGTGAGTTCTCCAGAATCATCATTGAAGATTCCTCCGCCGTAACCACCTGAAGTGTTGTATGCGAATGTGGAATATTTGATGACAGCATTTCCATTGTTGTACAAACCTGCTCCATCAGTAACTGCTGTATTACGCGAAATTGTGGAATTCGTTATGGAGAGTTCACCTAGATTATATATTCCTCCTCCTGTCGTTGACTCGTTGTCTGTGATGATTGAATTGTTGACTTCAAGAGTCCCTCCTTCATTCACAAATAAGCCTGCTCCCTTTTCATTTTCGCCTCTACTGACCGTTACGTTATCTAAAACAAGTGTTCCACCTGACAGTATTTCAAATATTCGATCTCCAGAAAAGGGCTCATTTGGAAGCCACGCCCCATAAATTTTTACCATCCTTGGGTCAGATACCATAATGGTGATGTGACTGGTGATGTCAAAGTCACCATATATTGATTCATCTTCATCTAATCCATCAAAACTATCTAAAGAAACATCAACATTACCTCCGAATAAATTCGATGCGAATGTAATAATATTCGAGTCAGGGTATGCGTTCGCTGCAATGATCGCCTCCCGAAGGGAAGTGCCTGTCCCCTGAGTAGGATCAATTGTTCCATCGTTTTCATCATGGCGCGTCGTCACGACAATAGTTTCAGGAGGGAGTTGCAGTGCGTAGACGTCCAGCACCTGGTTGAAATCATCTTTCATGAAATCGCCAGCGGAATAAAATCCGATAAACTTTCCATCCTCAGAAAGAGCAGGTTCGTAGGCACCTTGTCGGGAGGTTGAAACACCATTTCCCGTATGACTGACGAGCAGGTTGGAGCGTTCTGCCGATGTGTAAAGAAAGACATCCTGACCATTGGTAGTTGCATTACGATTATAGAAAACTTCCAACAGGTTTGTGGCGATCGATTCATAGGCCACAGATTTGCCATCTGCACTGATAGAGGCATTGTAGGATTCATTGTCTCCGGTTGTCAGGCTATCCCAGGAGTGGCTGACAAGATTGTTGGAGCCGGTAGCGATAGAATAAAGAAAAACATCGAGGTCTGAACCATTGGTATCGGTAACTCCGCTGATCAGGTTCGTCGCCTCTGACTGAAAAACGATAGCTGAGCCATCCTTACTGATTTCTGCCTCTTCAGATTTCCCATTGCCGGTTGTTAATCCATCACCCGTATGACTAACCAGCAGATTACTATTTGTTGCTGTCGAATACTGAAAAATATCAGAGGAAGATCCATTGGTGTCAGTCATTCCACTGACCAGATTGGTTGATGAGGAACCAAATGCAAGCATTGAACCATCAGCACTGATCGAGGCAGAATAGGAATTATCATTGCCAGTGGTGATGCCGTCTCCGGTATGACTGACTAGTCTGAGATTCGATGTTCCTGCTAAAAACAGGAAGACATCTGAATCAGTCCCGTTGACATCGATAACCCCATCGATGAGATCTGTTGCCTGAGATTCAAATGCTACTGTAAATCCATCTGCACTGAGATTCGGGTTAAGTGATCGATAGTTGCCGGTTGTCAGTTCATCACCAGTGTGACTGACCAGTCGAATAGCATTTGTTTCTGCCGAAAAGAGAAAGACATCTTGAGTATGACCATTTGCATCGGTCACACCCTCGACCAGGTTGGTTGCAGACGAGACAAAAGCTACCGTTTTCCCATCAGCACTAATCACTGCAGAATCAGCCTGACCATTTCCAGTGGTCAGGCTATCCCCGGAATGGCTGATCAATCTGTTTGTTCCCGTCGCGACATCGTATAGAAAAAGGTCTGTCCCAATAACATTGGCATCGACCATGCCGCTAACTAGATTTCTCACTCCCGATTGGTAGACGACCGCTGATCCATTAGCACTGATCTGAGCATTAAAAGAATTTGATAGCCCAGTTGTCACTCCATCTCCGAGATGACTGACTAGAGAAGTGACGCCTGTTTTTCGATCCAACAGAAAGACGTCTATAAATCCATTATTATCAAGTACACCTGGCAGGATATTTCTGGCATTACTTTCGTAAACGACATAACGACCATCGGCACTGACTGAAATTGGATAACTTTCAATACTGGATAAGACCTCACCATAAATTTTGACACCTGCAGCACGATTAGGAACAACAGGATTAAGAGTACTCAACAATTCAACTTGAGTAGTTGCCGTATCAAAAGCAAAGAGATCTGTAGTGTATTCATAATCAATCGAATTCTCGTCAATTTCCAGTGATCGGGATTGAAAAATGACAATAGAACCATCCGTACTGAGGATGGCATTTTCACTATCAAGACCTGCACCAGTCAGTCCGTCCCCCTTATGGGAAATAAGAGAATTCGTGGCCGTTGCTACCGAATAGAGAAAGACATCAGTTGAGCCTATTCCATATTCCTGAGGCATACCAACCAGGATATCGGTTGAAGTGGATTCGTAAGCAACCGCTGAGCCATCTGCACTGATCACCGCATTAATGGATTCATTATCCGAGGATTTCAGGCCATCCCCAGTATGATTGACCAGACTGTTTGTCGCAGTTGCCACAGAGTATAGAAATACATCGTATCCAGAGCCGTTAGTGTCGGTCATCCCACTGACCAGGTTCCGCTGCTGAGACTGATAGGCAATTGCTGAACCATCTGCACTGATTACTGCTTTCATGGAATGGCCACTTACAGTGCCCAATTCATTTCCTGCTACATGACTGACAAGGCTACTGGTGTCAGTCACTGTCGAATAAACAAAGATATTCCTGTAACTTGAAGTAAACATTCCCCCACTGATGAGATTCGATGAAGTGGATTCATAAGCCAGTGTCGTGCCATCTGCACTGATCACTGGATTATAAGATTGCTTATTCCCTGTTGTCAGATAATCTCCGGCTGTATGACTGACCAAGCTGTTCGATGCTGATGAGACCGAATAGAGGAAAATATCGGAACCTGTGCCATTGTCATCGGTCATTCCGTTGATCAGATCTGTAGAATATGACTGATAGGCAATAGCCGAACCATCTGCGCTGATAACCGCATTGAACGAGGTTTGATTTCCAGTCGTTTCACCATCACCAATGTGGCTGACAAGTTGGACGTTATCTGTTAATGCCGAATACACAAACACATCGTTCGCGTAACCGTTTTCATTCGTCAGCCAGTTGATCAAATCTGTAGATTGAGACTGAAATACGACTGTATTCCCATCTGCACTGAGGGAAGCTTTGCTGGAATCGTGATTTCCGGTCCTTAATGGATTGTCATTGCGATGACTGACCAGACGATTGCTATCAGTATATGCTGAGTACAGGAAGATATTTGTACCCGAGTAATACGTGACTCCACTTACCAGATTCGTAGTGTTTGATTCATAGACGATCGTTGAACCATCGTCGCTGATTTTCGCATTTGCTGATTGCGAGTTAGCAGTCGTCAGTCCGTCTCCAGTATGGCTGACTAACGATATGACTCCTGTATCACGATCCAGTAAAAAAATATCCGTAGCGTTATTGGTATCGATTTGACCAGCCACTAAATTCGTCGAAAGGCTTTCGAAGACCACGTATCGTCCATCACCGCTCATTGATGCATTCTGACCGCCAGCAGCGTCTCCTGGATTCGCAGGATCACTGAGCGATATTAATTCCACTCCAGAAAGCAAAGTACGCGTTTCGCACATTTCTGTGCTACCAAATCCGTAGTACTGGTTATTGCGAACAGTTTGACGCCGACATTTACCCCTTAACAGAGCTTGCATCGCTAAGTATTTAAAAATCGGAGATGAGAAAAACAATCTCCCCAGAGAATTCCAGCGAACCATGGATGAACCTGTAGGTATTAAAAAAAATGAAATTAAATAGTGGTGGAGTGGGGGGGGTGAGGAGATGGATTTGCTCCGACATATTACCAAATGATCATGCAATAACAATTAAATTGAGTAAGTTAACTCAAATGTAAGAAAATACACATAAAACGTGATGGATTCATTTTTTACAGGCTAAATGTTAAATCATACACCTGTTCATATTTAATTGATCACCGCCTCCGCATCTCTTCCCAACGCTCATGATCAATGGTCCCACGCTGGCGTCGTTTGTCCTCAGCCATCTCACTCATCTTGCGTCTCGGCTCCGGTTTCACACGTTCTTCTTCCAGCAGTCTCACACCAGAGACATGCCCGGCAGCACAGGCGTTATACAACGCATCGAACCAGTGATTGTTCTTGCGGATCCGTTCCCAGCGGGTCACAACATCACGCCCCGGCATAAACTATGCGACCTTGCGTTCGGTCATCAGGTATTTGGCCAGCAATAAGTGCTCATGCGAGGGTGCCTGAAACAGCGTCATTGCGCCGGGCTGATCAAGCGGTGTTTCCAATCGTTGATGCACCCAGCTCTTCCAGTGATCGGCGTTGACTTCGGCGAGTGTAATGTGTTGCTCCTGGAGGTAATTGAGCGAGTATCCTTCCTCCTCGTTTTACACTCTGAACGAACCACAATGCGCGCGTATAAATCCATAAGTCTTTGATTGGTAATGAATTACAATAGTTCGAGTCCATAATGGTGACCCCGTCACCTATTGACACTCTTTCGAACCTGAAACCCTATGGTTAACAGAAATCAAGCAAATCGCGTATTTGGAGAGATTTTCGGCGATTTTTGAGCGCGCTCATAGTCATTTCGGGGTGCAAAAACGTACTTGTGAACATTTGATTGGGAATACGAGCCTCAACGGAGTACTCTGAATTACTCTCCCCAACTCCCAGCGGGGTGCAAAAATGATGTTCGGTCACCGGAAGACCTTAAATTACAGATCCAAAGGTGATTCCATGCGTCGCACATTGCATCCGTTGTTCGTCATGCTGATGTCACTCACTCAGCAGGAACTGGCCCGCCAGATTACCTATCTCAAGAAAGAAAATGAGATTCTCCGAGCCCGTTTGCCGGAACGAATTCACACCACAAAAGCGGAACGAAAGAAACTGCTCAAAGCCGGGCGGAAGATCGGTCCAAAACTGCGAGAGCTGATGTCGATCGTGAAATACGAATCGTTCCTGAGATGGTTGCGGGAGAAAGAGCAGGGGAGTACCAAGAAGACAATAGTAGACCGTCCCAAGGTTGCAGAAGACATTCAGAAACTGGTCCTGCGACTGCATGAAGAAACGGGGGATGGCTACACCTTACTCGAAGGTCGACTGAAACGACTCGGATACAATATCTCATCCTCAAGATGAGCGTCAATTGTGGCGTTGGGTACTGTCGGGTCGTCAAACAGTTCCTTCTTAATTTTAGCAATCGCCCTCCCCGTTCTACACCCCGTTCGAACTACTTTGCGCGCGTATAAATCCATAAGTCGTTAACTGGCATAGGATTACAAGAGTTCGAGTCTCTAATGGTGACCCCGTCACCTGAGCAAACAGGTACGAAC
>TARA_R100000789_G_scaffold100595_1_pt1 | contig 11339 bp, 12 predicted proteins | sample TARA_R100000789 | Tara Oceans TARA_R100000789 (sample SAMEA2623403) | marine metagenome | biome: marine biome (ENVO:00000447); feature: mesopelagic zone (ENVO:00000213); material: "saline water (ENVO:00002010), including plankton (ENVO:xxxxxxxx)" | depth 450 m
CCCTGCACATCAATGACAACGTATCCATCACGCCCCTCGAACTCAGGCTACAAGTAGGGAAATGGGTCCGTGACCATGGTGTAAAGATCATATACATCGATTACCTACAGCTGATGAGCGCGCCGAACCTATCCAAGGGAACCAACCGCGAGGGGGAGATCAGTTATATCTCAAGGAGCCTAAAAGCCACGGCAAAGGAGTTCAACATCCCTGTCATTGCACTATCACAATTATCTCGGGCCGTAGAGACGCGCGGTGGAATGAAGAGACCGATACTATCCGACCTTCGTGAATCAGGTGCCATAGAGCAGGATGCAGATATCGTGTACTTCGTTTACAGACCTGAATACTACAAGATCGAAGAGTGGGACGACGATGATAGAACACCGACAAAAGATCAGTGCGAGTTGATAATGGCCAAGGGAAGGGGTGATATGCTTGGAGCAACGGTAGTCAGGACGAATCTGAGGTACATGAGGTTTGAGGATCTCGAGGAAGATTTTTACAGCGGCCTTCCAATAGAACCCGGCAGTCCAGAGGGTGCCTTCGATGCCCCAAATGAAACAAAATTGCAGAAAGATGAAGATGAAGATCTGCCATAAACAAAAAGTTTAACTTAAATAAATGATAAATGAAAGCAGAATTAAAGCCACTAAAGGGCAAATACTACGGCACTAAAATAAAAGTGATTGATGACAACGGAACAGAAGCCTACATAGAAATATGGGATAGTGGCGACTATACACCAAGCAAGCGAGAACTTGAAGCCGATGGTTACACGGAAAGACAATGGGAAGAAAACGCATTAGTAGATTGTGTGAGTGATGTGCTTGCACGATCACGGGAAACAATTTAAGGCAACAGACAGAAAAAAGGGGCTTGCCGTAAGGCAATGGAATATATCTAGTGTTCACGGGTCGTAACTCGCATACACTAGGAAACTAAACGATGGAATTAAAAACAAAATCAATGACGACAAAAGAAATTCAAAAATCAATATGTAAAGAAGAAGTTCTCAAAGGAAACTTGCCTTGCGAGAATATATCTATGGGCATGGCTGAAATGGATGTTCTTTCTATTTTAAAAAGCGGTTACATCGTTGAAATTGAAACAAAAATAAGCCGTTCGGACTTCAAAGCGGATGCAAAAAAAACCAAGTGGAAGTTTTTTGATTTACGAGTGGAAGGACAAATTCCAAACTACTTTTACTATGCCTGCCCTAAAGACATGATTTCTAAAGATGAAATACAGAAATATGCGGGTTTAATTTATGTGGATAACGGAATTGTAACGGTTGTGAAACGAGCAAAAATACTCCATAGATTTAAGCATGATATTTTAAAAATACTGACTAAAATGTGTAGAATGAAAAGCGAACGTAAATATTTAGGCAGTTGCCTTATGACTTACAAAAACAACTTAGTTAAAGAACGAAATGAAAAATACTTAGCCAATGCGTAGCATTGCCCGCCCCTTTTTCTCTGGTATCTGCGCAACAGTTCACGGGCATTAGGAAATAGGGCAAACGTAGTTTGGTTTCCGTATGCGAAAGCCGTCCGAAACGAACGAAGTGATGTTGAGGTAAGGCTGAGGTTATGCCCGTGAACGCCAAAGGCGTAAGTGTCGTAGGGCGCATGCCCTACACCAGACACGATTGAAATGCGCCCTATTGCATTTACGCTATGTTGTGGAGTAGTTGGTTGAGATATAGAACTGAATAAATTAAATAAACGATTGCCATACGAGGGGCGTATTCATGCCTTTGGCGTTGTGGCAGAATTAGATAACGGGAATAAAATATCAATTATGGCAAAAGAACTAGGACAATTGGAATTTCACATGATTAAAAAAGGAACCGAAAACGAACCTAAAAACTGGTTGGAAATGAGTTCTGTTAATGACATATTTCAGCAAGCTTTATTATTAAACAAAGAGGAAAGAAAGAAGCTATACTACGAATTTGCAGAAAGTTTAGAGCTTTCGGTTAGTTCAATAAAAGCTTGCGAGGAAGATATAAAGGATTTAACGGAAATAAAACTAGATGTTTTTAGGTGGTGTAACGATTAGATATTTTATGTAGTTATCGTGGCTCGAAGCCAATTCTGCCACAACGAAGCTCGTGTATTTATCCGTTGTGGATTTCGGGCTTTGTCGAGCTTGCTCGTAAGAAGTAGTAGAAATAAGAACAACGGACGGGAAAAATAGCCACCCAGAACAATGGTAAATACACATTGTTAACGGCTGAACGAACATTAAGTAAAACGAAGTAAAATATAAAACTAAAATAAACATGGCAAATTCAAATTCAAGTAGCGGAATAGGTGTAACAGGATTATTAGGTGTTGCATTCGTAGTTTTAAAGTTAACCAATGTAATAGAATGGTCTTGGTGGTGGGTCACATCTCCTTTTTGGATTCCTTTGATTATTGTGCTTATTGTGGCCGTAATTTATATAGCTTATCAATTATTTAAAATAAATAAACAAAAACAAAAGCTTAATGATTTAATAGACATGGGGCGAAGACCAAACACTTCTCGTTTCCAAAAAAGGTTAAACGAAATGATGGAAGAAGCAGAAAATCATAAATCTAAGTCAAAGCCGTAGGCTTTGCAAGGCTATTTTTCACGTACACGAGCTTCGTTAACGGCAATAGTGAAACGGGTGAAGTACGTAGTGCTTCGTTTTACGTATGCGAAGAACGGACGAAACGAGCGCAGCGATGTTGAGGTAGTGATGAGGTTTTGCCGTTAACACGTATATATCAACAATGGCTCAAAACCCTAGTAAAACCAATATATAAGATATGGATTTTCGAAAATGGCATAATAGGTATTCGATAGATTGCGATACAAAATATACTTCTCCAGCCACCAGACGAACATATAAAGCTGGAGTAAAAAAGTTTTTAATTCACTTTCAAAACGAAGCAGAACCAAAATCAATAAGTAACGACAAGATCAAAAAATGGCTTCTGAGCTTTGAAACACACAATACTAGAAAACACATGCAGTGTTCGGTTAATTCATTTTACAAAATAACCGTGAGGATGCCTCAGAAAATATCGAACATTCCATATCCATCTAAACCAAAAACACTCCCCAGGGTAATCGATAGCGAAACGCTGCGTGAAAGTATCAACAAGATACCCAATCTAAAGCATAAGGCATTCATAATGATGACCTACGGAACTGGACTTCGTATTTCAGAAATGCTCAACGTGAAGATCAAAGACATTGACAGTAAAAGAGGTCTGCTCTTTGTTCGCAACGGAAAGGGAAGTAAGGATAGAGTTGTGAAGATTTCAGACAACCTCATTGATGTTCTTCGAAAATACTACCGTAAATACCAGCCAAAAGTGTACCTGTTTAACGGCAAGTCCAATTCTCATCTCAAATATTCTAAGGCGAGCGCCAACAATATCGTAAAGCAATATCTGGGTGAAAAGGAGCACATGCATGTCCTAAGACACAGTTATGCAACAACTTTGTTGGAAAACGGAACGGACCTTATCACAATTCAAAAGATGTTAGGACACAATAGTCCAAGGACCACAGAGATATACACCCACGTATCCACCAAGCACATAGCGCGGGTTGTGGCCCCGATGTGATGAAGTGGACGGCCAAGGACATAGAAAAATTGAAATTAAACAATAACCTGGAACAGGTAAGCAAGAAACCTAATTCCCCCGATTTCGAGGGAATTAAAATCGAGAAGGTATCGGTGGAAAAAAATACGATCGCAAAGGTTCTATGGGTCATGCACAGGGAGGGAGAGATACCGGAGTACGTCACGGAACTGGTTTTCCATCCAGATAGAAAGTTCAGGTTCGATTGGGCAATACCCAGTCTGAAGATAGCGATTGAGTATGAGGGCGTGATCTCCAAAAAATCGAGGCACACCACGATGAAGGGGTATTCGACCGACTGTGAGAAGTACAATCTCGCACTCGTTTCGGGTTGGAAAGTGCTCAGGGATACAGCAATGAATTACCAGAATTTGTCCGAAGACCTAAAAAGTTTGCTCAGAAAGTAATACATTTGTGTTACTTACAATTGAAATCGCGGGATAGAGCAGCTGGTTAGCTCGCGAGGTTCATTACCTCGAGGCCGCAGGTTCGAATCCTGTTCCCGCTACAACTAAGATATCCGAAGCATGACGGTAATTTCATGATTGAAATTTAAAGATGGTTATTGGCAAAGACCGGGGAAACATGCGCTCCGGTCATTTTCAGGATATGACGGACAAAACATTTCAGAAATACAAACTTGTGGTTGACGAATGGTTCAACAATGGCTTCAATGGCCTGAGAGCTTATCAGAAATTATATCCAAAAGCCAAGGACAAGACAGCAGACAAGCGTTTCAGGGAGCTGACCGAAAAAGACCGAGTCAAGGACTACATAGCCCAGAAGCACGAAGAATCAAAAATAGCACTTAGGACAACACACGAGGTCCTGCTCGAAGAATTGAAGAATTGGGCATACTCTGACATAACCGAAACACTATCGCTCACTGTTGATGAAATCAAGGAATTACCCTCGGAAATAAAGAGATTGATAAATCGGTTCAAGCATACGCAGCGCCACCTGAGGGACAAAGACGGAAAGATTTATGAGACCATCGATGTCGTGGAGCTCCATTTTGTATCCAAGGAAAAGGCTATGGAGATGATACACAAGCATGTAGGTTTTTATGAGACCGACAACAAGCAAAGGCAGCCACAGATATCTCAGGTGCTTTCAATAGATCCATTAGAGAACCATGATAAGGCAGACGACAGCACTCAGGAAGATATCAAGCCTTAAAAAACGGATTTGGGGCATTCAGGGTGGTCAGGGTGCGGGAAAGACATTCGCCATTCTGCTGCTGATAATAAACCACGCTCTTAGACATAGCAACAAGGAGATCTACATCGCTTCGGCCGAACTCTCAAAGATGCGTATCACTGTGATCAAGGATTTTATCAAGATCATGAGGCTGCTCGGCAGGTACGATGCAAAGGCAATGACGGGCGGGACGCTCTACGTGTTCCCGAATGGCACCTTCATCAAGTTCATCGGACTCGACAAGGAGGATATCGGAAAGGGATTGAGGTCGGATATCATGTTCGTTAACGAGGCCAACAAGCTGAAGAACTTCGAGACCTACCGTGAGCTGACATCGAGGGCAAAAAGGGTGATCATCGACTTTAACCCGAATGCAAAGTTCTGGTACCATACCGAGGTGATGACACGTGATGACTGTGACAACATCGTTCTGACATTCAGGGACAACGAGTACCTGAGCAAAGAGGAAAGGTCAGAGATATTGCGCTACCAAAAGAAGGGATTTGATGCCGATGGAAATGTGATCAATGAATACTGGGCCAACAAGTGGAACATTTATGGCGAGGGCAAGGTCGGTAGTGTCGAGGGCAGGATATTCAATTGGAACCCGATATCCTACCGTGATTTCCTTGAAATAGACAGGCCAGTGTACTATTCAGTCGATTGGGGAAAGGTTGATCCGTTCGCGATCGGATGTGAGAAATACCTTGACGGGACGCTTTATACGCACGAGCTGAACTATGACAGTGAGAACGAATGGAGGAAACGCTTGACGGCCACCCAGATCAAGGAGATATCGGGCAGTAATGATGACGGCTTTGTCAATTGGATGTTCAACAGGCTTGCCATCCCAAAGGATAGGCCCGTCATCTGTGACAACAACAGGAAGCAGAAGATCATATCGCTTAGAAATGCTGGCTGGGAATACGCGATTGGTGCAACGAAGGTATCGATACTCGAGGGCATCGACCTTTTGCAGAACCTCGAGGTAAGGTATACCGAGGACAGTACCAACATCGAGAACGAGCAGGAGGCGTACTGCTGGAACCAGAACAGGGCGGGTGATGAACTTGAGACACCAGTTGATTACAGCAACCACCACATCGACAGGATAAGATATACAGCGATATACCTCCAGCAGGAGGGCGTAATACGAAAAGTTTAATTATGGAAGCACAGCAGTTAAAATTTGAGGGAATTGAAAGGGCCATTGACAACGCGAACGACAAGGCGTCTCAGGTAGTTCAGGGCAGGTTGATGCCATGGTCAGATATTGCATATAACTTTCTTCTCAATTTCTTGAGGGAGAACAAGGGAAGCGCCTTCATGGTAGAGAACGTCAGATCGAAAGCTGTGGGAATCATACCGGAACCACCTTCAAAACGAGCGTGGGGCGGTATCGTGGTAAAGGCCAAGAACAACGGATTGATTCGCCACATCGGCTATCGACAGGTAAAGAACCCTAAAGCGCACATGGCAAACGCAAGCCTGTGGGCAGTTAACTGAAATATGTACACGATAGGCGAGATATATATCATCCTTTTGGAGTGCAGGAATGGAGCCGAGATCAAACATGTGGCCGAATTGGTGATAAAGTACAAGAGAACGTTTGCTCTTGATGACCTTGAGGCTATCGGGATATTGTTCCAACTATTTAAAATGCAATGTAAATGACCAAATTTTGTAACCCCCAACCGTTCGAAGTAAAGCGATGCCCAGACTGTGAACGAATTGTCCCTGACCCACCAGATAACGGAAAGAAGAAATGCAACAAGTGTTTGCAGTACGTCGAGTTTGTGGATGGTGAACCAAAAAGAGCAATACCGAAGGAATTAGTCGAGTAGACTAGTTATGAACAAAAACATACACTTTACACTTTTGGTGGTTTTTTGATTATGATTTAGGGTATATTTTACATACATTTGACATATATTTGCGTAGTAACAAAAACAAAAAGCCCATCTTTTCAGACGGGCCTTGACTAAAAAATCAGTTCGATTCCCTCACAATGAGGTAAAAAACGAACATCACTAAAAACAAGTGTTCCATTTTATATCAGTTTAAATTGGACAATATCGAAGACCGGATCTAGTACATCCGGTTTTCTTCGTTTCGGGACAATCCCTATGTTTCAAATATACGCTGCATTTCAGCGTGAGCGAAACCGAATATTACCGAGTTGTTAACATCTTTGGGGAGTTCTTCACACTTTATTTGTTGATACTCGTTTGATAAATAAGACCGAATGTGACGTAACTTCGTAAAAAAACACCGCACAAATGAAATAATTTCATACATTTGTGACATTCAACACCTAGGGAAAGCCTGCACAATGACAGATTAGTCTATTCAACAACTGGTTCGAAAACCGACTTTCCAGCGTCGTGGCCGAGAAACAAGGCGACGGCTCATACTTCTACCGCCTATTAACTGGCACCGACTCATTCAAGAAATTTAAGACCGACAAGGAGAAACTTGCAGTAGTGCTCTCCAGTCCTGCACTGCTAAAGATCATATCTTTCGAGTGCGACCTATTCAGCCGTGGACAGATTTCCGTAAAACGTGACGGAGAGGAACTTCCCGACGATCCAATCATCAAACTATTCAACAGGCCCAACCCATTCCAGAACGGAAGACAGTTTCTTTGGGATTTCAGGTTCTGGAACATGCTGGGATGTGCATACGCTTACCCCAGTTCTAAGGTGGTCACCGATAAAACACGCATGTATTGGCTCAACAATGCCAACATGGAATGGGACCACAAGCTATTACAGAAACTTGATAGGCCATACCTATCGGAAAAGGCAGTGGACAACCTCTTGAAGGAAACTTTCAAGTACAGACATGCCGACAACACATCAGAAAAGATACCACTGGGAAGCATCAAGGCCTTCCCCGACCTGACCAACGGTCTGGGCAATTGGTACGGCTCCCCCTCTAGGCTCGACGCACTATACAAGATCATTGCCAACAGTGAGATGGCGCTGGATTCAAAACAGATAAATCTCAAGTTTACACAGAAGTTCCTTGTGGGCGGTGATAAGGATTCATTGCGAACCGAACTGCACGGGACCCTGACCAATGGTGAAAAAAAGAGCATCGAGGACAGTATGAACGATAACAAGCAGGTGAAATCGGTGTCTTCCATCATAGCGATACAGCGCTTCGTGAGCGACATGGCCAAGCTGAAATTGGACGATGCATATGATGCTAGCTTCAACAGAATGGCCTCCATGTTCGGTATACCAAGAGAACTTTGGGACAGCATCAAGGAAGGCGGCACCTATGAGAACCAGGAGAAAGCAATCGGAAGGCACGTGAGCTATTCCGTACAGGCCAAATCTGACGACCTAGCCAATGGCACCGAGGACCTTTTCGGGTATACCTCGGAGAAAAAAGAGATATGCTTCAGTTATGACCACCTGCCATCGATGCAGGTATTCGAGCAGGAACGTGCTGAAAGGAACCATAAGAACATTGAGACGTTAAGGGAGCTGGTCGCACTTGGAGCGGACGTGAACGCGGTCGCCCCCGATTATGGTTTCGATTATATATTCACACCTAAAGACACCGAAGATGAAGAAGCAGTTGAAAGATAAGATTCAGAAGAAAATTGACCAGGGAGCCGAGACTATTGGTGGTGTAGATGTAGATCAATTGAAAAAAGCTATTGAGCGTAAAAACAAGCATTTGTCTAACAATAAACCCGTGAAGAAATGAAAAATATATTCTGGATTATTTGGAAATGGCTCAAGGCTCGATTTCATACACCCATCGATGAAACCATAAGTTTTATGCAGGACGGAACACGTGCAGAACGAAGAAAATATAAGCGATTGTTTAAACACAGGTACTTAGGTAGTGGTAATCCCTATACTCCAGTGCCCTCAATACATTGAAAATGATAAAGTGTGAAATCCTAGACAAAGAATTTGCCACGGAGCTTGAGATGTTCAAGGCACTGAAGGCAAACAAGGCCACCCTGACGGCTCAGAAGAAAGCCCAGATCAAGACCAAGAAAAATACTTCTGTGCTCGGATTCATGGATATGAAGACCAAGGCGGTGAAGGGAATCCCAGATATGGACGATGACCACATCTACCCTATCATTTCCAACACCAACTATCTCGACGGCCACAAGGATGTGCACATGAATCAGTCGATGAACCGAACCGCAAAGAACCAGAATGGAAAGGTCTATTATGTAGCGGACCACAAATTGGAGGTTGACAGTATCATAGCCACTCCCAAAAACGTGGAGGTAATGTTGGTTGAAATGGACTGGAAGGACCTTGGCAGGAACTATGAAGGAAAGACCGAGTGCCTGATATTTAAGATTGCCAAGACCGATATCATGCACGAGAAGTTCATGAAGCTGATAGATAAGGGTGAGAGCCTACAGAACTCCATCCGTATGCAGTACGTGACCCTTGACATGGCCATCAACTCACAGGATTCGGATTTCGAGGATGAGTACAAAGTATACCTGGAGGTATATCCAACCATTGCCAACAAGGGTGATTTTGAGGAGATACACTACTTCTGGGCAGTACGTGAATTAAAGATATTTATGGAAGGCAGCGCAGTGTTGTTCGGAAGCAACGATGCCACACCAACCAAAAACGATATTGCTGACCCGCCGAAAGGCACTCAGCAAGAGGCAGAGGAACTCGCCGCTAAGGCACTTCAAGAAAGCCAACAAACATTTTATAAATCAATCTTAAACTAAACGAGATGAAAAAAGAATTTTTAGACTTCTTGAAGGGAAAGAACATCACAGAAGATGACTTCAAGAGCAAGGATGCCGCTGAAATGGGAAAACTCTACAATGAGTTCTATCAGGACCAGTTGGCGCAAAAAGCAAACAAGGATGACATCCCGAATGTTGCCGAATTGCTAAAGGATTACCTCAAAGAGGGTGACCTTAAAACGATCAACAAGCAGTTGGAAGACATCATCGAAACGGTGAACCAATTGAAGGATAATAACGGTGGTGACGCCAAGCCTAAGACTCTATCGGAAGAGATCGCTGAGAAAAAGGAAGATATCTTCAAGATTGCCCAAGGTGGCGCAGGAGAGGTCGAGATCAAGGCACTTACAAACCGTGCATCGGTAACGAATAGTCCTTCAGGGTTTGTTCTTCCTGAAATCGGGCAATTGGGCGTAAAGGAAAGAAGCCTTTACAATGTGCTTCCAAAGGTGTCCGTTTCCGATGGAAACCACACTGGAACCGTCCGCTATCGTGACTGGGATGAATCAACTACCGTACGAGCGGCCGCAATGGTTGCAGAAGGCGCAGCTTTTCCTGAGTCGACTGCCAAGTGGGAATGGTACACCAAGGACCTTCGTAAGGTGGGTGACACCCTTCCTGTGACCGTTGAGTTCTTGGAAGATGAGCAGCAAGCAGCTGCAGAACTAGATATGTTCTTAGAAGTCAACGTTGAAACCGAGGTGGATGACCAATTGGTTAACGGTAACAACACTGGACAGAACCTTGACGGACTATTGAACGCATCTCCTGCTTATACGGCAGTAGCTAGTTCACTTGCCGCACCAAACCTGAAGGACTTGGTGATCAAAATGCGAAATGACATCACTAGATCAAGAGGGTCAAAGTACCGTCCAGACATCGTGGTGGTTGCATCATCTACCATGGAGGACTTGGTATTGGCCAAGGACGCGAACAACAATTACATCTTTGATGAAAACACTGGAACCCTAGGTGGTATGACAGTGGTAGTTGACGAGAACCTTGCCGACAATACCATTATCGTTGGTGACCGTCGATACGCACGTATCTACGAGAAACCAGGGATTACTCTTTCTAGAGGATACGTAGGACAACAATTCGTAGAGGACGAGCTTACCATTAAGGCAAGAAAGAGATTGTTGCTATTAGTGAGAGAAGTGGACAAAACAGGTTTCCGAAAGGTAGCCGACGTTGCAGCAGCCCTTACCACTTTGGCAACTGATCCTGCTTAATAAGCTGACCATGCCTAAAGTAGAATTCAAAAAGGACTATGCCACCAGAAAAAAAGGTGAAACTTGGGAAAATTGCCCTGGTTACCTAGCTGCTAGATTAGTAAAAGATGGCTTGGCAAAAATCCTTAACGACAAGAAGGAAACGAAAAAGACTGCAACTCCCAAAAAGAAGAGCAGTTCCAAAAAAACCAAGTAGACAATGCCAATTATCGACCGCACATATTTCAAGGGAGAGATCAGGCTCGCCAACATAACCGATGTATCAGTAGATGATACTGCGGGAAATGGCCCGTTGCTCGATCGCTTCATCAACAAGTATGAGCGGGAGGTATTGGTAAAGTGTCTCGGTTACCCACTCTTCAAATTGTTCAAGGAGCAGTTCGACATCGATGCGACCACGGGAACGTGGACACTGAAAGACGATGCCGACAGCAAATGGGACGATTTGTTGAACGGAACGGAATACCAGATAAACGGTGAATCAGCCATATGGAAGGGGTTGGTGCATACTGATAGTGATATTGACGG
>TARA_R100000789_G_scaffold95559_1_pt1 | contig 11324 bp, 6 predicted proteins | sample TARA_R100000789 | Tara Oceans TARA_R100000789 (sample SAMEA2623403) | marine metagenome | biome: marine biome (ENVO:00000447); feature: mesopelagic zone (ENVO:00000213); material: "saline water (ENVO:00002010), including plankton (ENVO:xxxxxxxx)" | depth 450 m
TGCACGAAAAAACCTGGAATCGAGCCTCAACCCAAACGCTTTCTATTGTACCCATGCCGTTTGCCGATCTGACAAATGTCAAAGTCGAAGAAACTCAGTTCCTGGGAAGTGTCACGCACATCCACATGAAGTCAGATACCGAAAAATTCACGGTGGTTCTGCACGATATCAACGGCAAAGTTCTGGTTGATGACTTGCTCGTTCATAGTCAAAAACCGGGAGATGCTTCGAACAAATCTTTGAAAGATCACCTCGGCCCCATAATTCCCGTTTATGAACTTGCATCAAACATTCACCATAACCAAACCAATTCGACGCTCCGGCTCGTCACCGATGATTTTTATGATCGCGTCTTTTCTCTTTCTAAAACAATGCCCCCGAGTGCGTACGAATTCCTGAAATTCGTATCCCAGGGAAATCCAAAAGTCGAGAAAGTCGATGCGGAAGCCGCTAACAATTTGAAAGCCTTGCCGACAGGTCAATCGATTGTCGCACGGCACGTCACTGCGGAGAATGAAACCATTGTCAAATTTGAATCCCCAACCGCAACCATGCTGGTGACATTGCACATCGAACAGGGACTTCTGCGAGTCGATGATGCGATTGTCTCAGAACGAAATTCGGAAATCGCGAAACGCTTGAAACAGTCAATGCGAATGGATCTGGCCTCGGCGAGAACTCAAAATATGATCCAAACCGTCAGCGGTGAAATTAGAACATTGCCCGACGAAAAAACACCGATGCAAAAACTTCAGGTATCACAAACTCCGCTCAAGCAGTTGACTCCATCTCCTGCACAGCAGGATCAGAATATCGTCACTGCCTACTATGAAGAATCGAATGCTCCTCAACCATCAGCAGTGAAAACAACAAGTGCTCAGGTGCCCCAGGAAATGAATCTCAGTTGTCAGGATTGCCAACCAGTTCCAACTGAAGAAATCACTGGCTCACTGACTCCACAACCGGAATATCTCCTGCTGCAACCGATTCCTACCGAATAAATTATATAACTGAAAAGTAGGACAGGCTTCCAGCCTGTCTCATTCGAGCCTCATCCTCTTTCGATTCTTAAAATCTGAAGAAACAGTAGGGTGCGTTTAAACGCACCTGTCTATGATTGTTATTGCACGAGAATAAACAAGCCCCGTCTAATTCGAAGACAGTGAAAGGTGCGTCGAGACGCACCCTACTGTTCTCACTCTTACTCTGAAAACTCGTCTGGCATGCGACCGACATCAACAATGCTGCAGGCTTGAATCACATTAATCCCCATCGCCCGCGCCTGTTCCATCAGCTCTGGACTTTCACTTCCCGGATTGAACCAGACTTCCTTTGCTTTGGCAGCCTGAATTTCAGGAAGCAGCTTCAGTCCTATTGCAGGCGGCAGATAAACACTGATGCGATCCAGCTCTTGAGAAGGGACTTCTGAAAGAGATGCATAACATGTCAGTCCTTCGATCTGGTTTGCTTTTGGATTGATCGGATACACCTCATAACCCTCGGTCAAATGGGCTCGGACGGATTTATTTCCGTACTTGCTTCGATCCTGACTTGCACCAAGAATAGCCACCGTTTGCTTCTTTTCCATTTTCAATCTCTTCTTCATTTGACAACATAGTCCGTTACGCTTGATCGTTTACAGTCAGACAGGATATCGTTTGTTATCGAATGTATCGAGGTTCCAATTGAAGAATCCAGGATGGGGATTGGCTGTGAGCCGCAATCGAAGCGATCGCTTTCAGAGACGGATGGAGTTTGACTATGGAAATCCATGTGCAGCACTCAAGCGAAGCTGACACTTCGCGCGCATTGGATGAACTCGTAACGCAGTTGAAAATTAAACTGAATGGTCAAACACCACGCTTCGGTTTTCTGTTTGTCACGCATCATCATGAAGACCATTTTTCGACGCTCTCTGGTTCACTCCAGGAAAAACTCGGCTGTCAGGATTTTCTGGGCTGCACAACAGAAGCCATTATTGCCGAGAAACAGGAGCATGAAAATACGCCCGGTATTGTCGTCTGGCTGATGAGTGATACCGATGCTGAAATCGAGGGATTTCATCTCCAATTTGAGCGGGATCAGAATCATGAGCGGATTGAATGTTATGGACATCCGCTTGTGAACTCTCTATCAGAACGCCCCTATGGCGCCGTGTTCCTGTTCTGCGAACCTTATTCCTCATCACCACATGTAGCCTTGCCACAATTAACGGATGGTCTCAGTGGCATCCCGATCTTCGGTGGCGTAGCCAGTGGTGGAGTCGGACCGGGTGAAAGTTGCCTCTTCCTCAATGGTGAGAAAATCGATCACGGAGCTGTCGGCATCGTCTATCGAGGCGACCATCGGATTCGACCAATCGTCTCCCAGGGCTGCCGTCCAATTGGGCATACGTTTGTCGTCACAAAATCAGAAAAGAATATCGTTTACGAACTTGGCGGCCGGCCAGCGATGGCTCAGTTCCGGGAAATGTTCGAAGACCTGACCGAGGTTGATCAGGAACTTGTCCGACAAGGCCCTTTTTTTGGTGTAGTCACGAATGAATACAAAGGCGAATTCCAGCGAGGCGATTTCCTGGTCTCGGGAGTTCTCGGAAGCGATCCCGAATCCGGAGCAATCGCGGTCAGTCAACCAGTTCGCGTGGGACGAACCGTTCAATTTCATGTCCGTGATGCAATCACTGCCGATGAAGACCTTAAGTTAATGATTGAACAGGACCGGAAACTGAACAAAGAAAAAGTCAAAGGCGTCTTACTCTTCGACTGCAATGGCCGAGGCGAAGGTCTCTTTGGGCATTCTCATCACGACGTCAGTGCTATCCAGAAAGCCTACGGCCCCACTCCTTTAGCCGGTTGCTATGCCCAGGGAGAAATTGGCCCATTAGGTGAAAACAGCCACGTGCACGGCTTCACCGCCAGCATCGCTTTGTTTGAACAATAAGCAGACTTCAATGGGCTATTGAATGATGCATTCATCAGTTCAATCCTGTTGGGAAAATCAATCAGCGACAATTCAATCTTCTGAGATGGATGACTTATCGACTTCCAGAAAGTGATCTTCAAGATTCACTTGATGCACATAAGGCGCACGCATCAGAACAGCATCGCGAGTCATCATCTGGGCCAGCCAGCGACGGTGTGCGGTCCATCTGGAGAGTGTGCGTAAGCCATAGCCATACCAGTTCGGCTGGTTCAATTGTGCCTGCACGTTCTCGGAAATTCGAGTGAGTGTGGCAGGCAAAATATTCGGCTCGGGTCCTAAATGGATGATCGAGTCGATCCCCATTTCCAGAATGGCATGCACACACTTCCAGAGTTGCTGGGGATGATCGACCCAGTCGGTTATTAACTGTCGCGAGTTGTGGCCATTATAACCGATATCGCCGGTGACACAGGAGAGAATCGGATAAGCAGGCAGTTCCGTGCAGCAGGAGGAAGTCTGCAACATGACCGCTGCTCGATCTCGTAGATGTTTCTGCAGTACGATCGGCGTATGCAATGGGGGCCAATGATTCGGATTCTTACGCAGATGCGTTGTCTTGGGAAATTCTTCCTGCATGGTTTCCTTGAAACGATCGACAGTATCCCCCTCTCCCATTAACAACACGGTATTGGGAGCCAGGTAAGTCGAAATCGCTATCACCCCATTTCCCTGACAGGTGATCGCTTCACACTGTTGACGGATCAATTCCAGATCGAGTTCCGGGCCGCGGGAAAAGAGAACCCCCATCGTCACATTCGGTGCCAGGACTGCTGCATCTTTTGAAAGTTCCAGCACGGGTCCCATCGCGTGTTCATAGTCGAACAGACCACTCACAATCGTCGCCGTAATTTCTCCCAGGCTGTATCCCGTGAGAACGCGAATCTGTTTGCTGCGATTCCCTAGAACTTCCAGCATCGCGTCCCAATGCGCCAGCTCGACTGCGACAATCATCGCCAGATCCTGCGAGTAAGTCTCAAGATCAGAAGGCCGGTTCTCTTCCAGATCTTTCTGCAACGTTGTTTTGATTCCCAGGACATCAAAGCAGAGGGCATCGGCCTGCTGGAGGCGATCATGCAGCAGTGGTCCCAGCAGAGAATGTTTCAGCAGAGCCGCAGTTTGACCTGCATTAGTGATGTTATATCCGCGAAAGGAGACCGCGACTCGACTGGCTTGAGTGATCTCAGGAAAGTATTTCGGGAGCGCCATGGACGAAGCGTCCTTATTGATATGTGTGGAGTCATCTGCAAGTCATTATCATGCATGGTACTTGATCTACAGGCATAAAAAAATCGATCGAGATAGGATCCATCCCTCTCGATCGAGCACGTGCAGGAATGATCAATGATCAGACCTGCCCTCAAAGGCTGGAATCCTTTCCGGCCCTGTTCCACGAAGCCCGGTAAGGCAGCGGGAAATATACCGAACGAGCTAAATCGCTCGAACTGAGGTGTTTTTCGATGTGTTTCTCAAATTGCCTGAATCGCTAAGACTCGTCTTCCTTTATTGTTTCTCCAAAGCCTGCATCGCTGCAGCGGTCAGAGAGTCGAATTCATCCGCATGGCTGGCCAGCAGCCCTTCCCAGCGGCTTGTTTCCCAGATTTCCGCATGATCCCGCACACCAACCAGAGTCGTCTGACTGTCCAATCCTGCAAACGCAACGAGCCTGGCAGGCAGACGAATACGCCCCTGTTTGTCGGGTTCAAGGCATTCAGCCTGGGAATAAAACATCCGTAGATAATTACGGACATCAGATTGAGCAGAGGAAAGTTTCGTAAGGCGATCTGCCAGTTCCTGGAAGGATTTTGCGGAATACAACGCAATACATCGATCGTTTCCGGGAGCGGCATAGAGGGTCGTTTCGGTGTCTGAAAGGATTTGGTCTCGAACAGGTTTGGGTAGCGCAAGTCGATGCTTGTCATCGAGCGATCGCTCGAAAGTTCCAGTTAAAGGCATCTCCCCACTTCTCCCCACTTCTCACCAATTGGCACCAATTTACCCTCCTATTCTCCAACGTCAAGATAAGCCTTGCAGGATTGCCAAAAGTCATCATTGAAAATTGCCTTAGATGCTTACCATGTAATCAGTTACGGATTTCTTATTTTCAAATTTTGCGAACATAGGAACAGTGTATTCGTGTATATCAATCGAATTGGGGTCTGCTGATTTTCACACCCCACAGTCCCGCACCCATGTCACTGAATTAGGAGCCTCAGCCCTATATTTTGGGAGGAAATGATCAACCCGGATGAGTCCGGCGTATTTCGCCAAAAAGCGTGGGGAATTGTGGGGGAGGAATTGCGTTTTGGGTGGCGAGCGGCGAGGTTGGAATTGAAAATCAGTCGAAGATCTGCGAATTGTAGACACTCATTCAATTTCATTCTGATCGCAGCTTCCCGATCCAGACGGCGTGACATTCCGGTGTAATCAGCTATTATTCTCAGTACACGTCTCAACTGATTACCGTTCACCTGATGATCTCGAAGGATTCGCAATGAGGTATCTGCTGACCGTTTCACTATTCCTGGGCTGCACTCTGTCCCAGTCCCTTCTCCTGCATTCCACCATGGCTGCTGAATTGAATTACCCAAAAACGAAAAAAGGCGATCAAACCGACATCTATCACGGCAAAGAAGTCGCCGACCCCTATCGCTGGCTGGAAGATGACGTTCGTGAATCAGACGAAGTCAAAGCCTGGGTCGAAGCAGAAAATAAAGTGACCGACGCCTATCTGTCCCAGATTCCTGCTCGTGACGAAATCGAAAAGGAAATGACGGAACTCTGGGACTATGCAAAATACTCTGCTCCCAGCAAGCATGGCGGTCGGTATTACTTCCAGAAAAACGACGGCCTGCAGAATCAAGCCGTGCTCTACATGATGGAGAACCTGGATGACGAACCGGAACTCTTAATTGACCCGAACACCTGGTCGGAAGATGGCACAGTCGCTCTAGATGGCATGGCTTTCAGTGAAGACGGAAAATACCTCGCCTACGGCATCCAGGAAGCCGGTTCCGACTGGCGAACCTGGCGAATTATGGAGATCGCCACCAAAGAACTCCTGCCGGAAAAACTGGACTGGCTGAAATTCACTTCAGCGGAGTGGACCCCCGACAGCAAAGGCTTTTTCTATGGCCGATTCGCTGCACCGAAAGAAGGCGAAGCCTTCCAAAGCCTGAATCTCAACCATAAACTCTACTATCACCGCGTCGGTACCCCGCAAAGTGAAGACGTTCTGGTTTACGAACGTCCCGATCAACCCGAGTGGGGTTTCGGACCAGCCGTCACCGACGATGGACGCTATCTTGTCATCACCGTCTGGAAGGGAACCGCCGATAAGTATCGCGTTTTCGTGAAAGACCTCACCGAACCTTACGGCATCCCCGTTCCACTGATTGATCATTTCGAAAACGAGTACACCTTTCTCGGAAATGATGGTTCCCACTTTTACTTCAAAACCGACCTAGAAGCTCCGAATAAACGAATAATTGCAATCGACATCCGCAATCCTTCTCCGGAAAACTACAAGGAAATCCTTCCCGAAGGTTCAGAACCAATTGAGTCGATCAATCTGATCGCCAATCAGTTTGTCGTCAGTTCCCTGAAAGATGTCAAAACCGAAGTCAAAATGTATGGCCTGGATGGTCAATTTATTCGAGAAGTGAAGTTCCCGGGCATTGGTACTGCATCCGGTTTCAGTGGCGAACGAAATGAGATTGAAACCTTCTACTCCTTTGCCAGCTTCACCACCCCGCCCAGCATTTACCACTACAATATGATCACCGGCGAGAGCAAACTGTTCCGTCGGTCTGAAATCGACTTTGATGAAACCCAGTACGAACTCAAGCAGGTCTTCTTTAAGAGCAAAGATGGTACGAAAGTTCCCCTCTTTATTGCACATAAAAAAGGCCTGGAACTGGATGGCAATAATCCGACACTCCTCTACGCCTATGGGGGATTTAACATCTCGCTGACACCGTACTTCTCCATCAGTCGTGCCCAATGGCTGAAAATGGGGGGCGTCTATTGCGTCGCCAACCTGCGTGGTGGAGGCGAATACGGCGAAGACTGGCATCAGGGCGGAATGCTTCACAATAAGCAGAATGTCTTCGATGACTTTATCGGAGCAGCCGAGTGGTTAATTGATAACAAGTATACCAGCAGAGAGAAACTCGCCATTCAAGGCGGCAGTAACGGCGGACTACTTGTCGGTGCCTGCATGACTCAACGCCCCGATCTTTATGCCGCCTGCCTGCCAGCAGTCGGTGTGATGGACATGTTGAGATTCCAAAAATTCACAGCCGGGCGTTACTGGGTCGATGAATACGGCTCCTCCGATAATCCCGAGCAGTTCGAAACCCTCCTCAAATATTCGCCCTATCATCAATTGAAACCGGGAACAAAATATCCCGCAACAATGGTGACAACAGCCGATACCGACGACCGCGTCGTCCCCGGTCACAGTTTCAAATTCGCTGCTCGTCTGCAGGAATGCAATGCGAGTGACGAACCTGTACTGATCCGCATCGAAACCAAAGCCGGCCACGGTTCCGGCAAGCCAACTTCAAAAATCATTGAAGAATTAGCCGACGTCTACGCGTTTCTGGTGAAAGAACTCGGAATGGAGTACAAATAAGAACATTGTACAAGCACGAAGCGCAAGCGAGTGTGTTCCGGAAATTTGGCGTTTTACTCACTCTCTTGCGCTTCGTGCTTGTATCTTAACTGAGTAGGTAAATGTTGCCATTAAACAGTAACACACTTTTTTGAGCCCATAATATTGTTCAGGCAGGAGCCTGACCTTTTCTTTTCATGGATGATCTTCGCAACTCACCAATTTTATTTCTTTGGTGTCAGATTAACGGAATCCATGGAATACAATTTCGCTCCAATTTTTCAGGCATCTGCGACCGCGATCTATTTCGCTCTTGCAGCGACGGCAGTCTTTGGGGTTTTTCAAGTCATTCTGCTGGCTCGGAAAATCGCTGAAAAACGGATGTCTGTCCCTGCGACCGATCAATTTCGAGAGCAGGTCCAGGCAATGATCCTGAAAAAGGACTGGCAGGGAATTGCTCAACTGTGCGATTCCCCTGAGTACTGGTCCCGTGCGGTTCCTCAAATGGTCCTCATTGCCATCGAACAGATTGACCGCCCTCCTGCAAAACTCCGTCAAATTCTGGCAGGACGTTTTGAACGGGATGTCCTGGCTGACCTCGAATACAGTTCGTCCTGGATCAACACCATCGTAAAATCAGCCCCGATGCTCGGTTTGCTTGGGACGGTCAGTGGGATGATTCAGGCGTTTGCAAAAATCGCTGATACCCAGAAAACCGGGGGGGATCCCTCCGCACTGGCTGGAGAAATCAGCTTTGCACTTTTCACCACAGCTCTAGGCCTGGCAGTGGCAATCCCACTGGTCATTGCAGGAGCCTTTTTGCATATCCGGATGGGAAAACTGCAGGATCATGTGCAGTCAGAATTAAGCTGGTTCCTGGATGAACTCGATGCTGTGCGCTCTTGAGACTGCGAAAGTCATTTCAGCGATTTTCAAGAACTTCAGCCCGTTTTTTCGTACTGGATTGCGAACCTGTCCAGAAATCGAATAATGTAGATAGTTCAGTGATGTTTCCATCACGCGAATCTCACTTCACACTTTCCGAGTGATCTCAATTATATGACCTCACTCGTAATCCTCGATATGAGTTAAACAATGACACACTGTTGGCATTTCTGCACCAAGCTCAAAGGAAGCATTTCCACAATCTTGATGGGAATCTTCTGCGTATTGATTCTGAATGTGATCTGTATCAATTCCACAACCGCTGCTGAACCCTACCTGAAATTTCTGGAAGGTTTGAGGGAGCGGCAATATTATGACACCGCCATGGTGTACCTCCAAACGCTCGAAGAACGTCCCGATGTTCCTCAGGACATCAAGCAGATTCTCCCTTACGAGCGAGCACTGACATTACTGGCCAGTTCCGCTTATGTGCAAAGTCCGGAAGCTCAAACCGAACAACTCGATCAGGCCCAGGCATTTCTGGAAAAGTTCCTCAAAGACACTCCTCAGCATGAACTGGCTGCTCGTGCCAATACCGAGTTGGCCAACATCATGCTTGGCAAGGCTCGTGTCTTGATCTGGCAATCCCAGTCTCCTTCCAACATCGAGAATCGCGCCAAATTCCAGCAGGATGCTCGAGCATTGATAACGTCTGGCCGAGCAATTTATCAGAAAGCTCTCGATTCCTACAAAATGCTCTGGGAAAGCTTCGGGGTCTTTATTCCCGAAGACGAAAAAGAAAAACGGGCACAGCGAGAAACTGCTGAAGGCTTATATATGCGGGCTCAACTCGACTTGGCCACCTGCACCTATGAAGAAGCCCAAACCTACGATAAAGGGTCGGAAAAATTCCTGGAACTGCTCCGCAAAGCCTCTCTCGAATTTGAAGATGTTCACACGAAGTATCGCAGTCAATATGCCGGTTTGTTTGCACGAACAATGCAGGGCAAATGCTTTGAAGAACAGGATGATATCCGCAAAGCAATCGGGATCTACGATGAACTGCTCGGTCATCCCGGTAACTCTGCCGGCCTCAAACGACTGCAAAGTCAGGTGCGACATTTCCGCCTGATCTGCCTGAATCATGAGACTCGTAAAGACTATCAACTGGTCATCATGGAAGCCGATGAATGGCTCAAAGCGAATCGGGCTTTTTCCCGTTCGACAACAGGCCTGGGAATTCGCTGGGAAATGGCCCAGGCTCAGGAAAAACTGGCAATGGATCGCACGACTGTCGAATCCGACAAAACTCGACTTCTTCGCCAGGCCCTCGAAAATGCCCGCGAAATCAATAAGTATGCCGGCCCTTATAAAGACGTCTCCAACAGCATGATACAACGTGTGCTGGTTGCCTTGGATCGTGAACCGGGCGACCCCAAAGATTTCGATTCCGCATTCGGAACAGCCAACAGCCTGCTCGAACAGATCGGCAAGCTTCGGGAACAACTCAAAGCCGCTGAAAAGACCGGCAACAAAGAAGAAATCGCCAAAGTCGAAGGAGAATTGCAGGCCGTTTTAAGTGAGACCGAACGACTGTATCGTCTCGCACTGAATCTGGTCACTCCAGCCGTCGACATCTCACAAATCAATGCGACTCGATACCGCCTCGCCTACATGTTCTACCTGCAGCGAAAAAGTTTCGAAACAGCAGTCGTGGGAGATTACGTCGCCTCCCGGGCGATGAATTCCGATCCAACGATGGCGCTCGATGGTGCTTATCTGGCAATGGCGGGTTTGATGCAAGCCGTCAACGATGCCCCCAAAGATCAGAAAAAAGCAATCCTCAACATGATGGTCGAGACCTGCGAAGGGATCGCCACAAACTGGCCAAATTCCGACCGGGCCACCGATGCCCGCATGGAAATGGGGCGTATCTATCGCCTGTATGAAGAACCACTCGAAGCCGCAAAATGGTATTCGCAAGTCCCCGATACCGTACCACAGTACGCAACCGCTCAACTCGAAGCCGGTCAGGCGTACTGGAATGCATATCTCAACGCGATCGTTAAAGAAAACAGCGAAGCGACTCCACAGGAGTTGAAAGAGTGGCAGAATCAGGCCGCCAAATTCCTGGCCAGTGGAATTGCCGAGCGACAAAAAGGGCTTCCGGAAAATCGTGAATCTCCACCAGAGTTGATTCGTGCCAAAGTCTCACTCTCTCAAATCAAAATTATGCGCGGAAACGACGCCAAAGCGGTCGAGTATCTGACAGTCGAACCACATTCAGTCGTGAAAGCCGTCGCCGTGGAAGAAGGCAAGCCACGACCGAAAGAAGAGTCCAACGTCAAAAGCACGACCTTTGCCAGTTTTGCTTTTCAGCAACTGCTGCGAGCCTACATCGGCACAAAACAACTCGATAAAGCCGAAGAAGCCCGTTCTCAACTCGAGAAAGTTGCCGGACAATCCGGTGGCGAAGCGCTGACAGCCGTCTACGTGGAACTCGGTCGGGAGTTGCAAAACGAACTCGAACGACTGCGAAAACAGGGGGATCAGAAACGACTGGCCGATGTCCGGAGCGGATTTGAATCCTTCCTGACCACATTATTCAATCGAAAAAGCGGTCAGAATTACAGTTCTCTGATCTGGATTGCCGAAACCTATTTCGGACTGGCTGAAGGGACTTCCGAGGAACCTCAAAAAGCGAAACAGTATTACGCTTCCGCTTCCAAAACCTATCAGGAAATTATTAATCGGGGGAAAAACGATACAAAATTTATCGATCCCGCTCGTCTCACGGGGGTCCGCTTGCGTCTTGTGAACTGCCAGATCGAAGAAGGGGATTTTT
>TARA_R100000789_G_scaffold89520_1_pt1 | contig 11308 bp, 12 predicted proteins | sample TARA_R100000789 | Tara Oceans TARA_R100000789 (sample SAMEA2623403) | marine metagenome | biome: marine biome (ENVO:00000447); feature: mesopelagic zone (ENVO:00000213); material: "saline water (ENVO:00002010), including plankton (ENVO:xxxxxxxx)" | depth 450 m
GATTATCGCAGCCGCCACACCCGGTGATGCCTTCGATGTCGCCCGTGAAGCGATGCGACTGGCTGTCGAATTCATGACACCAGTCTTCCTCCTGAGCGATGGTTACATCGCTAACGGAGCAGAGCCATGGAGAATTCCTGATCTTAAAGATATCAAACCGATCGACTTCAAGCATATCAAAGAAGCCAACGGCAAAGATGGTCAGTATATGCCTTACCTGCGAAACGATCGACTTGTTCGTCCCTGGGCATTACCGGGCACACCGGGTCTTGAGCACCGGGTCGGTGGACTGGAAAAATCGGATGGAACAGGGAACGTCAGCTACGATCCCGATAACCATCAGCACATGATTGAAACGCGAGCCAAAAAGATCGCCGGTATCGCCAATCATATACCAGACCAACCACTCGAAGGACCGGATTCAGGCGACTTACTCGTCATCAGTTGGGGCGGAACTTATGGTTCTGTCCGCACAGCCGTCCAGCGAGCACAAAAAGATGGCCATAAAGTCACACTGGCACACATACGCTACCTCAATCCGTTTCCTAAAAATCTGGAAGAGGTCATCAAACGCTTCGATAAGGTTCTCGTTCCTGAGCTAAACACTGGACAGCTTCGCTTCCTCCTGCGAGCCATGTTCCTGTGCGATGCCAAGGGCTTGAACAAAATGAAGGGGAAACCATTCCTCGTCAGCGAAGTTTACGATGCCATTATTGAAAACCTGAAGAAATAATATGCCGTCGCAGGTTTGACGGTTATAATAAGACAATTATCAAGTTCTGTTGAGATAGGACTCCTCATGAGTACAAGTATTGAACTTCCAGTTCTTACCCCCAAAGATTTTGCCAGCGACCAGGAAGTCCGCTGGTGTCCCCGCTGTGGCGACTATTCCATTTTGGCTCAGGTCAAAAAAATCTTACCAACGCTGAACATTCCCAAAGAAGAGTTCGTGTTTATCTCAGGTATTGGCTGCTCAAGCCGGTTCCCGTATTACATGAACACTTACGGCATGCACAGTATTCACGGTCGTGCTCCAGCGATTGCGACCGGCCTGAAAGTCGCTCGGCCTGATCTGCAGGTCTGGGTGATCACCGGAGACGGCGATTCGCTTTCCATCGGCGGTAATCACTTCATGCACATGATTCGCCGTAACGTGAATCTGAAAGTGATCCTGTTCAACAATCAGATTTACGGCCTGACCAAAGGACAATATTCACCGACAAGCCCACAAGGCAAACGAACCAAGAGTACGCCTTACGGTTCCGTCGATGCTCCTTTGACACCGCTTTCCGTGGCAATTGGAGCCCGCGCTTCCTTCGCGGCTCGATCAGTTGATGTCGACATCAACCACCTCTGCTATGTTCTGGAGCGAGCCGCCAATCATAAAGGAACTGCTCTGGTCGAGGTCTATCAGGACTGCAACGTCTTCAACAGCGGGGCCTTCGATTTCGCTTCGAAGAAAGACCAGAAGGTCGAAAACTGTATCTACCTCGAACATGGCAAACCACTGATTTTCGGAAAAGATCGCGACAAGGGGATTCGACTCAATCATTTGAGCCAGCCGGAAGTTGTCGAGTTGGGCAAAGGCGGCGTCAGCGAAGACGACTTGCTCTTCCACGATGAAAAACTGGAAAACCCAACTCTCGCCTTCCTGCTCTCACAAATGCGATACCCCGAAAGCCCAGAACCGATGGGCGTCTTCCGAGCAATCGACCGTCCCACCTACGACGATGAAGTCAACGAGCAGGTCAAGGAAGTCACCGAAAAATACGGCCCAGGCAACCTCGAAGACCTCTTCAGCACGGGTGATACCTGGACAGTTGAGTAAGCGAAATTGCGGCAAAGTAATAAAAACTGGCGGATTGATATTCGCCAGTTTTTTTATGCGCATTGATATTTATGAAAGCCTACAAGCACGAAGCGCAAGCGAGTGTGTCGAATTCACTTTTTTAAACTCACTCGCTTACGCTTCGTGCTTGTACTCATTGCTCCATCATGAGCGAATCAATTCCTCATTCGCGAGATGCTGGATCCGGGAATCCTCATCGGAAGTCAGTTTTTTCAATCTGTCTTTTAAGTCTTGCTGCTGATCATCAGAGGCTACTTTACAGGCAGTTTTGATGGCCTGCATGCGAATATTTTGCGGATGGTCACTCGAAAAGTAATAAATCACCAGTTCGAAATGCTTTGAAGCCTCAGTTCTGTAGCGGCCCAGAATCTTCAACGCGAACCATTGAGGATCCACTGATTTTGTGCGGTTAAGAAAATCGGCGAGATCCGGAAGTTGCTCACGGGAAGGTGTTCCCAAATTCTCCAGTGCCTCGACGGACCACTCACGAACTATCTCGTCCGCATCATTGATGGCATCGAGCAAAGGAATTAACGCGGGAGCGACTCCGTCTGTCATTCGAGCCAGTTGCTCCGCCGCTCTTTGGCGTGTTTTGACATCTGCAGACTGTAACTCAACTGCAAGTTGTTCAGCATCATTCATCAGGTGGATGGTTCACTAAAAAGGAGTGTGTTAAAATTCTCGCAACAACTCCCCATCTTCACGATTGCCCAGGTTTCTGTAAACTTCGATGTCGATATTTTCCGAGAGAAATCGCACGGAAGAATCACCCAGTAAAAACTGTGCCCCCCCTGCGTGTTCGCTTTCAAAGCCACCCGTTTCCAGAGGATCGGTCGGTTCCCATTCCTCTCTCATACGATATCCCCCAGCGTTTCTCAACTCATGGACATTCTGATTAATCGAGATCCCCGTATTTCTGAGTGTCGCCCGAGTACCGGAGATCCAACCGAGTTTAAGGCCCCCATAGATTTTCTCACCAGCCAACAACGTATGCGACATACCATCGCGAATGTCTCGTGGTGCTATTGCTTTGTTCAGAATGAAGACTCCGTTATTGTCCTGATCGATTGCAACATTAGATCCACTGTGCACACCAGCATAGTTCGTGACTGCAATCTCCACGAAATCAACGTTTCCCTCAAATCCTGAAAACTCCTGCTCAGAATCATCTGCATTTTCCGTCGGTTCAATATTGACTGCAACCGACACCGACCCCGGAAGTGCTGATGACGGACAGCGATTCCATTGCGGCTGATATTCTGCAATCTGGTAATTAGCTGCATCGTAAGCCCCAGCCATAAAATCAAATTTGTCAAAGGCATTCCGATCATCCATCTGTGGAAGAATACGAACCATCCAACCGACGTCGGAACCGGTTCGAGTATTCTCGATGGGGCCGGTTGGATTTGTGGTCCCGATAGGTAATGTTTCCCAGAGATGTTCGTAGTTCGAAATCGCAATCCCCATCTGCATCATGTTGTTTTTACAGGACGATCGACGAGCCGCTTCTCTCGCCTGCTGCACTGCTGGCAGCAGCAAGGCCACCAGGATCGCAATGATTGCGATGACAACCAACAGCTCAATCAATGTGAAACCGAACCTGCCTCTTACAGCGGATAATTCGTTGCGAGTTTTCATCAGTTATTTTCTCCGTTCTGTGGAGTCGTTAATGGATAGGATCTGGTCAACTGCTGAATCTTCTCTTCACCATCGAAGAGTCGAGCCTGGATTTGAATCGTCGTCTCGGGAGTCGTATTTTCAGTGGCTGAGAATTCAACACGTCCTTCATAATTCAAATCCCACTCCTCACGGGGAATCGTCCAGGTTTCCTTGGGAACAGTTCCCGATTGTGTATATTTCTGGATGGCATATGACAAGGCATCATCGGCTAATACGTTAAGTTGTGAGTGAGCAAATTCGATTTTGGATTGCTGATGGGTCAGGACGGTTTGTCTCACGAGATTTCCGATCACACCAGCAGTTAGCACAATACAGGCGAGAACTATCACGAGGATAGCTCCACGACGACGCTGATGATTTTCTTTCATGGCGTTTCCCCCGTCGAAGTTCCTGCCGGTTCCGCATTTGAGTTCGACAGGAAAGGTTGCCATCGTTCCGCAGAAGCCAAAATTTCAAAGGAGCGATGTTCTGGTTGAGTTGAGTTCTTCCAGCCCGCTTCCTGGGGAGTCCTCATTTCAAATCGTGTCAAAACCAGCTTTTTTTCAAGATCCAAACTCCAGCTCACATTCCAATCTGTTGACAAGCGGAATCGTTCAAGCCGCCCCCCCTGCTCTTCAGCTGCACTCTGAGAAAAATCAATCTTTCCTGGAAGAAACTGAAACTCACTCAGAGGCTCGGTTCCCTCTGTAGTTAAAATCTGGAGCTTTCCTTCAGCAACTTGAAATTGTGCAAAAGAGTGGCTGTGTACGGTTTCTCGGAATAAATCGGCGAAAGTTTCTATAGCTTTTTGTTCCTGCTGTTGCTGTCGGAAATTGCGATCGACCTGAAAGCTCAGAAACATAATTCCAGCAGCTATCGATGTCACTGTTCCGGCTAAGGCCATCACAGTCACCATTTCGATGAGAGTGAAAGCATTTCTAGTCCGATTACTCTGGAAGTAAGCAGGTGCTTTTCTGGAGTCGAGGCTGTTATTCATTTGTTCCTCCACTCATTGTCCTCCAGGTTGAGAGCCGCATCGGTTTTGATTGATCGTTTCCAGCTTCAATAATCGAAATGTCAAATCGAATGCGATTCAGGTCATCAGGTTCTGCCGCTTTGATCTCAATCAGACGTAGGCTGTTTGGATTGACGGATTTCGCAAGTTCTACCAACTGTTCCTGAGTTTGAATTTGATCAGGTGTCACGGCCTGCAATACTTCAACCAAGTTTAACGCGATCTGCTGATCGATCATTTGACGTTTGGACTGAGCCTGTTGAGCATTGAGTAATCCGATCAATGGAATCGTTGTAGCCATTAACGTGCCAATTAGAATCAACGATACGATCATTTCGACCACTCCGAAGGCTTTTCGATTGGAAAGCATTCGGAGTGAAATTGATCGCACGAGTTTCGGTTTGTAAATAATTCTTAACATGGCGACTACGAAAGATCGTGAATAAGGCTAATGAGCGGATAAAACATGCCGATCGCGATCAGGGCGACCAGAAAAGTCATGGCGATCAGAAGAACACATCGGGCAATTTCCCAGAAATTAAACCGGTGATGCAGGCGAATTGCTTCCATGGAATTACTGGTTTCTCTGAGGAGGAAACTGAGTTGATTACTCCGTTCCCCAGCTCGCAAAATCGCTGCCTGGTGTGCTGTCACAATACGTTGCTGAGTCATCGCCTGCCAGAACTCAGTCCCCTGTTCAACGCTCAAAGTGATTTTTTTCATCCGTTCACGGATGTCTGGAAACGGAAAATGTCTGGAAAAAGAGTCCACTGTAGCAACCAAGGGCTTGCCAGCCTCTGCGGAGACGGCGAGGAGTCGTAGAATTTCAGGTGTTGCTCGCTTTGGGAAATAACCAAGTGCAAAATCAGCAACATTGGTAAAAGGTAGTAATAACGTATGATGAATGGTTGCCAGACTATCGGACCACGATTTCGAAGGAATAACCATTGAACTCCTTGAACGTCTGAAAATGGCTGCAATTAGTACCATACTGCAAAAAAGCACGAGTATGAAGAGTGGCATAATATACGCTGAGCTCAAATCAGCGATGGTGACGAGGAATATGGTGATGCCAGGGAGCTCAATACCAAATCCCAGAAATATCTCACGATACTTTGGAATAATAAAATAGAAGAAAAATCCGGTAATAAAAAGAATGAAGAGCAACACAAAGATCAGATAAAAGATGAGATAATAGTAAGAATATCGATCCGGGTCGCGAGATCGATCCAGGTATCGAGCAGTCACATCCAGGCTTTCTCCCAGCGTACCAGTTTCTCCTCCAACACGTATCGCCAGTTGTCCCTGTGAGGGAACTAAGGAACGATACTGATCAATGGCTATCGGCAACGCGACCCCTTCACGCAGTTGATCTGCAAGTTCCAGTAACTTTCGTCCCCTGCTACCGCGAAACTCGGTTGCCTGGGCATCAATCAACTCCGGTAAGGGCAGATTATTCTTAATGGAAGTGGCGATTAACCAGAGCGTGGAAATGCCTCGATTTTTCCAGGAAGCGAAATTAATCATTGCAAAAGTGATGATGACCAGACAGATCAGCAGTGACGAAAAAATGCCGATTGGAGATCCTATGCCAATCATTGCGATCAACAAGATCAGGGAGATTACGAAGATGAGAAATTGGAACATAATAATTCGTCCAGCTGTTGCCAGTGACAATTATGATAAATCATTCATTAACTGAATTAGAGGAAAGAACAATGCAATCACAATCCACATAAACAGAACGCCAACAAAGATCACGATGACCGGTTCTGTAAAAGCCGTTATGGTGACGGCCTGAAGTCGAGCCCTGCTCTCATACATTTCGCCAAGGGCATGCAAGGCACGGCTCAAGATTTCGCGATCAGAATTCCAATGCAGCGATTCAATCAAATCGGCTGGAATTCCTCGAATACGATCCGCGGCATCTCGCAGAGATTCTCCGGCTTCCAGTCGTGCTGCCCAGCGTTGTGAAGCTTCTGCAACGACCGAGTCATCAGCACTTTGACCGGCCAGCCTTAACGCTTCCGCCAATGGCACATCATTGTCGGTCAGAAAGCCCAAGGCATGAGTGAAACGTGACATGGAAATGGATTGCAGTATACTTCCGAATATCGGAATGGAAAGTTGCATCCTACGGACAGCTTGTCTCGGTAATACAAAACAAAGCACACAGAAAAGAACAACTCCTGCCAATCCCGTAAAAAATATTATGGCTCCAAAATCAAATATAAATTTGGTCGTTTCCAATAATGAAGACGTTATCAAAGGCAGTTGCATGCCGAAGCCATAGAAGATATCTGAAAAATTGAGAATTAGCGGTCCGAGGTAAATTAACAAACCAAAGAACAATGCCATCGCTAGAGAAAAGAGAAAAGCCGGGTAGATAAAACTGATCGAGACTCGACTGCGGAGTGTTGATAAATCTTTAACATAAGTCACATACTGACTCATCGCCTGGCCGGTTTTCCCAGTGACCAACCCGGCTCGAATCGCGGCGATTAAATCAGCCGGGGCCCCTTGAACCTGGAGGGCATCGTCGAGTGATTGTCCGGATTCGAGTCGACTGGCTAGCGTATTAAGTTGCTCTCGTTGTCGTTTCCGTCCCCAGGTCGAAAAGACGGCCAGTTCATCCGCTAACTTTCGCAGGCCTTGTTCCAGCGGCAATTGACTGGCCGTTAACTCGGCCAGTTGAGCCGCCAGGTCTTCACTGGCTCCGCGAGACATCTTATCGTCTGTCGAGTTCTGTTTCTGCTCTTTAAGTTCAAGTAAAGTCCAGCCTCGCCCTTCTTTCAACTCCCGTTGAGCAGCTTCGACAGAATCCGCCTGCAGCGTCCCCGTCTGACGGTTCCCCGTCTGATCGATCGCGATGTATTGAAAGTCTGGCATGATTTGAGAATCAAAATTAAAACGATGTTGACGTGCCACGGCTCTGTGCCGTGTAGGTGAATTTTAAATGTGTAGGTCAGGCTGTGCCTGACAAAGTTGAGTTTAATTTACTACGAGACCGAATTATCTGGGGGCTGCGCTTCGCTACGACCCCAGCCACCCTGACGTATTATGAAGTCATGAAAGTTGATCCAGTAAATTGACAAATGGCAGGAAGACGGTCAGCACATACATCAATGTTGCACCGCCTCCCACCAAAAACAGGAACACCAACGGTGCAAGGAGTTTGAGCCATTCCGTCAGCAGTTCTGCTTTTCTGCGATACAATTGCCCCGCATGATACAAAGGGCGGCTCACATCCGACTGCCCTTGACCGGACTGAATCAGCCAAGCCAGAAAAGGTGGCAAAACGACTTCCTGCAAATGATGATCTGTAGGTACCTGACTCATTCCAATCAAACTCGCATCTCCCGTCGCGGCTGCGGAAATCCGCAGTGCTTCTCCATAGGGGACATGACGGGAAATCATCATTGACATCATTTCCGTGAAATTCGCCAGCCGATGCAGCCGAAGAATATTGGTGACCCCCGGTACCAATCGCATCAGCGAAGCACCACCAGAAAGATTCAAACTTCGCCCATCGTTACTTCGCAGCCAACTGAACCAGGCAGCGAATAGAATCAGAGGAGGAATCCAACCCCAGATCCAGGCAGTGGCATAAATGGAATCCATAAACTGCACGATTTGATTCGGTTGAAGGCGACTGGCTTCGTCGAATGCGAGATATCCTCGCACGGTCATCCTGCCTACAAACAGGAACAGCATGTAGGCAGTGAACATGACGAGCAGCGGATACATCATCGCCCGACCCAGCCGCTGCCTGAGCGTGAATAATTGCTGGATATAGTTGCCGTAGGTTTCTAGGATGGTGCCGAGAATATCTCCCCCCTGCTCTCCTGCGGCTACGACTTCGCGATACTGTTCCGGAAAGACATCACTTTGATGAGCTATCGATTCAGAAAGAGAAGAACCCAGTTCGAGATCCCGCACTAGTTTCTGCAATGTTCGGCTCAGCCGGGGGTGTGTCCCTTCTACAGCTGCCTGTAAACCTTCGACTAATCCCGCCTCCCCACTCACAATACCCGTTAACAGATCGTTGAACTCATGGAGTTCTTCGAGCGAAAACTGGGACTTGAAAGGAAACATGGCAAAGGCTCGGTAATAAGTTTTTGTAGGTCAGGCAATGCCTGACATGATTGACAATAGACGCTGTATTTCGTCAGGCACAGCCTGACTTACGCGATCTAACTGGCTCCTAAAACACGAATCATCTCCTGAGGACTGACGATATGCTCGGCAACTAATTTCCTGGCACGATCACGCAGACTGATCATCCCCGATTCCGCTGCCAGCTCATTCAAAGTTTTCACATCCTGCCGTTTCAATATCGCTTCGGAAATCTCCGGCCAGTCTGGATCGAGATATTCGGACAGAACTTTTCTTCCCAGATATCCTGTCCCTCGACAGACATCGCAACCGACTGGCAGTGCAACCGATTCAAACTCTCCGTCTAACAAATCGGACTCATCGGTCGAAATCTTTTTGCAACGGCAAAGAGCCCGTAGAAGACGCTGGCTGAAAACGGCCAGCAATCCACTTCTTAATAAATAAGGTTCTATGCCCATATCACTTAATCGGCTTAACGCTCGAGTGCAGGAGCCGGCATGAAATGTTGTAAGGATAAGATTTCCAATCAACGAGGCCTGAAAGACAGTCTCAGCTGTTTCACGGTCTCGAATTTCGCCGACCATAATCACATCCGGGTCCTGTCTGACTAATGATCGTAAGCCTGTCATCATATCCATACCAGCTTTAGGGTTTGCAGAAGTCTGATCCACATGAGGAACCACCACTTCCACGGGATCCTCTAAAGAGACGAGACTCCGCTCCCCGGCTGATTTGTGTAACATTTCCCGCATCGCGGCATAAATCGTTGTTGTTTTCCCACTACCGGCCGGACCAGTTAAGACGATGACACCACTTGTCTGCTCAAGTAAGTGATTAAACTTGCCTACGATATCCTCTGGTAAATCGAGATCATTGATCAACTCCAGGCGACCGGAATCTGCAAATAACCTGATAACAACTTTTTCACCAAACTGCGTGGGAAAAACACTGATGCGTGTCTCTTCTCCGGCAACAGAAGATTGCAACCGTCCTTCCTGCGGGACATCAACTCGATACGTCAATAAGTTGGCCAGCACTTTGAGTCGAGCGATGATGTTCGCAGCAAAAAGTTGTGGAAAACTTGTGACGGTTTGTATCACGCCATCAATCCGCCATCGCATTTCCAGGCCATCTCCCGTGGGTCGCAAGTGGATATCGCTGGCACCACAACTGCGGGCTCCGGAAAGAATGTGATCGACCAGGCGTGGCACCTGATCGGCTTTCAAAGACGAAGTATCGCCAGCATGTTGTAAGAACCATTTTCCGAGATCGACTGGAACCGCAGACATAAAATCGCCAGTGTTGTAGATTAGAGATAGCAATTGACGCAGGATCAAACAATTTCACGATCGAAGTCGTGAGTTCTGCAAAGAGGTATGAAAGGAATCCAGTTACAAACGGATTGTCGCTGAAATGTGAGAGCGATAAGCCAGAACAGCATCGACATGCCCCCATTCTCCAATCGATTCCGGAGAAACATCCAGCTTGCAAAGTGTGCTTTGTGATGGCTGGATCACCAGAGGCTGCATGACCACAGCCGCTGTTCGTGAAACAGAATGTAATTGAGATTCCGCAACGACAAACAGCACAACACACAGAGCAGCGATCACGGAAAGCTGCCGTCGAGCAGTTCGCTGCCAGGCGTCCTTGCGTGCCTGCCTCATTAACTGAAGACGCAGACCGTCCCCCGCCTTCACGGTCGGCGAAGAAAGGACGACAAGCTCTTCAATGGTTTGACAGGAATAGGACATGTTAATTTTCGGTTCTATTTTAGTTCACTTCCAAGGGCGTTCTTAGAAACTCAATCACTTATCTCTGCAGTTGAAATTTTATGGCGACATCTTCCCAGGTTGGTCGGCCCGATTCATCAAACGATCTCAAAGTTTTTGATAACTTCTCAATTCCATATCGATATCTGCTGGCCACGGTATTAATGGACTCATTAGTGATTTCGGAAACCTCACGAAATGTCAGATTTTCCCAGAGATGCAAAGTAATCACTTCTGCTTGGATGGCTGGCAATTCCGCAAGAGCCTCGTGAACCGCTTCAGTAATTTCCCAGGTATCACTTTGTAAAGAAGTTCGAGCCGGGATTAATGGTAAAACATCGCAATGCTCAAACGGTTTTCGACGATACAATATGGTGTAAGCTTCATTCCTTAGAATACGAAACAGGTACGCCACCGGATGCTTGGATCGCACCAGCTTTTTCGGATTCCTGGCCAGTTTTAACATGGTTGCCTGCACGATATCATCAGCTTCGGTTCGATCTTTAACGAGAAAAAGAGCATACCGCAGCAGACGAGTCCCCGCATGATCGTAAATAGAACCCAGCGCGTTAAGATCCCCACCAGAGAGTTGCCTGGCGTAATCCTTCAATTGCAATTCAAATTCATTTGATGGTGATTGATTCAAGTGAGCACATATTTATTGAGTTAATTGAAACGGCGTCTCCAAGACATAGGTTCAGTATGAAAGAGATAGTACTACAAAATCAAGAGACTCCTGCAGTCTTGAATTTTGTCTATCATTTTTTGTGAATTCATAAAATTTGTACAAACAGCAATTTCTTTGTTAGGTGACTTGAAGAATCACCACCTGAAATGCCTTGTCAGTGAGGCATCAATGCGATAGACAAGAGCTTGGCATACCACATAATCCCCCCCCCC
>TARA_R100000789_G_scaffold24247_1_pt1 | contig 11290 bp, 7 predicted proteins | sample TARA_R100000789 | Tara Oceans TARA_R100000789 (sample SAMEA2623403) | marine metagenome | biome: marine biome (ENVO:00000447); feature: mesopelagic zone (ENVO:00000213); material: "saline water (ENVO:00002010), including plankton (ENVO:xxxxxxxx)" | depth 450 m
AATCGATTCCTCATGCATGTACCACTTCCCTGCCAGTCCACGATCTCCCAGATAGAACCCGTTATCGGAGGTGTAGATGATGACCGTGTTTTCAGCAAATCCCTTTTCTTCCAGTTTTTTGCGAATAGCCGCGACGGTTTCGTCCAGGCCGGCAATGAGTCGGTAATAGTCTTTGATGGACTTCTGAAATAATTCCGGATTCTCGAAACGAACATGCCAGCGTGTGCGGGCTTCCGAAGTTTTCAGGAATTCGGGAAGTCGATGGAACTGATCTTCCGAGGCCAGTGGCGGAGCCGGGATTTCAATGTCGCTGTACATGCTGTTGTATTTGGGGTCGGGCTGGAACGGCCAGGGATCTCCATCCTGACAATGAGCCGCTTTTGAATAAAGCTGCAGCATGAAGGGTTGCTCTTCGTTACATCCCTCCAGAAATTCCAGAGATTGATTTCGCATGATTTCCGTCAAATGCTGCGAAGCCCCCTGAGGGCCATTCGGAAAGTATTTGCTCTGACCGGGAAAGCCTTTCCAGTAGTCGTAACGATCAACCGGCAGTTTTCCACCAATTCCCCATTTGCCAATCATGCCTGTCCGATAGCCGCTTTCACGCAATTGCATCGGAAAGGAATTATCAAGTTGTTCGGGAGTGTAGGAGGTGCGGAAGTCATTGATGCCATGCCGTCGAGCGTATTGGCCTGTCATATAAGTCGCACGACTGACCGCACAGATGGAGGTCGTACAGAACATATTCTCGAACGTCACTCCCTCACTTGAGAGTTTGTCGATGGCGGGAGTCTGTATGATGTCGTTCCCCATGCAGCCCAGGGAATCCCAACGCTGGTCATCTGTCAGAATAAAAATGATATTCGGACGATCTGCCGCATTCACAATATTGACTGGCAGAAAATATGTAAGTAAAAACAGACAGAGACAGGCGAATTTAAATGTCGTGCTTGGCATAGAATATTCTTTTATCTGAATTTTTTAGGAAGTCGAGATTTCCTGAATTGACGGTTTCAAAAACTGACTCTATCCTACAAATCAACAGATATTTATTCAATTGTCGGTTAGATCGTGCAGGGCGAGGGTGTGCCCCGCAGCATCTTTTTTGGGGCAAAGTTCCCGGATTCAGGGAGGGTATTGATGGCTTACGATCCGCAAACAGTTCACCAGGCTTCACGGCAAATCGAGCATTCCGTGCGCCAGTTAACGGGTGGCCTCATTCGGGGCCTGCAGATCTCTTCCGATCAGGACCGCGTCATCATGACCGGGGCGACGGATCTCTACTACCACAAACAGCTGGCTACACGAGCGGCGATGGATGCCCTGGATGGCCGTCAGTTCAACAACGAAATCGTCGTCTCCCGCCAAGTAAACTAATTCGCGGACTCGAGAAAATCGTCAGGGTGGCTGGGGTCGTAGCGCAGCGAAGCCCCCAGAAGGTAGATGAAAACTGGGGAATCAGTTCGTTCGACACCAGCCACGCATCACAAATAACCTCAGTTGAAAAATATCTGCGTTAATCCGCGTTCATCTGCGGTTCTCAATTCCTGTTATGACAGTTATGACAGTTATGTCGGTGTAGGTCAGGCATTGCCTGACGGCAAACGAGGTGGTACACACATTTCGTCAGGCACAGTCTGACCTACGACTGCAAAAGTTATCGAGCACATCTCGAAGCAATTACGGGCTCTGCTCATCTGTTTTTTTTTCCCGGGGTGGTTCGCCGATGGCCTCTTCACTTCCCTGAAAAATTCGCACGATATTACTGCGATGTCGATAGATGATGAGCCCCGGGATCAGGATGCTGAACAGTGCCAGGGCGATATTATCGGTGGTGAAGGGATGCGGCTTCAGCAGGCACAGTTCCACTATGCAGAACATCGCTGCCGCCAGGATCGAACTGATGGAAACGGTTCGCCAGATGAGTGTCGCCACACCAAAGCCAACTCCGGCAATCAGGGAAGCCAGCGGAGCCAGCACAAAGACGACACCCAACCCGGTTGCGACACCTTTGCCGCCACGAAATTTCAGATAGCAGGGAAACATGTGTCCGACAATGGTCGCTGCTCCGACCAGGGTGGCTCCATGGATATGCCAGAAACCGGTCTCTTCGGCAAACATCAATTTGGCGACGAGTGTCGGCAACAGTCCTTTCAGAGCATCAAGCAGAAAAACGACAATGAACCAGCGAAATCCCATCGCACGGCCCACGTTCGTTGCCCCGATATTCCCACTGCCGAATTTGCGGATATCCATTTTCCCGAACCAGCGGGCAATCAGCAGACCAAAAGGAATGCTTCCGATCAGATAGCCAGCGATGAGTATCGCGAATTCCATCGCCTTATTTTCCTGTGATTTCGTCTTGGGGTGTTCTCATTATTTGCAGCTGGAGAAATCGACTTTTCCTGGCAACTTGTTGCGAGATGTGCAAACAGTTGACACAATAAGACATAAGTATTTCATGATGATTTAGAGACGTCTCAGTTCCGACTTCGTGCTGCAGAGTAGAGATCAGCAGGGAATCGGAAAAGGGAAGTCAGAGGAATTTCTGATGATATCAAAAAAAGACCTGGTCCTGATGTCTACACGCCTGTTGAATTCAATATTCATCGCTGTCCTGTGTTGCTTTGTACAAATCAATGAGTGTCCAGCCGAAGAACAGATCGACTTCAATCAACAGATTCGCCCGCTGTTATCGGATCGCTGTTTTGCCTGCCACGGCCCCGACGAAGAACATCGTGAAGGAGGATTTCGGCTCGATGTTCAGGAAAGCGCCTTCGGCCACGGCGATTCCGAAGAAACAATTCTCGTTCCCGGACACCCGGAAAAAAGTCTGCTGATTGAGCGAATCACTTCTGAAGATTCCTCGCTGAGAATGCCTCCGCAACATGCCAAAGCTCAGCTCTCGGATCAACAAATCGAACTGATTCGCAAATGGGTAGCTCAAGGAGCAAACTGGGAAGGTCACTGGTCCTATCAGCCGATTGTCCGACCCGAAGTGCCGGCATATCCGGATAAGAATCTCTCGCCGATTGATGCCTTTGTTCTCAAGCGACTGGAAAAAGAGAACCTGCAACCGTCTGAAAAAGCCGATCGGGTTACCCTGCTGCGACGGGTCACACTTGATTTGACAGGGCTGCCCCCGTCACTCGAAGAAGTGGATGCCTTTCTGACTGATGAATCTGCAACTGCCTATGAAAAAGTCGTTGATCGTCTTTTGAACTCTCCTCGATTTGGAGAGCATCAGGCGCATTACTGGCTCGATGCAGCTCGTTACGGCGACACGCATGGCTTACATCTGGATAACTATCGTGAGATGTGGCCGTATCGGGACTGGGTGATTCAGGCCTTCAATGAAAATATGCCTTACGATCAATTTGTGACAGAACAGCTAGCCGGGGATTTGCTGGAGAACCCCACGGAAGATCAATTGATTGCGACAGGATTCAACCGCTGCCATGTCACTACCAGTGAGGGAGGTTCGATTGCAGAAGAAGTTTATGTGCGAAATGTGGTCGATCGCGTGAACACTTTCGGCACTGTTTTTCTCGGTGCGACATTCGACTGCACTCGTTGTCACGATCATAAATTCGATGCCCTGACTCAAAAAGATTACTACTCTCTGTTTGCCTACTTCAATGGTCTGGATGGCAATCCTCTCGATGGAAACAAGAAAGACCCTCAACCGGTACTCCCTGTTCCCAATAAAGAGCAGGCACTTGAAAAACTGCAATTGGATCAACAGCTTGCGGCCTTACAGAGCCAGATAAAAACACTGGATCCTGTTTTGACTCAGGAACAGAAACTCTGGGAAGAGGAATTGGCCAGCAAACAACAGCAGCCAGAACTCTGGACAGTTCTGCAGCCAGCCTCATTCGAATCGCAGGGAGGGGCGGAGCTCAAATTACTGGAGGATACCTCCATCCTCGCTTCCGGCTCCAATCCCGCTAAGGAGCAGTATGAAGTCATCGCAAACATCGAGAGTGGCCCCAAGCAAGCCATCAAACTGGAAGGGCTGATTGATCCCTCGTTGACTAACGGTGGAGCGGGACGAAGTTCTAACAGCAATGTCGTTTTGACTGGTTTCGAAGTTTTTGTCGAAACCGCAGATCAACCCAATCACTGGCAGCCGATCAAGTTGACTGACGCCTGGGCTGATTACGAACAATCCAATGGCGATTTCAAAATCACGAATGCCATCGATGAAAACCCAACCACAGGCTGGGCCATTGCCGGTCATGAAAAGAAGGAAAACCGTCTGGCTTATTTTGCCGCCGCTGCTCCATTTGGGACAGAAGAACCCTATCGAATGAAAGTCGTTCAGAAATACGAGTCCGTTTATGCTCAACATCAATTCGGCCGCTTTCGCCTTTCCGTAGGGAATTTCAATCCGATCAATGAGACAATTCCCGAAGAAATCAGAAAATTACTTGCCGTTGAGTCAGAGTCTCGATCTCCCGAACAAAAGCAGAAAATCCAGACACACTTCCGTGAAAAAGTGACGGATAATGTCGACTATCGTTCGATCAACGAGCAGATTGCCGACCTGGAAAAGAAACGCACAGAACTTCAGTCGAAAATCCCGACGACGCTCGTATTTAAAGAGAAAAAAGACCCCAAAGAGTCGTTCATCTTGATTCGTGGAGAGTACGATCAGAAAGGCGAAAAAGTTCACCGACGAACACCAACAGCATTGCCGGAAATGCACGAAGAGTGGCCGAACGATCGACTCGGACTGGCTTACTGGCTGACAAGTGAAGAAAACCCGCTGACGGCTCGCGTGGCTGTAAATCGCTTCTGGCAAAATCTGTTTGGGGTTGGAATTGTCAAAACCTCAGAAGATTTTGGCTCCCAGGGAGAGCAGCCCAGCCATCCACAATTGCTAAACTGGCTCGCAGCTGACTTCCGCGAGAATGGCTGGGATATGAAACGACTGCTCAGGCAGATTGTGCTTTCAGAAACTTATCAGCAAACCTCACAGGTAAATCCTGAACTCTGGGTTCGCGATCCTGAAAATCGTCTCCTGTCTCGTGGTCCCCGTTTTCGACTCGATGCGGAAATTCTGCGAGATCAGGCCCTGTTTGTTTCAGGATTACTGGTCGAAGAAATTGGCGGTCCAAGCGTCAAGCCGCCACAGCCCGACGGATTGTGGTTTGCCGTCGGCTACACGCGATCCAACACCGCTAAATTCACAGCCGATACGGATCCCGAGCAGATTCATCGCCGGACACTCTATACATTTCTCAAGCGAACCGCCCCCGCTCCACAGCTTTCCATTCTCGATAGCCCGTCCCGCGAATCCAGTTGCGTCCGACGCGAGCGGACCAACACTCCATTGCAGGCGTTACTATTCTTTAACGATCCCCAATATCTCGAATGTGCCCAAGGTCTAGCTATGCGGAGCCTGAAAGAAGCTGGCGAATCACCTCAAGCAACGGTCCAACAGATGTATCGTCTCTGCACGTGCTATCCACTCGACTCCACTCAAGTGGATTTCCTTGTGCAAGGGTATCAAAACGACTTGGCTCGCTTCCAAAGCGATCCCGAAGCAGCCCAAAAACTGCTGGCCGAAACTCCCATCCCGGGACAGGATCAGTTCCCGCCAGAAGAGTTAGCCGCTTGGACACTGACTGCCAATTTGATGCTGAGCCTTGATATTACTGTCAATAAAAACTGAATTTGTAAACTTATAATGAGAATCAAATGGACTTTCATAAAATGATAAAGAACCTGACTCTCTTGTTTACAGTCCTTTTCGGAATGATATTTCTGAGTAACTATCAGTACTTAGTCAAGCCAAGAACAATTGAGTACGAACTTACGGATAACGAATCCGAAACCTCCTCTTATTTCAAATCGAACGACACCCCTTTACCAGACTCATTTGAACATGCGTGGGTCATGTCTTCCAGTTGGGAAGGATTTATGGGAGTGGCGATCGCGCTAACTTCGGATAAATATTACTACTGGATGTATTCGGACGTCGAATGGCTAGAAGAACCCAGTTTCCCTTACGCAGGAAGCTACACTTTTGAAGATGGAAAACTTACCTTGGAAGTTTCTGGTGATCATTACTACGCAACCGAATGGAATATCACTAAGAATGGTGGACGTAAATGTCTTCAGGCAAAGGACGAGTTTCGGGATCTAAGTCGTTTACTGATCCCCGATCCCAAATTTGATGCAAAGGTTCCGTTCAAAAATCAGTCCAATCTGGTTGCGGAGTTTACCTATTGGCCAAAACCTTAAACTACTGCTTTAACGAGCAAAAACATCTTACTGGATGATGCCACTGATATCACTTCGTTTAAAGAGAGTTCCCTCATGAAACGATTCTTGATGCTCTGCGTAATACTGCTAGTACAATTCTCCGTTTTGCAATCGCATGCAGCCGAGAAACCCCCCAATATCATCTTGATTCTCACAGACGATCAGGGATGGAGTCAGATGTCTCAGGTGGCGGATCCGCGTGTGCCGGAGGCGGTTTCGGTTTATCTGGAAACTCCCAATATGGTTCGACTGGCGAAATCGGGAATGCAATTTACCAGTGGATACTCCCCGGCTCCCCTTTGCACGCCGACACGTCGCAGCATTCTCTGCGGTTCGGCGACTGCTCGATGTGGCAGTGAATTTAAAAGCGACTGGGTTCCTGCCGATCACATGACGATTCCCAAAGCTCTCAAAATGGCAAACCCGAAATACCGATGTGCACACTTCGGAAAATGGGGCGAGCAGATGATCTCCACCCCGGAAGAATGTGGCTACGATGTCAGTGATGGCATGACTGGCAATGTGACTGGCGGAATGCCAAATTCACTCGGCGTCAAAGGGGGACATGACGATGGCCCGCCTCATTTTATCGACAATAAGGACCCCAAACGAACTCGAACAGTGACTGATCGAGCGATCGATTTCATGCAAACTCAAAACTCAGCAGAACATCCTTTCTATGTGCAGGTCAGCTATTATGCGCAACACCTTTCTGTGGTCTGCACTCAGGAGATGCTGGAGAAGTATCAGAATAAGGGAACGCCAGATCGTGGTTATCCTCCCGCCTGGGCAGCAATGATGGAAGACCTCGACAACGGTGTCGGGCGGCTGCTGGATACGATCAAAGAATTAAAAATCGACGACAACACCTACGTCTTTTTCACAGCCGATAACGGAGGCCGAGGCACCGTTCCCGGGGGCGATCAATCGCGACTGGAAACCAATCATCCTCTCACCGGTGCCAAACACAGTCTCTATGAAGGGGGAATTCGCGTTCCATTTCTGGCAACAGGACCTGAAATCCCAGCAGATACCGTTTGCCACACTCCTGTCGTGGGCTACGATTTCCTGCCAACATTCTATCAGTTGGCAGGAGGCGAGAACGCGGAGAGAAAACTTACGCAGGATGTTGATGGAACCAGTCTCTATCCATTGTTCAAGAATGCCGACCAGCCTCTGGCAGCTCGAAAAAATAACGCTCTCTATTTCCATCGTCCCAATCGAAGTTTCAGCGCTCTTCGTCAGGGCGATTACAAACTAATGCTCTTCTGGAAACCGGATGGCTCGGTTCGAAGTCACGAACTCTATGACCTGAGTCACAATCCGACCGAATCCGGCCGTGATCTTTCAGAATCGAATCCCGCAAAAGCAGAAGAAATGCAAGCAACACTGCTTTCGTTTCTGGAATCAGTTGATGCCGAAAAACCAACAGATTTCAAGGCCAAACGAAAACCAAAACAGCAGAAAGCCAGGCAGAATTAATGGCTCCAGTGGGGTAGCCCAGAGAATCTCGAAGAGTTCTCTGGGTGGACGAAGTCCACAAAAGGTCATCCGTTTGATGATAAATAATCTCTCAGATTTCTTGCGGCTACTCCGCCCCGAAAGGATCTTTCAGGACTATTCTAAATCAATGTTGAACCGCTATATGCTTTAAGAATCTTAAATATGGATCGTTCGTTTATCGACTGCCAGAGCCGCTTCTTTGACGGCTTCGGCCAGGGTCGGATGAGCGTGGCAGCAGCGGGCGAGGTCTTCGCTGCTGGCGTGGAATTCTATTGCGACAGCAATTTCGGCAATCAAATCGCCAGCATGCGGGCCAATGATGTGAGCTCCGAGAATGCGATCCGTTTTGGCATCAGCCAGAATTTTGACCATCCCGGCTGTATGGCCAATCGCACGGGCACGACCATTGGCGGCGAAAGGGAAGGTGCCGGAGCGATACTCGATTTTCTGTTCCTTGAGTTGCTCTTCGGTTTTCCCGACAGAAGCGACTTCCGGGCTGGTGTAGACTATGGCGGGGATGGCATCGTAATTGACATGCCCGTAACCGGTTGCCAGATATTCAACGCAGGCAATCCCCTCTTCTTCTGCTTTATGAGCCAGCATCGCTCCGCCGATCACATCGCCAACTGCATAAACACCTTCTGATTTGGTCTGGTAATGTTCATCGACAGCAATAAAGCCACGTTTGTCGGTTTCAATACCGAGAGTTTCCAGTCCTAAATTTTCAGTATTCGGTTTCCGACCAACCGCGACGAGAACTCGATTACAGCGGATGGTCTCCGCTCCTTCGATTTCGACATCACAGTTTTTCTTGTTGTGCGTGACTCCGGTGACTTTGGTACCGAGATGAAATTCCAGTCCCTGCGATTTGTAAATTTTGAGCGCCAGTTTCGCGAGTTCACCATCCATGCCGGGGAGCAGTCGGTCGAGGTATTCGAGGACGGTCACTTTGGAGCCGAGTCGTCGCCAGACGGTCCCCATTTCCAGGCCAATCGCTCCGCCACCAATGACAACCAGATGCTCGGGGACTTTTTCGAAGGTCAATGCTTCGGTGCTGGTCACAACCCGATCGCCATCCAGTTCAACTCCCGGCAAGGTCGCTGCTACGCTGCCGGTTGCAATCAGGATTTGAGGTGAAGAGAGGGAAACTTCTTCCTCCGAAGAAGTAACGGTCAGTTTGCCGGGGCCGTTGAAGCGGGCATGTCCCTGATAACGAGTGATCTTATTCTTCTTGAACAATCCCGCCACACCTTGAGTTAAGGTGCTGACGGTTTCGTCCTTCTGACCAAGCATTTTGGAGAGATTGAGCTTTAAATCTCCAACTTCAATTCCCCGTTTGGATAATGAATGCTGAGCCTCTTCGTAAAGCTCACTTGATTCCAGCAGTGCCTTACTGGGAATACAGCCGACTCGCAGGCAGGTTCCGCCTAGTGCCGGTTCTTTTTCGATACAGGCGACATTCATCCCGAGTTGAGCCGCGCGGATGGCTGCGACATATCCACCGGGACCAGCCCCGATGACGATGAGATCAAAATTAGTACTCATAAGGGGCTCGAATCGATTTTGTGGTCAGTCTTCAGATGAGTTGCTGAGTAAATTGTGGGGCAGCCGGGAGGCCGAAGTCGATCAGAGATTATCTATTTTAGAAGAATCACTTTAGCGAGCCTCTTATGGCTGCGCCGCCCCGAAAGAATCTTTCGGGACCACCCAAACAATATTCAACATATTAAATGACAAAGTCTTATTTTTTATTTCGCAAGCGCGATTAATAAAACAGTAGTAAACAATCAGATACATACTCAAGGGGCTCAGTTCATCCGACCCCAGTCACCCTGCTTAATTAAATTTCGGCGATCTGCGGGAGCAAACACAGCAATCTCTGTATTTAAAGCGTCCATGCGACCACAAGTGGTAAAGCAAATTGCTTTAGATTTCCATGAGCATGCGTGTGGGATCTTCGATCACTTCTTTGACTCGTCGCAGGAAGGTGACTGCTTCGCGTCCATCGACAACCCGGTGATCGTACGTGAGCGCAACGTACATCATCGGACGGATAACAACCTGTCCGTTCAGGGCAATCGGGCGCTCAAAGATGCCGTGCATGCCGAGAACTCCGCTTTGGGGAGGATTGACAATTGGTGTCGAAAGCAGGGAGCCGTAGACTCCGCCGTTGGTAATTGTGAAACAACCCCCTTCGAGTTGTTCCAGGCCGATTTTGTTGTCTTTGGCCTTTTTCGCAAAGTCGGCAATCGCCAGTTCGATTTCGGCAAAGCTCATGCGTTCGACATTGCGAAGTACGGGAACAACAAGACCTTTTCCGCCACCAACAGCCACACCGATATCGTAATAATTTCGATAGACGAGTTCATTCCCCCGCATCTGAGCAGCGATTTGTGGAACCTGATTCATTCCATCAAGAACTGCTTTAACGAAGAAGGACATGAATCCGAGCTTGATGCCGTATTTATTGAGGAAAGCATCCTTGTATTGATTTCGCAGATCCATCACGTTCGACATATCAATTTCGTTGAATGTCGTCAGCAAAGCAGCTTCCCGCTGAGCCGAGACAAGTCGTTCGGCGATCCTTTTACGGATCGGACTCAAAGGGACGATCTCTTCCGTTCGTAAAGGACCGGCCCCATCCGAATCGGATGTGGTCGATAATTCCCGCCCCTTAGCTGAAGTCGAAGCAGAAGCAATCACATCTTCTTTGAGCAATCGACCACCTGGCCCGGTCGCCTTAGCCTGATGAGCCTGCATGCCCCGCTGAGCAAGTTCCCGAGAGGCGGCTGGCATTACCTTGTCAGAGCTTTGTTTACTCTGACCGCCATTATCGGAGGAACCGCTTGAAGAAGCCTCTTTCGGCTCCCCCTGAGATTTCGGTTTCGATTCTTCCGCACCACTGCCGCCGGCTGGTTCGGGAGCTTCCTCGAAGTAGCCGATGACATCGCCAATGGCGGCCATTTCGCCAGCTTTTTTGACAATTCGACTGATCTTGCCACCAGCGGGAGCCGGGACATCGAATGTCGCTTTATCCGTTTCCAGACCAACAATGTCGGTATCGAGAGCGACCCACTGGCCTTCAGAGATGTACCATTCTCCGATCTGGACCTCAGAAATCGACTCACCTACCGCAGGAACAACTATCTCCATCGCCATGGATGACTCCACGAAGCTCTTTCGAGCAAAATGCCTCGTCAAAAGCATGAGCTGAGACGAGCATAAGATTTGGGATCTCGGCGCAAACGGCTCACCATCGGCCGCCGCCTGATATTGTGAGAATAAGCGAACAGAAAATTCCGTCAACAATCGCGAAACTCAAAATTCAAAAACGAGCCAATAAATATTTGTGATGGGTTCCACATAGGGAGTTTAGAGATGATTTGTGCACACCGTCTGCGAAAAACTGCAGATTTGCAAACATTGACAAGGCGCAGCAGATTATGAATTCCACATTCGCCCCTCGCTTACGCGTTTTGAAGTTGCACTGTTTCCACTTTGAACGATTCAAGCACGA
>TARA_R100000789_G_scaffold100272_1_pt1 | contig 11273 bp, 8 predicted proteins | sample TARA_R100000789 | Tara Oceans TARA_R100000789 (sample SAMEA2623403) | marine metagenome | biome: marine biome (ENVO:00000447); feature: mesopelagic zone (ENVO:00000213); material: "saline water (ENVO:00002010), including plankton (ENVO:xxxxxxxx)" | depth 450 m
CGATTCCCCCCGATCGATCTGGCTCTATCGTGACTGGGTGATCAATGCATTCAACGACAATATGCCATTCGACGAATTCACTCTTCAACAACTCGCTGGCGATCTCCTGCCCAATCCTACTCAGCAACAGTTGATTGCAACTGGTTTTCACCGCAACACGCTGGTCAACCAGGAAGGAGGAGCTGACAAAGAGCAGTTCCGTAATGAATCGGTTGTCGATCGAACGAATACGACAGGAGCTGTCTGGCTCGGATTAACGGTCGGCTGTGCACAATGCCACACCCATAAATACGACCCGCTCACTCATACGGAATACTACAGACTGTTTGCATTTTTCAATCAGACTCAAGATATCAATTCCATCTCACCTCAACTTCAGGTCACCTCTGAACTGCAACGGGAACAACTGGCAGAATTGGATGAGAAAATCAGGTCCGCGACTGCCGCTGTGGAAGCACGTAAGCAACAACTCGACTCAACGATCAGCGAGCCGAGTTCGACGGATTCAATGTGGACTGCCATCACTCCAAAAAATATCACATCCGCTGGTGGAGCAGTACTCACGGTTTTACCGGATGGTTCTGTTCTCGCGTCCGGGACCAATCCAAACTCTGAAGAATATACCGTAATGTTTACGTCACCTCTTGCACAGATTTCGGCGATTAAACTCGAAACACTCGTCGACTCATCATTGCCAAAACAAGGACCTGGACGAGCTAATAACGGGAACTTTGTACTTCATGAAGTTGGTTTAAAATCAACGGAACAGACTGCCCAATGGATCGACGCGACTGCGGATCATTCACAGAACAAGTTTCCAATTAAGCACGCGATTGATTGCAACTTTAAAACCGGTTGGGCAATCAACGTCACCAAGGGGAACATGAATGTCAATCGTGAGGCAACATTGTATTGCCAACCCCTTGAATCGACTGATGACAAACTAGAATTCCAGTTGACTTTAACGATGGCAAACCCGCAATACAGCATCGGTCGTTTTCGGTTGCTCATTTCTGAAGCAGATCACCAACTTATCGGCTTGCCGGATCCGGAATTGTCTCGGCTGACACAAATCCAGACATCGCTCGAAGCAGACTGGAAAAGAATAAATCAGTCGATTCCCACAACCATGATTATGAGTGAATTGAAAGTTCCACGTGAAACACACAGATTGATTCGTGGAGATTTTCTCAGGAAGGGCGAACCAGTGACTCCCGGAACGCCTGATTTCCTGCCTGGAATCTGGAGTCATGAAGATAACGAATCCCGCTTGTTGACACGGCTCGATCTGGCACATTGGTTAATTCAAGAGGATAACCCACTGACCGCTCGTGTCACTGTGAATCGAATTTGGATGCAGCTGTTTGGCCGCGGGCTGGTCGAGACCGAAAATGACTTCGGACTTCAAGGGACTCCGCCATCTCACCCTGAGTTACTCGATTGGCTCGCCAGTGAGTTCATGACTAATGGCTGGTCGGTTAAGCACTTGATTCGTTTGATCGTCACTTCGAAAACCTATAAGCAAGCCTCGATCGCCAGGGATGATGTCAATCGCGTGGATCCCCTCAATAAGTATCTGTCCCGCCAGTCGCGTATTCGTCTAGATGCAGAACTCATTCGAGATGCAGGACTATTGGTCTCAGATTTGTTGACCACTAAAATCGGCGGACCGAGTGTTTACCCGCCACAACCGGATGGCGTTTATACTTTCACCCAAGTCAACTCCAGTTGGCCAACGAGTACAGGAGAGGATCGCTATCGGCGAGGCATGTATACGTTCTTCAAAAGAAGTGCCCCTCATCCCTTGTTGAGTACATTCGATACGCCAACGTTCAATACAACATGCACACGCCGTGATCGTTCAAACACTCCATTACAATCATTAACCATTGCAAACGACACTGCCTTTTTTGAGATGGCTCAGATGCTGGGGAAGCGGATTTCCGACTCTCCGGGGACTTGGGAAGAACGCTTGCAGTATGCCTTTCAGATCTGCTTTGCTCGTAACTCTACCGATTCCGAATCGACTCGTATTAAATCTTATTTTGATTCACAAAAACCTGTATTCATCCAGGATCAGAAAAGTAGGACGACCATTGTCGGTCAAAACGATGATGACAGTCCAATCTCTTCCGACCAAGCCGCCTGGGTCATGGTTGCCCGGGTGCTCATCAATTTAGATGAATTTATTACAAGGCAATAAATATTCGAGACAGAAAGTTTCCATAACCATGCAGCCAACATCATCTTTGAAAGATGAAATGAGAAGCCATGGCAATCAAACCCGTCGGCATTTCTTTCGAAATTGCGGTCTAGGCATCGGTGCAGCTGCCCTCAGCGAATTGGAGAAGCCGACAATTGCATCGGCTCAGTCAAACTCTGGGGAAATTGGCCTACCGCATCATGCCCCTCAAGCAAAAGCGATTATTTTTCTATTCATGGCCGGAGGACCGAGCCAACTCGACTTGTTTAATGATAAGCCTGCTTTGCGGAAACATCATGGCGAGCTTCCCCCTGCCAGTTTCCTGGAAGGTAAGCGTTTTGCATTTCTAAAGGGAAATGAAACTCTGCTGGGAAGTCCCCGAACATTCGACCGTTATGGAGAATGCGGGCAGGAAATTTCTGACTTGTTACCTCACCATCGGTCAATCGTCGACGAAGTCTGCTGGCTGCACGGAATGCAATCGGATGTTTTCAACCATGGACCGGCAAAGATTTTTGTGAATACCGGATCCCCTCAACCCGGGCGACCGAGCATGGGTTCCTGGCTCACCTACGGCCTCGGCAGCGAGTCGAAGGATCTCCCCGGCTTTGTTGTACTGCAATCCGGCCCGCGTGGACCACGGGGTGGTTCGGCGTTATGGTCGAGTGGTTTCTTACCAACCACATTTCAGGGGGTTCCTTTCAGGAACGGTCCAGAACCGATTCTTAACCTGTCCAGTCCTGCCGGGATCACTCGTAACCAGGAGCGGAATTTTGTTGAGACTGTTGCTGATCTGAACCGAATGAATCTGGAAACCGTTGGAGATTCAGAAATTTCGACTCGAATTTCAGCCTATGAAATGGCTTATCAAATGCAATCCAGTGCCCCCGATCTGATGGATCTTTCACAAGAGACGGAAACCACACTCAAAAAATATGGAGCCGAACCGGGCAAGCCTTCCTTTGCAAACAATTGTCTGCTCGCACGTCGACTCGTGGAACGTGGCGTCCGCTTCATTCAGTTGTATCATACAAACTGGGACCACCACGGCGGACCGACGGAAAATCTGGAAAAACATCTCCCTGATATCTGTCGGGAAGTCGATCAATCGTCCGCTGCTCTTGTTCGCGATTTAAAGGAACGTGGTCTGCTGGACGAAACGATTGTCGTTTGGGGTGGAGAATTCGGTCGAACACCAATGGGCGAAGTGCGAGAAAATACTGGCCGAGATCATCACATTGATGCTTATTCCATGTGGGTGGCCGGCGGTGGGTTTTCTCCAGGACTCATCCACGGAAAAACGGATGAACTCGGCTTTAGCGTTGATGAGAAACAGAAACATGTTCATGATTTGCAGGCGACTATACTTCATCAAATGGGTATCAACCATAAGCGTCTTACCTATCGCTTCCAAGGTCGAGATTTTCGCCTGACTGACGTGCACGGGAATGTCCTTCATGACTTGCTGACTTAGTATTGTTTAGTGCGGAACGCCCAGCCACCCTCCGGTTCAAGAAATGTGATCTATTCCCCAAGATACGATAGTTTGAAAATATTAAAGTTGATGTGTATTTCCAAATCTTGGTTTAAGGCTAGTCTTCTAGGACTTCGCTTATTTGAAACTGGGGGGGGAGAGTATTGAAGTTGGAACAACTCGGCAAATTGAGATGGAATATTGACAAATTTCCCAATAGAGAAAAGTGCAGCATTTCTTATATACAGATCTTGAACTTTCCACTGCCCATCTTTCGATCAAGCCACCTTCCGCTCAAACGACTTAATCAATCCCCCAACGTATTACTTGACCTCAATCTGATCGACGGAAATTGTCGCCAATTCCTTCAAGGAGAGCAATGAACGATTCGTTGTGCTCAGCACAGCTTTGAGTGAATTGGTCGAAGAATTCTAAAATTTTTCCAGTCCGTGTGGAGACATGACGAGCGAGCAGGACATCGACCTGCTGGTCTCATAAAGAGATGGTCAGTTGCCGTGCATGTAGATCGATACCGAGAAAGAGTGAGTGTGATTCCCCAGTCATAGGAATATCACAATCCCCACTCAAAGCAACTCTTTCATTGATTTCCAAGGGTTTTGATACACGTCTTTTCACAGTGAACGGATTGTTACAGTGCTGAGTTGACAAGCGATTAGTAGATTGGTTTAACTAGTGACATATTTGGCAGCATAAGATGATGTCAGATTACTATCCAGAACATTCAACAGTTGAAGGGTCACTTATGGCGTACGATGCATTTGAAGATGATAATAATCCCTACGCGGCTCCCAGGACTTCAGAGTTCAACGATCCCTCCGACGACCGTGATCTCCGAGATGTCAAGTATGGTTCTTTTCTCGGTCGTTTTGCAGCCGCGTTTATCGATGGTATCGTTACGAATCTATTGGGAATGGCGTTAGGATTTGTTACTGGAATTGCGATGGTTGGAGCTGATGTTGATCCAAGTGAAGGTGGTCCGCAAGCTCTCTTAACCATTATGGGAATACTTATGGCCTGGATTTATTCTGCAGGATTGGAGTCGTCTTCTTATCAGGCGACTCTCGGGAAAATGGCACTCGGACTTAAAGTGACGGACCTTGAGGGGCGACAAGTTAGTTTTGGGAAAGCGACTGGTCGACATTTTGGGAAAATCATCTCTGCAATTATTTTGCTGATCGGATTTCTGATGCAGCCGTTTACGGAAAAGAAGCAGGCATTGCATGATATTATGGCCGGGACTTTGGTTGTTAAATAATAATGACAACCCCTTAAAAAGTATTCCGTCTGTCTGTTTGATCGAAATGTAATGTCGATAGAAAAATTCCAATCTGGTGTATCGCTCGACTGCACTTTGCAGGTGGTGACTCCCGAAAATGTTTGTTTTGACTATCGACTGGCAGGTCCCTTTCCCCGTATCGTTGCATTATTTGCTGACTACCTGTTGATTGCAGCGATACTGCTCGGTTTATTAATCCTCTGCAGTACATTGTTCGGTGAAGCCTCATTCGGATTAATTCTACTGAGCTTCTTCATCTTACAATGGGGATATGCTGCCGGTCTGGAGACTTTGTGTAACGGACAGACAGCTGGAAAAAAAATGCTTGGTTTGAGAGTTGTTTCTGCCAGCGGTCTGCCGATTAATGCTCAACAGGCTTTTCTGCGTGGATTTCTGCGAACCGCTGATATGATTCCTTATGGATTTGCCGGGGTTTTTTCGATGTACTTCAGTCGCAAGTTTCAGCGACTCGGTGACTTGGCAGCAGGCACTATTGTGGTCATCGAAGGCAAGCAAACGCAGGTCTCTGGAATAAAGGATGTGAAATTAACTAACATCTCGCCAGAGATAATTCCTTCAAAATTCCGCCCCGACCCTGCACTGATTCATGCCCTGGCACTGTTCATCGCCCGTCGTCCGAAACTCTCCAAACCAAGACGTCGGGAAATTGCCTGGTATCTGGCCAGACATTTCATCCGCCTCTGGAGTCTGCCTGCGAATACTGATCCCGACGAACTGCTGTGCCTGCTGTATCTACATTCCATTTCTGATGAATCAATCCTCTCGAAAATTGAGAAACCTGCGAAAAAGCAGGAAGATCCGGTCATGAATTGGTTGACTGGTGAGGTGGTTGCGTGAAAATTTCCGAGCTGATTGAATCTCGACGTGCAGACTGGAAAGAACTGGAAGACGACATCGAGTGGGTTCGAAAAAGTTCACGGCGTAAGCTCGACCCCGATCGACTGGCCAGTTTTGCTAAACGCTATCGAGCGGCATGCAGTGATCTTTCCCTCGGAATATCAGCGGGGTTTCCTCAGGAAACCATTCGATATCTACATCAACTGGTAGCTGATGGTCATGCGATGTTTTATCGCAGCAGTACATTCCGTCTGCGAACTTGGGGAAAAGTTCTCTTCAGCGATGTTCCCAGAAGAATCATTAACGATCCCTGTACCTGGATTGCAATGGCCTTATTCTGGGGACTGTTTTTCGGCAGTTTGCTGGGGTCTTCTGTGCTCGATAATTTCAGTGTTGAAGTCGCCGGTGAATCAACTCTGGCAGAAATGGAATCGATGTATTCCGAGCCAATTGGATCCAGTTCGACAATGGACAGTCGCTCGATGATGACCGGTTTTTACGTCTTCAATAATGCTGGAATTGGTTTGAAATGTTTCGCGTGTGGAATATTCCTCGGAATTGGCAGTCTGTTCATATTGGCTTTTAATGCAATTTTCCTCGGCAGTATATTTGGCCACATGCTTAATGCCCCGCAGGCTGGAAATTTCATAACCTTTGTGACTGCTCATGGGCCGTTCGAACTGACGGCCATCGCCTTATCTGCGGCTGCGGGTTTGCGACTGGGCTGGGGTATTGTCGACACGAATGGATGGGAACGTGGAGCGTCGCTACGAAGAAGAGCTTCACAGGCGATTGAAATTGCATTGACTGCAACCGTTTTATTTGGCCTGGCCGCTGTGATTGAAGGAAATATCTCGCCAACAGTTATTCCGTACCCATTCAAGGTGATGGTTGCAGCGTTATCAACATTACTCATGATCGTCTGGTTTGTGGTTCCCTGTCTAGTGTATGGTCAGCAATCTTCGCTGGAGATTTCCTCCAATGAAACTTAATCAGACGCTCATCGCCATCCGACCTCGATCTGTCCTCGAACGACTCGATCTTTCATTTCTGCTATGTGGCAGCTATCCAGTGGGAATACTTTGTTCGCTGATGGCGGGCGTCATTCCCTGCCTGCTGTTCAACTGGTGGTTCCTGACCTGGCTGGATGATGAGATTTCAACTCCCCTGGTTGTTCTGCTCTATTTTGAAATCCCATTTTCGACAGTTTTTTTAAGTCTCTATCTGGGCCAAATGACATTTTTACGCACGTTCTCTATTTCTGAAGCGTTCAAGACATTATTAAAACAGCTTCCATTACTCATCATTTATCAAATTATCCTCAGGGGAATTTGTGGAATCACGTTCCTGTTATTGTTCGTGGTTGCATTCGGCATGTATCACATGAATGAGATCATTTTACTGGAACGCTCTTCACTCAAGACATCGTGGATGAGGAGAAGAGTTTTACACGATGATCGGATGGGGGACATTATTGTGTCGAGGCTAGTCGAATTCGTGGTCTTACTTCTCAGTTTCTACTGGCTGACAATTCTGTTTTTCATGGTGACCGGATTATGGAACGATCAGACGCGGGTTGAGGATCTGTTTGCGTTCGATAATCGGTTGATCCTGGAAACTGATTTTTTATTCTGCTGGCAAACCTCCTTTGCCTTCTTTATCTCCGTCGGATTCCTCAGAATTTATCGGTTTGTAACTTATCTCGACAGCCGGATCAGAAATGAAGGTTGGGATGTCGAACTGAAGTTGCGAACCATTGCCCAGTCTTATCAGTAGAAATTTCAGAGGATCTCTCCGCGAATGACGTTTCTGCTTAATGATAACAGACTTGGATACGGGATCAGATTACTGGTTAATCTGGTGGCGTGTTGTGGCCTGTTGCCATTCTTGACTGGGGTTCCCCTTCGAGCAGAGGATGCTGCAGAAAAGAGTTTAAAGAGTCAGGATTACCCTTGGTACGATCAGGAAACCGGCGGCTTTGTTCCCCTCGACATTCCCGATTCTTCGCCAGATTTCCAGAATGCCGAAGTTGACATGAGTCTCTGGGGGACGTTGATCTCCTATTTATCTTATGGTCTGTTATGGGGCTTGATTATCATACTGGCGATCTGGTTAATCATACTGTTTGTGAGAGCATTGATTGACCGCCCAACAGTATTGGATGATCAAAAACTGGCGAACAGTTCGATTTCTCAGGAGCGACTTGAACTGCTGCCGGAAATGACCAGAGGAACTACCGACTTTTTAGGAGAAGCAGAGAAACTGGCGAATAGTGCCGATTACAGTCGAGCCATGGTTTTTTATTACGCCTGGCAATTACTCACACTAGGTGATCATGAAGTGATCGAACTGGCGACGGGAAAAACGAATCGTCAGTATGTGAGAGAGACTTCGAAAAGGTCGCCAGCCATTAAGGAACTTTTCGCAAAATCCGTACGCATGTTTGAGGATTCGATTTACGGAGGTGTGATCTTAAGTGAAATTCATTTTAACGAACTTTGGCAACGACGTCAGGAATTTCGACAAGCCTCAGTCTCAAATCGCACCACCGGAAAATCGAGTAGGAGGGGACTCACTTGAATCGTCAATTCCTGCTGACCTCTCTCCTTCTGCTCACATCACTGGGTTGCAACAGACTCGATACGACCTACCTCAGTTATCGTGGGGAAAGTATTAATGGTGTGCGTGTCTTCGCTGATATCCTGCGAGACAAAGGGCATATTGTTGATGTCTGGCCGAGTATGCGGGATCAACTCTACTATGGCTACGACACAATCATCATTCTGGATAAAACGAACACACACCCCTCGGAAGAGCTGACTGCTGAACTCCTGAATCATTTCGAGATGGGAGATGCCTACGAAATTTTGTACGTGGGTCGAGATCTCGATGTCACTCCTCATTACTGGGAGAGTATTGCCCAGAGACTGAAAGAAACGAACCAGCCTGAAGAGGCTGTGAAAGCGATGAATGAAGCTCGGCAGGAAATGGACTCGCAAATGTCACGAAAATCGGGTGATACAGACGACGAAAACGACCCGATCATTTTCACTGTCAAAAAAAACAGAACTGCAATCGAAACGCTAGAACAAATAAATCTGATCTCATTCGATGAGGATGCAGAAGAGTCCGAGGACGAACAACAGAGTATTGAGGTGGATTGTGACTGGCGTATCTCGCGGACAATGGTTCCGGTAGAGGATGCCGAAGTCATCTGGACAGATGAAGAAGACGAACCACTCCTGGTTGCCGTCTATCATGAATACATGACCATTTACGGAATGAGTTCAGCTTATCCGCTATTAAACGGAGCATTAACGAACCCCAGCAATCGCAATGTGGTTGATGAACTGGACAATCTGTTTGTGCCAGACGGAAAGATTGCCCTCGTGACCAGCGGGCGACTTTTAAACAGTGAAAACGAGGACTCTCAGATGTGGAGATTTCTCAAGGTCTTCCCCCATCCCTGGATTGTCGGTCAACTGTTTCTCTTCATGATCATGTTCTGCCTCTGGAAATTTCCTATATTTGGTCGTCCCCGCAGAGAAGAGTATCAGGACCTGAAGCGGTTTGGCACACACGTCGAAGCTTTTGGCGATTTATTAAAACTAACCAGACAACGATCATTTGCCATCAAAAAGATTCGTGAGTGGAAAGCTCGCCAATCAATGACTCAAAGACACGGAGTGAAAAATTGACAACCGAATATGATGACAGTGAACGCCCTAAATCCGAGGATGATTCGCCCACGGATGAGCAGGTTAACCCGGTGCCAGAAGATTGGCCATCTGAGTCTGTGACGGACGAAACTCCTTCGGAAAAGTTATCGAAATCATCGGAAACACCAGCTGAATACTTCAAAGCCATCATGGCTGAGGTGGCTGAGGTGTATGTGGGACAGGAAGAGTTTGTGAGACTGACCCTCACTGCCCTGCTTGCCGATGGTCATGTTCTGATTGAGAGTGTTCCCGGCTTGGGCAAAACTCTGCTGGTTCAGATTTTAGGAAAAATACTTGGTTGCCAGTTTCAGCGAATTCAGTTTACTGCCGATCTGATGCCTTCAGATATTACTGGGCAACCTATTTACAATGCGAGAACATCGGAATTCGTGTTCCGTCCAGGACCTGTCTTCACTCAGATTCTTTTGGCCGATGAGATCAATCGTTCCCCCGCCAAAACGCACGCAGCTCTCCTGGAAATTATGCAGGAAAAGCATGTCACGGTTGATGGAACGACGCGGCACATCGCACCCCCCTTTCTCGTCCTGGCCACACAAAATCCTGTGGAGTCGGAAGGGACATACAATCTGCCGGAAGCTCAGCTCGATCGATTCCTGTTCAAACTCGTTATCGATTATCCCACACCTGAAGAAGAGGATGAAATTCTGCAGCTCCACTGCGAACCTGAGTCGGTCTCGCAGCAAATCACAACTGACGTGCATACACTGACGGATCCCGAAACGATCATCCGATTGCAGTCCTATTGCCATAACATTCGTGTTGATACGAGAATTATCAGTTATATTAATCAGATAGTCCGCCTGACCCGCAACTGGCCTGCCTTCTATATGGGAGCCAGCCCCCGAGCAGGAATCGCATTGCTGAATGGTTCGAGAGTCCTTGCAGCGTTCGCGGGGCGAGACTATGTCGTTCCCGATGATGTCGCCGAACTCGTCATTCCCGCATTAAGGCATCGCGTGATCCTTTCGCCAGAAGCGGAAGTTGAAGGAGTTTCGGTCGATCAATCGCTGCTTTCACTTCAACAATCAATCGAGGTGCCAAGACTGTGATTGTTCCGACTCGGCAATTTGTTTCACTCGCGCTGGTTCCATTGACACTTTCCCTGGGGTTGTATGTTTTCCCTTCGGCAACTGCGATCATCCTTGTGCTCGACTTCCTGCTGGCGATATTTGCGTTAATCGATTTCTTCACAATCCCCCAGCATCGACACATCACCTTCACCCGCAATGTTCGCGGCGTGGCCACACGAGGCGAGAAGCATCCGGTTGAGTTAATTGTTGGAAATCGAACTCATCGAGAACTGTCGGTTCACATCCGAGACGATCTGGATCCAACTTTTGATGTCGAAGAAGATTTGATAGTCTCATCAATTCCTGCACGATCGCAAATGGCTTACCGTTACCAGTTCAGCCCGATGCGTCGTGGCGAGTACGTCATGAAGCATGTGCATTTGATGCTCAGGAGTCGCTTTGGATTATGGAAGCGACATTTAAAAGCCGGACCAAGGCAGACTATTCGAGTTTATCCGGCCCTGAAGCAAATCAGCCGTTTTGCGATGTATGCCCGTCAGAATAAAATGTCGCTGCTGGGATTGAGACGTTCACGGAGAGCGGGAAACGATAACGAATTTGAACGCCTGCGAGACTATACGCACGATGATCAGTTTAAAGCCATCGACTGGCGGGCAACGTCACGCAGACT
>TARA_R100000789_G_scaffold100477_3_pt1 | contig 11262 bp, 7 predicted proteins | sample TARA_R100000789 | Tara Oceans TARA_R100000789 (sample SAMEA2623403) | marine metagenome | biome: marine biome (ENVO:00000447); feature: mesopelagic zone (ENVO:00000213); material: "saline water (ENVO:00002010), including plankton (ENVO:xxxxxxxx)" | depth 450 m
GCAACATCATCTTTCTGAGCGATATCTCCCCATTTGTCCTGGGCAGCTGCGATACGAGCCTCCATTCCGGAAGATTCGGCAAGTTTGATTTCAACCTTTGCCCGGTGTACCTGAGCATGTTCCAGATGAACATCCATAAACTGCTCAAACTTTTGACCGCCCACAAAATACACTCCGGCAATTCCACCGATGACCGGCAAATTGACAACCAGGAACAGTAAAGCCCACATTAGCCCTGGCATGAATGTCAGACGAAGTGTTTTTGCTACCTTGGGAAAGATCCAACCCTGGGATTCCACCGGCATCGCCAGATGAGACATCGCCTGTGGTGTGAAAATCAGAATCGAGATCAGAGCCAGGCTAATTCCTATAGCTGGACCAATTGCGATGCCCATCGAATCCAACAGAATTCCCAGTCCACCAAACACGATCCAGAATGGCAATCCATAAATAAATATCCAGAACAGAAACTTGATCCCACTCATACCACACAGCGCGAAGTCGAAGCGAATCTTTTTGATAGTATCCTTTTTCTCCATCGAAATTTGCACGATTTCGAGGTGCTGAACCAGCAACCAGCCAAGCGGAACCATCGTGGCAACAGTTGTCAGAAGTGTCCAGAAACCAAACGGTGGACCAGTGGCCACCCAGGTTAACCAGTAAAAACAGAAACAGGAAAGGATAAAGTAGAAGGCCAGAATCCAGCCGGTCTTCATCACCTGTTTGAAATTCGACTTCGTAAATGCAAATGGATCTTTCCAGAGATTTGCATAATACGCATTCGGATCGATTCCCTTGGCAGCCATCTTCTGACGCCGCCGACCGGCAGTGGTCAATTGTTCGGGATCAAATCCACATTCCGGACAAGTCGTTTCTTCAGGTGGAATTTCCGCGGCACATTTCTGGCAGAGGACAACTCCGGCTGCTTCCGCTTTTCCCAAATCGATATTTTCAAGAAAGGCGTTACTGTCCTGCGAAGTGGGTTCATCCTTTTTTTTGCGTCGTGAAGAGGAAGTACTTTTCTCGGAACTATCCGGAATGCGTACCTTCTTGCTGCAATTCGGACAACGGACCCCTTTTCCAGCTGCGGCATCTGGGGCTTTGATTCCGTGACCACAATCAGGACAGCGAAACTTTATCGACATGAACTGGCCTTAACGTCTATCAATCGAAGTGAGTGTTGATTTCCAGTGTGAAATGAACTTCGATTATTCAGTCTTGGCGGAGGAAACGCAACAATGACGTTCAGGTTGTTTGAATCTCTGAGAAAACAAAAGGGAATTGGCACCTATGTCAATTAAATTCGCGCATAAAAAAGGGCACCGGAATGATTCCGGTGCCGCGGGGGGAATGTGCTTTTCCGCCCTGCTCGCGAGGGGGGGGGACAGGGAGCGAGCAAGCAGGACGCACACATTCAAGGGGGGATCAGTTCGTGGCTTTCACCACTTGGAGGGCAGGTCCGTCCGTCGACGAGCCTGAAGAAAGAGAGGAGTTTTCGGACAGAGTGGTCCGAGCACGCCAACCATTCGATCGAATCATCGAGGGAACAGTTGGTTTGGCAGGGGATGCCGGGGAGTGGTTCGTTTGGACAACCTCCTGGTAAGAAGCAGGTTGCACATGATTTCGTTCTTTGGATTCATTCATGCCCGAACCGAAGGGGCTGAACGTTCCGCTGTTATCTTTTTTAGCGGGTTCTGGTTCGAATTTGTTATCCTTTTCAGCAGTTTTCTTCACGGCAGGAGTCGGTGCTTCTGCTTTGCGAACTGAAATTGGATCAGGCACAGGAGCCTGAGCAGTCACAGAACTGTTGCCACCTTCCTGGAATGGAACGAATCCGTAGGCTGTCTGTGTTCCAATGGGCACAGTCCGATAGCTGGTCACTGGCAGAGACGCAACAACCTGTTCGTCTTCCCAGCGAATTTTCCGAACCGCAACCTGACGAGTCGTTGTTTCTGGAACGACTCGAGCGACCTGATAACTGACCGTCTGTTCGCCACGAATCGCAACCTGACGGGTCACTGGAACCTGCTGGGCGACAATATTGGGTTGATACTGACGATGTGTTGTGACGGAGGGAGTAAACACATTTTTAATGGATTGTCGTGTGCGGTTGAACATGCCAAACAAACCCGGCGAACCGTCGTAGGCACACGGTGAGATTTTCTGATTCTGCTGCTGATAGCTGACCCAGCGTCCCATATCGCGTTGCACAGTTTGACACTCTGTAACATTCTGGTATGAGACTGTTGGAATCGTAGCCGTCTTCGTTTCATAGACAGTTTTGTATTCGGTGAACTGTCGATCTTCGTAAGCCGTTTCAACAACTGGCTTACGAACTGTTTGAGTCACCTGACGATATTCGGTAACTGGAACTTGACGATAAACAACCTGCTGCTGAGAGCAGACGTTGCAAGGATCATAACCTGTTTGTTGTGGTGCATAGGCAACCTGCTGAGGAGCAAACGAGACCTGTTGAGTTGCTGCACATTCATTACAACCTGCGTTGCCTCCGAAGAGACCATTACGGAAGAGTTGAGCATCTGCTTGATTAACTACCGACAGCAACAACGCTGTCGAAAATGCGGCCGTCCAAGGACGGAATCGTGGAAACGACATGGGCACAGTCCTGGTTAAGTGAAAGTGTACGATTGGGTCTGGATCAGTGATGAACGCAAGTCTTATAGAAGACGGGGTTCAATCCCTCACATCGAGTTATTCAGGGCAGGCTCGCATCGATGATCAGGGTGAAATCTCACAGCCGCGTCCTTGCGACTGCTGACTTCGAAATATCGTTCGTTGGGCAAACGATGAGATAGGAACTTGAAAAGGTTGCCGGGTGAAACTCGCTGTCGTCCTGACTGCTTGCCGTCACCTGACGAGGCGGGTTTTAATGCAAGATTCCCCGGACGGTCAAGAGTTTCCCGGAAACGTTCCGAGCTTGAAAGAATTACATCAAGTTCGGGTTCAGAACGTCTCTCAAAGTCCGAAAAACACTTATTTTTAAGGTTTTCCGAGCAAAGTAAAAAAACAACTCAAGTTTGACGACTGCAATAAATTTGCATTGAACGTAGGTTGGGTTAGCCAAGCGTAACCCAACAAATCGGGAAAATCGCTGAGCCCGTAGGGCAGACTGCGACTGACGGAACACGACGCTGATTATTGATCCCGTCAGGCACAGCCTGACTTACGGCTTGCTTTCCGCATGGGTGGCTTCTAGAGCCTATTCAAAAATTAACTGCTGCGTTCAGCAGGAGCAAACACAGCGTTTTTAGGACATTTCGTGTCCAAGCGACTGCAGAAACCATTTGAAAATGGTCTAAAGTACCGTTGCCGTCACCGACATCCCGCCCTGATACAACGTTTCCGACAGCGCCTGACGATAAACAATGCCGATCAGTTTCCCTTTTTTGTAAACCGCTCCCAGATCCTGTTCGCTTTCCTGTAAAATCAGCAAAGCTTCCAGACGCGAGGCATCCGAGGTCACTCGGGGCAACTCGTGTTGAATTTCCTGCAGCGGCGCACGGGAGAGCAGCAGATCACTCACACGAAAGTAGACAGGCAGTGGTCCACTACCCGTCTCAGTCACCACGGGGACATAAACTTGCCCAAACGCTTTGGCATGTTCCATCAAATTCGACTGAGAGAGTTCTCCCTCAAAACTGAACGCGACACTTTTGGGAACGATAAGAGACTGAATGGATTTGCTGGCGTTGACGAAAATCCCCTGGATCAAATTGTGCTGCACATCGGTCACAATTCCTTCATCCCTCCCTTGCCCGATCACGCTGGCCAAAGGACGGCGTCCCAGAATTCGCAGCATCGGCTGCAGTTCGGTTCCACCAAACTTTTGAAACAATTTCGTCAGCACCATCAAAGGCCAACTCAACGGCAGTAGAATGAAATGAATGACTTCAAAGAAACGAAAGTAGCGTTTCAGCATCATTAACGGAGCCCGATAATGTAACGTTTTCGGCAACAGTTCCCCAAAGATAAAGATCACAGGAGAAAGGAGGACCGTCACCCCGACTTCCATCGCTTCGGAAAGACTCCCCAAGGCGAGAATCGCTCCATAGCCAATTGCGCAGGTTGTCACATAATTGGCAAGGTTGTTTCCGATCAGAATTGTTGCCACAAAACGAGAGGGGTCGCTGACATATCCAAAGATGCGTTTTGAAAGCTTGTCTCCGGTTTGCGCATCGATATTTAATCGGAGCTTACTCGCACGATAAAAGGCGGTTTCGATCCCACTGAAAAATGCAGAAAGTCGAATCCCCACTAGAAACAGCAATAGAATTCCTATCCACACAATCATTCTGAGCCCTCCGTATTTTGAAGAGGACCATGATCACCAGGTTCCAGCAGAACACGCACACGCCCCGGAGCAGTCACGTCAATGACGCGAAGTTTCCAGCCCTGCCAGTGCATTTCATCGCCCACTTCCGGAAAACGTCGCAACTGCTGATGCAGCAACCCAGCCACCGTCACGCTCGGCTCCTGATCGGAATCGAAATCAATTCCCAGATGAGAAGCCAGATAGCGAAGCGTCGTCAGTCCATCGAGATGATAAGTATGATCGCCAATTTTGAGCAGCGCTTCCCGCTTCAAAATCCGTCGGGCTCTGCTCGGAGAAGTTGAAAGAATCGTGTCCAGCAGATCCTGCTGCGTCAGCACACCAATCGTTTGACCATACTCATCGACAACCACTGCAACGTGACATAATTTCGCTCGAATCAAACTCAAAGTCCGAGCAGCATCAGCGCACCAGGGGACAAACACGACTGTTTCACGAAACGATTTCAGACCTTTGGATTCGGAATATATAGTCCCCTGCATCCAGAAAACACTCTGCACTTGGTCGGTACCCGTTTCGACAATCGCTGCAAATCCTCCCGGCGGAGTGGAATGACCAAAATCCTGCCAGTTCGCCTCTTCGTTGACGGTCAAATACGTCCCTCGTGGCCGCATAATTTCTTCGACAGCAATTTCAGACAGGTCTAAAATGTGATGAAGAATAATCCGCTCATTGGCGATCATCTCGCTCGATTGCGATGAAAGATCCACCGCTTTTTCAAGATCCTCGGCATCGATGATGGTTTCTTCCTGAAGATTCGGCCAGAAGCCGCGCGTCAAACCTCGTGTGATGACCGCCAGTATCGGGAGAACACGATCGAGCAGGCGCACCGAAATCGATAATGGCCAGACTACCAGACGCGAAATTGCCACGGGTATTACGACGGAAAGACTTTTCGGGAGCACCTCACCAAACAGGATGATCGAAACGACTCCAAAAATGCTCAACAACCAGCCTACACTGTCGTACCCATGAATCAGCAATCTGCGAGAAACCACCACGCTGACCGCGAAGTAGGAAAGATTGATCACCAGATTCCAGAATAGAATCGCTGTGAGAAGCCGAGAGGGGTCGATTAGCAGTTGGACGATCTGTTTTTCAGCCGGGTTGCCACTCCGAAAACCTTGCAGATCATCGCGTGTCAGTGAGAAAATTGCTGTTTCACTGCCAGAAAAAAAACCTGAAGCAACCGTCAGGGCAATCATAATACTAACACCGGGAAGCCAGAGTGCCAGAGATTTCAGAATTTCTTCAGCCATGAATACTTTGAACGTGGGAGTAACATCTCAGGAATAAAATCAACCTGCAGAATGATACGATACGTTCAATATTATTTCGACAATCAGCGGGAATCTGCCTGATGAATTCGAGAAAGAGTTCGCTCCTGGCTCAGAGAAGGGGTAGCCCAGATAGCTCCGCTATCTGGGTGGACGAAGTCCACAAGAGGTCATCAATTTGATCGTTGAACTATCTCACAGGCATCTTGCGGCTGCGCCGCCCCGAAAGAATCTTTCGGGAGACCCATTTTTCGTAAGCCGCTGCATTTAAGCAATTTACACTGCAACCATCTGGGCATCAACCGGTTAAGTGGGTCCGGACACTGCTGGTCAATACCGGTTATTACTGGTTCCGGAGGTGGCAAACAGGGACAAATCCGGGACAAGTTTGTTTTTGCGAGCCTTGGGCCGGGAGATTCTAATTCACCCGGTTCTTTAAGTTACTTAGTGCTTCTGGGTGTGCTGACGATGTTGTCAGCCGCCAAAGCGTTCTCACCAAATGATATCGATGATTGCGAGATTACTCAATCAGAGACTTCCGCTCAAATCGAAGCTCTCTGGCGGGAATACTCACAGCAGTTCTCAGGCGTAACCCGTCCTGTGCCAGCGGCTATTTATGCCAGGTATAGTTCTCGGTATCAGAACAGCATTATTGATCAGGTGAGAACTTGCTTGGAATTCGCCTCAAAGAATGACATTTATGTACCGCTGGAACACATTTATTACGATGTGGCAAAAACGGGACGCCATGGAAAAAGAGCTGGTTTACAACAGATGAAAGATTGTCTCTTGAGTAAACAGGTTGAGACTCTGCTGGTCTTTGCGACAAATCGATTATATCGCAAGTCAAGCGAATGTATGAATTTTGTTGAAAAGGCCGTTAAACATAAAAAACGGCGGGTCGTGTTTGTCATGAATGGCATCGACTCGAAAACAGATTCGAAGTGGAAGCGTTTCCTGCTGTTCCTGTCAGTCTTTGATGAGTTCGCCTCGGAAATGTATGTGGATCATATCCGTGCCTCTCATATGGGCAAATTTGACCGTCGACAAGTCACTGGGACTTTGGCCTACGGGTACCGTGGGAAACGGATTTCTGATATAGCCAATCAAAAGGGAAAATTTGACCAGGAAATCATCATTGATGAGCCGGAGGCGCGCTGGGTCTCCAAGATATTTGAGTGGTTTGTCGTTTTGAAGCTATCGATCAACACGATCATTCAACGATTAAATGACAGCCCGGACGTTCCCGAATCGCGTAAAGGCCAAGGGGCGTGGACGCGACAGGCCGTAACCAGGCTACTTAAAAATAGACGCTATTTGGGTGACTGGGCCTATGGCGTCACGGAATCAATGTTGATGTCTGAAGAGGGATACGTTCGACAGTGTGAACGAGATGAACCCTTAAGAAGCCAGCATTTCGAAGAGTTACGCATCATTTCAGAGGAGCAATTCCAGAAAGCTCAGGTTCGATTGCTGGAATTGAAGCAAAGATATCAGAAGCGAAAGAATCGGATTGGTGCTATTGATCGCCCTGCTCAGATTCTCAATGGTCTATTCTTCTGTCCAGACCATGACCGCAGCCTCATCGTCGGTGGTAGCAAATCTCAATATCTGATCTGTCCAAGATGCCAACTGAAGTCGAGAGAGCATCGCTCGTTGCATTCGTATCTCAGGCGCGATCTCGCCCTCGAGTTACTTTGTGAAAAACTGGCAGGTTTGATTCAGGAGGATGAGCAACTTGTCGCACGGATTATCGCAGTTTGTCAGAGATCTGTTGAGCATTATCGAAATCTCGATGATTCAGATATTGAGAATTTGAAGCTGCGAAAAAAACAGCTTACTAGAGCACTCAACCTGCTACTGCATGAAGAACCTACGTCTGAATCTCAGGCACTCGATCTCGAACGAATTCGTAGAGAAAAGCGGGAGATATTAACAGACGTCGAAAAGCAGTTAGCAGCAGCAGATGATCAAAATATTTCAATCCTTTCCATTCCATCCGAGGATGATATTCACAAGTATCTGAAACAAATCGAGGTCACATTATTGAATGTCGCTAAATTTGGACCTCCGGCGGAAGTTGATGCATTACGCGAGCTTCTCTTTCAACTCACTAGCGGTCGGATCGAGGTCTTCCAGAGAGGGGGACGAAGCAAAAAAGAAGGCTGGCTGGAGGGTCGGTTCACTTCGTCTTTAGAGAATTGTGCCAGCAGAGAACTCTTTGGAAGATATGGGAACAACCCTGAGAGAACTGCCCTGGCGGTAGAATTTCGGAAACCGTCCGATGTTGATCCTCGTGTAGAACTCGTCTGGTCGATGCACCAGCAGGGGATGCTTGGGAAAGAAATCGCCGGGGAACTGAATTGCTGCCGTGGGACAGTCTCTAAGCTCCTGAAAACGGCTGCGGACAATGCTGGTGAACCCCTCGAAGATGGACGTACTCGAAGAGCTTCTCTTACCCATAAAGTCTGCAAAGCCCCGATCTATCAAAAGATCGCCGATGAGGTCGTCGAGGATTTCAAGCAGGGAGAGTCGCTAGCCAACATTGCCGAAAAGTTTGACTGCAGTTCACCGACTGTGAAAAAGGCAATTGATTTCTGGTTTCAATCCCGTGATCTCCCTGTTCCAACGACTGCTGATCTTCGAGAGCAAATGAAACAGAAAGCATTTGAATGGGATCAGTCCGGTATGCCACTGAAAACCATTGCTGAGAAATGCGATGTGTCTGATGTTCAAATTCGTGCTTGGCTGAATGAGGTATATAAAGAGAGAGGAGTTGAAACCCCAGATCGTCGAAAGACACGCCATCTCAATAATTCAGGACAGTCCCAGTAATAGAAGGGCTTAGCAACCTAAAAACTGCTCTTTCTTCATCAACTTAATTAGGAAATTTCTTTATAGACATACTCATGCATGGGTATGTCTCTTTTTGCTTTGAATACACTTTTGAATCAACTGTTGCGTTCTTAGTGTTGTGTGATAATAAATCAGCTCGTTCCATCCATTTTCAGGACGGAAGACACTACAAGGAGAAATAGTGTACTACTTAGATGCAGGCTTCAATGGGGCCGTCCATTTTCAGGACGGAAGACATCATTCGTCGATGTCCTCCCATTCTTTGAATGAGAGCTTCAATGGGGCCGTCCATTTTCAGGACGGAAGACGACCGTGAAAGTTCAACTGAAAACGATTGACGTCGACGCTTCAATGGGGCCGTCCATTTTCAGGACGGAAGACACGCAAACTATTTTCTGCCGGGGTGGCACAAATTCGCTTCAATGGGGCCGTCCATTTTCAGGACGGAAGACGAAAGAGTTAGAGCCTGGTGGCTTGTAATTTCCCCGCTTCAATGGGGCCGTCCATTTTCAGGACGGAAGACATCAAACCGTATTCCATCAACTTCTTTTTTCTCATCCGCTTCAATGGGGCCGTCCATTTTCAGGACGGAAGACGCGGTAAGCGGTTGTACGTTGGAGAGGACAGCAGGCCGCTTCAATGGGGCCGTCCATTTTCAGGACGGAAGACGCTACCCTACTTCACCTAAAGCTATCGAATGTGGTGCTTCAATGGGGCCGTCCATTTTCAGGACGGAAGACATCTCGATTTTGTGATTAATGATCCCAGCAACCCAGGCTTCAATGGGGCCGTCCATTTTCAGGACGGAAGACGCCATCAACCAGAGTTGAGATACCTAGCTGGATGGGAGCTTCAATGGGGCCGTCCATTTTCAGGACGGAAGACCTTGCCTGTCGACGATCGGAGCATCAAGCAATCCTGGCTTCAATGGGGCCGTCCATTTTCAGGACGGAAGACCAGCACGAGCGGATCAGACGGTTTCAATATTCGCTGGGCTTCAATGGGGCCGTCCATTTTCAGGACGGAAGACGGCTTGATCGCTGATCGTACCACTCAAATCGCCTTTGCTTCAATGGGGCCGTCCATTTTCAGGACGGAAGACCCCGTCATGAAATTGCTGGGGGAATACTGGTTCAAGCTTCAATGGGGCCGTCCATTTTCAGGACGGAAGACAACCAATCGCCCGCCATGCCAGCCCCTTCCTATTCCCGCTTCAATGGGGCCGTCCATTTTCAGGACGGAAGACGACAAGGCAAAGTCAGAGGCAGTCACCGCAGAGGCAGCTTCAATGGGGCCGTCCATTTTCAGGACGGAAGACTCCACGCCCGCAAAACAACCGGCCCCGTCAACGGTTCGGCTTCAATGGGGCCGTCCATTTTCAGGACGGAAGACAGTCTTGAAATTGGCTTTCATCAAGCACGCAATAAAGCTTCAATGGGGCCGTCCATTTTCAGGACGGAAGACAGGAGGTGTTACGGGTTTCTGTGCTGCCACGCAATGCTTCAATGGGGCCGTCCATTTTCAGGACGGAAGACATCCACCACTCCCCGAACCAGGCTCAGCTGTTAAGATGCTTCAATGGGGCCGTCCATTTTCAGGACGGAAGACGTCAGTAATTCCCAATTCGTCGAGTCTTCTTTGAACAGCTTCAATGGGGCCGTCCATTTTCAGGACGGAAGACCAATGTTCTGTTGCTGCAGAAACTGAGCCTGAGCCCGCTTCAATGGGGCCGTCCATTTTCAGGACGGAAGACCGCCCGCCTCTGATCTTTTGATCTGGCAGGGGGTTAGCGTCTCTTTTGCGAGGGCTGTCGGTTTGGGATGCTGATTTTGCATAATCCAATTCTACCATTTTTGTATCTGGTTGCCAAGGAACAGGTTACGATTGCGAGGGCTGCCGGGGGTTTTTGCGGCACTGGACCGCTCGAACCCGATGTTAGTCAAATAATAGTCGCTGTTCTTGGTTGAACGGCGACGATTGGTTCGCCCCAGAATTCGATGCAATCGTCTCCTCGGCCTTCGATCAGGCCGAGGTCGACTATCATGACACGATCTTCGTCCAGGTTCAAGACCGGCCAGAGGGCATCTTTGAGTTGCTGTAATTCCATGTCGCTCAGTTCGCAGCGGAAGACCGAATACTGCATCGGCTCGCCGTGCCCCTTCATCGATTTGTAGATTCGTCGGTATCGTTTCGGGCAGGTGATGTCGTAAGAAATGAGATAGACGGTCCGCATGGTCCACTCCTGTTGTGTTTCTGATTATATCAATATTAGAGACTCACTCGCTTGCGCTTCGTGCTTGTATGTATTAACGGGTTAAGAAACTGGGATATTCTGTCAATTCACCGAGCAGGTGTCGGGCGAGTAAGCGAGACTGAACTTCCAGGATACGTCGATAGCTGACTTTGTAGCCGAAAATCGGATGCGTGATTTCCGTATCGAGACGTCGTTCATAGGCGGCAATCACACTTTTGCGACCGACATCGGTCATCGTGACAGCCCCGGCTTTGTGCAGGAACGAATCGGGGCTGACTTCCTGATTATTGAACACCGTCAAGGCGACCGAATCAGCAATGAGGGGACGAAATTCCTCGGCCAGATCCAACGCTAACGAAGGTCGTCCATATCGGGGACGATGTAGAAAACCGAGCATGGGATCGAATCCAGCCGACTGCAGTGCGACCGTTAATTCTTTAGTCAGCAGGCTATATAAAAATGAGAGGACCGCATTGACGGGATCGCGCGGTGGCCGGCGATTGCGGCCATCGACATCGAACTCG
>TARA_R100000789_G_scaffold96012_1_pt1 | contig 11250 bp, 10 predicted proteins | sample TARA_R100000789 | Tara Oceans TARA_R100000789 (sample SAMEA2623403) | marine metagenome | biome: marine biome (ENVO:00000447); feature: mesopelagic zone (ENVO:00000213); material: "saline water (ENVO:00002010), including plankton (ENVO:xxxxxxxx)" | depth 450 m
GAATATGCACTTAGAACTTTAGCCCATGTTTGTCATATTCGATAAGGTGTGCAACTTCAAAACTTGCGCTTCGGATTAAGATTGTTTAATTCACTCAAAACCGAAACTGAATTCCTGCAGAGACACCCTGCAGGTTCACATTACTGATTCGTTCGAGATTGTAACCGGTGAAGATTTCGAAATGCTTCCAGACGAGACCGACATCTCCACGGAAGTGGACTCGGCTGGTATCGCCCAGGCGACCTAAATCCATCGTGCCTCGAAAGACCCAGGGTTTGACTGGAAAGAGATCGAAGCCGTAAGTGAAGTTGAAACCGGTATCGGTGTTTGAGGCATCGTTCAACCAGTTGAGTCCGACGCCGGTATGAAATTGCATTGCCTCATTTTGAGCGAATCGCCAGGTGATGTTGGCATCTCCGAGCCACAGTTCATCAGTCGTGGTGCCGAGGTCTTCCTGAAATTGATTCCAGGACGTTTCAAAACCAAGTCGGGAAGCGGTATCGACTTCGAACTGACCGCCGATGCGAGTTAAACCAGAAAAATCAGAGCCGTAGTCGGCGAGAAACCGGAATTGCACTTGCTGAGAATTGAATTCTCCAAAGGGCTCGATGTCCATCAGGCCATGATGGTTGTTCTGGTAGGGAGTCGAGAGAAATTTGCCGGACTCTGCAGAGTTATCGGCCAAAGCAATTGGCGGAATCCACCAGGGGGATGTGATTCCTACTGCAAATAATTTCGAGAAGAAGCCATCATTATCGTCGTCGCAGCATTCCGAGCAGTTGCAACCGTGATGATGGTGATGGGAATGTGATTTATCTTTTTCGCGAATCTCACCATCCGACTCATCGACCGCACTGCTGACCGATGCAAGTTTACCAAAACCGAATGTGTATTGAGGAGAAAAGATGCATGAAAAGCTGAAGAACATCAAAACGCATTGGAAACGATTTTGATGCTTCATCAACTTCACTCACATTTAAAAACACTTTGCAGATCAATCCGAGCTGACCTGCAAAGAGATGTCATCGTGAAATATTAAGCAGCTCGTGCAGGAATTGTTGCAGGTCCGTTGTTGTGTTGACGGAGAACCTGACGGACGGAGTAATGTCGATTCTGCGAATTGCTGTAATACAATCGTGTGCAGATTTCACCGATGATTCCTAGACTCAGGAACTGCAGGCTGACCATGATCGAAAGTACGGTTTGGAGCAGCAGAGGATTACCAGTCATATCGACATTGCCGAAGACTTTCATGCCGACGGTCGCCAGCCCAGAAATTGCGGCAATACCAAAGCACCACATGCCCGCTTTTCCGAACAGTTTCATCGGGCTGTCGAAGTATTTGAGCAGAAAATTGACGGTAATCAAATCGAGCACGACGCGCGTTGTTCTGCCGATGCCGTACTTGGTTTGTCCGAAACGACGAGCATGATGTTTGGTGACCACTTCAACACACTTGGCTCCGCGACGATGAGCCAGAATCGGAATAAAGCGGTGCATTTCTCCGTAAAGTTCGAGTTCCTGGGCAATTTCACGGCGGATCGCTTTGAGTGTGCAGCCGAGGTCGTGAATTGGAAAACCAGTTGTTTTTGAGATGATGTGATTGGCGATCTTCGACGGCAGCTTACGATTGATAAACGCGTCCTGCCGATTCTTTCGCCAGCCATGAACGAGGTCGTATCCCTCTTCGATTTTCTCAATCATCATCGGAATATCAGTCGGATCGTTCTGCAGATCCCCATCCATCGTGATCACAACATCATTAGACGCGTAATCAATCCCGGCTTGCATCGCTGGAGTTTGACCATAATTTCGACGAAACTGAACGACGACAACATGGTCATCTTTTTTCGATAACTCACTCAACTTCTGTAGACTCGAATCGGTCGATCCATCATCGACAAAGATGAGTTCGTATTCGCGACCGGTCCCACTAAGTTCATCGTGCAATTGCTGATGCAGAATCGGAATATTTTCTTCTTCATTGTGTATTGGAACAACAACAGAAATGCTGAGTAGCGAGGATTGTTTTGCAGACATGAGTTTGATCGCTTCCCGAGATAAGTAGGGCGTGATTGGCGAGTTGAAATGATGATCAGGCCGCTTGTGCCTGAGGAAGGGTGTTTGTGACTGAATCTGATTTCTGCTTTTGAATCTGTGTTTCAAATACGTTTGGAAGTTTCCGCGCGGCTATTGTCGCGACTGTCCAGCCCAATGCTGCTCCCACAAAAACATCGCTGGGAAAATGAGCGCTGCATTGAACGCGTCCGTAGCCGACAAACATGGCCAGTCCAATGAAATACATTCGAGCATGGGGATGCAAATGGCAAAAGATGGCAGCCAAAGCCCAGGCAACGGTGGTATGTCCGGAAGGAAAACTCTGACTGGTTGTGATTCCGTTCAAATACGGAAACCAGCCGGAAAATGTTTCGGTTAGATTGTAGCTGGCCAGATCAAGATCACGTGGACGGGAACGACCGATGGCAAACTTCAGTACGTTTGTGCACAAGCCCGCTCCTAAGGCAATGGCTCCTGCATAAACATAAGTTCGGGAACGTTCGCGATGCACAATCGCACAGGTCCCCATGAGGATGACTACACCAATCCCATGACCGAAAGGCTCTGTATTTTCCACAACTTCACGCAGAAAACCGGGAACAATTCCGCTCTGAAAAAAGCGGGCAATGGGAATATCGTAAGCAGAAATCAGCCAGGCGCAGGCCAGCAGGCTTACCGGTAAACACCAGGTAAAATATGTCCAGAATGATCCACCTCTGACGGGTTGATCGTCAGGAATCGCACTGGAAATAGGAAGAGAATTGGACAACGAACCATCCCTGGTAAACGCTTGAACCGACCCGATTCAGCCTGAATTCATTCCCTCCTGGAATGACCGATTCATCAATCGAAGCTGAAGTCAGATCACAATCACTCGGTTATGTAACATATCTGCTACGAATGGAGCAAGATAATTTCCAGTTCCTCCAATTTCACATTGTTTTATACAGTGATGAGCTTCAAGACTCCTGTTTTTGTAATTTTTTCAATGCCGAAGGGTTTTTGAGGAAGTGCGGAGCCGGGATTGGTTCTGGACCATGCAGAATCGGCAGGGCTCGTGTGATATGGCAATTGTCCTCGGAAATATTGATGATCACACTCTTTTCGGAATCGGGAGCAAGCGTCTGGCCCTTTTCATCCTGAATGATCTGCACAACCGGTTCGGTATAACGATCACCATTCGCCCGCAGGACACGAGCCATACGACCGGAGGATAACATCACGATACTCCCCACCGGAAACAAAGACTGAGCCCGTAACATGGCGCGCAAAACATTCGGATCGAACAAACCCTGCTTAGCTCCCTCAAAAAGTTTGAGCATCGCATCATAAGGAGCCGTCGCATTTTTGTACGGATATTTTGTGGTCATTTCCACATAATGATGAGCCAGATTCAAAATTCGGGCAAAGAGATGAATATTGGAACCACGTCGACCTCGCGGGTATCCCGTTCCATTCATTTGTTCGTGCACCTGATAAGAAACCAGTGAAACCAGCGTTGGTAATCCCTGAACCTTCTGCAGCAGGTCAACCGAATACATCACATGCTTTTGACATTCCAGTTTCTCAGAATAGGTTAACTCCCGTTGTGGGTTACGAATATGCTCGGGGACTTTCAACATTCCCCAGTCATGTAACAAACCTGCTACCCCAATTCGACAGACATTATCTTCATTCAGCCCCATTTCGACACCGATACTCATGCCCAGAATAGACATGCGATAACAGTGCCGTGCCAGACTGGCATCTTCTGAGAGATGCAGAGCAGAGGCGTTTACACAATCAAAATCATCCCTTAGATTCGACAACGAAGCGGTTACCGATTTATGCAAATAGACTCCATCAATACTTTCAGCCTTCATCGAAGAATGCATCATTTGATCAATTTCTTCGCAGTGTTCTCTGCCCCTCGAATCGATTGCTTCCCGCACCGATTGTTCATATCCGACTTGACCATGCCAGCGAACGGAATCTCGCGAAGCCGGCCCCTCATTGGTGACAAACTGCAGACCATCATCGATGGTTTTTTGAAGTTGCGAATCAACACCTTCGTCATGAGAAGTCTGCTGCTGGGCACGTGTCAGGTTCTGAACGACGTGTGTCGTCGAAATGATATTGGCATCTTCAGTATGAGCTTCGATCGTTTTGATATCCCGATCCCGAAGCTTCTGCTTGAACAATTCGGTGATGATTGCACCTTCTGAAAGCAGCAGCACTCCATGCTGATCGTGCAGCGGCGATTTGATCGCTCGACCGACAATCAGCGAATCGACATCAACGGAGGCCGTTCGCATTCGCGTAACAGTTGGGGCTGGATCTGAATTCTCTTCGACTGACATAACCGACTCCTTCGGCAGCACACATTTTCAATATCGAGACGAGAATGAAACGCCTGACGAGGCGCATGCATTCAATCAACTCTATGTTGAAAAAAGGCATCATGCAGAAGCGATCAGCAGACACAGACAATCTTGAGGTCTGGTTAACCGGAATAATTGATACAGAGCAATTACGAGGACCAGAATCCTCGTTCACGAAAGCGGCGAAGAGATTTCGAGCAGATCGACGGCTGGGCGATTGTTGCAGAAAATGGTGGCGAGTCGACCGTAGGTCTCGGTGCCCACTTCACAGTTGAAGTGTTTTGCCAGTGTCGGGCCGCATTTGACTTTGAGAATTGCTCCCAGATCGATGTGACGCAGTACATTGTGAGTAATCAGCACCCGGCCGAGTGGAATATTCTCGTCGATGATTTCCTGTTTCACTTCCTCAGTCACATATTCGAAGTTGAAGCGAACAATGCCGAACTGGACGACTTCATCCGTCCCTTCTTTAAGCAGCAGGATTTTTCGACCGTAATTCGATTCATCCGGATTGCGATCGAGCACCTGAACTTCAACAGAAGATTGATGATAGTTCTCCATCGTCACCGTCATGTGATGCTCGTGGACGAGCATGCTTTTATACGGCTCGGGCGTGGTCGATCCGGCGACATGCTCAGCCGATTCAAGCAGCGGAGGATTGTCCGGGAACAATTCGAGCAGAGACTGTAATTCCTTAAGTGCATTCACGGCAATTTTTTTGAGCAAATAGAGATCAGGAATGTGTTAACTGGATATCGAATGTATCGACTCGACCCGATGAGATCACTGATAAAATTGTATTCCCAGTCTCATCAATCTGTTTCGAGGCAGGTACGTCTATTATGGCAAACCTGCCGATTATCCCGATTCAATCATCTGTGTTAGGTGTATCGAATCCTTCGATACTCTTCTTCGAAGTATTCAGGTAGCAGGCTGTCGATCTGCAGTAAACCTTTGCGGGTGACTTGAACGGTGGTGCCGTGAACTTCCAGATAGCCAGCCTCTTCCTGATTTTTCAAAGCCTCTGCAAATTCGTCGATTGTTTTGACGCCATATTTCTCATCCAGCGAATCGGTTTCGACGACGCCCTCTTTAAGCCGTAGAATAAACTCGCGGATCAACTCCTGTTGAGGTGTCGGCACATACGCGCGATTAATCGGCAGTTCGCCCGATTCCACTATGCTGATGTACTCTTCAAGTTGATCATTATTCTGATAATGCACGCCCTGTATATGTCCGAACGAAGAGACACCCAAAGGCAGAATATCGTGACCGCGGAACAAATGGTCACGATACAGGAACCGATCTTTTTCGGGATCTTTCACGAATTCCTGACCCGAAGCGACGTGGTAGCCGGCTGCCTGCAGGCGATCGATCGCTTCGCTGACCCAGCGGCGTTTTGTAGGCCAGTCTGCGACCGGTGATGTTTTCCCGGTCTCTTTCATTTCCTGGGAAATGATTGTGTTGAACGGGAGTTCCATTTGATAAATCGTGATGTTATCGGCTCCCATTTCGAGAGCCTTGTCGAGGTTACGATGCCAATTTTCATCGGTCTCGCCAATCATCCCGGCAATCAGATCGATATTCACCTGCGGAAAACCGACATCCTGAATCCAGCCGTAAGCCTTTTCGATCGAGTCGGTTAAATGAGCCCGGCCGTTTGTTTCCAGGATTTCATCGTTGAAGCTTTCCACTCCCAGCGAAACTCGCGTGATGCCGATTTCCTTGAGGGTTTTGACTTTCTCAAGATTGAGCGTGCCCGGCTCACATTCAAAAGTCACTTCCTGAGCGGTTTCCCAGGAGAGGGACTGACTGAGACGATCGCGAAGTTGCAGCAGTTGTTTCGAGCTTAAATACGAAGGTGTACCGCCTCCAAAGTAGGCAAACTCGACGCGTCGCCCCTTCACCGCTGGCAGCTTCGCGAGCATACTCAATTCATCATCGACGGCTTGCACGTACCGTTGGATTGTTTTGGCATTCTGTTGGATGTACACCCGGAAATAACAGAATTTGCAGCGTTTGCGGCAGAAGGGAATGTGCGTATAAATCCCGAACGGCACAGAAGCATCCGGCTCGCTGTTCAGGGCTTCCTTGGCACTGGGGATATCCTGTTTGTTCCAGACCGAGTAAGCCGGGTAGTTACTGATGAAGTAACTGCCGACTTCTGTCTCTTTCTTTTCCGTCAGTGGAAGTTCCGTAGCCATGTTCAATTACTCTTTCGTGCCCTGTGAGGGCTTTGTATTGGGAGTCCAATAACTTTAATTCACAGTGTTGTCGTGCTGGACGATCTTTTCAATCCAAAGTTTATAATGCTTTAAAACCTGATCCAAACGGAAACCAGATTTCGGATTAAAACATTCATTCAACAGGTTGAGTTGATTGAGCGAGTCGGTCCAACCCATTTCACTTTTCTCATGAATTGAGAACCGCAGATGAACACAGATGAACGCGGATGCAAAATATCTGCGTCTATCCGCGTTCATCTGCGGTTTAAATTTTCAATATCTTAAAGGATGTATCTTTCAAGTTGTTCTGCCGATTGTGACAAAATCCTCCGGTTCTCTGATCGAAATCGGTTTAGTTCAGACACTGCCCGATTTGATTCAAATTCCGCGTCTTATTTCGTCAGGCACAGCCTGACCTACAGTCTATTTCAATTATGGCGATTGTCCAAAGGCATACAACTTGCCATTGGTTTCTGCTGACCCGATCACCAGAACCTGTTCTCCGACAGCTGGGGAACCCGGCACTTTTCGGCCGATGCGTTCTTTCCAGAGTTCCTTGCCGGTTTTCAGATCCAGTCCATAAATGTGACCATCATCGCTGCCGACGAAAACGCGCTCGCCCACGATGACCGGAGAGCTGTCCACCTTTCCGCGTGTCGCGAACGTCCAGACTTCTTCACCGTTCAGACGATTAATGCAATGCACTACTTTATCACGCCCTCCGACGACCACGAGTTCTTTTGTGAGCGCGGCAGAGGAGTGATAAGGGAATTCCCCCACCGTGGCTCGATAAGCCCATTCGGTCGTCAGGTTTTTCCAGTTGACGGCGATCACTTCGCTGGCGTATGTGCCGACATACAAAGTGTCGCCCATGATGGCAGGTGAGGCGATGAGATAGGTATTGAGTGGCATGATTTTCACCTGCTCGCCAGTCACCACATCAATCACACGCAACTGTTCGTCGCAACCGGTTACGAAAGTAAAGCCGTTGATGATAGCCGGGGTGCAGTTCACATAGCCTTCGGTTTCAAACTTCCAAAGCTCCTCACCCGTCTCCGCTTTCAGACAGTACAGACTGTTATCATAAGATCCGAAAATGATGCGGTCATCGATGATGGAAGCCGAGCTGACGATTTCGCCAAATGTTTCGTGCGTCCATTTCTTCTGGCCGGTTTTACGATCGATACAATGAAAGATGCCCTCTTCATCGCCAATAAAAACACTGGATTCTGTCACCAGAGGAGCAGCTTTGAAACCAGGAGCAAACGATTTCGGATCGACATCTTCAATCGATCGATACTTCCAGACCTCTTCGCCGGTTTTCAGTTTCAGGCAAACGACATATCCATCAAGCAACCCACAGTAAACATGTCCATCGACAATGGCAGGAGTGCCGGGGATGCCATCTTTGGAATCGTAGGTCCACAGTTGTGTCAGCTTTTCGGACAGTGAAGAAGTGGCGACCCCATGCAGAGAGTTCCCATTACGAAAACTGGCCCAGTCTCCCGTTTGATCGGGGGATTGTGCCACTATCGCTTGTGTAGGCATCAAAGTCACAATCACCAGGCAGGTGAATTGGATGAGTGATTTCAGTTCCACGCGCATTCGTACAACTCCTGTAAATTCTCGGCATCGACGGGGCGGGGATTAAATGTTCCAGTCCACTGTTTGGCAGCTTCGGCAGCCATTACGGCGAATTTGCTGCGATCGACTCCAGCATCTTTCAAAGTCGTGGGTAAGCCTGTCAGTTCAACCAGATGCCGCGCATATTCGGCAACCCGTTCACCCGCTTCAGGATCGTCATCGGCACATATCCCAATCGACTCGGCCAACTCTCCATATAACTGAGGAACAACTTCCGCATTAAACCGAATCACATGAGGCAGCATGACACCGACTGCGATCCCATGAATCGTATTGAAATGAGCAGTCAACGGATTTGCCAAAGCATGAGCAGCCCCAAGCATCGATTGTTCAATCGCCGCTCCCGCCCAGTGGGCTCCCAGTAACATCTGCTCGCGAGACTGCACATCTTCCGAATTCTTGAACATCACCGGGAAAGCCTGTGTCAATAACTTCCAGCCTTCCAGAGAAAACATGCGGGAAACAATGGTCCGTTTTTTGGTGACATAGGTTTCGAGGGCATGACTCAATGCATCGACAGCCGTCACTGCGGCCACTTTTGGAGGCATCGACAATGTCAGCTCAGGATCGAGAATCGCAACTCTGGCCGCGGCTTTCTTATCGCCGCATGCCATCTTCATATGTGTTTCCGGATTGGCGATCAATGCAAACGACTGAGCCTCGCTTCCCGTTCCGGCTGTTGTCGGAATCGCAATGAAGGGGAGCATCGGTTTCGTCGCTTTACCGACGCCCCAGTAGTCTTCCATTCGACCGCCATTGGTCAGTAGGAAATTGACACCCTTGGCACAGTCCATGCTGCTTCCACCACCAAGTCCGACAATAAAATCAATCGATTGACCGTTAATCGAATCGACTGCCCGCTGGACATCGTCTGTTGTGGGATTCGGCGTCACGCCATCGAAAAGTGTGCAGGAGAGGCCCGCTTCTTTGAGTGAGTCGACCGCCCGTTGTTCATGCCCGGCAGCCGCCAGTCCCTGATCGGTAATTAAGAAGACATGCGATCCCTGATAATCCCGGACAAGTCTCCCCAGCTGATTCAAAGACCCCGAACCAAAAACCACGCGTGTCGGAAACGAAAAATCGAATGCCATGGGCAACTCGGTCGAAAACGTTGTTGGTACGGATGTTGTCACGATATTCAGGCAGGCAGATGGAGGAAAGTTAGGAGGATGGATTCTATGACACGAATAAAAATCCCGATCGCTAGTTCTGAATTTTCCAATGCTCGTTTTAACAAGTTTTAACAATTACAGACATATCGATATTTTACGGGCAAACCGAGTCAGGGCAAACCGTAAAACCGGTTCCTAGGCAATTCCGAACTAACTTTGTGTACGTACGCAAAGCAAATGCACAGTATTGTCTGGTAATTCAAGGGGAAATATATACAAGCACGTAGCGCAAGCGAGTGTGTCCGCACGTTTATTAACACACTCGCTTGCGCTTCGTGCTTGTATAATACTAGTCTTCGTCATCTTCGTAGTCATCATCGTCCTCATCGTCATAATCCGGATGCAGGGGATCATTGGGATCAAAGAAAAAATCGCCCAGCCCCATGGGCAGCGAACTTCCCCCGAGGGCCTGATTCTTTTTATCGGCCAGTGACTGCAGATCGTGGGCATCATCTCCGAGGCAGCGCTCCAGAGATTCTCTCCAGGCGACCTCTTTTGCCAGCGGGTGCTTCGGATCCTGAGCGATTCGTTTGAGAGCGTATCGCAACAGATTCAATCCATCGCGAGTGGAAAAATCGAGTTTGAGTTGATGAGATTTCTGCAGGAACTCAACCGTCAAATCGAGCAGTTCGTCATCGGCAAACGGAAGATGATATTTGAGGATCGCCATCTCATCATCTCTGCTCGGATAAGTCAGTTGCAACGTCGGTTGCAGACGACTCAGAATATAGTCTGGAATTTCAAAGGTCGATTCATCGTCGTTCATCGTGACAGCACAACGGAAATCGGCATGAGCCTTGATCGTAATCCCGGCCACAATCGACTCGACATAGCGACGATGATCGAGCAGGGGAGCCAGCGAAGCCCACGACTTCTCATTCATCCTGTTTCCTTCATCGAGCACGCAAATGCCCCCCGTCAGCATCGCCGTGACCAGTTGCGAGGCGTGATATTGAATCGTCCCCTTTTCACCCAGAACGGGAGTGACCAGCAAATCTTCCGGGCGGGTGTCGGACGTGCATTGATAAATATAAACCGACTGCTGACGTTCCCGGGCAGCCGCCATCGCCAATGTCGTTTTTCCGATTCCCGGCGTCCCCACCAGACGAGGCGTTAATGGTTGATCCAATTTATCAACGACCAGCCAACAGGCCAGAATCTGCTTGAGGACTTCCCCCTGTCCAATCCAAGGACTTTCGGTGGTATCCGGCTGAGAAAGGTGTAATGTCACTCCGCCAACTTCAACATGTTCAATCATAATATCTTATAGTTCTAACGCTGCCTGGCAGCTTGATAAATTTGTAGTGTGCGTCTAGACGCACCTTTCTGTAGATTGATATTGAAATGAATGTCTAAAATCTAATCGATATTAATGTAAGAACTGTAGGTCAGGCACTGCCTGACCTACACCTTCTTGGAAATACAACAGACTTGTGTGTAAAGGATAGGCGTCGAAACGCACCTTACAAATTAAACGAAACGATGTCCTTCCTGCGGACCTTGTTTTGTCAGTGTCAGAATTTCCGGGCCTTCCTCGGTCATCAGAATTTGATGTTCGAACTGAGCAGAGAGCGAACGGTCTTTTGTCCGCACGGTCCAGCCATCTCCCTCGACAAGCGTTTCCGCCCCACCGACATTAATCATTGGCTCAATCGTGAAACAGCAACCGGGCACGACAATACTTTTCTTCGTCGATTCATGTGGAAAATGGGGAATGCCCGGTTCCTGATGAAACTTCTGTCCGATCCCATGCCCCTGATAATTTCTGACGACACCATAACCCCGCCCCTC
>TARA_R100000789_G_scaffold20330_2_pt1 | contig 11235 bp, 10 predicted proteins | sample TARA_R100000789 | Tara Oceans TARA_R100000789 (sample SAMEA2623403) | marine metagenome | biome: marine biome (ENVO:00000447); feature: mesopelagic zone (ENVO:00000213); material: "saline water (ENVO:00002010), including plankton (ENVO:xxxxxxxx)" | depth 450 m
TGCAAAATTCTTTGGCATTGGGTAATGAATTTTAAGCGACAAATAGCTTATAATTTTTGGGCAAATAAAAGAATTTTAGAGGCTATAGGTGCATCAAGTAAAACAATGAAAGACGAAGAACTGTTAACGCATTTCGGGCATATTCTTCATGCACAGATCATTTGGTATAATAGAGTTCTTGAGGTTGATGAAAAAGTTGATGCCTGGCCAAACCTGACTTTCCAAGAGTGCCAAAACAAACTTTTCGGAAAAGCATCCATAGACTTGAATAATATGGCACAGAAAGCAAGTCAGCTATGCTCTTATACAAACTCTAAAGGCTTGAGCTTCGAAAGTAAAGTTTCAGATATTATTCAGCATGTCATAATTCATGGGCAACATCACAGAGCACAAATAGCGTTGCTACTAAGGCAAAAAGAGGTCTCTCCACCAGCAACAGATTTTATTGTTTTTACCCGTCAGAAAGATCTCCAATAACAGAAAGCATGTCTTTACTTAATTCAATTTTGTATTTATTTGAGGAAGGTCCGTTTTCTCCGTCTAGATGGATATAGTGTAGCTCTGTAATTTTGAACTCGGCCTTTTCAAATGAAATTACTTCACTGTATTCAGCAGAAAGAGATCTGCCAAAACTTAGCAGAATAAAAGCCATTCCAAGTTTGAGTCGGCTGTAAGCGGGCACAACCACCATCTCAAGAACTCCATCAGAGTTTAAAGATTTCGGGGAGATCAAATACTTTCCACCTTCAACAGCTCCGTTTGCAATTGCAATCAGCCAAACTCTTTGATCAAAATCAGATTCGTCAACGGTTCCGTAAATACGAACTGGTTGCGCGGTAAAAAAAGCTTTTAATCCGGATAAAGTGTATTTCATCATCCCTTTAAGGAAGTTGAATTGAGATGCATAGTAGTTTGTCAACCCATCAAAACCAATACCGGTAGTATTAATAAAAATCTGACCGTTTATTACTGGTATATCAATATTAATTAGCTGATGTTGAAGAATTACTTCCAAATAATATTCTATTGATTGCCTGGGCTTTAAACCAATGGCTTTTGCAAAATCATTACCGCTACCCACAGGAATCAATCCCATTACTGCATTCGAACAATGAACTCCTCGGGCCACACTTTGTGCGGTTCCATCTCCACCACAAGCAATAACTACAGATGAGCTTAGAGCCGACCTTGCGGCTTCGGTTGTAAGTTCGATTGGGGAAGAAATATATTTGATCTCACAATCGGGAAGCTTTTTATAAATGAGACTTTCTGAAGCTTTAATATATTCTTCAGCCCTTGAAGAGTTTGATCTACAATTAACAAGTAGTGTGTAATTCGCCAAAAAATCCCGTTTTTTGAGTGCTGATTAAGGGAATATAATCTTTAATAACATTATTGCGATTTCTAAGTTAACTTCTCTCCCTCAATATTTAAACAAACGTACAGTACTCTGGAAACTATAGATCGAATTTTATCCGAATTTTCATCCTTCATGTGGGGAACACCGCTCGTTGTTTTATTAGTTGGTGGTGGATTATTTTTTCTTATTTATTCACGCTTTATTCCTTACCGATATTTCTTTCATTCTATAAATATCCTTCGCGGGAAATACGACGACCCAAACGATCCGGGGGACATCAGTCATTTTGAAGCTCTTGCAAGCGCATTGGCAGCCACAGTTGGGTTAGGTAATATCTCCGGTGTTGCAGTAGCTATCGCTATCGGTGGACCGGGAGCTGTTTTCTGGATGTGGATCAGTGCCATTGTTGGTATGGCTACGAAATTCTTTACCTGTACTCTTTCCATCATGTACAGAGGAAAAGACTCCAATGGGGACATTCAAGGTGGAACCATGTATATGATCATGGAAGGACTTGGGAAAAAATGGAAACCCCTCGCAGTACTTTTTGCTGTTGCAGGATTATTTGGTCCGTTACCGATCTTTCAGGCGAATCAGGTTACTCAAATTGTGAGAGACTTTGTGTTGATTCCAAACGGATTGGCTGATGCTGCTAATCATTTTAACACAGATCTTATCAGTGGAATCGTAATTCTAGCGATTGTTTCTCTGGTAATTTTTGGAGGAATTAAACGTGTTGGCAAGGTTGCTTCCAAAATGGTTCCGGCAATGGTGGTTATTTATGTGGCGTGTGTGTTGGTGATCATTGGAATTAATATTGATATGCTTGGAAGTACATTCGCTTTAATTTTCACAGATGCTTTTACAGCTAATTCCGCAATGGGTGGCGCACTTGGTGCATTGATCGTAACCGGAGTTAGAAGAGCGGCTTTCTCAAACGAGGCCGGAATTGGTACGGCAACTCTTGCCCACGGAGCTGCAAAAACCAAAGAACCTGTTCGGGAAGGCTTGGTTGCCATGATGGGACCGTTCATTGATACATTAGTTGTTTGTACCATGACAGCATTGGCTATTTTAGTAACTGGTGTTTGGCAATCAGGAGATGAAAATGGGATCACTCTTACGGCATCTGCGTTTGAAGCCGCGCTTGGACCTTATGGCGTGTACTTACTAATTTTCTGTGTGTTGATATTCGGGTTCAGTTCGCTGTTCACTTATTCGTACTACAGTACAAAATGTCTTGGATTCCTGATCGGTGCAGACAAGCAGAAATACTTCAATTTCTTTTATGCAGCGGCTATCATCTTCGGTTCGGTAGCTACCATTCAGGCAGTTCTTAACTTCACGGATGGAATGTTCGCGCTAATGGCAATTCCAACGATGACAGTAGCCATTCTGCTTTCACCAAAAGTAATGGCAGCAGCAAAAGATTATTTCGGAAGAATGGAGAAGAAAGAGATCTTGTAGGTTTATAGAGAATGAAAATAATTCACAGGCTTTTAACCGAGCCTGAAGGCTCTTCTGGCTTAAAATCCTTGTTTATAAAAGAAAATAACTAAACTCTGACAGGATTTAACTTCAGAAAGGTTTTTAAGCCTATGCTCAAATAATCCTGTCAGAGTTTATTCTTCCATAAACAAGCAACGGCTTCAGTCGTACAGAAGCCAATTTAAGAAGACTAAAGCAAGATCAAATCCAGCTCAGAAGCGATCATTTCAAAATCACGATCATTTTGTATAAGCGAGATATTATTTTCGATACAATAGGTCGCTAAAATCATATCAACGGTTTTGCGAATAGTAATTCCTTTTTTTCTTAGAAATCTGAAATTTTCCGCTGACTTTAATGCAATTTCTATTCCTGCAACTGAGTGACAAGGGATTGTTTTAAAGATTTCTACAGCGGTCAAAAAGTCACTTTCTTTTCGAAAACCTTGCAGAACCTCAGTAACAACTAAATCTGCACTTATCACTCTTTCTCGAGATAAATATTCGACCAGAGCATCAACTTTCTCATTGCTAGTGTCATTAAAAAAATCAATCCAGATCGAACTGTCTGCAAGAATCATGAGACGTGTTTGCTGGTTCTCATGTCATCCAGATCACCTTCCCATTTTAATTTCCCACGAAATTTAATAATGTCTTTTTGAGACTCGATTCTTATAAAGAGCTTCAAAGCTTCGTTAACAACATCTTTCTTCGTTTTCAGGTCGCTCATCTTAAGCGCCTTTTCCATCAAATCATCATCAATATCAATATTTGTTCTCATAGTAAAACCTCAATGTGTATAGATTTTAAATATTATACACATTTTTAACTTTTCAAAGAATTAAAAATTGGTTCTGTTTTTAACCCTGACAGGGTTTTCATGAAGCAGCTTAAAAGAGGAATTACTTTTCCAACCCTGTCAGGGTTAGAGAATGAAACTGTAAAAAGCTTTTACCACAATTTTAAATCCCATCAAAAAGCGGTTACTTTAGGTTTAGATGTTAACCTAACTACAAACTAATGAAGCGACTTTTTCTCTTATTCCTAATTCCCGCATTCGTAATTTCACTATTTAGCGAAGCGACTGCTCAAACTCCTACCATCAAAGAAAAAACCAAAGATCTTAAGGTCACTGAAGGTTATTTCGATTATTACTTCGATGAAGCCAATGACAAAATGTGGCTAAAAGTCGATAAGCTGAACGAAGAATTTCTACATGTAAATTTCCTGGCTGCAGGTGTTGGTTCGAATGATATTGGATTAGACCGTAGTCAAGGTGGCGGACAAAGAGTTGTATATTTTGAGAAGCGAGGATCAAAACTGATGCTGATTCAACCAAATCTGGATTATGTGGCAAAATCAGACAATGAACTTGAAAAGAAATCCGTAAGAGAAGCTTTTGCTTCTTCCGTAATTCATGGCTTTAAAATTGAAGCTGAAGAAAATGGTTCTTATTTGATCGACCTTACTCCGTTTTTGATGGATGACTCGCATAATGTTTCCGGAAGATTGAGAAGCATGGGGGAGGGTTCTTACAATCTGGATAAAAACAGATCTGCATTGTATGCTGAAGGAACATTTAACTTTCCGATGAATACTGAATTCGAAGTAATGCTCACTTTTGCAGGGAACCCAACAGGAAGATATTTACGGTCCGTTGCTCCGGATGCAAATTCTATTACTGTAAGAACGCACCATTCTTTTGTTCAACTTCCGGATGATGATTACGAACCAAGAGAATTCGATCCTCGTGGGGGATTTTACGCTACTTCTTATCAGGATTATGCAACACCGATAGATGAGCCGTTGGTGAAAAGATTTATCAATCGACACAGGCTACAAAAGAAAAATCCGGGCGCAGCAGTAAGTGAAGCCGTAGAACCGATCGTGTATTATTTAGACAACGGAACACCGGAACCGGTTCGGGGAGCACTATTAGATGGTGCAAAATGGTGGAATCAGGCGTTTGAAGCAGCTGGATATAAAGACGCTTTTCAGGTTAGAGTATTACCTGATGATGCGCATCCATTAGACATTCGATACAACGTTATTAATTGGGTGCATCGCTCAACTCGTGGGTGGTCGTACGGTGGTTCTGTTACAGATCCAAGAACAGGCGAGATCATTAAAGGAAATGTATTGCTGGGTTCGCTTCGTGTTCGTCAGGATTATATGATCGCTCAGGGGTTACTGGCTCCATTTGAAGAAGGAAATGAAGACGATCCGCGAATGTTGGAAATGGCTTTGGCAAGAATTCGTCAGCTTTCGGCACATGAAATTGGTCATACTTTGGGAATCTTTCACAACTTTGCGGCAAGTGTAAACGGTCGTGAATCTGTAATGGATTATCCGCACCCAAAAGTGGACATCAAAAACGGAGAATTGGATCTTAGTGATGCGTATGATGTAGGAATAGGAGACTGGGACGTTGTAACCATCAAATTTGGTTATCAGGATTTTCCGAGTGGCATCAATGAAAAAGAAGCGCTTAACAAGATCTTAGAAGAAGCACATCTTGATGGATTGAAATACATTTCAGACAGCGATGCGCGACCACAAGGGGGAGCTCATCCTTACGCACATTTATGGGAATACGGAAACGACCCGGCTACACAGCTGTCGCATATTTTAGAAGTTCGTAAGATCGCTTTAGATAATTTTGGCGAGGCTAACATCAGAAAAGGAACTTCAATGTCTGAATTAGAAGATGTACTGGTTCCGATCTACTTATTTCACAGATACCAGCTTGAAGGAACTGTTAAGTTGATAGGTGGATTGGATTATTACTATAAGCTTCGAGGCGACAATCAGCCAAATCCGAAAATCGTTGACGCAAAAACACAGAGACAGGCACTTCAGGAAATGTTGGGCGCAATAGATCCAAAAGTATTGGCAATCCCGGAAAATTTACTGGATCTGATACCAACAAGGCCCGCAGGGATTTCTTCATCCAGAGAATTATTCAGAGGAAATACCGGGCCGAGCTTAGATGCTTTAGGAATAGCTGAAACAGCCGCAGATTTACCGGTTAGTTTGATCTTAAACCCTCAGAGAGCAAATCGTTTGGTGGAATATGGGGCCAGAGCTAACAATCTTACTCTTCAAGAAACCATTGAAGAATTATTGGAAAGCAGCTGGAAGAAGAAAAAAGAGAGAGGTTACTTAGGCTCTATTCAGGATGTTGTGAATGCTGTTGTAACCAAAAATTTGATCGAGCTTCATGCTTCAGGTCAGTCGAACCCGCTAACCAAAGCGATTGTAGCATCTGAGTTAGTTAAGCTTTCTGAAATGTTATCAGAGCGATCAAACGATGCAATGGCATTACATGCAGCAATGATGATCGACAGTTATTTGGATGATCCTTCTGAATTTGAATCACCAAGAAGCCTTCCGGCTCCTCCGGGCTCACCAATTGGTTCCGGACCGATGTTTTATTGTGAGTTCTAATAGATGAGAGTATTTAGTAGTTAGTATTGAAAAGTGAAGTTCAATACTAACTACTAAAATCCATGTGCTAGCATATGAAAATAATTCCGCCTGAAATATTATTGGAAGCCTATGCTCAAGGGATATTTCCGATGGCGGATTCAAGAGAAGACGAAGAAGTAGAATGGTACTCCGCCCGAAAACGAGGAGTAATTCCTTTGAATGAATTTCACATGACAAAAAACGTTATGCGAATCATTCGTCAGGATAAATTTGAAGTGAGAATAAATGAACACTTCAGAGAAGTAGTAAAGTGTTGTGCTGATAGGGAAACTACTTGGATTAATGACCTGATCTTAAACTCCTACGATATCTTAAACCAATCAGGAAATGCTCATTCTGTAGAAGTTTTTGAGAAAGAAAAACTGGTAGGAGGATTATATGGAGTTTCATTAGGTGGTGCATTCTTCGGTGAAAGTATGTTTCGAAAAGAAAAAGAAGCTGATAAAGTAGCTCTGTACTATTGCCATCAAATTTTAAAGAAGAACGGGTTCACCCTTTGGGATTCTCAATTTTACACAGAACACCTAGGTAGATTCGGCTGTAAAGAAATCGAAGCAAAAGAATATGAGAAGCTGCTGGAAGAAGCACTTAAGATTGACGCGAAATTTTCACTTTAAAAGATTCAGTGAAATCAGAAGGCAAATCAAAACAATCATCGAACTAAAAAAACCGTACCTGGATTCACCCAAATACGGCTCTGATATGATTATAACCTATAATCTGATTCAATATTCAGTAACTACTACTTGTTTTAAAGCTTCTTCTCGCGTAATAGAACCTTTATCCAGTTGATCTAATACAGATTTCTTAAGCTGGAAGTCAATGCGCTCAGGAATATCCTTATATCGCCCTCGTACATTGACAGTTGTTAAAATGTATTGATCAGGTTTAACTGAATTAACAGTTCTTCCATAGTCCACTAAGTATTCTTTGATATTACTTTTTAGCTGAGAATAAGCCTCGTTAACTTTGGCCGTAAATTCGGCTTCCTTTTCTTCTGCTTCTTTAGCATCAGGAGCATCTCTTGAATCGGTTCTTATATAGGCTCCGGTTACTGAAATCCCGGTAACCCTTCCAAAAAATCGATCATCAGTTCTATAGCTGGCGTCTATATTAAAAATGGCACCAAAGTTATCAAGCATTAAGTAATTTACGTTTCCACTCAAACGGAACGACTCTTCTTCTTGATCCCGTAACGCTGTTTCGAAAATATTACCCATTACTTTAAGATCCAGATATTCTTTGTCCTTAGTTGAAGCGGTCTTTACTTTACTTGCAAAAGCAGATTCATTGATTTTTCCTGATCGGTAATCGTCCAGATCTTTTTTGGCTACAGAGCCCGAAATAACAGGAAGCTTCTCTGTTTCTTTACGATCTACTTTGCCATTTGAAGAGGTGTATACGAGTGCAGGGAAAGAGTTGCGTGAATTCGAACCATAAATCACCATAACATTTTCTGTAGACTTTAGCTGCCCGATGGTTGAGGCGTAATCCTTTAAAAATTCAGTAATTCGGTTTTTTACGCTTTCTTCATCTACTTTTACATCATCATCTGAATTACTGTTGGTGCTGTAGCTATAGTAAAATGAGTTAGAGCTACCTTGACCATCTGATGATTGAGAAAGTACGAATGAGGAGCTGGTTTGTACATTAAAAATAATTCCATATCCAGGTAGATATGTTCCTCGAACATTTCTGGAGCCTCCTGCAAAATCGGCTATATAAACAGCTCTGGAAGATGAATTTCCGGAATAAGTTTTAAACATCTCTCCTAGAATGTTCTCCATTATCTTTATGTCACGATTCATTCGGTTGGCGTCAAAGCTTTGAGCCCAAGCCAAAGGGGTTGTTAAGAGTATAATTAAAAGTGTAGGTACTATTTTTTGTATTCGTTTCATGGTTTTTCCTTGTTTAATTTCCATAACTAACAGTTTGTATTATTTCGCCTAATACCTGTTCGTTTTGTCGAAAACGAGTAAACGTGTTTTCTTTAAGATCTTCTAAGCCGGAGCTGATAAGTTGTAAGTCGTTCGTCCTTTGACTTTCCAAATAGGAAGCAAAGCTTGCAAAGGTCTCTTCCAGCTGAATATTTTGTTGTTCTTGTGCATCAGCAACTACTTGCTGAACCAAGGCTACATTATCACGCTGAATTTGTTGGATAATTTGTTCTACCTGAGCAGCGGAAAAAGTTTTTTCAGTTATAGGGGACTCGCCAAATCCCAACTGAATTCCGGAATCTGAGTAACTCACATTCAAGCCTGTTAAAGCCCCTGTTACGATAAAAACGAAAGCAAGTACAGCTACACCAAAACCAGCCTGAGCAAAAGCGTTTCTGGGAGTTAAAGCAGTAAGTATATTTTGCCAAAATCCTTCAGAAGATCTTTTCGTCGGTTCCATAATAACGAGCTGTTCAGCAGGGTCCTGAACCGGAAGATGATGGAGAAAAGACTGAGTTTCTGTGAGTTCTTCAAATTCTTGCTTCAGATCATCATGTTGGTTGATGAAATCCAGAAGTTCAGACTTCTTAGCCTCATTCAGTTCACCATACATGTAATCCATTAAGAGTAATCGAGCTTCTTCTTTATTCATAATTGAACACCTCTTTATTGATATTCCAGGAGTCGAACGTCTTTTTCAGCGCTCGTAATCCATAATACATTCTTGACTTTACTGTGTTAATTGGTTCATCTAAAATTTCTGCTATTTCGGGAAATGTAAGTCCTTCATATTCTTTCATGATCACCACTACACGTTGATCATTCGGTAACTGAAGGAGTGCTTTGTGAAGGAGAACCAAACCTTCATTTCGCAATACATTTGAATCTGCTGATGACGCTGTTTCTGTTTGAGGAGCTACTTTTAGTGTTTCATAAGAGGTAGCTCTTTTCCTTCCAACTCTCTTTAATTCATCCAGACAAAGGTTGTTTGCTATCCGATACAGCCAGGAACTGAATTTGTTTACGTCATCCAGTGTATCCAGCTTTTGGTACGCTTTGATGAACGTTTTCTGAGTGATCTCAGCAGCGTCGTCACTGCTGGCGAAGTAGCGATATGCAAAGTGATGAATCTTACCTTGCCATCGACTAACCAGCGTATTGAACGCCTGATGATCTCCCCCCAGAAAATCCTGAACTAATCGTGCATCTTCCATTTTATCGTGTTGCAATTTCCTTTTTCCCGAAGTTGTTTTCGGGTATAAGACGAGTATATTTTCAGATTAGTTTTAATAAAACCCAAAAAAAACTAATATTGAATCCATGTTTCAAATGTTAATTTAATAGATGAAGATGAAAAAGTACCTGCTACTATTCAGTTTTTTTATTTTAGGAACGGCAACACTTAATGCGCAAAAAGTATATAGAACCTACATAGATCTAGGATATATGCATGTTGATGACGTTGATTCATACTTCAAATTTGGATTTTCTGATCATGGAGGATACACTACAACGCTTAATTTCGAACTTCAAATACTGATACCTACTGCAGGTTCTTGGCCGGATGAGGGCGGCTTTTTGATAGGAATTCCACTTCAATTGCATAATTCGGGTTCTACTTACATCGTTTTGTCACCAAGAATTGGTTCCAGATCCGTGGAATTGATTGGGGATGACAGATCTACTTATGGAGCAATTTTTGAAGGTGGACTGGGATTTTATTTTAATAAAGCTCTAGGACTAAATTTTGGAGTAGGCTACGATTCTATAAAGGAACAAGAATACGTATCAGCTCATATCGGTATTGCGTTTTGAGAAAGGTGAAAGGTGAAATTTTTAAAAAAATGTAATCTAAATATAAAATCGAATCTTCAACACTCAACACTCAACACTCCCCAACCCTCTTCTAAACTCTAGTTCCAACTGCTCATAATAATGATCCTCAGAAAGATTCAGGTTTGACAGCGAAATACCGAGCAAGCGAACTTGACGGTTCCCGACATCCGTATCTTCCAGAAGTTGCCGGGCAACGGTAGAAATTTGATAATGATCGTTAGTGTAATTAGGTACAGATTGGCTTCGGGTGATGGTATCGAAATTCTTGTAACGAACTTTTAGTGTGATGGTTTTCCCTTTGGTGTTGATCTTTTGCATTCCTTCAGAAATAGACTCGGCCAACTCATCCAAAAAGGCAGTGATCCAGCTCAGGTCTCCCTTGTCATCAGAGAAAGTACGCTCCTTTCCATATGATTTTCGAATTCGACGTGGTTTTACTTCTCTGTTATCGATGCCTCTGCAAATTCGATAATAATACCTTCCGGATTTTCCGAATGCTTTAACAAGGTCGATCTCGCTCCATTCTTTAAGATCAGCTCCGGTTTTGATACCAAGAGAATGCATTTTCTTTTGAGTAGCTTTACCAACTCCGAAGAATTTTTTGATGTCTAAACTTTCCAGAAATTCTTCTGCTTCTTCGGGTGGGATAAGTGTAAGCCCATTTGGCTTGTTGTAATCGGAAGCGACTTTAGCAATGAATTTACAGTAAGAAACACCTGCCGATGCAGTAAGCTGAGTTTTCTGTTGAATCTTTTCCAGAATTTCTTTGGCAATAAGTGTGGCCGATCTCATACCCTTATGATTTTCGGTTACATCCAGGAAAGCTTCGTCCAGAGAAAGCGGTTCAACCAGATCTGTATATTCAAAAAAGATCTCACGAATTTGTTGAGAGGCTAATTTGTAAGCATCGAATCTTCCTTTAACAAAAATTCCTTGGGGACAAAGTCGGGCAGCCTGTGAACATGGCATAGCTGAATGTACACCAAATTTCCGGGCCTCATAGCTTGCAGTAGAAACTACGCCACGGCCATTGGGTGAACCTCCAACAATTACGGGCTTCCCGCGAAGAGCAGGATTATCCCTTTGCTCTACGGCAGCAAAGAAAGCATCCATGTCTATATGGATA
>TARA_R100000789_G_scaffold88539_6_pt1 | contig 11230 bp, 9 predicted proteins | sample TARA_R100000789 | Tara Oceans TARA_R100000789 (sample SAMEA2623403) | marine metagenome | biome: marine biome (ENVO:00000447); feature: mesopelagic zone (ENVO:00000213); material: "saline water (ENVO:00002010), including plankton (ENVO:xxxxxxxx)" | depth 450 m
CCGTTGATGCGTCCAATCGGATCGCCGGCATTCAAGGGACTCTCAATTCTTTCGACGATCTCGATACGGCTCAGGATGCACAGCATACGGCAACTCATAATGCGGTCGCAGCCTTGCAGGATCTTTCCCAAGCCGAAGTGCAAGCCGTGCTGACCGCACTTGGCTATACGGCTCAGCTGGCTACGGACCTTGGCACGACCAACAGCCGAGTCGATGACGCCATCACATCACGCGCCGCACCTGGTGCGGCCATGACACTGACGACTGGCGAACGAACCAGCATAGCTGGCACTATCTGGAGCACGCTCGTCAGTTCAATAAGCACGGCCAATTCCATCGGCAAACTGATCCTCGATCGAGTGGCTACACTGTTGCGGCTCGACGGCATGATCGAAAACAGTAGCGGTGATCAGTTTACACAGAAGGCTCTCAACAAAGCTCCGAGCAATGTTGCTGGTGATACGACTGTGATTTTCAATCCGGCGATTTCGATCGCCTCACCTGGCAGTGTGCAAAGTCAACCGCTGACCTACTACACGCGGGAAGGTAAGCGTGTGCAACTCACGATCTATGATGGATCCGGAAGTCCAGTCGACATGCGGAATAAAGAGCTGCGGTTCGTTGTCGAAAATCGCAATAAGCAGCAGGTGTTTGTGAAGGACATGAACGCCATCGACATCAGCGGGGAAGACTTCAATCAGGTCTGGGTGACCATCAGCAGCGAGGACACCGGCACGATTGGACGCGTCTACAATTACGCTCTGCGAGATATTGATGACGATAATTTTCTCTGGGCAACCGAGTCGTTCACAATCTCCTATGCTCCCAGCTCTTAAAGGCTTTCCACTTCTCTGCTGAGATAGAAAACTTTCGTGCCATCTTCACTGATGGCCACGAAGTTAGCCGCCAGCTGCAGATCGGATTCCCGTTTGAGATCGATCTTCCAGCGTTCGTTGCCAAGAGTGTCGACGGACTTCAGGTATGTCTGGCCTGCGCCGAGCTGGGGAGAATACCAGTTGCCTTCAGTGTCTCGCACAGCCGTCGTGATGCTTTCTCCTTTTCGTCGTGGCTCGATGTCGGCAGAGCCAGACAGCCCGATTGGCCAGGGCTCAGTGACGCCACCTGGCACGTCGATTTCTGACAGCCATTCTCCCAGCAGTGGAATGGCGGCATCATTCCAGAACAGGTTCCCAAAGCCCTGGCTTTGGTGACTGGCGAAGATTTCATCATCCCCTTCGCCGATCACCGAGCGGTCCTGGCGATAGTCGACAATCCGCAGATCCTGATCGAGGATGCCGCTGATGATGAACCAGAACCAGTCCCAGCCGATCGGCAGAGAACCAGCAGTTGGATAGATCGGTTCCGGAAACAGAACGTAATCCCCAAAGCTTCCGCCTGGCAATAGATTGACCTGGCCCCACACATGCCCGGTGTAGAGTCCGGAGAAGGCAATTCGGCCATCGGGCAGGAATACGAATCCGCCTCCGGAGCCTTGCAGTGGGCCGCCGTAGCCGTCGCCTCGGTACCAATAGGTTTCCCCTGGTTGCTGACTGCTGGTCGCCAGCGTCGCTCCCGATGATCCGCTGATGCGAATCAAATTCGATTCGCCGGGCACATCACTTGTGATGCGTTCCCAGATCAGCAGGTCGCCATTCGGGTACATGTAGTACTCGGCCTGATTGAACGCCAGAAGATCGTCGCGAGTCCATTGCCAGCTGCCATCAGGATTGAGCACACCGAGTGTAGATCCCGATCCGGCAAAGACTGAACCGTCCGGACGGACCATCGGGCCGATGTTTTCACTCTGGAGAAACCCAGCGTTTCGAGTGCTGGACAGTAAACCATCGACCACATCGTAGGCCTGCAGATAAGTCGCGTTCGCATTGTTGCTGGTGAGGATCCACACAAACTGGTCTCTCGCAGCTGCCCCAAACACGCGTGTGCTTTCCGGCAGATCCCGTTGACGCGTGACGAACTGCAGATTGCCATCCAGATCCCAGCTGGCCAGTGCCGCGGCATTGCCGAGCTGCCAGGAGTTGTCTCCGTTGGTATTGAGTACACTCACGATCCGATTGCCGTGGGCGTGCAAAAATGTGAGCTCGGTGAACAACAAGACTTCAGAGGCACCGCCGAATTGTTGTTCGAACCGTCCGCAGGAGCTGGTCAATCGAACGTTCGCATTGGACAGCTTGTAAGCCGGCAGACCCAGCGATCGCGACCAGAGCAGCTGGCCCGTGCTGGAGTCACGGCAGAACAGATTCGGAAACCGCGATCGCGGAGCTGGCGTGAGCAGCGGTTTGCGGGTTTGCGTCGTGATCATGAAACAGCCCAGAGCGGAGTCAGCAATCGCAGACGCAGGCCCTTGCCGAGCGGTTGGCCGAGGTTATCAATCTGTAGCGGTTGCACGTTCTTGCCGGTCAGCCCCGGCCCGAACATCAGATTGATGGCACAGTAAGTGAGTGGCCCGCCGATGGCCTGCACATCAGTCGGATCGGTAATCTTTTCATGAACGCGAACGAGATCGAGCAGCTGCTCCGTGGTCGCATCTGTCGAGAGATCGAACGATAAGGTCACATCGTCGATCACCAGATTGCAGGCGACTGTCCCGGAGGGAAAGCCTTCTGCATCAATCTGCTGCACGCTGACAGGCCACTGTTCGAAGTAGACAATTCGCCATTGCGAATAGGCATAGACACACCAGGCGAGTGTCCCAGGGCAAAGCCGCACGCCTGGCAGTGAATGGTAGATGGTCTCCAGCTTAGGGACTGGCTTTCCGTCTTCGTCGAGGTCCTCTTCGTAGGCCAGCTGGGGACTGGTGTCCCCTTCGAACGGCTGAGCCTTGACCGCCACGGAATCATCGAGTGATTCCGGCAAGCCTGCCGATTCTTTGATGAGGTACAGCTTCAGGACAGGCAGGTCGAAGAACTGACGCCTCTGGCCAGTCGAGACCTGGCCTTGCACCTGGTCTTCGAAGTGACGCACAGTACGATCAATTCGCATGGCGTCATCGCTATCGAAATAAATCGAATCACTCATCCCTGGCTGCGCTCCGTTCCGTCAAACTGGTGTCGCTGGAATTCTGTCGCGGCTCCGAAGTTGTCGAGGATGGCATTCTCGCTGGAGACCAGTTTTGTGCTACGGACCTCGCCGCCATACAGAACCATCTTCGCGTACCGGAACTCGGTTCCCTCATACATTCCAAGTCCGACTTCGCCATCATAGGAAAGCAGTTCACAGGCATCGTTCGTGCCGAGTAAGACTAAAGCGGGCAGGTCGTCTTGAGAGCCACCCGTTTGAAAGACTTCCGTTTTGACGGCATCGGGTCCGAAGTCGATGCCAATACGTCCAGAGGCTGAGCCGCGGCCCTGGGCAATAATCAGTGTCGCATTGTCTGCCCAGCCGATTGCCAGTTCAGTTGGCAAGTACTCGACAAAGCCATTCGGATTCCAGCGCGGCAGGCCGATGTAGCCGGTGAAACGCGCGTGTGTCTTCTTTGACTGGACAGCCAGGCGGATGCGATGCGTGCCGGTTCCCGCATCGGTGATGGCCACGGCCACGCCGTTTCGAGACAATGACAAGCGGCCCGTGTCGATGTCGTAATCGGTGATGAGATAATTGTCGGCTGCCACCAGACCCGCGGGCAGCGTGTCACTTGAACTGATCGTGAGCAGCTGGCCAACCAGGAAGCTGGGTCGATCGACCAGCAGCAGCTGATTGGTCGCAATGTCGACAGTGAAATCTGATCGCTGCAGGATCCCGTACAGACAAGAGACATTGCCGGACTCGAAGACCAGATCGTCTCCCGAGTTGATCGGCCCTTCCGGGATCCAGTTACGGGGATCCTCGAAATGATTCTTACCCTGAGAGCGGGTGATAGTTTGAATGATCGTATTGCGACCCGCAGCGACTGCCGTCAGTCCCAGGCTGGCGTTCGTGAGATCAACATCGGCAACCGACATCGTGACGGCTCCGACCGATGTCGCAAAATCCAAGAGCAGGCCATCTGCCAGTGTGCCGCTGGCTGTTACTTCACCGGGATCAATATTCGACAGCAGTTCGATGGCATCTTCGTTGTCCTCATTCGTCGCGTCGAATTCAATGGCCGCAGTTGTCTGGCCATTGATAGTGGAAGTGAATGTACCGAAATGCGGATTGCCAGCGATAGTGATTTGCTGTTGGGCCCCGAGTTCTGGAGAGCCCTGGGTTTCCGTTGTGATCGCTACGTTGGCCGCGTCGGCCCCAGTCTGAGTTTTTGTACTGACATAATCCTGCAGCCGGATCGGATTGATGCTGGAAACTGGATCCAGAAAAGATTGCAGAGTCAGTTCTTCAACGTCTGTTCCGGAAAGTCCATTGATGAACTCAATATCGAATGCAGACCACCAATTGTCAGATGAGAGCCTGACAGCATTTCGCACATCAACGTTTCCACTCAATCCGGCGATGCTGTTTAGATATGACTCCAATGCATAAAGATCGCTGGCTGGCCATTGGCGAGAATTTCCATTGTGAGTGATTGTCACATAGCCAGTCTGAGCTGGTTCGTGATCAATTTCAATTCGCTGTACTTCATTTGTGCCAGCTACGAAAAGTTGAGTCGTTGCAATATTTGCGCTGGTTGAATAAAAGAGATTGTTCGTGACAGAAGACCCAAACGGCTCTCCCGTAAAGCCCGAAACCGTAATTGCGACGACTCCATCTTCATGCAGTGTCCCGACAACTGAGACGGAATCATAAGTAATTGATTCCGCGGTTAATTGAGCATCAATTTTTGCCTGAATTTGAGCAGCGGAATCATTCCAGTTTAGCGGAGTATCAACACTCCCTTCTATGCAGGAGTAAACCCAGGTGCCTCCCGATGGAGTACCTACCACAGTCACCGTGGCTGTTGTTGGATTTAATCCCGCATCGATCACTCCCAGCGTGTTCGTGAACACTAAGGTGTTCTGGATGATCGTTGGCAATGGAACATTCCCGAGCGTCTGATCATAGGTTGCTACCAGACCCGTGGCCCGGCTACCTTCGACGACGACTTTGCCCGAACCGAAGATTGATTCGAGAGCCGTTTCCAATTCAGCAGCAGCAAAATCATACGACAGCGAAGTTGTGTCCTGATTGCCAGATGTCAGAGCAAAGCGAAATCGAATGACACCTGATGTGGCAATAGGTACGCTGAATGTCTGCTTCTCAGGAGTCCCTTCCTCAGCTTCCTGGATCGTGGAGATCGTCGCAGTAGGTTGCTCGCCAGGCTCCGGATCGTCGACTTGTGGATACCATTCCACTTTCCAAGCTGAAGAAACACCAGACTGACCAGCATAATCTCCGACCGCTTCGATTTCGTATAAGCCGTCAGTCGATTCCACATCCGCAGTGATGATGTAATTCTCGGCTCCGAAGTACTCGCTCAGCACGGCATTGATCGCGGAATCAAAAGATGCAAAGTCCGTCTGTGGCGTTCCAACTAACTCAACGGATGAGATCGTCCCTGCAGAGTGGGTCAACATGATGATTCCCTGATTGCCGTCCGTCTGGATGATCGTACCTGGGTTCTCTGAATCGATGTACCGCGTATCCAATTGCCAGGTGTCATTGCTCTGGGTCGGTGTCAGGTTCGAATAGTCAACCTTCATCAATCCAACGTTGGTTTCGGCGAACGCTCCGCCATCGAAGGTGACATCAAACACACCGGATGAGACATCGGCAACCGAAGCGGCTCCGGATCCAATCGCCGCATCGAAAGCAGCTTCGAGCGCGGCCGCATCGACATCATTGGCCAGCGTCAGGCCAATCACGGTGTTGTCCTGCATTCGCAGAGCAAACGTGCCGCCAGTGGCATTACGGATGGAAAGCCGCTGAACTTCATTCACGCCGGCAGAGTACGGACGGACCTGAGCGACCGTCACTGAAGCGGTGCCGCCGCGAAGGTCGGAATCGTCGATTGTGAAATCATCCGTGCCGATGGTCACATAGTCCCCGGCCAGCGTGACGCGAATCTGCGTCTCGGAGATATCGACCACGGTGATCAGCTCAGGATCGACGCCTTCCATGGCTTCGAATGCCGACTGCAGATCGAACGCTTCGAAGTCGTGATCGAGGGTTTCCAGCTGACCGAGGAAAGTGATATCAATATCACCTGTCACCGACTCGCTATAGTTGATCTTTGAAAACATTAGCACGGCATCGTAATTGGCCGAACCGGCAAACAGCACAATCAGATTGAACATCACACCCGCGGTTGAAGCCGTCATAAGAACCCCTTCGTCAGTGACTGCAGCGACGCATCGCTGAAAGTCAGGAATGGTGGAAGAATTCCAGGCTGCTGCGATCGCCGCCGGATCCCAGCTCTCGAATTCCAGAAACTTGCGATTGATCCCCAGTGTCACACTGCCATCGAATCCGACTGGCGGAGTGGGAATCAGCATCTGTTGAGCAACGTCCGGAGCATCGCCGGCATATCGTCGAATGGCCATCGTGAATCCTTACTTGAGTGGCAGTGTGTTGAAGCTTTTGACGCCGCGAACCTTGAAATCCAGAATCGCTGCTTTGACCGCGGCCCCGGCACCTGGCACGGGATTACCCTCGGCATCTTTGAATTTGATCGCTTTGCCCGTGACATCGAGCAGTTGCGGCTCGACGGCTGGTTTGCCATCGATGAGGATCTGTTTACGGCTGATCGTTTTGACGGTCTTCTGTGTGGTGCCTCCGTTGCCGTCGTCGACATCGGTGACTGTGTTCGTTTCGACCAGCTCGTAGAAGCCGCGATTGAGCTTCTGAACTTGCCAACCCTGCTCACGCATATGAATCTCCAGCGTGATGGTCCGGAAGTCGATTTCGTTTTCTCGCTTCCAGCCGCTGAGCGATCGCGACTTGATGCGACACTGGCCTTTATCGAAGACAACCCCATCGATCCGGACTGTGCCATCATTCACAACATTGCGATACTGAGTGAACCATTTTGGCATGCCTGGCAAATTCTTTGTGACCGTGCAGATTTCGCCGGGCGTCTCGATCATGATATCTTCGAGCGGCTCACCCGAGGCAGACACAAACGGCTTGCCGTCCAGGTCCCTCAGAGCGGCCACCTGATATTCAGTGTCACGCCAAGTGATGTCTGCCGGACGTTCCAGCGGGTTTTCGACGTCGTGCAACCAGTCGGTCGTATAGAAGCAGCTGAGCTCGACGATTCGGTTGCCACTTCCTGATCTTCGGGGAGCTATGCGTAACAGCAAAGCACCCTCAATATCCGGATGGAATGTGTAGCGACCCGGGATCCGATCATCAGCCAGGATCTGTATCAACGGCACTCGCCCATGTGCCAGATGAACCTTGAAAACCCGCGTCGCCTCGATCACTCCTTCTGGCGTGACTTCCATTTCATCGCGGGGAGCTTCCACAACTTTGAGGATTGTCACATTCACCTCACGAGAGCTTGTATTGCTTGGGACCTTTACCGGAGTTCTTTACTCCTTGCTGTTCCAGTCGCGCCAGCAGTTCCGTTGCTCGCCGCTGCAGGGCCTCAATGCGTTGCTGTGACTGCAGAGACTTTTGCTGAACAGAAACGGTTCCGGCTCCGATCATTTGCCGAGTGATCTGAGCAATGGCATCGGAACTGTTCGCGTCCAGGGCGGTGTTGCGGCCAGTCGGGGCATCGACTCCAGAATCCTGACTCTTGTCGAACTCTCCCTGGCGACGTGCGACCAGCTGGTCATACTCTTTTTGCTGCAGATTTCCGCTGCCGAGCAGGAACTGATATTCCTCCAGATCCCGTTTCAGCTTTTCGGAATCAGTCAGTAACGATTCGCGAAGTTCTTTGGCTCGCTCCGGAGCCTTTTCGAGAGCTTCAAAGAAGCCCCCTTTCTGATTCTGTTTGTCGGCCTGGGCCTGCTGCTGATTCTTCTTGGTTTCTTCAGCAGCTTCCCGGTCGGCTTTGAGTTGATCCCGCAGCCGGATCGATTCCTTCAGATCAGTAATGAGCTGCAGCGGAGCTCCCTGCTCGTACAACCTGGCCAGCTCAACTCCGGTCTGATCGGTTTCGCCGCGAAGGATGGCAATCTCATCTTTGATGCTGCGGATGCGATCGACAATCCCGGTGTTGCTGTTGATCGTCTGGCTTTCAAAGTCGGCTGCCTGATCGGGAGAGAGCAAGCCATCTTCGGACAGCTTGCGGATCTCGGCAATTTCCCGCTGCAGTTTCTGGGCTCCGGTTTCGAACTTGGCAAAGAACGCATCGACGTTGGTACCAGCACCAGCCAGTGCAGTGACTGAACCAGTGAGATTTTCAATCTCCGATTTCGTTGCCCGGATTGCCTGATTGTTTTCGCCGATACTTTGGACGGAAGTCGAAACCTCCTTTCCCCTTCTGGCTGCTGTCTCGAAATCATCCGAGAGTGCCAGTAATGTCGTACTGTAAGCGGCAGCACCTACGGCTAATATTGCCCAGCCTTTCGGTCCAGAGAAAGACTGAAACAGAATCATACTTTTGGTCGCGAGATCCTGAGCGATCCTGACCGCATTGAACACAACGACAATTGTTCCCAGGGCGACAGCAACTCCCACGATGTGTTTGCCGTACATCACAGCAAACTTGACTCCGCCAGCGATCCATTCCCCCATCTCTTTGAACAGACTGGAATTGGCGGCCAGCGGCCCGAGTCCGTCCTGTAGGCCTGCGTTCAATTCACGGATTGAAGGCAGCAGAATGAAGCCGATATTCTCTCCCAGGTCTCCCACCATGTTTGTCATCTGCGTGAGTGGATCCGCGGTTGCTTCCGCGGCTCCACCGAATTCGCTGGTCAGTTCCTGGAGGATGACTTTCTGAGCTCCGAGAATGTCTCCGGATTCCTGCAGTGTTTTGATCTGCTCTTTCTGCTGCTGCGTAAACGAGACGCCGACTTCGGCCAGTGCGGAGACACCGCGAATCGGATCGTTGAGAGCTTTTCCGAGCTGAATCACGCTTCCCTTCACATCCTGTTCCATGACAGCAGACATGTCCTGGGCGAGCGTGATCGCTTCCGTGAAGATCGGCCCCTTGATCTCTTTGAACGTTGCCAGGACGGCAGCCCCGGCGAGTGTGGTTTCGTCTCCGAAGTTTGTGATGGCTTGTCGCTGCGAGGCGAACTCGGCTATTTGCTGAGCGGAGAGCTGAGCAGCTCCGCCAGTGGCCTTCAGTACGGCAGCCAGTTTCATTTCAGATTTCGTCTGCACCAGAGCAGCTCGAACCGATTCGCGGGAGCCCAAAGCCCCGGCCAGCAATCCAGTCAATGGCAGGATCGCCCGCCTGGCCCCGGCGACGAAACTGCCGAGGTCCTTGCGCGAAGCACTCAGGCCAACACCGAACTGCTTCGAGTTCAGCAGCAGATTGGCAACTAAATCTCCACCAACAGCCATGGCTTATCCTTGCATGTGAGCGTAGCTGGACATGATGAGTTCCGTCTTGGCTTTCATCAGCTGCCAATCCTGGCCGTTATCGGCGACATATTCCCGGTCCGGATTCCAGCCCAGGTCGAACGCACCCGGCTGCAGCTGGGAATCATTCCCGCAGAGCAGAGCTTCAACGAAGCATGCCAGCATCCCAAAGCGACGATCCATTCGTTCCGGCTCAAACGGCTCGACGAATAAATGAAAAGCCCACCAGGTGCGGAATTGCTCCTCGGTGAGCTCGTTCATCATTTTGTCGTAATCGGCGTAGCCGAGCTCTCGAGCGAGCTTTAGACAGAAACGTTTGCGATCGTCGCCTCTGAGTTTTTTCCCAGAGTCTCCAGCGACTTGTCGGCACCAGCATTGACCCGCTTGGCAGCCAGGACCATCGGTTCGACAATGCTGTTACCCATGCCACCGACGAAGTCGATGTCGTCATAAGTGAACAGCCGATTGCCTTCGGCATCTCGAGCGCAGGCAATCACAGTGCGTTCACGAATTTCCTGTGAGCGGATTTCCAGGCGAGCGTCCTGCTCTTCTTTGTCGAGCGTGTCCCAGGGACGATGCGGATCGTCCATCATGGCCATTTCGTATTCGGTTTTATCACGTGCTGTCAATTCGCACATGAAGACTTCGTACTGCTGCTTGCTGCCGTCTGGCTGGGCGATGTTGATAACAACCCGCTCCTTTTGCAGAACGCCAACTGCGGCCACCAGTACGGCTCGTGAGAGTGCTAATGTGGACATCTAAAAAACGCCTCCTTGAATTAAGTGAGAGAATGCCATCCGGATCCATCCGGCTGGAGAATCAATTATTTTTTCAGGTCACCCAGAGACTGCGTGCCTGGTGTTGGTGTAGTGGAGCCGGCAGCCGGTTTAACAGCGATCGGCTTGCGTGTTTTGAGGCCGAGCTTCTGTTTGGCCTGCTCGGCTTTTTTCTTTTTGTCGAGATGTCGCTGCCAGGCCTGTTTGGCTTTGTCATCGACTGGCTCGGCCTGGCCGTTGATGATCAGGTAGAGCAGCTCATGATCCCCTTCGAGTTCGGTACCAGCCGGAACGATTCGATTGACGGGATTGGTTTCTTTGTCGACCAGATACTTCGGATCGAAGTCCGGATTCTTGCCGAGCTGGTCAGAGGTCAGTTTGACTTTCACGAGTGGTCTCCTGGTGAGTCCGATGGATTATTGATTGAAGCATTCCCAGACGCGGTCATTCAGCCGCCGGATACACGGGAACGCTGGAGAGCTTGATTTCAAAGGAAGCTTTCAGGCCATCGCCTTTGGCAGCTTTGGGGGTGAACTTCCGCGGAGTCCCTTCAAAGGCGATTTCGCTATCGTCTGGATATTTGATTTTCCAGTTCGATTTGGTCCCCGCCAGTTTGCGGGCAATGATCGCCTGATGTGTTGCGTCATTAGGATCATAGAACGCTTCACCGGAGACACTGCCAGGGGCACACTGGCCTGTTGGTTCGCCATCTTCGATATCATCGGAGTCAAGATCGGTTGCATCCCAGAACTGTCCTTCCGTATCCGGTCCGTCGATCGATTCGACGTAGGCTACTTTGGTGTAGACGCTGCTGATCTCCAGCTGCAGTTCAGTTTTATTACTCGTCTGCTTGGGCATGAATTATTCCTCAATCAGGTTCCGGATACTCGATCTCATAGAATGATGCGATGCCGTACCAGTCGACATCCTCATCAGACTCTCTCTCCAGAAAGAACGGTTTGCGTCGCGCCAGTGTGCAGCAGCGGATGTCAAACTCGCCGACCAGACCGGCGTAGCCCTGCAGTCCGGAACCCGGGTCAGTCCCATTG
>TARA_R100000789_G_scaffold48506_2_pt1 | contig 11199 bp, 11 predicted proteins | sample TARA_R100000789 | Tara Oceans TARA_R100000789 (sample SAMEA2623403) | marine metagenome | biome: marine biome (ENVO:00000447); feature: mesopelagic zone (ENVO:00000213); material: "saline water (ENVO:00002010), including plankton (ENVO:xxxxxxxx)" | depth 450 m
AAGTTCGGGATTTCCTTCACGCTCACCCATCTTAATCAGGCGGGTGCCTTGGTGCATGTCTATCAGGACGGATCCATCGCCATGAACCACGGCGGCACCGAAATGGGACAGGGCTTGTTCCAGAAGGTGGCGCAGGTGGCCGCGCAGGTTTTCGGTGTGCCGGTCGAGACCGTGCGCATCACGGCCACCGACACCGGCAAGGTGCCAAATACCTCGGCCACGGCGGCCTCGTCCGGGTCTGATTTGAACGGTGCCGCGGTCCGAATTGCCTGTGAGACGCTGCGCACACGGATGGCCGACTATCTGGCGCAAATGCACCAGTGTCCGCCCGAAGAGGTTGTTTTTGACGGAGGGCGCGTGTCGGTCGGCGGACAGGACTTGAGTTTCGCCGAAGCGGCCGCTTTTTGCTACGCGGGCCGTGTCAGCCTGTCGGCGACCGGGTTTTACAAAACACCCGACATCACATGGGACAGGTTACGCGGAGACGGGCGGCCGTTTTACTATTTCGCCTATGGCGCCGCCTGTACCGAGGTTGTCGTGGACACGTTGACCGGCGAATACCGGATGCTGCGCGCCGACATCCTGCACGATGCGGGCAAGTCCCTGAACCCGGCCATCGACATCGGTCAGGTCGAGGGCGGCTTTGTCCAAGGCGCGGGCTGGCTGACAACCGAGGAACTGGTCTGGGACGATCACGGTCGTTTGCGCACTCACGCGCCGTCGACCTACAAGATCCCCGCCTGTTCAGACGCCCCCGAGGTGTTCAACGTGACGCTCTGGGACGGTGAAAACCAAGAGGACACAGTCTATCGGTCCAAGGCGGTAGGAGAGCCGCCATTGATGTTGGGCGTCTCGGCGTTTTTGGCGCTGTCGGATGCAGTGGCCGCCTGTGGCGCGGTCTATCCGGCGCTGGATGCCCCCGCGACACCTGAACGGGTGCTGGCCGCCATCGGTCGGGTACAGGCATGAGTTTTGACCGCGACGCCCTTGCCCGCGCCGTTGCCGCTCATGGTCGGGTTGCACGCGTCGTTGTTGCGGATGTGGCGGGATCAACGCCACGGGAAGTGGGCGCGTCGATGCTGGTCTGGTCGGACAGGGACGGCCTCCGGCAGGCTGGCACCATCGGCGGCGGCGCGTTGGAGTTTGAGGCCGTGCGCGCAGCCTTTGACCGCTCGGGGCTGACACGGCACCCGCTTGGCCCATCGCTGGGCCAATGCTGTGGTGGGGCGGTGACCCTGTTGACGGAGCAATTCGACGCCGACGCCGTCGCCGCACTGGCGGACCGGGCCGTCGTCGCGCGGGGCGCGGGTGACATGCCCCTTGCCGTCAAACGCGTGCTGGATCGCGCCCGTGCCCGTGGCGAAGCAGCAGAGCCCCAATTGCGACAGGGCTGGATGATCGAACCTGTGGCGCCGCCCGCCTTACCTGTCTGGATCTGGGGCGCAGGTCATGTCGGGCGGGCCATTGTGGCCACGCTGGCCCCCTTACCGGGACTTGCGCTGACGTGGGTGGACACCGGACCGGATCGCTTTCCCGCAGATGTGCCCGAAGACGTCACCATTTTACCTACGCCAATGCCGGACCGCGCCATGGTCCGCGCACCGCAACACGCCGCGCACCTGATCCTGACCTACAGCCACGAACTCGATTTTACCCTGTGCCACGCGGCGCTCCGGCACGGCTTTGGCTTTTGCGGCTTGATCGGGTCGGACACGAAAAAGGCGCGCTTCTACAAACGTTTGCAGGCGCTGGGCCACCACCCTGCGCAAATCGACGCCATCTGCTGCCCAATCGGGCAGAAAGACCTTGGCAAACACCCGCAGGCCATTGCCATCGGCACCGCGACCCAGCTACTCAGATTGCAAAAAACAAGGGATGACAGGGCGTGGACGACGCACTCCTCAGCCTCAGGGGCTTGACCAAGATCTATCCCGGCGTGATCGCCAACGACGACGTGTCCTTTGATATCGGGCGCGGCGAGATCCACGCCTTGCTTGGGGAAAACGGCGCTGGCAAGTCGACGCTGGTCAAGATGATCTACGGGCTGGTGGCCCCGGACAAGGGAGAGATGCAGCTGGATGGTGCGCGCTATGCGCCCGCCAAACCGTCAGAGGCGCGCCGCGCCGGTATCGCCATGGTGTTTCAGCATTTCTCGCTGTTCGATGCGCTCAGCGTGGCAGAAAACGTGGCGCTTGGGATGGAAACCCCGCCGCCCATGTCCGACCTCGCCCGCCAGATCCGCGAGGTGTCGGAAACCTATGGCCTGCCGCTGGATCCCGGTCGCACCGTTGGAACGCTGTCCGCCGGGGAACGGCAAAGGGTCGAGATCATTCGATGCCTGCTGCAGAACCCGCGCCTGCTGATCATGGATGAACCGACCAGCGTGCTAACCCCGCAAGAGGTTGACATCCTGTTCGAAACCCTGCGCAAGCTGAAGGCCGAAGGCACCTCCATCCTCTATATCTCGCACAAGCTGGAAGAAATCCGCGCCCTGTGTGACAACGCCACCATCCTGCGGCTGGGCAAGAAGGTGGACACCTGCATTCCGTCGCAATCCTCGGCCCGGCAGATGGCCGAAATGATGGTCGGGTCCAGCTTTGCCACCCCCGAGGCGCGCGGCGGCACCGCCGGAGAGGTGCTGCTGGCGGTGCGCGATCTGCAACTGCCCGCCCCCGGCGCATTCGGCACCCCCCTGCGCGGCATCAGCTTTGAGGTCCGCGCCGGTGAGGTGCTGGGCATTGGCGGCGTCGCGGGCAACGGTCAGGACGAACTGCTGTCGGCCCTGTCTGGCGAACGCGCCGCCCCGGCGGGCAGCATCATGCTGGACGGCAAGGACATCAGCCGCGCCGGTCCGGTGGCGCGGCGCGGGATGGGGGTGCTGTCCGGCCCCGAGGAACGGCTGGGCCATGCCGCCGCCCCGGATATGAGCCTGATCGAAAACGGCGTGCTGACAGCCGCGCGAAGCGAAGGGATGCTGACGCGCGGGTTCATCTCTTGGGCCAAGGCGCGGAGCTTTGCCGAAGAGGTGATTGCCCATTTTGACGTGCGCACGCCCAGCCCGGGCACGGCGGCGCGGGCGTTGTCCGGTGGCAACCTGCAGAAATTCGTGGTCGGTCGTGAGATCCTGCAAGGCCCGCAGGTGCTGGTGCTGAACCAGCCCACGTGGGGCGTGGACGCGGCGGCAGCAGCCTTTATCCGTCAATCCGTCCTCGACCTGGCAGCCAAAGGAGCGGCCGTTGTGGTGATCAGTCAGGATCTGGATGAGTTGATGGAGGTGTCCGACCGCTTCGGCGCTCTGAATGAGGGCCGCCTGTCGCAGACGCCCCCGGTCTCCAGCCTGAACATCGAACAAATCGGCCTGATGATGGGCGGCGCACACGACATGGAGGTGGCCCATGTGGATGCCTGACCGCCTTCAATTCGGCGCCCAATCCGGGCCGCGCCTCTGGAAGCGCGTGTTCGACGACAATGCGCCCGCGCCAACACCCCCCGGAGGCCAGTCATGATCCGGCTTGAAAAACGCCCCCAGCCATCGCGGCTCTGGACCATCCTTGCCCCCGTTCTGGCCGTGCTGTTGACCATGTTCATCGGCGGACTGCTGTTCGCCGCGCTCGGCGCAAATCCGTTCGAGGCGATCCGCACCATCTTCTGGGATCCGATCTTCAATGCGCAATTCGCGTCGTTCACCCGGCCGCAACTGCTGGTCAAGGCCGCGCCGCTGATCCTGATCGCCATCGGTCTCAGCATCGGGTTTCGCGCCGGGATCTGGAACATCGGCGCAGAGGGTCAATACATCATGGGCGCGATCTGCGGCGCCGCCGCCGGGCTGGCGCTCTACCCGTCGGAAAGCCTGCTGATCTTCCCGATGATGGTCCTCGCCGGGGCCTTGGGCGGCTGGGTCTGGGCGATGATCCCCGCCATCCTGAAAACACGCTTCGGCACCAATGAAATCCTCGTGTCACTGATGCTGGTCTATGTCGCCGAAACCATCCTCGGCTCCGTCGCCACCGGCCTCCTGCGCAACCCGGAAGGTCGCGGCTTTCCCGGCTCACGCAACTTCAAACAATGGGACGCCGCCCACAACGCCGAAATTTTCTCCGGAACGGGCATGCACTGGGGCGTGGTCTTTGCCTTCATCGGGGTGATCGGCGCTTACGTCCTGCTGACCCGCCACATCCTCGGCTACAACATCCGTCTCACCGGAGAAGCCCCCCGCGCCGCACGCTTCTCGGGCGTGCGCCCGGCGCGTATCGTCCTGATCTGCCTTGGGCTTTCGGGCTTGCTGGCGGGCATGGCGGGCCTGTTCGAGGTCACCGGTCCTGCCGGGCAAATCTCCATCGACTTCAACTCAGGCTACGGGTTCACCGCCATCATCGTGGCCTTCCTCGGCCGCCTCAATCCCGTCGGCATCCTGCTGGCCGGGTTGCTGATGGCACTGACCTACATCGGCGGCGAACTGGCGCAACTGATGCTCGGCGTGCCCGGTGCCTCGATCCAGCTGTTCCAGGGCATGCTGCTGTTCTTCCTGCTGGGCGTCGACGTCCTCACCAACTACCGCCTGCGCATCGGCCGAAGAGAGATCGCATGACCCACACCCGCCGTTTCTTCTGTCCAAAAATATCCCGGGGGGAATGCGCCGCAGGCGCAGGGGGGCAGCGCCCCCGTTCCCCGGCAGACACGGGACACCCCGCATGGACCTGAGCTCAATCAATCCCGTCCTCCTGATCGCCTCCATCATGGTTTCGGCGACACCGATCCTGCTCGCCGCCATAGGTGAGATGGTGGTGGAAAAATCCGGTGTCCTGAACCTTGGGGTTGAGGGCATGATGATCACCGGCGCGGTGGTCGGCTTTGCCGTTGCGGTCAACTCGACCTCACCCGCCGCCGGGTTTCTGGCCGCTGCTGTCGCCTCTGCCCTGCTGTCGCTGGCCTTTGGCGTGCTGACCCAGTTTCTGCTGTCCAATCAGGTCGCCACCGGCCTTGGCCTGACGCTGGTGGGTCTTGGCATGTCCAGCCTGATCGGCAAACCCTATGAGGGCATCAAATCCCCCACATTGCCCAAGCTGGACATCCCCGTTCTTTCGGACATCCCGGTGCTGGGTCGGATGCTGTTCAGCCATGACCTGATGGTCTACCTCAGCCTTGTGCTGGTCGCCTGCGTCTGGGCCTTTCTGAAATACACCCGCGCCGGGCTGATCCTGCGCGCAGTGGGCGAAAGCCACGACAGCGCCCATGCGTTGGGCTACAAGGTCGTGCGCATCCGCCTGCTGGCCATCCTGTTTGGCGGGGCCTGCGCGGGCCTTGGCGGTGCCTACCTCAGCCTTGTCCGCGTGCCGCAATGGACCGAGGGCATGACCGCAGGCGCGGGCTGGATCGCTTTGGCCATCGTGGTCTTCGCCAGTTGGCGCGCGGGTCGCGTGGCCATTGGTGCCTATCTCTTTGGGGGCGTCACCGTGCTGCAACTGAACCTGCAAGCCGCCGGGGCCGATGTGCCTGTCGCGCTCTTGTCGGCCTCGCCCTATCTTGTCACGATCATCGTTTTGGTGATCATCTCGGCCCTTGGCGCACATGGCGCACCCGCTTCGCTGGGCCGACCATTCCACGCCTCATCCTGAGGCCAACAGTCACTCTTAAAAACCACTCCAACAGGGGAAAACACCATGAACAGAAGAACCCTCCTCTCTACCGCAGCCCTCGCGCTGACCCTTGGCTTTGGCACCGCTGCCGCCGCACAGGACGTCACCGCAGGTTTCATCTACGTCGGCCCGATCGGCGACGGCGGCTGGACCTATGAGCACGACAAGGGCCGCCTTGCCGTCGAAGAGGCCTTTGGCGACAAGGTAAAGACGATCTATCAGGAAAGCGTTCCCGAGGGTGCCGACTCTGAGCGCGCAATCACCCAGATGGCGCTGTCCGGCGCCGACATCATCTTTACCACCTCGTTCGGCTACATGGACCCCACCGTGTCCGTGGCTGCGAAATTCCCGAACGTAAAGTTCGAGCACGCCACCGGCTACAAGACCGCCGACAACGTCTCTGTCTACTCGGCCCGCTTTTACGAAGGCCGCGCCATTCAGGGCCATATCGCCGGGTCGATGACCAAGACCAATAAAATCGGCTATATCGCCTCCTACCCGATCCCCGAGGTCATTCGCGGCATCAACTCTGCCTACATCCACGCCAAGAAGGTGAACCCGGATGTGGAATTCTCGGTCATCTGGGCCTTCACCTGGTTCGACCCGGCCAAAGAGGCAGATGCCGCCCGCGCGCTGATCGAAAACGGCGCTGACGTGATCCTGCAGCACACCGACTCGACCGCACCGCAGGCCGCCGCCCAAGCGGCGGGCAACGTCATCACCTTTGGTCAGGCCTCTGACATGGGCGACTATGCCCCCATGCCGCGGGTCTCGTCGATCATCGATAACTGGGCCCCCTACTACATCGACCGCGTTCAGGCGGTCATGGACGGCACATGGGAAACCAAGGAAACCTGGGACGGCATCGGCCCGGGCATGGTCGGCATCGGTGAGATTTCCGACGCCGTTCCGGCAGAGGTCAAGGCAGAGGCGCTGGCGCTCAAGGACGCTATCGCGGCGGGCGACTACCACCCCTTCACCGGCCCGCTGAACAAGGCCGACGGGTCGGTCTGGCTGGCCGAGGGCGAAGTGGCCGATGACGGCACCTTGCTGGGCATGGATTTCTACGTCGAAGGCATCACCGGCGACATCCCTCAATAGGCCGGATCTTCGTTGCGAAACCACAAAGGCCCCGCATCACGCGGGGCCTTTTGCTATTCCTGTTCCGGTATCCAGTGGACCGGCATCCGACCGCCCAAGCCACGCATCGCAATGGACAAGAAGACCTGCACACGGATCAGAGAAGGTCAGTGGCGCGGAAGATCGACCAAGGATGTCAGCCCGTCAAAGACCGCATAATGCGGCAACGAAACACCTCTGATACCTAGTCCATTCTCCCCATCCAGCTCTTTCAATGCTTGCCAGACCTTCTCGGACGGGGCGTTCGTCTGGATATTCACCGCCGCAAAGCTCACCTCGACCGTTGGAAAATAAGGCCGCCCATTGGGATAGGTTATGTCTGCGTTGTAGCGTTTGGTCGACTTCAAAAATGGCCAAGGCTGCTGTCACGCAGGATACAAAGGTTGGTGTTCCGACGGAAATGATCCATGCGCACGGCCCAATACTTTTCGTTGATATAGCCGACACGCTCCCCCGCTTCTGCGGTATCGCGCAATCGTTGCAAATGCGCAGCCGCATCCGGCAGCGAAACGTCAACACCGCGATCCACCAGAAAGGCATTTTCACAAAGGTAAATCAGGTTCGCCTTGCGCAGCGTTTCCGGCGCCTTGACCGCAGTCACCTCGACATTTGCCATCAATGCCTCGGCCAAGGATTGGATGCGGAACATGCTGTCGCCCGGCGTTTCCAGAATGCGGGCATAGAGGAAATCATTCAAAGCATCGACACTGTCGTCGGTCGTTTGCTTGATCCTGAAATAATCCTCCGCCGATTTCAGCGCGATGCGAAAAGCTTTCTCCACGTCTTCCGCCGGATAGGTCGTCCCGACTGGCAGGTCGAGGCGGCGCGCGTGAAATCCCAGAACGCCACCCGGTTCGATGCTGCGCGAGGCAAAGCGGATCGCCAAAGTGCCCTCTTGGACACCACCGCCCAACCAGGCGATGGCACAGGCGGATTCGCATGTGTCCCCCGCGACCACCCGCGTATGCATCTGGCTGTTCCAGATCTCGTTGAACATCTTGATACCTTCGGGCAGCGACCCTCCGGGACTGTCCAAACACAGCGATGCCCCCGCCGATCCGTAGGTGTTCAGCGCGGCAATCTTGCGGGTGTCACCCGGGGCCACCTGCCCGGTGAACTTGTAGGTGCATTCCGCGTCGAAGCCGCCCAGCTCCTGAATTTCGCCTGAAACGGCGGGCCCCGCGGCGACGCACAACGCCAATAACAGTCGTCCAATCTTCATGTAAAAAATTCCTTTTGGTCGTGATGCCCTGACCTTAGGCAAGAGAAGGGCCCAGAACCAATGAAAATGTATATGTCTTGCAGAGGCTTCGCCGCCAACGGCCCCCTCGCGCGCACCACGCAGTCCGCCCGCTACTGCAGCCTTACCCGTTCTGGCGTCGGCAGCGCCCCCAGCACGTTGCAGGCCAGCGTCGTACGCAGCGCGCCAATCAGCTGGTCCACGGTTTCCGCGCTCACATAGTGCCCGCCGGTGCGGTCCGCCAGACAGCGCGCCACCGTGGTTCCAGCGGGATCATCCGGTTTGGCCCAGTCGAAATGATCACTGCGCACCTTGAAACCGATGACATGCACCGTCAGCCCCGGCGCGATGGCCGCAATCTCGGCGGCCAGCAGACAAGGCGCGCCGCCGCAGGTTTCCTTGCCGTCCGTCACCAGCACGACGGTGCCCGATTGTCGGGTATAATCCAGCGTTTCCGCCGCCCGCCGCACGCTTTCGGTCAATGAGGTGCCCCCGGCGGGCCGCAGCGCGTCAACATCCGCCAGAATGCGCGGTCCCGCCTCCCACTGCGGGGCAAAGCGCAGATCGGTGTTCGCGCAGGTGCGGTCCCCGGAGGGTCCGTAGATCACCAGACCCAGACGCCGCACCGTCGCGATTGCGGGGATCGCCCGCCGCATGGCATCGCGCGCCTCTGAAATGCGCGGCACGCCGATGGCGTTGTACCCGATCTCGGCCATGCTGCCAGAGCCGTCAAAGACGATCATCGCATCTTCGGTACAGCTTTCACCGGCGCCCGTTGCGGCGGGGACGCCAAGGGAGGCCGCCAGACAGACCGCACCGGCCATGTTGGAAAAGGGACGCATTTGCAGGGTTCCTTTCTTGGCCAGCATGGCAGGCACCCGCGCATCTGTCGAGTAACAGCCGCGTGCCAGAGGCCCGACCAAAGTCGTGTTGGGCGCACGCACGATGACAGAACAAATCCACTTTGCCCGGCGCGCAAGCCGTGGCAGGGTCCGCCCATGACCCTGACAACGATTTCGGGCGACACGCCCGCGCCCTTCGCCTTTGGCTGCATGCAATTCGGTGGCCGCGCCTCGGAAACCGACAGCCGCGCCATGTTCGATGCCTGCCGCGCCGCAGGCATCCGCCATTTCGACACGGCCTATGTCTACACAGACGGCCAGTCGGAACAGATGCTGGGCCGTTTCGCCGCCGCCGAGCGTGACAACCTGTTCATCGCCAGCAAGGCCAAATTCACTGGAGGGGCCAGCCGCGACAACATCCTTGCCTCGCTGGACGAAAGCCGCAGCCGCCTGAACATGGAGGTGATCGACCTCTATTACATGCACCGCTGGGACGGTGACACCCCGCTGCAAGAGACGTTCGAGACGCTGGCCGCACTGCAATCGGACGGCAAGATCCGCTATGTCGGCGTGTCCAACTATGCTGCTTGGCAGGTGATGAAGGCGCAGGCCGTCGCCGCCACCTTCGGCACCCGCATCGACGTGATCCAACCGATGTACAACCTCGTGAAACGGCAGGCCGAGGTCGAAATCCTGCCCATGTGCGCCTCAGAGGGTATCCTGCCGGTGCCCTACTCGCCGCTGGGCGGCGGGCTGTTGACCGGCAAATACGCAGGCGGCGGCACCGGACGCCTGACTGAGGACTCGCGCTATGCCAGCCGCTATGGCCGCCCCGAAATGCATGCCACCGCACAGGCGCTGGCGGATCTGGCGCGCGAGTTGGGCACAGACCCGGCCACACTGGCGGTGGCATGGGTCGCCGCCCATCCCGCAGGCCCGGCCCCGATCCTGTCCGCCCGCACCGCCGAACAGCTTGCGCCCTCACTCGCCGGAATGACCTGTGCGATGGACGACGCGCTTTATGCCCGCCTGTCGGCGCTCAGCCCCACGCCGCCCCCTGCCACGGACCGGCTGGAAGAGGCCTAGACACCTAGCGCCAGTCCACCACCTCATCCAGCGGCGCGCGGTCTGTCCTGAACTGGTTGGCCGGGTGGTCGGGATCGCCGTAGCCCAGCGCGATCCCGCACAGCAGGTCGCGATCCTCGGCGATGCCGTAGCGGTCGCGCACAAACGGCGCAAACCCGGCAACCGACGCCATCGCACAACTGGCCACGCCCCGCGCCTGCAACGCCAGCAGGACGCCCGTCACATAGGCCCCGCAATCCAGCACACCGTAGGTGCCCAGCGCCTTGGGGGTGGTGATCAGCAGGAAATTGGGCGCACCAAACAGGCGAAAGTTCTCGCGCATCTGCTGGCCCGACGCCGCGCGGTCGCCCTTTTGCACGCCCACCGCATCATACAACTGCCAGCCGCAAATGCTGCGCCGGTCCTTGTAGACCCCCTCGTAGCGGGCCGGAAACGGGATGTCGCTCTGGTGTGCGGCGCTGGCCACGTGGTCATAGAGCGCGTGGGCAAAATCCACCGTCTCCCCCTGCGACAGCGCGATCACCTGCCAAGGCTGCGAATTGCACCAACTTGGCACCTTCTGCGCGTCCTGCAACGCCGCGTCGATCACCTCACGCGGGACCGACTCCGGCAGAAACCCCCGGCAGGAAAACCGCGCCTCTAACAGCTCGGCAAATGTCTCACTTTGGCTCACAGAAGCCCCCTTTCCGTCAATTCCTTCAAAATCACCGCGCCGTCCTGCCCCTGGCGCGGCGGGTCGCCCACCGGCATGATCGCCCCGATGTCGCGCTGTGGTCCCATCGGCCGCATCAGCGCCTCATATTCCACGATGCGGATACCTGTCAGCATATCGGTCCTCCCGGCGCGAGTTCACCGCATCCGCAACCGGAAGAAAAGCGCCAAAGCCCCCTTCCGGTGATGTCCTGTTTTGCTTTTGCCGCTGCCGGGTTACGTCTCGGCTATGACAAGGCTCCCCGACGCTCTGCAACACTGGTTCGACACGCGCGGCTGGCAGGTCCACCCGCACCAGCGCGCCATGCTGGACCGCGCCGATGCGGCCTGCCTGATGTTGATCGCGCCCACGGGGGGCGGCAAGACGCTGGCCGGGTTCCTGCCCACCCTGTCCGAACTGACCGCAGCCCCACGCCCCGGCCTGCACACCCTCTATATCTCGCCGCTCAAGGCGCTGGCCACCGACATCCGGCGCAATCTGCTGATCCCGATTGAGGAAGCAAACCTGCCGATCCGGGTCGAGGACCGCACCGGCGACACCCCC